>Ga0066710_100001069_pt1 | contig 19273 bp, 15 predicted proteins | sample GraSoiAngelo_159_FD_79666 | JGI IMG/M metagenome (GOLD analysis project Ga0066710, IMG submission 79666) | Grasslands soil microbial communities from the Angelo Coastal Reserve, California, USA - 14_1009_16_40cm | ecosystem: Environmental > Terrestrial > Soil > Grasslands | place: USA...
CGCGCGCGGCGCCGCGGCCGGAGCCAGGAGCCCGGTGAGGCTCCCCTTGTGGATCGCGGCGCGCTACCTGCGCACGCGGCGCCAGAGTGGCTTCATCACCCTGCTGACCGGGATCTCCGTGGCCGGAGTGTGCCTGGGCGTCACCGCGCTCCTCACGGTGCTGGCGGTGATGAACGGCTTCGAGAACGAGATCCAGACCCGGATCGCCGGCACCGATGCGCACGTCGTCCTGCTGGGCGAGGACACCGCCGGAATCGAGGACGCCGAAGGAATCACGGCGCGCGTCGCCGCGTATCCGGGCGTGCTCGGCGTCGCTCCCTTCACCTATGCCAAGGCGATGGTGCTGCATGGCGGCCTGGCCGAGGGAATGGTGGTCAAGGGGGTCGACCTCGCGCGCGAGCAGAACGTCACGACGGTGGCCCGCAACATTACCCCGCGACTGTCCACGATCCGAGACGGGGGACCGAGCGGTCCGCCCGGCGTGGTCCTGGGATCGGAGCTCGCCGGGCGCATCAACGCCTCGGTCGGTGACACCGTGGTGCTCGCCTCGCTCGCCGGCGCGGGGCCCGGAGCGTTCGGTTACAGCCCCAAGCTCCGGCGCTTCGTGGTGGTCGGCATCTTCGCATCCGGTCTCTATACCTACGACTCGAGCTTCGGCTTCACCTCGATCGCCGCGTCGCAGGACTTCTTCGGCCTCGGGCGCGCCGTCACCGGCGTCGAGATCCGTCTCGAGGACATGTTCGCGGCGCCCCGGATCGGTGCGGGGATCCTGCGGTCCCTCCCTCCAGGGCGCCTGCGGAGCAACAACTGGATCGAGCTCAACCGCAACCTCTTCACCTGGATGCGGCTCGAGAAAACCGTGATGTTCGTCATCCTCGCGCTGATCGTTCTGGTCGCCGCGTTCAACATCGTCAGCACCCTGTTCATGGTCGTGCTGGAGAAGCGCCGCGATATCGGCGTGCTGAAGGCTCTGGGGGCATCGCGCGCCATGGTGCTCCAGATCTTCCTGTGCGAGGGGCTGCTGATCGGTGGTCTCGGCACCGGGCTCGGCGTGGTGCTCGGCGGCGGCCTGATCGCGCTCCTCAAGCGCTACCCCTTCGTGCGGCTTCCCGGCGACGTGTACTTCATCGAGCGCCTCCCGGTGCGCCCCGAAGTCGGGGACTTCGCCGCTGTCGCTTTGGCCGCCTTCGTTCTCTGTTTGACCGCTGCCCTGTACCCCGCCTGGCGGGCATCGTTGCTGGAGCCAGTCGAAGCAATCCGCAAGCAAGGTTGAGAACCCAGGTCATTCGTGGGAGGGAAGCGGCTATCGTCACGTCGGTTGAGATCGAGCAGCCAGCTCTGAGGGCGAGCTGCATCCAAAAGGGTTACGACGCCCCCGGCCGCCGGCTCGAGGTGCTACGAAGCGTAGACCTCGAGGTGGAACGTGGCATGTTTCTGGCTATCGTGGGGATCTCCGGAGCCGGGAAGAGCACGCTGCTGAACATTCTCGGGACATTGGACCGGCCCGACGGAGGAGCGCTTGAGATTCGAGGCCAAAGGGTCGACCACATGGGCGAGCAGGAGCTGGCGGGGTTCAGGGCTCGGCGCCTCGGCTTCGTGTTTCAGTTCCACCACTTGTTGCCCGAGTTCAGCGCGGAGGAGAACGTGATGATGCCTCTGCTGATCGCGGGCCAGAGGGAATCGGACGCGAGAAGCCGCGCACGTGAGGCGTTGGCCGCCGTGGGGCTCCACGACCGTTGGGAGCATCGTCCGTCCGAGCTCTCGGGCGGCGAGGCGCAGAGGGTCGCCGTCGCTCGCGCGCTGGCACCCGAACCCGAGTTGGTGCTCGCCGACGAGCCGTCCGGCAATCTGGACGAGCGAGCGGCGATCGCGCTTCACGAATTGATGTCATCACTGGCCCGTTCTCGGGGCCAAACGTTTGTCATCGTTACCCACAGTGATAGGCTTGCATCGATGGCCGGGCGTGTCATGCGGCTCGAAGGCGGTCGCCTGACGCCCGGGACCTGAGGGGACGCGCTCGATGCTGTGTCAGATCTGCGGCAAGAACCCGGCGACGGTTCACTTCACGGAGATCCACGACAACAAGATGTCGGAGATCCACGTGTGTGAGCGCTGCGCCGAGGAAAAGGGGCTGCAGACGGTTCCCGCCAAGCAGACCTTCGACATCGCCGAGCTGATCGCCGGCATGGTGGACGGGATGACCGCCACCGAAGAGGAGCGGGTCGGCCACGTCCAGTGTCCGCGCTGCGGGCTCCTCTACTCGGCGTTCAAGGAAACCGGCCGCCTGGGATGCGCGGAGTGCTACACCGCCTTCCAGTTCCAGCTGAGGCCGCTGCTGCGGCGCATCCACGGCGATACCCGTCACAAGGGCAAGGTACCCTCACGCGACGGCGAGGGCGCCTCGCGATCGCGCCACGTGCAGCGGCTTTACGACGAGCTGCACCGCGCGGTGGAACGCGAGGAGTTCGAGCGTGCCGCAGAGATCCGCGACGAGATCAAACGGGTCGAGACCGGAACCACCGTGGGCCGAACCACGGCCGAGCCCTCCCCATGACCCCGCCTCTCAAGACCTTCGACGATCTGGTGGGCCGGGCGAGCCCGTGGCTCGACGGCAGTGGCCCGCACGCGGACCTGGTGGTGTCGACCCGCGTGCGCTTGGCACGCAACCTCGCGGCGGTGCCTTTCACGCATCGGGCGCGCGACGAGCAGCTGCAGGGGGTGTTCGCCAGCGTCACCGGGGCCGCCGACCGTACCGCCGCGTTCGGCGACGCCCTGACGCTGCGAATGAACGAGCTGAGCGCGCTCGATCGACAGATCCTGGTGGAGCGGCACTTGGTCAGCCACGAGCTGAGCGACGGGGTCCGGCCGCGCGGTATCGTGATCGGGGGCGAAGAGCGGCTTTCGCTGATGGTGAACGAAGAGGACCATCTTCGCTTGCAGGCGATGGCCTCGGGATTCCAGCTCGCCGAGGCATGGCGAGTGGCGGACGGCGCCGACGATGAGCTGGACCGCGCCCTGGACTTCGCGTTCTCCGAGGAGATCGGCTACCTGACCTCGTGCCCAACCAACACCGGGACGGGGCTGCGGGCGTCGGTGCTCATCCACCTGCCCGCGCTGGTGCTGCTCCAGGAGATCCACAAGGTGCTGAAGAGCATCATGCAAGTGGGGCTGAACGTGCGCGGTCTCTACGGGGAACACAGCGACGTGATGGGCAACCTGTTCCAGATCTCGAACCAGACGACGCTGGGTCAAGGCGAGCGCGACTCGATCGAGAGCCTGGAGCGCGTGACCCGCCAGGTGCTCGAGACCGAAGAGCGGGCGCGCGAGCGACTGACCCGCGATGCCCGGGTGCAGACCGAGGACAAGGTGTGGCGGGCATATGGGTTGCTGCGGTACTGCCGAGCGGTATCGTCCCAGGAGGTCATCAACTTGTGCTCTGCGGTACGCTTGGGAGTCTCGCTGGCGCTGCCGGGCCTTTGTCCGCTCCCGGTGGTGAACGAGCTGCTCGTGCTGACCCAACCCGGCCACCTGCAGCGTCACTATGGCGGGGAGTTGACGCCGCCCGAGAGGAACGTTTTCCGCGCCCAACTGGTGCGCGAGCGGCTGGCTGCCGCCGAGCGCAACGGGGGGCCGGAGCCACCGCCGTAGTCATCCAACCAGGAAGGCCATCGATGCACGACAAGTTCACGGAGCGAGTTCGCAAGGTGATCTACCTGGCGCGCGAGGAGGCGGCGCGCCTCCAGCACGACTACATCGGCACCGAGCACCTGCTCCTGGGAGTGATCCGGGAGGGCGAGGGGATCGCGGCGACGGTGCTCAACAATCTCGGGCTCGACCTGGATCGGATTCGCCAGGAAGTCGAGAACATGGTGAGCGCCTCGGGCGGGACGATGACCATCGGGGAGATTCCCTTCACGCCGCGCGCCAAGCGCGTGCTCGAGCTGGCGGTCGAGGAGGCGCGTTCCCTGGGGCACAACTACGTCGGCACCGAGCATCTGCTGCTCGGGCTGATTCGCGAGGGCGAGGGCGTCGCGGCGAAAGTCCTGCTCGAGCTCGGGGTCGATCGCAAGCGGGTGCGGGAAGAGACCCTGAAGCTGCTCGGCGGGGCCCCGTCGACCTCGAGCGCCGAGCGCGAAGAGCGCCCGGAGACGCCGGCCTTGAACCAATTCGGGCGCGATCTCACGCAGCTCGCGCGCGAGAGCAAGCTGGACCCGGTGATTGGGCGCGAGAAGGAGATCGAGCGCGTGATCCAGGTGCTGTCCCGCCGCAAGAAGAACAACCCGGTGTTGATCGGCGAGCCCGGCGTCGGCAAGACGGCGATCGCCGAAGGCCTGGCGCAGCGGATCGTCTCCGGACAGGTGCCGGAAAGCCTGAAGAACAAGCGCATCGTCACCCTCGATCTGGCGGCGGTGGTGGCCGGGACCAAGTACCGTGGCCAATTCGAGGAACGGCTCAAGACCGTGATGAACGAGATTCGCGAATCGAAGGACGCGGTGATCTTCATCGACGAGCTGCATACGATCGTCGGCGCTGGCGGCGCCGAGGGGGCGATCGACGCCTCGAACATGCTCAAGCCGGCGCTCGCTCGCGGTGAGCTCCAGTGCATCGGCGCGACCACGCTCGACGAATATCGCAAGTACATCGAGAAGGACGGCGCCCTGGAGCGACGCTTCCAGCCGATCATGGTGGACCAGCCGAGCGTCGAGGACACGATCGCGATCCTGAATGGGTTGCGCGACAAGTACGAGGCGCACCACGGCGTCAAGATCTCGGACGAAGCGGTGGTCCAGGCGGTCAAGCTGGCGGACCGTTACATGAATGACCGCTACTTCCCGGACAAGGCGATCGACGTGATCGACGAAGCCTGCGCCCGGGCTCGGCTCTCCGTGAGCACCGCGCCGGGCGAGCTCCACGAGCTCGAGCGCAAGCTCGAGGAGATCGTGAAGGAGAAGGAGGCCGCGATCCACGGGCAGGAGTACGAGAAGGCGGCCCGTCTGAGGGACAAGGAGAAGGAATTTCGAGCCCGACGCGCCGACCTCAAGAAGACCTGGACGGAATCGAAGCGCGACAAGGACGTCCAAGTCGACGAGGACCTGATCGCGTCGGTGTTGTCCGTGATGACCGGCATCCCCGTGGTCAAGCTCGCCGAGGAAGAGACTCAAAAGCTGCTGCGCATGGAGGACGAGCTGCGCCGGGGCGTCGTGGGTCAGGACGAGGCGGTCGGGGCGGTGGCGCGAGCGGTACGTCGCAATCGCGTTGGCCTGAGGGATCCCAAGCGTCCGATCGGCTCGTTCATCTTCCTGGGCCCGACCGGAGTCGGCAAGACCGAGCTGGCGCGGAAACTCGCCGCGTTCTTGTTCGACAGCGAGGACGCTCTGATTCGAATCGATATGTCGGAATACATGGAGAAATTCTCGGTCTCGCGATTGGTCGGAGCGCCTCCCGGCTATGTGGGGTACGAAGAGGGCGGCCAGCTGACCGAGAAGGTCCGCCGCAAGCCGTACTCGGTGGTGCTGCTCGATGAAATTGAAAAAGCCCACCCGGACGTGTTCAATGTGCTCCTTCAGGTGCTGGACGACGGAGTGCTCACCGACAGCTCGCGCCGGCGCGTCGACTTCAAGAACACGGTGGTCATCATGACGTCCAACCTCGGCGGTCGTCAGATCCTGTCGGGCGGCAAGCACCTGGGCTTCAAACAGGCGGAGGGAAGTGCTGCCCAGTTCCAGTCGATCAAGAGCACCGTGCACGACGAGCTCAAGCGGGCGTTCAATCCGGAATTCCTCAACCGGATCGACGATGTCATCGTGTTCCACGCGCTCACTCGAGACGACATGCGCGCGATCGTGGGAATCCTCCTCGGCCAGGTCAAGGAGCGACTACGTGCGCAGGACATTCACCTCGACATCAGCTCGGAGGCGGTCGAGCTGCTCATCGAGCGCGGGTTCGACCCGTCGCTCGGGGCGCGTCCGCTCAAGCGAGCCATCCAGCGACTGCTGGAAGACCCGCTTTCGGAGTACATCCTTCGCGGCCAGCTGCCGAGCGGCGGCCAGGTGCGGGTCACGCGAAGGGGCGACGAGCTCGACTTCGCCCCCGCGGCGCGGGTCGAGGCAGTTCCTGCGCCGGTTGCTCCTGGGACGTAGCGGCACGCTCCGGTTCACGCTGGTCTTCCTGGTCGCGTCTCTGTGCACCGGCGCGGCATGGGCACAGAGCGTGGTGCCCCCGGACAGCATGCGGCTCGTCCCGCCCGGTGCCGCGATCCCCGCGCCTTCCGACTCGGTTCCGACCCCGACCGTGGTGGGAAGGGTGCGCATCGCCGGCAACGTGCTCACGGACAGCCTGCGCATCCTGCGCTCGTTCGAGCTGCCCGCCGGGTCCGCGTACTCTCTCGACGGGGTGAAGCGTGGGGTGCGGAAGCTGTTCGCGCTCGGGTTGTTCGAGGACGCTTGGGTGGAGGAGGGCGCGCGCCGGGGCGACACGCTCGACCTGGTGATCCACGTCAAGGAGCGCCCGCGCATCTCGCGTATCGAGTTCACCGGCAACCGAAAGCGCGAGACCTCCGAGCTCGAGAAAAAACTCATCCTCCATGCGGGGGAGGCGTACGCGCCGCTCACGGTCCAAACCCAGATCGACACGCTGCTCGAGCTCTACCACGACGCGGGCTTCGGGCGAGCGTCGATTCGGGCGGTGACCGACTCGATTGCGCCGCGTCAGGTCGCGTTGCGGTTCGTGATCGACGAAGGGGAGCGCGTCCGGATCACGCGCATCGAATTCGAAGGCGCCAAGGCGTTCCCGAACAAGAAGCTGCGCAAGTCGCTCACCACCAAGGCGAAGGGGTTCTTCGGCGGCGGAGAGCTGAAGCAGGAGCAGTTCGCCGAGGACGAGGAGAAGCTGGCCGGCTATTACCACGACCGCGGCTACCGGGATGCTCGCGTCGTGGGGCACGAGGTGCGGCCGGGGCGCAAGCCGCGCGATCTGACGTTGGTCTTCCAGGTGGAGGAGGGTTCTCCGTACACGATCGGGACCATCACCTGGTCCGGCAACACGGTAGTGCCGAAGGCCACGCTCGATCGTCTCTGGCAACCCAAACCTAAGGAACGCTACGACCTCTCGAAGATCAAGAAGATCCAGGGGTCGGCCTACGGCGAGTACGCCGAGCTCGGCTACCTCTACCTCGGAATCGAGCCTCAAGAGACGGTGCGGGGCTCGGCCGTGGATGTCCTCTACACGATCGAAGAGGGACGGCCTTCCCACGTGCGCATGGTCTTGATCAGCGGCAACCGGGCCACACGCGAGAAGGTGATACGGCGAGAGATCGACATCCACGAGGGGGATCGGTTCAAGCGCTCCGCACTCGTGCGATCGCAAGGCGACGTGTTCCGGCTCGGCTTCTTCGAAGACGTGCAGATCGACTTCGCGCCGGCGGAGAGCACGGACGTGGACATCACGCTCAAGGTGAAGGAGAAGAGCGTCGGGACCGCGTCGGCCGGGGCCGGCTACACGGCCGAGAGCGGTCTCACCGGGTTCATCGAGCTCGGCCACAACAACGTGCTCGGCAACGGACAGAGCGTGTCGCTTCACCTCGAGCGCGGTCCGAAGCGCAGCGACTACTACTTGAGCTTCACCGAGCCGTGGTTCCGCGACACGCCGACCCTGCTCGGTTTCTCGATCTTCAACACGAGTCGCGAGCTGGACTTCTACGACGAGAAGCGGCGCGGGGGATCGGTGCGGGTCGGGCGACCCCTACCGTGGCCCGACTATTCGCGTGGCTCGCTCAGCTATCGTCTGGAGGACGTGACGATCGACACCACGGGGCACGGCACCCCGGCGGAAAATGCGATCATCGTCGCCGGGATCCCCAACGGCAGAGCCGTGAGGACGAGCAGTCTCAATGCATCGTTCCTGCGCAACAGCGCGAACAATCCCTTCTATCCGACCGCCGGCTCGCGATTCTCGATCGACAGCGAATTCGCGGGAGGGCCGTTCGGGGGGGCGGTCAACTTCCACAAGCATCGGATCGAGGGCCGAGTGTTCGTGCGATCGATCTTCAAGCCGGTGACCACCATGGTGCGTGCGCGCGTGGGGTTCCTCGACGAGTACCCCGACCAACATTTGCCCGTGCCGCCCTACGAGCGCTTCCGGCTCGGAGGCGGGACCACGGCCGACCCGCTGCGCGGCTACGACGACTACATGGTGGTGCCCGAGAAATTCATTCACGACGTCGCGGTCTCGTTCCGCCCCGACACGACGATCACCGGCACCGACACCACCATTACGCAGATCCCCACGTCGTTCCAGAAGGTGCGGTATCCGGGCGGCCGCTTCATGCTGCTGTACACGGTCGAGCAACAGTTTCCCATTGCCCATCCGCTCCATGGTGTGGTGTTCTTCGACGCGGGAAATACCTGGGACCGGTTCGGAGAGGCGCGACCCTTCGACCTCAAGCTCGGTGCTGGGATCGGCCTGCGCCTCGAGATTCCTCTGCTCGGCAACATCGGTTTCGATTACGGCTACGGCTTCCAGCGGGACGACGGGCCGCGGTTCGTCGGCCATTTCCTCATCGGCCAGACCACGTACTGACCAGGATGCGATCGATTCCGTCTCCGCCATGGCTGCTCGCTCCAGCCCTCGTCCTGGTGCTAGCTCTGCCGGCATCCGCCGCGAACCTGAGGATCAAGTACATCGACTCGGCGAAGATCTTCCAGGACTACACGGCGGCCCAGGAGGCCCAACAGCAATTCGATCGGCAAGTGCAGACCTGGCGAACCGAGGCGACCGAGAAGGAGACCCGCGTGAACCAGCTCCGGACCGAGGTTCGCGATCAGGGACCGATCCTGTCGGCGCTGCGCCGCCAGGAAAAAGAAGAAGAGCTGCAGAAGGCGATCGCCGAATACGAACGGTTCGTGCAGGACATCTGGGGGCCTCAGGGCCGCGCGGCTCAGGAGAATGAACGTGCGACGCGCGAGGTGGTGAATCAGATCCGCGCCGTGGTGGAAAAGCTAGCCTCCGACCAGGGACTCGACATGGTGCTCGACGCGGCCGGCGGGACGATCATTTTCGCGGATCGCAGTCTGGATCTCAGCGCCGAAGTGGTGCGTGAACTGAATGCCCGGCCCGGGGGGACCGGCGCGCGGTAGGGAGGCCTTCGCATGATCACGCGTACCTTGGCGAGCTTGGCCGTGGAGCTGAACGGCGACGTCGTGGGCGATGACTCGATCGTGATCCGCGGCGTGGCCGGGATCCGCGAGGCCCTTCCGGGCGACATCACGTTCATCGCCAACTCGCGTTACGACGCCTATCTCGAAGAGACTCGGGCGTCGGCCGTGATCTGCTCACGCGAGCCGCGGCGGGCTTCGGTGCCGCTGCTCAACGTGGACAACCCGTACCTCGCGTTCCAGCGCATCGTGCGCATCTTCCGCCCCGATCTGTACCGACCGGCTCCGGGCGTGCACCCGAGCGCATGGGTCGCGGCCGACGCCCGCCTCGAGCCGGACGTCTCGGTCGGCGCCCAGTGCGTGGTCGAGTCCGGCGCCCGGATCGGAGCGCGCGCGGTGCTCATGCCCGGGTGTTACGTCGGGCATGGAGTGACCATCGGCGAGGAGACCTACCTTTACCCGCGCGTCACGGTGCGCGAGGAATGCGTGATCGGCGCGCGGTGCATCCTGCACCCCGGTGTGGTGATCGGTAGTGACGGTTTCGGCTTCGCCTTCGATCAAGGCCGCTACCACAAGGTGCCGCAGGTCGGAAACGTGGTCATCGGGGACGACGTCGAAATCGGGGCGAACACCACGGTCGACCGCGCGACCACACACTGCACCCAGATCGGCAGCGGAACGAAGATCGACAATTTGGTCCAGATCGGGCACAACGTCATCATCGGCAAACACTGCATCATCGTCGCGCAGGTCGGGATCTCCGGCAGCACCGAGCTCGAGGACTTCGTGACCCTGGGCGGGCAGGCCGGCCTGGTCGGGCACATCCGGATCGGCAAAGGCTCGATGGTGGGCGCGAAGAGCGGGGTATCGAAGGGAGTGCCGCCCGACACGGTGGTGAGCGGGTATCCGGCGGTGAGCCATGGGCTGTGGAAGCGTCTCACCGCGCTCATCCAGCGGCTGCCGCAGCTCTTCCAGCGCACCCGCGAACTCGAGGAGCGAGTCGCGAAGCTCGAGCGGCAGGGAGCGGAGGAACGCGTTCCTTGAACGTTCGGATGCAGCGCACCATCGCCCAGCCGGTGACCTTCGAAGGCACCGGCCTTCATACCGGCGAGCGCGGCACCGTCACCTTCCGGCCCGCGCCCGCGAATTCCGGGGTGCGCTTCGTGCGGGTGGATCTGCCGGGACGACCTCAGGTTCAGGTGCGACCCGAGAACGCCCACTTCGATCCCAGCGCCGGGCGCCGCACCATCCTGCGCGACGGGGACGTCCAGATCCACACCATGGAGCACATCCTCGCCGCGGTCGCCGGGCTGGCGATCGACAACCTCGAGATCGAGACCACCACCATGGAGACGCCGGAGCCGGCCGACGGCAGCGCCGCGCCGATCGCGCGCCTGTTGTGCGGCGCCGGGCTCGTCGACCAGGACCGCCCGACCCATCACATCAAGGTCACCAAGCCGGTGGCTTGGAACGAGAACGGGATCGAGCTGGTGGCCCGGCCCTATCAGGGGTTCAAGATCACCTTCACGATCGCCTACGATCACCCCCTCGTCGGCACACAGACGATCGCGCTCGACATCACCCCGGAGAGTTTCCTCGAGGAGATCGCTCCGGCGCGGACCTTCGTGCTGCAGCGTGATCTCGAGGGCTTGCGCAAGGCGGGGTGGATCAAGGGTGGACGCATGGAGAGCGCGGTGGTGGTGGGCGAGGACCGCGTGCTGAATCCCGAGCCGCTTCGCTTCCCGGACGAGTTCGTGCGGCACAAGGTGCTGGACCTGCTCGGCGACTTGTTTCTGCTCGGCCGTCCGCTGCTCGGTCACGTGACCGCGGTGCGCTCGGGACACCAGAGTCACGTCGCCTTCATCAAGCACCTCAAGGAGACGTTGCCCCTTCCCGGGCGCCGCCCGGGGGGACCACCCGACGAATGGGACATCACGGCGATCATGGACATCATGCCGCACCGCTACCCGTTCCTGCTCGTCGATCGGATCACCAGCCTCGAAGAAGGCCAGAGCATCGAAGGGATCAAGAACGTCACCATCAACGAGCCGTTTTTCCAGGGCCACTTCCCCGGGCACCCGATCATGCCGGCGGTGCTCATCCTCGAGGCGATGGCCCAAGTCGGCGGGCTCTTGTTGCTGCATTCGGTCGACGATCCGAACGACAAGCTGATGTACTTCATGGGCATCGACGGAGCCAAATTTCGTCGTCCCGTGGTGCCAGGAGACCAACTCCGTTTCGTGCTCACGCTGGTCAAATTCCGCAAGGGCACGTCCAAGATGCGCGGCCAGGCGTTCGTCGAGGACCAGTTGGTGGCCGAAGCCGAGTTGCTCGCCAAGGTGGTGGACCGGCGGCCCGCATGACGACGGTGATCCACCCGGCCGCGTTCGTCGAGGATGGCGCCGAGATCGGGATGGGGGTGGCGATCGGGCCCGGAGCAGTGATCGGGCCGCACACGCGCATTGGAGATGGCACCTCGATCGGCAGCCATGCCCTGATCACCGGGTGGACCCGCATCGGGCGGGGCTGTCGGATCCATCATGGGGCGGTGCTGGGCAGCCCACCGCAGGATCTCAAGTACTCGGGGGAGCGCTCGTATCTCGAGGTCGGAGAACACACCGAGGTGAGGGAGTACGTGACCGCCAATCTGGCCACCGAGCCCGAGGCGACGACGCGGATCGGCAGTCGGTGCCTTCTCATGGCGTACGCGCACGTCGCCCACAACTGCCAGATCGGTGACCACGTGGTCCTCGCGAACGCGGTGCAGATGGCGGGCTATGTGACGATCGACGATTGGGCCATCGTCGGCGGGGGCACGGTGATCCACCAATTCGTCCGCGTCGGACGCCACAGCATGATCGGCGGCGGCTCGCGCATTCCTCAAGACATCGCTCCATTCGTCCGCGCCGCGGGCAGCCCGCCGCGGCTCGCGGGGATCAACACGGTCGGCCTCGAACGACGCGGGTTTTCTCCCGAGGCGGTGGCGGCTCTGCAACGGGCGTACAAGATTCTGTTTCGCGGCCAGCTTACCGTGGAGCAGGCGGTCGGCGAGCTGCGTGCATCCCTGGGCACGGTGCCGGAGGTGGAGACCTTGGCGCGCTTCGCCGAGACCTCCGCGCGCGGCCTGACGCGTTGACCATGCCGGCGGTGCGGGTCGGAGTGTGGGGGGTCGGGACGTGGGGCGAGAAGCACGCCCGCGTCTACCATGCGCTCGAAAGCGCAGGCGGCGCCGTGCGCCTGGTCGGTCTCTACGATCGCCACCCGGAGCGGGCCGCGGAAGCCGCCGAGCGGTATGGATGCCTGGTTTTTGCTTCTGCCGACGCGATGCTCTCTACGTGCGACGCGGTGTCGATCGCGGTGCCGACCAGCGCGCACCGCGCCGCGGTCGAGCATGCCGTGGCCGCCGGATGCCACGTGTTGGTCGAGAAGCCCATGGCCGGGACCGTCGACGACGCGGACGCCATGATCGCGGCCGCCGAGCGGCACGGCCGCATCCTCCAGGTGGGCCACGTGGAGCGCTTCAACCCCGCCCTGATCGCAGCCCGCCCCCTGGTGCGCTCTCCGAAGTTCATCGAGGCCCATCGCCTGGCGGTGTTTCAGCCGCGCTCCTTGGACGTCGACGTGGTGTTTGACCTGATGATTCACGACATCGACGCCACGCTGCAGCTGGTCTCGGCGTCACCCCAGACGGTATCGGCGGTCGGAGTCGCGGTGTTGTCGGCGAACGAAGACATCGCCAACGCGCGGCTCGAGTTCGAGGACGGATGCGTGGCGAACCTCACCGCGAGCCGCGTGTCTCAGGAGCGATTGCGGCGCTTGCGTCTCTTCCAGTCGGACGCCTACCTGTCGCTCGACCTGGCGGAGCCGAGCGCCGAGATGATCCAGGTCGACACCGTGGGGGCGCGCAGCTCGATCCCGCCTTTGATAGCCCGACGCACTCTCTCGGTCGCGCCGGGCGAGCCACTCCGCCTCCAGCTCGACGCGTTCGCGCGGTCGGTGGCCGGAGGGGGCGAGGGCGCCGCCTCGGGGCGAGCCGGGCGCGAGGCCCTGCGGGTGGCGGAGTCCGTCCGCGCAGCGATGAAGAGCCGGGCCGTGTTGTGGGCGGCGCGATAGAGCGGCGCTTCCTGCTCGTCGCCGGGGAACCTTCGGGCGACCTCCACGCCGCTCGTCTGGTCCAGGCGCTTCAGGGACTCGGGCCGTGCCGGGTGCGGGGGGTGGCCGGACCGGCGCTGCGCGAGGCGGGAGTCGAGTGCGTCACCGCCGCCGAAACCCTCGCCGTGGTCGGATTCTCCGAGATCGTGGAGCGACTGCCCACCCTGTGGCGCACCCGTCACCTATTGCTCTCCGAGCTGACGCGGTTTCAGCCGCATGCGGTGGTGCTGGTGGACTACCCCGGCTTCAACCTCCATCTGGGGCCGGTGCTCAAGCGACATGGGGCGCGGGTCTTCTACTACATCGCCCCCCAGGTATGGGCGTGGCATGCGGGGCGCGCACGGGCGATGAGCCGTTGGGTCGACCGACTCGCCGTGGTGTTCCCATTCGAGGAGGAGATCTTCCGCGCCGCGGGGGTGCCGACCGAGTTCGTGGGGCACCCGCTGCGCGAAGGCCTCGAGCCGGAGGTGAACGAATCGTCCTTCCGCTTAGAGATCGGCGCTCGGCCGACCGACCGCATCCTGGGCATCCTTCCCGGCAGCCGGCGCCAGGAAGTGGCGCGTCACCTGAGGCCACTGCTCGACGCGGGACGCTCGCTCGCTCGCGAACGCCCCGATCTCAAGCTCGTGCTACCGCTCGCTCCCGGGCTCGATGATGCCTTGCCCGGCGGCCGCTCGCTCGGCGAGGTGCGGATCGTGCGCGGGCGGACGCGAGCGACCGAAGCGTTCGCCACCGCCTGTGCCGTGGCGTCGGGGACCGCCACGCTCGAGACGGCCCTGTTCGGCACTCCGCACGTGATCGTCTATCGCACCGGCACGCTCAATTACGCGCTCGCGCGGAGGCTGGTTCGCCTCCCGCGCATCGGGCTCCCCAACATCGTGGCGGGCCGGGCCATCGTTCCGGAGCTGATCCAGGGCCAGCTCACGACCGACCGCCTGGTCCGAATTCTCGCACCGTGGCTCGACGACCCGTCGCGGAACGCCTCCCAGCGTGCCGTGCTCCGGGAGGTCGATCAGCGGCTCGGCCCTCCGGGCGCCTCGCGCCGGGCCGCGGAACTGTTGTGGGCGCTGGCGGCGTAGGATCGCGGACGCCGTGGTGGCTGCCACTCGCCGCCGGCGCGGCGCGCCTCCTGATCCTGGGCCTGGGGCGGACGTGGCGCATTCGGCGACTCGGGATCGAGGAGCGCGCTCGAGCGCTCGAGCGGGGCGAGCGGTGTATCTTCGCCCTTTGGCACGCACGAATGCTCCCGCTCGTCTACGCGCACCGCGGGCAGGGGGTCGCGGTGCTGATCAGCCAGCATCGAGACGGCGAGCTCATCGCCCGGGTGGTAGAGAGGCTGGGGTTCGCGACCGCGCGCGGTTCGAGCACGCGCGGCGGCGAGGAAGGGGTGCGGGAGATGATCCGCTGGGCGGAACAGGGCCGTCGGCTCGCGGTCACGCCGGACGGTCCGCGCGGGCCCGCGGAAGAGGTCAAGCCGGGACTGGTTTATCTGGCGAGCCGAATCGGGTGGGCGGTGATCCCCGTAGCCTCGTCCGCGCGCCGCACGTGGGTCTTGAGGTCGTGGGATCGGTTTCGCATTCCGTGGCCGTTCGCGCGGGTCGTCGTGGCCTACGGCGATCCGATCCACGTGCCGCCCGATCTGAGCGAGCGGGACGCGCTCTACGCCCGGGGCCAGATCGAGGACGCGCTCCGCGGTCTGACCGACGAGGTGGCGGCCGAGGCCGGAGAGCGCCGATGAGCTTGGTCTGGGGGACGTACCGCCTGGTGGCGCCGCTGATCGGCGCGACGGCGCCGGCTCTCCGCCTCGTGGCAGGCGCGGAGGAGCGGCGCTTGTGGGACGAGCGCCTGGGCCGGGTCGCGGCGCAGCAGGACACCGCGGCCTGGATCCACGCCGCCTCGCTCGGGGAAGCCCTGGGAGTGGGGCCTTTGGTGGCCGAGCTGGCAAGGGGGCGGCCCGGCGCCCGGTTCCATCTCACCGCCATGACGCGCTCCGGGCGGGCCCGCCTGCGCTCGATCGACCCGGGCGCGACCCTCGCTCCGCTCGATGCCCCCGGGATCGTGCGGCGTTTCCTCGAAGCGCTCGACCCCACACGCCTGTTGATCGTGGAAACCGAGTTATGGCCGCACTGGCTGATCGAGGCGCGACGGCGCGGAATTCCGGCCGCGGTGGTGAGCGCACGGCTCTCGCCTCGCTCACTCGTGGGCTACCGCCGTCTGGGTGCCCCGCTCACCGACTTGGTCGGCGGTCTCGGCGGTGTGCTGTGCCAGAGCGAGGAGGACCGCGCGCGATGGCTGATGATCGGATCCCGGCCGGAGCGGACCGTCGTGACCGGCAACCTCAAGAGCGACGCGTTGCCACTGCCGGCGCCGAATCGCGCCCTCGCGCGCGCATCCTTGGGCCTCGACCCCGATCGCCCCTTGCTGGTTCTCGGGAGCGTGCGGCCGGGTGAGGTCCGCACGCTGGCCCTGGCCTGGCGCGCGATCGAGCCCGTGCTCGCCGACGCCTGGCAAGTGGCGGCGATCCCGCGCCATCCTCGAGCGTCCGCCGAGCTGCGCGCGGAAGCGCGGGAGGCGGGCCAAGCCCTGGTGGCGGGCCGCGCGCCCCACGCAGGCGCGTGGCTATGGGACGAGCGTCCGGGAATCCTGCTCGACTACTACCTGGCGGCGGACGTGGCTTTCGTGGGCGGGACGCTGGGGGCGTACGGCGGCCACAATCCGCTCGAGCCCGCGGCCTGTGGGGCTGCGGTGCTGATCGGACCGCACCACGAGGCTCAGCGACCCGCGGTGCGCGCGTTGCTCGCCCGAGGCGCGGTGCAAATCGTTCCGGCGACCCCGAGGCTCACGCCGGCGCTGGCAGCCCTGTTGGCCAGCCGCGAGACCCGCGCCACGATGGCCGCGAGCGCCCTCGCGGTGGTCGCGGCGGAGCGCGGCGTGGCCCGCCGCACGGTCGAGCAGCTCGTCGCGTGGGAGCTATGGCCACCTCGATGAGCGACGGGCTCAGGACGGTCGCGGCCACCGTATACGGCGGCGCCTGGGAAGCCAGACGGCGCGCGTACGCGCTCGGCTGGGTGCGGCCCAGCCGCGTGCCGGCTCGCGTGGTGAGTGTCGGAAACCTGACGGTGGGCGGGACCGGGAAGACCACGCTGGTGACGCATTTGATGCGGCGCGCACGAGCGCTCGGCGCGGCGGCGCGCATCGTGTGCCGGGACTACCATCCGGGGCCGCACGGGCACGGCGACGAAGCGATCCTCTATCGGCGGACGTTCGGCGAGCGCTCGGTGCTGAGCGGAACGAACAAGCGAGCGCTGGCTCGTGCCGCCGCGCAGGCGGGCGGCGAGCTGATCCTGGTCGACGACGGGTTTTCACACTGGGCGCTCGAGCGTGACCTCGACGTGGTCCTGCTCGATGCCCGCGATCCGTGGGGAGGCGGGCGCTTGCTGCCCGCCGGACGGCTACGTGAGCCGAGGCAGGCGCTCCAACGGGCCGAGGTGGTGGTGCTGTCGCGTTTGGAGCCTTCCGAGGATCCGGCGACCCTGGCGGAGGAGGTGCGGCGGTTCGCTCCCGCCGCGTTCGTTGCCGCGGCCCGCCATCGCGTGATCGGTCTCGGCACCCTCGACGGCCGAGCAGCCACGCCGCGCCGCGCGTGGGTCGTGACCGGCACCGGGCATCCCGCGGCCGTGGCGTCCAGCGCCGCCGAAGCCGGGCTCGAGGTGACGGGCACCTCCATCTATCGCGATCACCATTGGTTCTCGCGGGACGAGGCGCGGCGCGAGCGGCAGCGCGCCCGCGCGGCGGGGAGCGTGGTTCTCCTCACGGCCAAGGATGCGGTGCGCTGGCCGGCCCACGAGCGCGGGGACGAGGAGGTGGTGGTGCTCGAGGTCGAGTGGAGGTGGGTGTCGGGTGGGGACACGGTGGAGGCGCTGGTCTTCGGCGCCTCCACCGGCGTCTCCGTGGCGGCCGGGAACGCCCGCCCGCCGGCAACGGGAGTCTCCTGATGCCGCGCGCGAGGCCCGACCGCGCCTGTGACGTGCTGGTGCTGGGAAGTGGCATCGCGGGACTCTCGCTGGCGTGGAAGGCGGCCGCCTTCGGGAACGTGATCGTCCTCACCAAGAAGGAGGACAGCGAGTCGAACACCCAGTATGCGCAAGGAGGAATCGCGGCGGTGTTCGGACGCGACGACAGCTTCGACGCCCACGAACGCGACACCCTGCGCTGCGGCGCCGGCCTGTGCGATGCCGCGGTGGTGCGTCAGGTGGTGCGCGAAGGGCCGCAACGCGTGGCGGAGCTCGAAGCGCTGGGAGTCCCGTTCACGCGCACCGACCACGGGTTTGCGCTCGGCCGCGAGGGCGGGCACACGCGCCGGAGAATCGTGCACGCGGCGGACTTCACCGGGCGTGCGATCGAACGGACCTTGCTCGGCCGCGTGCGACGCCATGCGCGGATCCGCGTGCTCGAGAACCATCTGGCGGTGGACCTGCTGCTGGAATCTCGCATCCGCCATGGTGGGCGGACGGCGGCGCGTCGCGACACGTGCTGGGGAGCCTACGCGTACGACCGCGCGACCGGCCGGATCGACCCGATCGTCGCGAAAGTGACCGTGTTGGCGACCGGCGGGTGCGGAAAAGTCTACCTCTACACCACCAACCCGGACGTGGCGACCGGGGACGGCCTGGCGATGGGCTACCGGGCGGGCGCACCGGTCGCGAATTTGGAGTTCGTGCAGTTCCATCCGACCTGCCTCTTCCACCCCGAGGCCAAATCGTTTCTTCTCAGCGAAGCCCTGCGTGGGGAAGGCGCCGTGCTGCGGACCCTGGATGGCACCCGCTTCATGCCGGGCGTGCATCCCAGCGCCGAGCTCGCGCCGCGCGACGTGGTGGCGCGCGCCATCGACCGCGAGATGAAGCGACGCGGTGAGCCCTACGTCTTCCTCGACATCACGCACCGCACACCGGCCCTGGTACGAAAGCGCTTCCCCAACATCGTCGCCGCCCTGCGACGTTTCGGTTTCGACCTGACGCGGGAGCCGATCCCGGTGGTGCCGGCGGCCCACTACATGTGCGGCGGCGTGCGGGCCGACGTGCGCGGGCGCACCGCGCTGAACGGCTTGCTCGCGATCGGCGAGGTGGCCTGCACCGGCCTCCACGGAGCGAATCGGCTGGCGAGCAACTCGCTGCTCGAGGCGTTGGTGTGCGCCCACCACGGCGCCGCCGAAGCGGAGCGCCGTGTCCGCGAGGTCGCGCGCGTGCCGCGTGTGGCGGCGTGGAGCCGGAAGGGTACACGTCCGCCGCTCGAGACGGGGCTGTTCGATCACAACTGGGACGCGGTGCGGCGCGTGATGTGGGACCTGGTGGGGATCGTGCGCACCGACCAGCGCCTGGCGTTCGCCGCGCGCCGGCTGGCCCTGCTGTCCGAGGAGATCGAGAACGCCTACCACACGTTGCGCCTGTCGCCGGACCTGATCGAGCTGCGGAACATCGCGCTGGTCGGCGGCCTGATCGTGGAGTCCGCTCGGCGCCGGGGCGAGAGCCGAGGCCTCCACTACAACGCCGACCACCCGCGCATCGACCGGCGATGGACCGGGCGCTCGACCGTGCTGCGACGCAGGCGGGAGTGAGGCGGCCTCCGGCGAGGGTGCGGTTGCCTCGCGGTGGTCGATGTGTCACTACTGACCAAGACGCGGCGTGGGCCACCCTCGGTCGAGCGGAGCTGTCATGACTTCCGAAACCACGTTCTGGGACGCGGTCGACGAGATCCGAACCGCGGATCCACGGTACCGGCGTGAGGCGTACGGCTTCGTCATGGCGGCCCTGGGGGCCGCAGTACGGGCCCTGCCAGCCGAGCGGCGCGCCGATCCGGAGCGCCGCCACCTGAGTGGCGCCGAGCTGCTGCGTGGCGTGATCGCGCTCGCGCGCGGCGAACGCCAGGCGCTGGTCGGTGCGCACGATCCCCACCAGGTCCCACATCACGCG
>Ga0066710_100001070_pt1 | contig 19271 bp, 20 predicted proteins | sample GraSoiAngelo_159_FD_79666 | JGI IMG/M metagenome (GOLD analysis project Ga0066710, IMG submission 79666) | Grasslands soil microbial communities from the Angelo Coastal Reserve, California, USA - 14_1009_16_40cm | ecosystem: Environmental > Terrestrial > Soil > Grasslands | place: USA...
AAATAGAACCAGGTTAAGAACTTTCATCTTTAGGAGTCATATAAGAATGGAAATGCCTGGGCGCGAAAGTATCTTAGTCGTGGATGACGAAACAGAATTGCGGGAGGCCATTTCCGCCTACCTCAAGCAAGAGGGCTATGAGATTCAGCAGGCGTCGAGTGGTGAACAAGCGCTAGACTCCTTGAAGAAGAACGCCTTCGACATCTTAATTACGGACATGAAGCTTCCTGGGGTGGATGGGAAGACTGTGCTTCAGGAGGCCCTTGCGATTTACCCGGAGATTATCGGTATCATCATAACAGGATACGGGACAATTGAAAGTGCAGTACAAGCGATGAAGAGCGGCGCCTACGATTATATTGCTAAGCCATTTCAACTAGTTGAGATGTCTCTGCTTATAAAGCAAGCTTTAGAGCGTCGCCGTCTCAAGGAGGAAAATGCTTACCTCAAAACTCAATTAAAAGAAAAGTATCGTTTTGAAAGCATCATTGGAAATAGCAAGCCGATGCAAGAAATCTTCCAGCTTGTTGACACGATTGCCGCCACAAATAGCACTATCCTGATTACCGGTGAAACGGGAACAGGAAAAGAACTCATAGCGAAAGCCATCCACTTTAACAGCCAGCGCAAAGATCAGAAAATAGTCAGCATCAACTGCGGAGCCATTCCTGAAACATTATTGGAAAGCGAACTGTTTGGGCATGTAAAAGGGGCCTTCACGGGAGCTCATCAAACGCGAATCGGAAAATTTGAGCAGGCTCACAGGGGAACCATCTTTCTTGATGAGATTGGTAATATGAGTCCCTCTTTACAAGTGAAATTGCTGCGTGTCTTGCAAGAAAGGGAGTTTGAAAGGGTAGGTGGAGTCGAACCGGTCAGAGTTGATGTACGTATCATAGCTGCCACTAGCGCCAATTTGAAAGATATGGTGGAGCGTAATGAATTCCGCAGCGACCTTTATTATCGACTAAATGTGATTCCCATTCATCTCCCCGCCTTGAAAGATAGACGTGAAGATATCCCTCTGTTGACGAAGCATTTTATTGAGAAATACTGCCAAAATTCGAATTTCGAATTGAAGACACTGTCCCAGGAAGCCATGAAAATGTTGATGACATATAATTGGCCTGGAAATATTCGCCAGTTGGAAAATGCCATTGAGAGGGCCGTGGCTTTAGGAGGAACTCGCAATTTGATCTTTTCTTCCGACTTGCCAAGCGAAATTCAGAAGACCAATGCGAATTTATTTTTGTCTGAAATCTATATCCCTGACGAGGGCGTAAATTTCAAGACAGAAATCTCGCATGTGGAAAAGGAGTTGATATTACAGAGTCTCAAGAAATCAGGAGGAAACAAGAAACAAGCTGCAAAGCTGCTCAATTTGAAACGCACGACTTTAATCGAAAAGTTGAAGCGGTTAAACTTACTGGACGAAGTGAATGTGGATGACGGCTCACATTTGTAAAGCTGCCTTTCATGATCATGATTTTTGAGGTTACCGGTCGGTTGGGAATGCAGCCTATTCCTCCTAAAATAACGAGAAGAGGTGCATTTTCCACCACCACCCACAGAGTGAGGTGATCGAATGGATTTTGACTTTCGTGAAGCCAGAAATTCTCTACACCAACTAAATAACAAGATTGCTCAGATCTTGGCTTATGCAGAACTTCTGCAGATGAGCCTAACTAATGACAAACAACAAGAAAGGATAAAACTTGTCATTGCTGGAGCTTTGGAGGCGAGGGAAATCACCGCAAAACTCATGCGAGATATGCCAAAGGTGGATCCTGCACATAAGGCCTAACCCCGCCAGCTATCTGGCCGCGAGATGATTGATCCCGGAGCCCCGCCTATCTCAATCGTTCCCTCTCGCGACTCTGCTTCTCCCTTTGTCGCGGCAGGGAGCGGAGAGCCCGTGCTTGCCCAAGAGTCAGGATACAACTTGTGGCAGGGGCCGTTATTCTCTCATCCAATGATCAGGGTCCGCCTTTCGTAGAAAAAAAATTTGGAAGTTAAATCAAGCTGTCAGGGCAATTTGTTCAGACCTTCTTTGTTTGACAATGCTATTTTCCCCCTAAGTTGGGAACTGTGGGCGTTTCCGAATGATCTTCTTAAGAGCCTTAAAGACAGATTCATGAAGAAGCCCAAAATTAAGTGGAATTTTGAAATGGTATTCGGGCTTTTCATCCTTTTGGTCTTGGGTTTGTACTACGTGATCTTATTTTTTCTCTTCCTACTGGTTAAATACCTCTAACTAAGGTGCGTTTACTTTCTCTGAACGAAATTCAAGGGCTCAGCGGTTCAAGGGTGGTTTGAGGAAGAAGACGACCACTGGCAAAGAATTTTAGATGGGATTATTGCAACACGATTGGCCTGGCTGGCCTTCTGGTTTTGGAAGATGGAATTTCCTTTCAAATCCAAGAGGGGAGCGACGAAGTCATGGGAAGGGGGCATCAACACTCCGTTGCTAATCCGTTCCATGTTTACTCATTCCTGCCAACAACGGCTAAAAACAAAGGAGCTCTTCATCAGGTCTGAACTTCACCGGTGAGCGGCATGAAACTGGAGGAGATGAGATCACCGGACTTATTTTGGACGAAAGGCCGACGTCCTAAGCTTCAGCCGTAATCTCATCATGGCCTTCGTATGTAACTGTGAAACGCGCGATTCGTTGACACGTAAGACCGCACCAATCTCTTTCATGGTCAACTCTTCAAAATAGTACAAAGATACGACCAAGCGTTCTTTACGGCTTAATCCGTCTACAGCCTCCGCCAGGATCTTCTTTAATTCTTCCTTTTCGAAAACACAATATGGACCATCGGCAGCATTGTCTGGATAGTAATTGATTAGACTTTCGGCATCTCCTTCGTCCTCATCATACTTTCTTGAAGCATCATAGAAACTTCCAATGCTGAGTCCTTTGAGCTGATCAGTCAGTTTATATAATTCATCCAGTTCAATGCCCATTTCTTCGCAGAGTTCTTGATCACTAACTTCTCTCCCAAACTCTTGCTGTAATTTCTGGGAAGCTTTTGTAAGTTCTTTGCTTTTCTTCCTCAGTGAGCGAGGAGCCCAATCCAATTCCCTGAGGCTGTCTAACATCGCACCGCGGATCCGCAATTCGGCGTAGGTCTTAAATTTTACTCCGCGGGAAGGTTCAAATTTTTCGATTGCGTCCATTAGGCCCAGAACGCCGGCATTTATGAGATCATTTAACTCGATGTTCGGAGGTAGTTGAGTAGCGATGCGATAGGCATGATATTTTATTAAGGAGAGGTGCTCCAATATGAGATCCTCTCTTTTCTTACTCGAAGATGCTAGTCGGTCTTGTTTTACACTTTTATTTTGGGTCTGTAACACTTTTTTGTTTCCTCCTTAGATCTTCCGCAAACACGGCGAAAGGTTCATCATCATTCTTTAGTGCTCATTAGCTGCAACCAAGCCAGGAGGGCAGTCGGTCGATTCTCCTTCATGCCACGTCGCGACTTGCTTCACTTCCAAGCTTCCTTCGAATGGCATGGAATAAGGCAAGCTATTGGCCAGGTAAAATTGACCGAATTGAGATTCTGTCCAGATATAGTTAGTATCGATCTACCGACTTGATTTAACGTACCTTATATTTTTACGATGGAGGTGACGGACAACGCCTTAGAAAAGGATTCGAGGCCTCAAGGAGCGAAAACATGGGGTGGATGTGTCAAGAAAATAGTCTCTGGAGTCAAAATTTTGGCGGCAAGAGAATGGAGCGGAAGGCCGATTTTTTGGCGAGGGGACCAGATCAAACTACTTAGTGTTTTCGGAATGCTGGATAAGAACCTTTATGCCAAATAGTGATCCTTGGCTTAATAAATGGAAATTGGCACAATCTCTTATAAACTCAATCAAACTGGGTGTCGATTGAAGTGTTGGGCACGTTTATGTTGGACGTTAAATCGGAAGGGCCACAAATGGATCATCTAGCTGATCAAAGATCTGAGAGAATTCTCATCGTGGATGATGAGTCAATGATTCGTCATATCTTAAGAACGGTTGTTGAAGCGGAAGGCTTCAAGTGCGACACAGTTCAAAATGGTCAAGAAGCGATTGCACAATTAAGAGAAAACGGGTATCAAATGGTTCTCACGGACGTACGAATGCCTATCATGGATGGACTATGTTTGCTTCAGCATATCCAAGCTAATTACGAAGGCACTGCAGTTATTATTATCACTGCCGTGGATGACGTAAGTTCGGCCGTTGATACTCTGACCTTAGGAGCCTATGATTATGTAACTAAGCCTTTCAATGCACTTGAACTTCGCAGCAAAATCCATAAGGCCTTAGAACGTCGCAGGCTAATTTTGGAAAACAGACAATATCAGAATTTCCTAGAGCAAAAAGTTCAAGAGCAAACAGCCGACTTACAAAAGGCACTTCGTAAAACTAAAAGGGCGTACGCTAATACGCTAGAAGCCTTGATCAATGCTTTGGATGCACGTGAGCATGAAACTCAAAGACACTCTAAAAGGGTCAGTGAATACACCTTGCTTATAGCTAAACAGTTTGGCGTACCTGGAAATGAGTTGATGGATATCGAACGTGGGTCGCTTCTGCATGACACAGGTAAGATAGGTATCTCTATATTCTTCTGAAGCCAGGAAAATTGACCGAGGAAGAATGGGTACAAATGCGCAAACACCCGGAGATTGGCTATAACATTCTTAAGGGGATTGATTTCTTAGAGGGTGCTGCTCAGCTAGTTCTCCAGCATCACGAGAAATTCGACGGAACCGGCTACCCGCAAAGATTGAAGGAGGACGAAATCTTGCTAGGTGCCAGAATATTTGCTGTAGTTGACACCTTTGATGCTATGACCTCCAATCGACCCTATCGCGAGGCTCTCAGCTATCGTGTAACTCGTGAAGAGATTATTCAATTCTCAGCGAAACAATTCGACCCACGCATAGTGGAGTGCTTTCTTAGCATACCAGAAGAGGTATGGTTTAAAACCAAAGAAAGCCTTAAGTATTGAAAAGGAGTTCTGAGGATCTGGCACGAGAACTCCCCTCTGTCGTCACATAGGAAGGAATTCATTCATTTCTACTGACGGAGATAAAATCAATCTTCCTCTTAGCTTTTCCGACCTCACTGTGTTCCCGAACCCATATTGAAAATTTGGAACGGCAAGTCTAAACTAGGTTTCGTCATTTCATAGTGGCAGTGAGTCTATCGTTGCCTCTCGCTCTAATTGTGTTAGTCATAACGACACAATAGTTGAGATTACGATTTACTGAGAAGTAAAACAATCATGCCAATCCTGTTGACGGGGGCGACTGGGTATCTCGGTTCTAATATAGCTAGGAGACTTGCTAAAGAGGGAAGAGACTTGGTTCTCCTTGTTCGGGATCCCCAAAAGCTACCTAGAATCTCAGGTACAGGAAAAATTGAATGGATAAAAGGAGACCTGCGGGATAGTGCCTTACTACACAGTGTTGTCAAGCGTTGTGACACATTGGTTCATACGGCAGCTGTGGTAAAAATGTGGACCAAAGAACATCGAGAGTTTTATGAAATTAATGTACAGGTCTTGCGAAATCTATTGACTCTGGCTAGGGAACACGGCATTAGGCGCTTTCTTTATACTTCCTCATTCGTCGTTCTCGGCCCTTCGGACGGAACAGTTTTGATAGAACAATCTGTGAGGAAACATCAGGGATTTCACAACGATTATGAGCGAACCAAAACTCATGCTCACAAAATGGCAATGCAAGCTGCGTCCGAGGGTCTTCCAATTGTGATTCTTTATCCTGGAGTCATTTATGGCCCCGGTCCGATAACGGACGCTAACCTTGTGGGTAATATTATTACAAAATTTCTTGAAGGTAAACTGCCCGGTCTTATTGGGGATTTACGTCGGAAATGGTCGTTTTCGTTCATTGATGACGTCGTCGAGGGGCACCTCCAGGCCCTGGAAAGAGGAAAACTTGGAGAAGGGTATATCCTGGCCGGTGAGAATCTGAGTTTGAGGGATTTCCTTTTTCAATTGAGTTCCTTATCTGGCAAGCCGGTGCCTAAGCGGGTCATCCCTTACTGGGTGGCTTGGTCGATGGGTCGCTTTGAAACTCTGAGGGCCAACCTCACAGGGAAACCGCCTCAGATAACCCATGAGGTTGTAAACATTTATAAGCATGATTGGGCTTTTAGTAGCCAGAAAGCGATGCGAGAACTGGGATATCAGATAACACCGTTCGTAGAAGGCTTGAGGCGAACAGTGGAATATTACCAAAGTTTTTTGAAGTCAAAGAATGGTTGAGATGGGAAATTATGATGGGGCCTCGTCCGCGTGAAGCGATCCTGATTGAGATTCAATGAAGGCTTAACACCCGCTGAACCGAACCTTTGCATATACAATTCGCTGAAACTCCACGAAAATTGATTCATATCTCGATGTTGGGTTTTGCCCCTCTCTTGCGTTATCTCTCACCCCAACAGGCTCTTCTGTGCGCCTTAGCAGCTTGCCTCTTTAATTTATTTTTTTTGCCGAAATACGGTGCCCAACGAATCTTTCGTCAATCTGAAGGCAAGCCGATGCACAGCGGTCCCTTCTACTACTCCCTCTCTGTTCTGACTTTGATCTTGCTCTTCCCGCACCAACCTTACATTGTTGCAGCAGCTTGGGGCGTGATGGCATTAGGAGATGGATCAGCCGGTCTATCCGTGACTGCCCACGACCGATTTTGGATTCCTTGGAATCCCCACAAAACGATCATGGGAGCCATTCGATTTATTTTCTTTGGGAGTATTGGCGCTTCCTCTCTATTGTTCTGGACGCTGCCGCGATTTCCTCAACACAACTTCTCGCCAGAAGCAATTATAGTCATCTCCTGTACAGTTAGTGTTTGTTGTGCCGTCGTAGAATCTTTGCCATGGAAGGTAAACGACAACCTTTCCGTACCTCTCGTCGCAGGCTTACTCTTCTATCTTCTGCTCGACACTTCACTGGTTGCAATGTTAAGAACGTATAGTTTTTGGACCCATTTGGGCCTGGGCCTACTGGTAAACATTTTTCTTGCCCTGATTGGTTGGCTCTTTGGTTGGGTGAGGGCTTCGGGCTGTCAGTCTGGGATTTTAGTTGGGACTTTGATTTTTGGGTTTCAGGGTTGGAGGGGATTGGCGATTTTGCTTTGCTTCTTTTTCTTTGGTTCTCTGAGCACCCAAATGGGCTACCACTACAAGAGGGAATTAGGAATATCACAAAGTAAGAGAGGTGCTCGTGGTGCCCGGGAAGTCCTGGCAAATGGTGTTGTGCCAGCGGTTCTGTCGATCTTGGCCGCGGTAACGGGTCACGGTCCGCTGTTTGTGGTCGGATTCGTCTCAGCCCTGGCTGCGGCCACATCTGACACTGTTTCCAGCGAAATTGGACAGTGGATTGGAGGCGAGCCTATTCTGATTACCAATCTTGCTCGCGCATCCCGTGGGAGTGACGGGGCAGTCACCTTGAAAGGGAGTCTGGCTGGTGCTTTTGCAGCATTAACGCTTAGTTCAATTGCCTTCCAGATTGGTTTAGTCAACCAGGCACAATTCTGGGTTGTACAAGTCGCCGGTTTGATAGGCAATTTAGTGGACAGTTTCTTAGGAGCCACCATAGAGGGGAAGCAAGGAATAGACAACGAAATGGTAAATTTCTTGAATACTTTGACAGGAGCCGGAGTTGGCATAGCTTTGGATCGGTGGGTTCGTTGAGCCCTGCCATTGCGCCTTAAGCCTTTTCCCCTACATGACCCCTGAGTCCCTCAGCACGTTTGTTAATAGAAACGAGAATCTGGTTGCCGTTCGCTATTTGCGTCGCCTCTATTTATCACGAATAGGAGTTGGCCGACCATTTTGGTCCACGGCAACACACACCACCTCTGCTTCGGTAACTTTGACAAAATGTTTGCCCTGATTTTCGCAGAATCGCTCTGCTTCGACCTCTACCTCTACCGTAATCGAGGTTCGACCAAGCCTGATTGTTCTGGCGTAGAAACTCACCACGTCTCCAAGGTGCACCGGCGCAAGAAATTCCACGGCGTTCATAGCCTTCGTCACGAAGTTCTTGTCGGCCTGCTTATGGGCTTCGATAGCCGCAGCCTGGTCTATATAACTCAATATGACCCCTCCGAAAATCGTGCCACGCGCGTTGGTATCCTTTGGCATCATGATGACGCGGATCGCCGGGTCGTACCTCTTATCTACCATGTTTCCCTGAAAGCAACTTAAGATGTCACCTCATAAAACAAGGGTCATTCTAACGATAGCAGGCCAGGGAAAAGATTGGAAGGGCTTACAGATAAGCAGAAGAAAAATCGGAGAGGTCAACATCCAGGTTGAACTCCTTCCGCACGTAAGCAGCAAGAGCTTCGAAGGTACTAGGAAAGGCAAGTTCTGACCAGGGAATCTCCCTCGGATTGAAAGCTCGAACCGCCAATGCCTCGTCTCCTGCTCGCAGTTTACCGCCAACAATTTCCGCTGTAAACACAACCACTACAACAGGGCTCTTGGCATAAGAGTAAACATTGAGAAGGGAAACCAATTTGATATCAAGATTGACTTCCTCTTTGACTTCGCGGATGGCCGCACCTTCGACAGTCTCCCCTCTATCCACATAGCCGCCCGGGAACACCCATTTCCCATAGCTGGGTTCAATTCCCCGTTGCAATAAGACAATGCTCCCATCAAGTTTAAAGAGAGCGCCGGCTGCTACTTTTGGGTCCAGAAAGAAGACAAAACGACAGCGAGAACAAACCAATCTGGTCGGCTCGAAGGCCTTTAGGACTTTTGATTCAAGCGCTCCACCACACTTAGGACAGAATGAGTATTCCATCAACGTTTGCACGGCCCTTGTTCAATGATATCGCTGATGAGGAGCTAGGGCTATTGGTTGATTGATATGCAAGGATTTTACTGCAGGAGGTCTTCAATACGATAGATCATTTCCTTACGACTGTAGGCGGCGATTTCAACAATCCCGGTATCCATGCGGATTGCGTCTTCAGGACAAGCCTCCACACAGAACCCACAGAACAGACAAACACCGAGATCAATATCGAAACGGATGGGAAATTTCTCAATGTGGGGATCCGGATGCTCTCCAGCCACAATATAAATACAGTGCGCCGGGCAAGCTGTTTCGCACATCATGCAAGCCACGCAACGAGGTGAGCCATCCTCTCTCTTGGTCAATCGATGCCGGCTCCGATAGCGAGGCGAGAAAGGTCGGCGTTCTTCAGGGTATTGAAAGGTCACAGCTCCCCTTTCTACTCGATTCAGTCCCAGCTGTCGCGCCAAATGTCTCTTCATATTGCTGAAGAAATGGCGGCTAGTCAGCCATAAACCTTTAAAGACTTCGATAATATATAGACGTTCTGTGAAGGTCAATTCACGCGAGTTCATAAACCAATCTTCAAACCAACACTCGTAGCGGTGAGCAACTATTGCAACAACAGGATTACCAGACTGGTGGCCAGCAAATTCAAGATTGACATCGGGAATACCATCTTCCAGCCAAGTCGCATCAATTGATCATAACGAAATCGAGGCAGTGTCCAGCGGACTAATAATAAGAACCAGCAAAAGAAAAAGACTTTGGTGCAACAAGAGAGCACCTGTAACAGGCAGACCGCTACTTCCGACAATGAGAGTGTGAATCCACCAGGAAAATGAAAACCGTCTGCCGTCAGGTAAGGTATCTGCCACCCTCCAAAAAAAAGAGTTGTGACCAGAGCCGCAATCAATATGGTTTCGACGAAATCAGTCAACATAAACAAGCCAAATTTCATGCTGCTGTATTCGACAAAGTAACCAATGATTTCAGATTCTCCTTCCGGTAGGTCAAAAGGGACACGCTTGGTTTCCGCTATTCCAGCTACCAAGAAGAGCAGGCATCCTATCGGCTGTACAACCACACCCCATTTCGGGATGACTCCCCAAAGCAACTCTCCCTGGGCCTGCACGATGGTCTGCAGACTCATCGATTCGAAGATCATTAAGACACCCAGAATGGTCGCCCCAATGGTTATCTCATAGGAGAACATTTGCGAACTCCCGCGCATGCCACCTAGAAAAGCATAGTTGTTGTTGGATGACCAGCCTGCCAGGACCACCCCGTAAATTCCCAGTGACATGGCAGCAAAGATATAAAGGATACCTACATTCAGATCGATCACCTGAAGAGTAATATCTCTACCGAATAGATGGATGACATTGCCAAACGGGATAGCCGCAAAACCAATGAGCGCAAAAAAAGCAGACACAAATGGTGCCAGAGTGTGTAGAAACCTATTGCCCATCGGAGGAACAAAGTCTTCCTTGGCAAACATTTTGATGGAATCAGCCAGGACCTGAAATAAGCCAAAAGCTCGGAACCCCAGAATAGAGGCCCGGTTCGCCCCAATCCGATCTTGCATTACAGCACTCTGTTTGCGCTCCATCCAAGTGAGAACCGCTGCTAAGTTCAAGACCCCTATCAAAACCAGCAACACCTTGCCCACTTCAATCGTCAGAGAAGTCATCATTTGACTTGCATTTTTGAGACATCAGTTATCTCGACGCCACTATCCCCAATTTTCTCATAAGCTAGATTCTGAAATTCGACCACACGCTCAGCCAATTCCCCAAAGATCTCTTCAGCATTATCATAGTCATATCCATAACCCAAAGCGCGAGCTAGTTTAGAGACAGTTTCCCAGGTGGGTAATGAATCGCCAAGAGGTTCCACTGCCTGATCAATCTTCTGCACTCTGCCTTCGAAGTTGGTGAAAGTTCCTTCGGTCTCAGCGTAAGTCGCGCTCGGCAAGATTAGATGAGAAAGCGCACTAGTTTCGTTTTCGTTACTTCCCACATAAATCACATATTCGAATTGTTGCAAGAATTTCTCGGCCCACGGTACACCCAGCTTTTTTGTCAGGTCCTGTCCAAAAAGACAAAGAAGCTGAAATTTTCGCGAATCTTCCCTCCTGAGGAGCTGAGTTAGATCAAAACCGTTTTCATCCAGTAGAATAGCTTCTGCTCCGCGGGTATTCGGATTTCTGTCGGCTCGCAGCAGAAAGTCATCTCCCCTGGCAGGGTTCTGGTTAGGAATTCGGAAATCGATCTGGGAAAGTCCTAAATCCTCCCCCCAAAATTTCCGAATCACAAAGAGATCTTCGTTGGCTAATTGAGGGGAGGCAATCACCACCACAGAATCCCTGCCGGCTCTTTCAAGAGCCTCCTTTAGTTTCTGTCCAGCCCGCCCAATGGCCTGGTCCAAGGTTAGAACCAAGAATTCTCCCTTTTCCTTCACTCGAGCCAGAGAAATGCGCGAAGGATCGTCGATGAACTTGTAGCCGTAGCGGCCTTCGTCACAAATCCACCAGTGATTGACCTCGGCATTGAAACGAGGTTTCAATCGCACGACCCGTCTTCCCTCGGCGTGATGAGGGCGCTGGCGATTAGAATGGATGGAAATGTTACATCCTCGGCTGCACCCGGGACAGATCGAGTTAGTTTCGCTCAAGTACCAGACTCGGCATTGAAAGCGGAAGCCTCTATCGGTAAGGGCACCCACAGGGCAAATGTCTACAACATTTCCAGAGTAGTTATTATCCAAAACCTTCCCAGGAAGCAGTCGGATTTCTGATTGTGACCCGCGATTAAAAATTCCAATCTCATGGCTGTGTGAAACCTCGTTAACAAAACGGACACAGCGAGAACACAGAATGCACCGCTCGGTGTCGAGAATGACATGAGGACCAATAACTTCAGCCTTGTGGCGCTTGATTTTATTCTCATCCATGCGGCTCTCGTAAAGACCAAACTTCATATAGTATTCCTGCAAATAGCACTCGCCCGCCTGGTCACACACAGGGCAATCGAGCGGATGGTTGATCAGAAGGAATTCGAGGACACCACTTACTGCTTCCTTGACCTTTTCGGTGTTGGTATGAACTACCATTCCCTCGCTAACGCGGGTGTTGCAAGCCGGCTGGAGTTTGGGAATTCTTTCCACTTCCACCAGGCACATGCGGCAAGAACCAGCAATGCTGAGACCAGGATGATAGCAATAACGTGGGATTTCGATATCCAGCTTGTCAGCAGCCTGAATAATCGTAGTCCCATCAGGAACGGTAATTGACTTTTGATTGATCGTCAGAGTAGGCATAAGCTTTCGAGATTTCCAGCGTCGGTTCTGGTTGAGTCGGTGGGAGTCTGTTTTTCAACTACACCATCACTTGCGCCACATCACAGGCCTTTTGGTGGACGTGGTATTCAAACTCTTTTCTGAATTTCTGAATAAAGCTGCGAACGGGTAAAGCGGCTGCGTCACCCAGAGGACAGATCGTGGTGCGAATCATGTTGAAAGCTATGCCCATCAGGTGATGCAAATCTTTCGGGCGGCCCTGTCCGTCATTCACTCTTTGCAGGATATTTTTCAGCCAGGTGGTCCCTTCCCGGCAAGGAGTACACTGTCCACACGATTCATGAGCATAGAACTTGGCGATCCGAAGCAAAACTTTCACCATGCAGGTCTCTTCATTCATGACCACCACACCCCCGGAACCAAGCATCGAACCGATGGCGGCAACTGAATCAAAATCCATCTTCACGTCAATCTCATCTGCTGTTAGAATAGGGCAAGAACTTCCGCCCGGGATAACCGCCTTTAACTCCTTGTGGTCTTTGATACCCCCAGCATAGTTGAAAATAATTTCACGCAACGGGATTCCAAGCGGGAGCTCGTAAGTTCCGGGCTTGTTAACGTGGCCACTAACTGCAAAGAGCCGGGTACCTCCATTCTTTGGCGAGCCTAGACTGGCAAACCAATCTCCACCCCTTTCCATGATTCGTGGAACAGCCGCCAACGTTTCGACGTTATTGATGACGGTCGGGCAACCATAAAGACCAACCACGGCTGGAAAAGGTGGCTTTAGCCTCGGCCAGCCCTTCTTGCCTTCTAGAGATTCCAGTAAACCGGTTTCTTCTCCACAAATGTAAGCCCCGGCACCCCGATGGAGATAGACATCCAAGTCATAGCGGGAACCCAAAATGTCCTTTCCAAGAAAATCATGCTGATAAGCTTCCTCAATAGCCCTGTTGAGAATTTGTGCCTGTTCGTAATACTCTCCCCGAATATAGAGATAACAACGGTGCGCTCCGATGGCATAGCTTCCCATCACAATGCCTTCCATCAGCAAGTGAGGATTTCTTTCGATAATGACTCTGTCTTTGCAGGTACCCGGCTCGCTTTCGTCAGCGTTAACCACTAAATACTTTGGCTTGTCCACATTTCTGGGAATGAAGCTCCACTTAATGCCAGTTGGAAAACCGGCACCCCCACGGCCTCTAAGCCCCGACTTCTTGACTTCGTCTACAACTTGCTCAGGCTTGAGTTCTAATAGGACCTTCCTGAGCGTCTGGTAACCGCCTACCTTTAGGTAATCCTCGATATGACGCCTTTCGGAATCTTGAACATCCCTTAAGATAACGAGTTCGGGCATTAGCGATCTAGTTCTCCGGCAATCATGTTAATGGAGCCGAATGTGGGAACCACGTCCGCCATCATGTAACCTTCCAGCATTTTATGCAGACCCGCCATCAAGGGAAAACAAGGAGGTCGGACGCGAACGCGATAAGGTCTATCTGAACCATCACTGACGACATAGAACCCGAGCTCCCCGTTGGCTCCTTCCACTGCAAAATAGGCTTCACCCTGAGGTGGACGGATTCCATTGCCGTTCATGATTAACATGAAATGATTCATGAGCCCTTCAATGTTTCCATAGGCATCTCGCTTGGCAGGGAGCACAGCGCGCTTCTCTTTGGCAGTAATTTGATCGTACATGGAGTCCTCAAGACCCTCGAGATTGGGGGAAAGTTGTACCAACGTCTCTGTGATCCCCCGAGTCAGTCCCATTTTTGCACGATCTACCATCTCGTGCGCTTCGATTTCCTTCCCCTCATGGTCCACATTCAGGCGTCCCTTTGGCAGCCTTTCCAAAACCTGCTCGCCGATCCTCAAGCTTTGCTCCATTTCCTGCATTCGCACATAGTAGCGGTCCAGATTGTCACCCGTGGTGCCCACTGGAACTTCAAAATCCAGTTGGTCATAAACGAGGTACGGCTGATGTTTACGAACATCATAATTGACGCCGGTGGAACGAAGAACAGGACCCGTGAAGCCATAAGCAACGGCATCTGCTTTTGGAATGATCCCTACCCCTTTTAGCCGGTCCACAAAAATCCGGTTTCGAGTGAGCAGCTTGTCCACTTCGGCCAGAACCTCTCTGACCTTTTTGAACATTTCGCGCGCCTTGACCTCGAACCCTTCGGGGAGGTCTCCACTCATTCCTCCAATACGTCCATAAGAAATGGTGAGACGAGCCCCGGTTACATCCTCAATCAGTTCCCAAAGATATTCCCGCGCCTTGATCATATAGAGGAACACCGTCATCGCGCCCAATTCCATGGCTGATGCTGCCACACAGGTCAGGTGATCGCAAACGCGGGAGATCTCACTCATTATCACTCGGACATATTTGCACCTCTCGGTGATTTCAATCCCCATGAGCTTTTCTACAGCCATGCAGTATCCGAAGTTGTTAATTAAGGGGGAAACATAATTGAGCCGGTCTGTGTAAGGAATGGCCTGAGTGTAGCTCCCATTCTCGCAACTTTTCTCAAACCCTCTGTGCAAATAGCCAATTTCTACGGAAGCTTTGACTACGGTCTCGCCTTCCAATTCAGTCAGAATGCGAATCACACCATGCATTGCCGGATGGGCCGGTCCCACATTCAACAAGAGGTTTCGAGAAGTCAAAGCCTCTTTTTGTTCAGAAACTTCCAATGTCATAACTTGAACTCTGCATTAAGCGATTAGTTTTTCTGGTTTATCTGAATTGTTACCTGTCAATCGTAGTAACCGATTCATGAGTTGGCGAATGAACGCCTTCTTGCGTACGGGCGATGTTGTTTTGGCCCAGATCTTGGCTCCAGCCATCATTTCATGACCTCCTGCCGAACCTAAATCTCCGAATGCGGTTCGCATTAGAGTTCCCACATCGTTGGCTCGGTCGATCGTTCTGGCGGAGACAAGAATGTCTCCATTGTAGGCAGCAAAACAGAAACTCCATTTAATCTTTTCGAGCCGCATCAACACGTCAGCCACTTCAGCAATAATATCCGGATTTGTGACCGTTTCGAGATTTGCCATGACTACATCGCCATAAATGAGGGCATGTTCCAGAGCTGAGTGGATAATTTGAAAGTATTCCCGGCTAACGCGAGCGTTTTCTATATTGGCCAGGAGCTTCTGATCGACATAGGGATAAAGGAAGTGTCTCAGTTTTGCTTCGATCTTCCCTACCTCTCTTCCCAGACCTTCAGTCTCACTCTTAATGGCGTAGAATAAGGCCGTGGCCAGAATCGGGTCTAAAACTAATCGGGAAGCGATCAAATATTCGGTAATGATCGAAGCCGTGACGTTATATTTCGGCTTTATTTCTCGGTAAGTAACTTTTCTACTCGAGTGCCTGTAGGGATGATGGTCGATGACAATTTGGGGTGACCTGCCTGCGGGTAGGGAATTATTACCAGTTGACGGCTGGGTGTCTACCATTGCCACACACGGAAAATCGGCCAAAGAGATTCTCGACAAGGAGCAGAGCTTAATTCCTAGGTACTTGAGCATTGCCCGGTTTTCTGCCCTGCCCACAATGCCGGCATAGCCTATCAATGACGGCTTCTTTGCCAATTGTTCCAACATGTACTGCAATCCCAGGGCGCTGGCGATCGAATCGGGGTCGGGATTGTCATGCATGAGGATGAGAATCTTGTCCTCATCCTTGACAACGTCGATTAGCGCATTCAATTTACGCTGTATTTCAGAAATTGTCATAAAGGCTCGGGAACCAGTCTCAATCTAGAGAACTATTCCCACTCAAAAGCACCCTTCTTCCAGGCATAAACATAACCCGCCCCTAAGATCAGGATGAAAATAAACATGCCCATAAATCCCGCCAGGCCCAGCGTTTTGAAAACTACCGCCCAAGGAAAGAGAAACACGACTTCAATATCAAAAAGGATAAACAGCATTGCAATCAAATAAAACCGAACGTAGAAGCGGTCCGTGGGTAACTGAAAGGGCTGTTGCCCACACTCAAAGGGTGTATCCTTAATTTTGCTGGGTTTCTTGGGGCCGAGCACCGTACTGAGAAAAATCACTACCCAAACCGTAATGGCGCACAAAGCAAACATCAAAAGTAAAGGGAGATAATTTCTCATGATTGTAAGCGTTCGTCAGGCTGCTGGTACTTTTGCTCAAAAACTATCAACAGCAAATAAAAACCACCATCAGGCTACTTCTCGCCTGAGGGTGGTCGTTATCTACATATCAATTTTTCTCAAGGACATAAGGTCATAGGCGTCCCGGTTGAGAAGAGTGGCCATCCCGAGTTGGTCCAGCTTGAGATTTTTAGTGCTCGCTGAGAATTTTCATTCTTGAGATTCTTCTCCCTTTCGCGGTAAGAGAAACATCATATCCAACCCGCATGCCTTTGCGTATGTCTTCTACGCGGCAGCCCATCGTATCAACCTCAGGCAAAAAAAAGAAAATCTTCTCGCCCTTTTGATTTGTGATAAAACCGTATCCCTTTTCCGGAAAGAAATTGGTGATCTTACCCTCGGGATATCTTAGGTTCATGTCCTTGAGAGCTTTGACAAAACCGGAGTCTGTCATGCTGTACACTCCTTGTCGAAAGCTCCCGTCTGCTAAATTAAAACGGCACGCAATGGAGCAGGGAGCCAATTAGTTTATGTGGGGTGGTACCTGAGAAAGAACTAATTAAAACAGCCATCACATCGTAAAATCTGAGCGACATGTGTTCAGGTACATGTCTAAAGTTTCACAATTTTTAAAAACAATAACTTACAATGTTGACAGCCAAATTAAAGTTAACCGAACCGGAGTGCTTCGTCAAGGCTTATTTCAGGCTAGTTTGAACGCGACTTCCTGGTTTCAAAACGCATGCCATAAAGAGACTCAGGCGCTCCTGTAATACAGAAAAGCCACGGCGTCACTTGGCTCTCCGCCGTGCTACGGGCGGTCGAGAACAGCCCGTTCTTGCCGTCACGGGCCGGCTGTGGCTGGTAACAACGCAGTAGGGTTTATCAACTTTTAACTTGACGGTCAACCAAGACCTGACTTCCAATGAGAGTTAATGAAGATCAAAGTTCTACTTTTTGCCCGGCTTAGAGAGATAGTAGGATGCGAAATGGTCGAGCTCTATCGCAACGAGATGTTGACCGTGCGTGATGTCTGGGATACCTTGCGAGCCCAATTTCCGCAAGTCGAAGGTTTTGGGAAAAGTTTACTTTTTTGCGTCAACCAGGAATTTGCCGACCTCGACACCAGGATCAAAGAGGGTGATGAGCTGGCGATCTTCCCACCGGTCAGCGGAGGCGAGGATTGAGGATGAGAAGCTATCAGCAAATGGAAACTGGGGATGTTTACGAGATTGTTCGGGATGCCATCCATTTAGATTTGCTTGCCAAGCAGCTGACGCAGCCGCAAGATGGGGCTACCCTGATCTTCGCAGGAGTTGTTAGAAACAATACTCAGGGACGAAGGACTCTTTACTTGGAATATGAAGGCTACGAGCCGATGGCTTTAAGAAAAATGAGGGAAATCGGTGAGACTCTCAAGCAGCGATGGGCAGTGAATCAAGTCGGAATTGTTCATCGACTGGGGAGACTCGAGATAGGCGAAACCAGCGTCGGCATCGTCGTTACTTCCGCCCACCGTAGAACTGCCTTTGAGGCCTGCCACTTTGCCATCGATACGGTGAAGAAAATCGTCCCTATTTGGAAGAAAGAGTTCTTCGAAGATGGGGAGATCTGGGTCGAAGGTGATTTCTCCCAGTCGCCCATCTTATGATTGGTTGCAACTGGCCTGCCTGATTTATCATCCAACGCTTTTGGCAAAAGCTTAAATTGAATGGCGAGGTTTTCGATTCCATAAACCTCATGAATCTTCGAAAAGGGGAAAGTTCAGGCTCTCCACCATCAAATGGCGGCAGTGCCTTTTCAGCACATCTTTGCCTAATACCAATACTCAGTCTATTATCTTTTTTGTTACCTCCACTCCTGAAGGCCCAGGACCAAACAAATCCTTCAAAGAATGATTTCAAGTTGCTTGTGGATGTCAATTTGGTCGGAGTTCTGGTTACCGTTACCACTCCGGAAGGAACTACGGTTTCGACCTTGAAGCAACAAGACTTTCAGGTCTACGAGGATGGGAACCCGCAGGAAGTGGCTCTCTTCGGAAAAGAGTCGGATCAGCCTTTGTGGTTGTGCTTGCTCTTTGATAGTTCCATTAGCATCGTTTCGGAGCTACGAACCGAACAAGACGCGGCCATTGAATTTCTGCAATCCATACTTCGCCCGGCTGACCGTGCTTCTATCTTTCAGGTTTCTGAAGATGTGAATGAATTGGTGAAATTCACCAGCCGGTTGGAAAAAATATGCAGCGCCATCCGCTCCATTAAGCCTCGCGGCGGCACCTCCCTATATGACGCTGTTTTCCTGGCCGCGGAGAGCTTGTCCAGCGCCCGCGGACGAAAAGTTATCCTGGTTATCTCTGACGGCACCGATACCACCAGTCAAGTTCAACTAAGAGATTGCCTGAAATTGGCTCAAAATTCTGAGGCCGTGGTCTATGCATTAGTGGTACAACCTATCAAAAGCGAACCCGGGCGCAATTTGGCGGGAGAGCATGCTATGATCTTTCTAACTGAAAGAACGGGCGGCAAATTCTTCAAAGTCTCTTCACCAGAATCCCTTCATTCCTCCTTCACAAATATCAGCGATGAGCTGCGTACCCAATATTATTTGGGGTACTACCCCAGGCCAAGGGGTGAGAAAGGAAAATTTCGGAAAATTGAGATTCGAGTTGGTAATCCTACCTATAAAATTAGGGCGCGGGAGGGCTATTACGCCAAATAATTTCGCAAAGCAAGCCTTTCTTCACTAGCCGCCAGTTTCACAAGAATCAATTGGAAATACCCCCCGGGTTTGGCTTTAATATTTTTTGTCAAAAGAGACAGATACCGTTATAGTAGAAAACCTGCTCTTATGGACTGCGGGCGCCCGCGTTAATTCCTGCTCGCACTGAAATCAACCACTGCAAGAATGTGGCGAGGACGTTCTAGGGTTACCTGGTGGCGACGAAGTTCAAACTTTGGTCAAGTTTGTTAACCTGCCCTCCCCTCACCCAGGGA
>Ga0066710_100001071_pt1 | contig 19270 bp, 15 predicted proteins | sample GraSoiAngelo_159_FD_79666 | JGI IMG/M metagenome (GOLD analysis project Ga0066710, IMG submission 79666) | Grasslands soil microbial communities from the Angelo Coastal Reserve, California, USA - 14_1009_16_40cm | ecosystem: Environmental > Terrestrial > Soil > Grasslands | place: USA...
CTACTTGAAGCACTGCACGAGAAGAGCGCGGCCGAGACCCGACTTGTTCCCGGGCGTGCAGGTCTCGCCGGGCATCGCGCAGCACCAACAGGCCTCCCGTACCTCGGCGACGCCTCCGCTGGGAATCGTGGACTCGGTGACGGGGCCGGCGTCCGGCTGGCCACAAGCGCCGGCCACGGCGGGACTGCTCCGCACCACGACCCGCGAGCCCGTCGTGTTCACGTAGATCGGCGTCGCGGCCGAGCCGGGGAAGGCAAGAGCCGTGACCCTCTTTTCGTTGGACGCGATCTGGCGATAGATCACGATCATGCGATCCCCGGGCTTGAATCGGGCCGCTTCGGCGATCACGACCGCGTCGAACCGCCAGGCCAGATGCTCGCCGGTGTCCGATTCCATGACGACGCCGTTCCGGGACCGGTCGACGCTGACGAGCTTGCCATAGACGCTCTTGTGGGGCGGCGGGCCGGCTGACACCTGAGCGGCCGCCCGCGGTGTGGACCCACCGAGCAAGAAGCCGACCAGAACCGCTGCCGCCGAACGCCCGCCCGATCGGGACCAGCCCATGTTCTCCTCCGCAGTGGGACCGGGTCTGGCGCCCCACCAACTGCTGCAGCCTACCAGACGGGGCCAGCCGGAGGACACGGGAGCCGATCAGTGCCCCTGGCTCGGACGGAAGAAGTGCCGGGTCGCGAAATGCGAGACCTGCTTGCCCAGGATCGCGCCTTTGTGCGTCGAGTTCCGGTAGTGCATGCCGCCGTAGATCCTCGCATCGAGAACCTCCTGCAGGGCCTGCGAGAAGCTCGAGTAGGTGCGGACGGGCGTCGTGACTCCCGGGAAGTTGCTGGTGATGGTGAACGTGACGTTGTCCGTGCTGAAGAAGTAGGACAGCGTCTCGGTCGATGCTCCGCTGAAGCAGCCGTGGGCGGCTGGGTACTCGGGATGGTTCGGCGTCGAGACGAGGCCCAGCCAGTTCGGATCGGCGGTGAGCGCCGGATTCTCGCCGCCGGCCCGGATCGCGGTGACCGGACGCCAGAACATGTAGTGGTACTTGGCCTCCCAGCAGGCGATCAGGGCGTCGGAGCCTGACGCGGCCAGCATGGCGAAGAAGCGGGCGTTGTCCTGGACCGAGAGGCCCGCAGCAACCGAGATTCCGCGCCACGCGCGGTTCCACTGGAGCATGGGCTGGTCAGCCCAGAACCGCCCGATGTCGGTCTGCTCTGCCGTTCGGGTGCTGTTCGTCGCCGGTCCCAGCGCCTTCACCTCGTTGTAGTCACGAACCCAGTCGGAGGAATCGAGCGCGGGCGGTGCCTCGGGGCGGAACTGGTCGGAGCTCTCCAGGGTCCACGGCATGATGGCGCCGGCCCAGGGAGCTTGCGGCGCCAGGAACGCGGGAGGAGTCCGGATCCAGACCCCCGGTTCCTCGGGAGGCTCGACGATGGTCGTTCCGGCGTTGCGACCGTCGTCGGTCCGGAGGGCCAGGATGCCTGCCGCGGCCTGCCGTCCTGCGTCGATGCCATTGGCCTTTGCGGCGCCCTCGGGGACCGCGGCCAGGGACGAGGCATACAGGGCCTCGATGTCGGCCGAGCGCGACGGGTAGAGCGCGAGGAGCACGTCCCGGCCGGCCCTCGCCGCCGCCGCCTCCGCCGAAGCGGGAGCGGTGACGGTCGGCCGGCTGCCGTAAGGCTCAAACGGGAAGCCTTCGACGGCGTTGACCGCGTCGTAGATCGCCGTGTGGACGATCGCCAGATCGACCAGGCCGAGCGGAGGCACCTTGTTTGCCCCGCCCGGTCCCACGATCAACTGGGCCGCCAGTCCGTTCCAGTCGAGCACCACGTCGGCGCGCGCGGGAACGGTCCCGCCCAGGACCAAGACCGCGGCAACCAGGACGGCCCTGTTCGAGTTCACGGTTCGCCCCCTTTCTGATTGCGCGGCGAGCTTGTCACGGCTCGCCGCGTGTGCGAGAAGATACAGGGCCGACGAGCAAGAAGTCATGAGGAAGCCCTGAAGTTTCGCTCGGGAGATTCCAAGAAGGACGCACAAGGAAAGTGCTGGCGAATCAATCGGTTGCTTTCGGTCACTACCGGCTGGACCCGCGGCGTGGCCTCTGGCGCGGCAGGCAGGAGGTCAGCCTCGCCCCCAAGGCGCTTGCCCTCCTGCGCTTCCTGCTCGAGCGAGCGGGCGACGTCGTCACGAAGGACGAGGTGTTCCGCGCAGTGTGGCCGGAGACGGCCGTGAGCGATGGCGCCCTCACGTCCTGCATCCGGGAGCTGCGCAAGGCGCTGGAGGACGACGCCCGTCAGCCGCGGTACATCCAGACGCTGCACCGCAGGGGTTACCGCTTCATCGCCCGGGTCGTGTGCGTGCCGGCGAAAACGCCGTCATCGGGCGCCGCTCGACCCCTGGGCGTTCGACTCCCGACGACACCCGCTCCGGTCGGCCGTGAGCTGGAGGTCCAGCAGCTCCACCGGTGGCTCGCCGCGGCCCGGGAGGGCGAGCGGCAGATCGTCTTCGTCACCGGCGAGCCGGGAATCGGCAAGACCACGGTGGTAGAGGCGTTCCTGAGCCAGGTCGCGGCCGCCGCCCCGGTCAGGATCGGTCGGGGCCAATGCGTCGACCACTACGGTGCGGGAGAAGCCTACCTGCCGATCCTCGATGCGCTCACCCGGCTCTGCCGAGAACCGGACAGTGACGCCGTCGTTCGGGCCCTCGCGCAGTACGCGCCGACGTGGTTGGTCCAGATGCCGTCCCTGGTCGGCACCGGCGAGCTGCGGGCGCTCCAGCACAGGGCGCAGGCGGCCACGCACGAGCGCATGCTCCGCGAGCTGACCGAGACCGTCGAGGCGCTCACGGCCGAGGCGCCGGTGATCCTGTGGCTCGAGGACCTGCACTGGAGCGATGTGTCGACGCTGGACTGGCTGGCGTTCCTCGGGCGACGCCCGGAGCGGGCGCGGCTCATGGTGCTGAGCACGTATCGATCCGCGGAGGTGCTGGCCGAGGAGCATCCACTGGCGGCGGTCAAGGACGAGCTTCAGCTTCACCGGTTTTGCCGGGAGCTCGCCCTCCGCCCTCTCGCGGAGCCGGCCGTGGAGGAGTATCTCGTGCGGAGGTTTCCCGCCGGAGCGGAGCTCACCGCCGCGGTGAGAACCCTCGCCGGACAGATCCACACCCGCAGCGACGGCAATCCCCTCTTCATGGTCAACATCGCGGACGACCTCGTGGCGCGGGGCGCGCTCGTCGAACGCGGGCGGCGGTGGGAGTTCGGCCGGCCGGCCGACACCCTCACGATCAACGTTCCGGCGGACGTCCGCTCGATGATCGAGCGCCAATTCGATCGGCTCGGCCCGGCCGACCGGCTCGTCCTGGAGGTGGCGAGCGTGGCCGGGTCCGAGTTCTCCGCGCCCGCGGTGGCCACCGGCGTCGACCTCGGCGCGATGGAGGTCGAGTCGTGCTGCACGCGCTTGGCGCAGCGGGAGCAGTTCCTCCGGACCAGCGGAACGGAGGAGTGGCCGGATGGCACGATCGCGGCGCGCTACGGCTTTCTCCACGCGCTCTACCGTGAGGTGCTCTACGAGCGTCTCCCGCCGGCGCGTCGAGCCGCTCTTCACCGTGGCGTCGGCGCGCGGCTCGAAGCCGGCTACGGCGAGCGGTCGAACGAGATCGCCTCCGAGCTGGCGATGCACTTCGACCGGGGCCGCGACGCCGAGAGAGCGGTGCGCTACCTGCACGTGACCGGGCAGAACGCCATCGGGCGGAACGCTCCCCGGGAAGCCATCGCGCACCTCGCGCGTGCGATCGTTCTCCTGCAGGGCGTTCCGGTCGTGCCGCGGGGGGCCGAGCAGGAGCTGGCCCTGCAGATCGCGCTGGGCAGCCAGCTCATGGCCATCAATGGCTGGGCGGCCCCCGAGGTCGAGCGCGCCTACGCGCGCGCACATGCCCTGGCGCAGGAGGTCGGGGATGCGCCTCAGCTCTTCCCCGCGCTCTGGGGCCTCTGGCTGTATTACTGGGGACGCGGGGAGCTCGCCCGAGCCCGCGCGCTGGGCGAGCATCTCCTCGGGCTGGCCGAGCGTGCGGGCGACCCCACGCTACTGCTGCAGGCGCATCACGCGCTCTGGCCGACGCTGCTCTCGCTGGGAGAGATCCGCGAAGCGCTCGACCATTCGTCCCAGGGGATGGCGCAGGACGAGGCCGGGGCGCACAACGCCTTCGGACCGGTCTACGGGAACCACGATCCCGGTGCCTGCGCCCTCTACTTCGGCGCCTGGGCCCTGAGCCTGCTCGGGCAGCCGGACCGCGCCGTCGCGATGAGCGGAGAGGCGATCGCTCGGGCCCAGCGACTGGCCCATCCCTTCAGCCAGACCCTTTCCCTCTTCTTCGCCGCCGCCGTCCACCAGGTCCGGGGCGAGCCGGCCGTCGTTCGAGAGCGGGCCGAGGCGGCCATCGCTCTGGCCCGGGCCCACGGCTTCGGCCTCGTGTTGGCATGGGCCAGCACTCTCCTGGGCTGGGCGATGAGCCGGGAAGGTCAGCCCGAGGATGGCATCGCCATGATCCGTCGAGGGACGGCCGCGACCCACGAGACCGGATCGGAACAGTTCCGGCCCTACTTTCTTGCCGTGCTGGCGGACGCCTGCGCCGCGGCGGGCCGGCCGGCGGAGGGGCTCGCGGCCGTCACGGAAGCGCTGGCCACGGCCGCCAAGACCGGTGAGCGTTTCTACGAGGCGGAGCTGTATCGGCTCAAGGGTGAGCTGCTTGGGCGGCGGGCGCAGGGTGAGCGGCCAGTGGCGCTCGTCCGTGATCCCGCATTCGGCCCCGCATCCGCCGAAGAGTGCCTGGTGAAGGCGATCGAGATCGCGCGCGGGCAAGGCGCGAGGGCGCTCGAGCTCCGGGCGGCCCTGAGCGTGAGCCGCCTCTGGCGGGAGCACGGCCGCGCGGCGGACGCGCGGCGGATCCTGCTCGATGCGTGCGGCGGGTTCTCGGAAGGACTCGACACGGTCGACATGCGCGAGGCGCAGGCCTTGCTGAACGAGATGCCCGGTCACGGGAAGCAGTAGCGACGTCGGCGATTGAACCGGGCGCGCGGCGACGCTCGGGCGCCGAGCGCCCTCGGAGGTGAGGATCTGGCCGCCATCCGCCGCGCTCTCTCGGGCCTGCTTTCCCCTGAGATGTCGAGGATGCCGCGCCGAGACTTCGGACGCCTGGGACCTCAGAGATGAGCAGCGCAGCCGCCACGGCAGTCCAAATAACGTCTAGTGCACTAGACGATTCTGTGATATCCTTCAAGTGACAGGCAAGGAGCTGCTTCGCCGGCTCCGCGACCTTGGGTGTGAGGAAGTCCGGCAGGTCGGTTCGCACGTGCGGGTGCATTGCGGCAAGTGCATCACGACGGTTCCGGTCCACGCCGGACAGGACCTACCGCCGGGGACGCTCCGCGCTATCGAGCGAGACTTGGAGCCATGCCTAGGTAGGCGATGGTTAGGCCGCTGACGGGGTCTTGCGTGGTGTCATGATGAAGAGCTATCGCGTCGTCTACGAGCTGGACGAATCCGGGCACTGGATCGCGACGGTCCCCAGCGTGAAGGGGTGCCACACCTACGGGCGGTCCATTCGGCAGGCGCGTGACCGCATTCGGGAGGCGCTCGCCCTGTTCGTCAGGGACGCAGCGCGTGCCCGCCTGGTAGACGACGTACGGCTGCCGGCCGCCATACGCCGCCAGATCGCGCGCCAGCGTGTTCTGCGTGCCCGCGCAGAGCGCGAGCAGGCCCGTGCGCAAGCGGCCACGAGGGCAGCCGCCCGCCGGCTGACGCGCGCCCAACGTCTCAGCGTGCGGGATACCGGAGAGCTGCTCGGGCTGTCCCACCAGCGGGTCCAGCAGTTGCTCCAGCGGGCCTCTTAGGCGGGTGTGGAACCCATGTGGAACCCACGTGAAACCCGCGGTAGGAGCGGTTCTTTAAGTCCTTGATTTACTGGGGTGGGTGACGGGATTCGAACCCGCGACCTCCAGGGCCACAACCTGGCGCTCTAACCAAACTGAGCTACACCCACCAGCGGGGGGACGTGGCGCGCCTGAAGGGATTCGAACCCCTGACCCGCAGCTTAGAAGGCTGCCGCTCTATCCATCTGAGCTACAGGCGCCGAACACGGGAGTATAGCACGCGGGTCGGTGCGAACTGCCGACAGCGCCGGGCCTTGTCAGCGGGCGCGCGACCGCGAGTCTAACTCGTCGGCGGCGTGGGCTGACGGCTGACAGGGGGCAGGGGATCGATCACGCGCCGCCGCAGATCCAGCGAAGCCTCGCGGGGATCGCGCCCAGGGACCGGGAACCCGTCCGAGTCATCCACCACGACCAGCTCTTCACCGTCCGGAAGCTGCGCGCTGACTTCGCCAAAGGTCATGGTCGAGGTCCTTTCCGGTTGAACGGCTTCCATTCGGCTTGCCATTCGACGGCTCGATGGCTGACATTAATGCTATCGAACCTCCGCCCTCGTGTCAAGTATGTCGAATTGGTTGACATGGCCGCCGGGCGACCGAAGAAAGGCCCGAAGCGCCGGTCAGCGCTTCTTGGTGATGGACGCGGCGGAGGCTGGCGGCGCGGCCGGGGGCGAGACGCGGTCCGAGGACGCCGCCGAGACCTTGTCCTCGTCCCGCAGACCGGGCTGTTCCTGGAAGCGCGCGTCCTGGCCCGGCCGCTGCGGTTGCCGGCCCGCCGGCGCTTGATCGGGCCCGGCGGAGGGCGTCGGCGCTGCAGCCGTGTCGGCCGGCGGCTCGCCGTGATCGGCGTGGCCGGCCCGCTGCGCGTCGTCGCGCGCCGTGCCGGGCCGACCAGTGGTTGCACCACGGTCGTCCTTGTTGGACGCTTTCTCGGGTTGGCGCTTCCGTCCGGCCATGACTCAATCTAGGGTACGCTGTTAATGAACCCGGGGGAGCCGTTCCGGCAGAATGTGAGGAGCAACCAGACATGGCGTCTGTCGCTCATGCGCTAACGGGTGGGTTGCGGGGGGTCGGAGGCGTCGGGGAATCGGTGGCCCGCCATGCCGGCGCCATGGCGCAGCTCGCGTGGCAGTCGCTCCAGGCCACGGTGAAGGGGCAGGTGGCGTCCAGGGACTTCATCAACCAGGCCTTCTCGATGGGCGTCCAGAGCCTGCCCCTCGTGCTCGTGACCGCCACGCTGTCGGGCGTCGTGACCTCGCAGCAGGGCGGCTACCAGTTCACGGGATCGATCCCCCTCTACGTGCTGGGCAGCATCGTCGTCAACGGCGTCGTGCTGGAGCTGGGTCCGGTGATGACCGCCATCGTGTTCATCGGCCGGGTGGGCGCGCGGATCACCGCGGAGCTGGGCACCATGCAGGTCTCCGAGCAGATCGACGCGATCTACTCGCTCGGCCGTGACCCGGTGCGGATGCTGGCCGCGCCCCGGATCCTGGCCGGCATGCTGGCCATGCCCGCCCTCGTCGGTCTCGCCAACGGGGTGGGCTCGATCGCCGGCATGCTGGCCGCCCGCAGCACGGTCGGTCTCGGCTACGAGCGCTTCCTGTACGGGGCGCGTCTCTTCTGGCACAGCTACGACCTCTTCTACTCGCTGATGAAGGCCGAGGTCTTCGGCTTCATCGTCCCCCTCATCTCCGTGCACATGGGGCTGCTGACGCGCGGGGGCGCGGAGGGCGTCGGGCGCGCCACGACGGCGTCGGTCGTGTTCATGATCATCGCCGTCCTCGTCTCGGACGCGCTCTTCCCGCCCCTCTTCCTCAATTGATGACGGCCGCGCGCCCCGGACCCCAGTGATCGAGTACCGCCGGGTCTTCAAGTCCTTCGACGCCCCCGTGCTCGCGGGCGTCAGCCTCACCGTCAACGACGGCGAGAAGCTGGCCATCGTCGGGCCTTCGGGCACCGGGAAGAGCGTGCTCCTGAAGACGACGATCGGCCTGATCGTGCCCGACCGCGGGGACGTGATCATCGACGGGGAGTCGGTCTTCTCCGGCCAGCCCGGCGCGCTGTTGAGGATCCGCCAGAAGGCCGGCTACGTGTTCCAGAACGCCGCCCTCTTCGACTCCCTCAACGTCTACGAGAACGTGTCGCTGGGCATCCAGGAGCACGAGGCGAAGCGGCTGGGGCGCCGCGAGGTCGCGCGGCGCGTCTGGCACGCGCTCGAGGACGTGAACCTCGATCCCCGCGCCGTCCTGCCCAAGCTTCCCTCGGAGCTGTCGGGGGGGATGCGCAAGCGGGTGGGGCTGGCCCGGGCCATCGTCGGGCGGCCGCAGATCCTGCTCTACGACGAGCCGGTCACCGGTCTCGATCCCGTCAACGCCGCCGCGGTGGACCGGCTCATCGAAGACATCGCCGAGAAGACCCATGTCACGTCCATCATCGTGACCCACGACATCGAGGGCGCCCTCTCGATCTGCGACCGGATCGGGCTGCTCGAGGGCGGCAAGCTCCGCTTCATCGGCACGCCCGCGGAGTTCCGCCGGAGCGACGAGCCGCTCGTGCGCGCCTTCGCCGATCGCCAGGCCGCGGCGCTGACGGCGATGCGCAGCGAGCGCGGCTCCCGGAAGAGCCGGCGCGCGGCCGACCTGCAGTCCACCGGGAGACTCTCATGACCAGCCAGGCGCCGGCGGGCGACCCGGACGACCAGGACGTCCCTCCCCCCCCGGTGGCGCGCGGCCGCGACCGCGCGTTCTGGGTGGGGGTGTTCGTCATCTTCGGGATCCTCGCCGTGTTGCTCTCGCTCTTCACGTTCACCGACGCCGCGCTCTTCCGCGGCCGTTACATCGTCACCACCTACGTGCCGGACGCGGGCGGGATCCGGCGGGGCGACCCGGTGCAGATGCGGGGGGTCAACATCGGCCGCGTCCAACGCTTCCGCATCAGCCACGACCAGGTCGGCGTCCGGCTGGAGATCGAGGGCGAGTACAAGGTCCCGGCGGACTCGAAGGTGATGCTGAAGTCCGCCGGCATCGTGGGCGGGACGGTGGCCGACATCATTCCCGGCGTGTCGGACAAGATGCTCCGCCAGGGAGACACCATTCCCGGCGAGAGCGAGACCTCGCTCAGCGAGATCACGTCCCGCATCTCGACGCAGGTGGAGACGGTCCTCAACCGCCTGGATACGCTCCTGGACAAGCCGATGATCGACAACCTGCACTCGAGCAGCGCGGAGCTGAACAAGCTCATGAAGGAGACCTCCGCCACGGTAGCCGAGCAGCGTCGCGCGCTGCGGGACATCACGGCCAGCCTGCAGAAGTCGTCCGCGAGCGTCGAGAAGCTGACGAATGCCCCCGAGTGGAACCGCTCGCTGAAGCGCGTCGACTCGATCACGACGCAGGCGGAGGACGTCACGAAGCGGCTCCAGGCGGTGGGCACGACGCTGGAGAAGTCGTCGCAGTCCGTGCAGCTCGTCCTGGGACGGGTCGACCGCGGCGAAGGGACCCTCGGCAAGCTCACCAAGGACGACAAGCTCTACGACCGCCTCAGCGAGGCCGCGGCGAACATGAACCAGGCCAGCGTGAACCTCGGGAAGCTGGCCGACGACATCCGCAAGGACCCGAAGCGCTACCTTTCGCTCAAGGTCTTCTGACGCCGTCCCTCGAGCCAGCCGTCGATCCGCGCCAGCACCCGCTCGCGCTCGGGCTCGTTGAGCAGCTCGTGGCTGAGCCCTGCCCACCAGGAAGTCTCGACCCGCGGGGGCCGCGACTGGCTGCAGAAGCGCCGGACCGCCTCCGGATCGACGAGGCGGTCGTCGGGCGAAGCCAGCACCAGGGCGGGCACGCCCAGGCGGGCCGCGCCGTGGCGCACCTCGACCTGGGCCCGCCGCAGCGCCGCGTACCAGCCGGCCGACACGCGCCGGCTCACCAGCGGGTCTTCGACGTAGGCGCGCACGACCTCGGGGTCGCGCGAGATGCGGCGCGCATCGATCCCGCTCGGCAGGCGCAGGCGCGGGGCGAGGCGCCTCAGCAGGGCCAGCGCGAGCCGGAAGCGCGCCGACGGCCGGAGCGAGGGATGGCCGTCCAGGAAGGGCGACGTCACCACGAGGCCTTCCAGTCCTTCGGGGTGGCGCAGCGCGTAGAGCAGGGCGACGAGGCCGCCCTGCGAGTGGCCGAGGAGGAAGAGGGGAAGTCCCGGATGGCGCGGCCGGGCGAGGGCCACCACCGCCCGCAGGTCCTCCAGGAACTCCTCGAAGCGGCCGACGTGGACTCGCGGGCCAGGGCTGCGGCCGTGGCCGCGCGCATCGAAGCCGTAGACGGCCCATCCGTGGCCGGCGAGATGGCGGCCGACGTGGCCGTAGCGGCCGGAGTGCTCGGCGAGGCCGTGCACGACGACCACGACGCCGAGCGGGGACGCAGGCAGCCAGCTCCGCCAGGAGAGGTCGAGCCCGTCCCCGGTGCGGACGGTCCCCTCGGCGGCGGCGGTCGCCTCCGCCGCGCCATCCGGAAGCGGCTCGCCACCCTTCACAATCGCCGGGACGTCATTGACAGTCCTGATGGGACGGGTCGATCATCAAAGTGAGATTCATGAGGTTTCCCTCGATGCCCTTCTACCGCCGTGCCGCTCTCGCCGTCGCTGCCGCGGGGCTGCTCACCGCGGCCTCCGGACCCGCCGCCGCCCAGTACTTCGGGCGGAACAAGGTCCGCTACCGCACGTTCCATTTCCAGGTGCTCAAGACCGCCCACTTCGACATCTATTACTACCCCGAGGAGCGCGTGGCGGTGGAGCAGGCGGGCCGGATGGCCGAGCGATGGTACGCCCGCCTGTCCCGGATCCTCAACCACCAGCTCAGCGCGCGGCAGCCCATCATCCTCTACGCCAGCCATCCCGACTTCGAGCAGACCAACACCCTCGAGGGCGAGCTGGGCGAGGGCACGGGCGGGGTGACCGAGATCCTCAAGCGGCGGGTGGTGCTGCCGCTGGCGGGGCCCCTGTCCGAGACCGACCACGTGCTCGGGCACGAGCTGGTGCACGCGTTCCAGTTCGACATCACCGGCCACGCCGGGCCGGTGAGCGAGGGGAACATCCCCGGTGCGACGCGCCTGCCGCTGTGGTTCATCGAGGGCATGGCCGAGTATCTCTCCCTGGGCCCGGTGGATCCCCACACCGCAATGTGGATGCGCGACGCGGTGCGCCAGGCGGAGGACCGGCCGAAGAAGGACAAGCTGCCGAGCGTGCGCGACCTCGAGAGCCCCCGCTACTTCCCGTACCGCTGGGGACAGGCGCTGTGGGCGTACATCGGCGGCCGCTGGGGCGACCCGGTGGTGGGCCAGATGCTGCGCGCCGCGGTGCGCGCCAACGACATGGACCGCGTGGTGAGCGAGGTCCTGGGAATCGACGCCAAGAAGCTGTCCGACGACTGGCATGCCGCGCTGAAGGAGGCCTACGGCCCCCTCGTCACCTCGAAACAGGCGGCCTCCCGGTACGGTCCGGCCCTCGTCACCGACAAGAACGGCGGCGAGCTGAACGTCGGCCCCGCCCTCAGCCCCGACGGCCGCCGCGTCGTCTTCCTGTCCTCCAAGGACCTCTTCTCGATCGAGATGTTCCTGGCCGACGTCCCTTCCCGCCGCGTCGAGCGCAAGATCGTCAAGAGCGCGGCCGACCCGCACTTCGACAGCCTCGAGTTCATCAACTCCTCCGGGGGCTGGGACCGCGCCGGCCGCCGCTTCGCCTTCGGCGCGGTGCGGAAGGGCAGCCCGGTGCTGAGCATCCTCGACGTCGACCGCGGGCGGATCGAGCGCGAGGTGCCCTTCCCGCAGCTCGGCGAGATCTTCGACCCCACCTGGTCGCCCGACGGGCGCCGGGTCGCGTTCGTGTCGCTGGTGGGCGGCCTGATGGACCTGTTCATCTACGACCTGCAGTCGGGCGCGCTGAAGCGGATGACCGACGACGCGTTCGCGGAGCTGCGGCCGGCGTGGTCGCCCGACGGCCGGAAGATCGCCTTCGTGACCGACCGCTTCACGACCCGGCTCGAGGACCTCGCGACCGGCGACTACCGGCTGGCCGTCCTCGACGTCGACTCGGGGGACATCCGGCCCCTGCCCGGCTTCGAGAGGGCCAAGAACATCGATCCCCAGTGGTCCGACGACGGGAAGAGCCTCTACTTCATCTCGGACCGCAACGGCATCAGCAACGTGTACCGGCTGCAGGTCGACGACGGGCAGATGTACCAGGTGACCGACCTGCTGACCGGGGCCAGCGGCATCACCAGCCTCAGCCCCGCGCTGTCGGTGGCGGGGGGCCGCCTCGCCTACAGCGTCTACGAGAACGAGAAGCATGCGATCTACGCGGTCGAGGACCCCCGGCTGCTGGCCGGGTCCACCCCCACCAGCGAGACCGCGCGCGCCGCTGCGCTGCCCCCCGTCGACCGGCGCCGGGCGGAGGTGGCGTCGTTGCGGGACAACTTCACGCTCGGGCTGCCCGACCAGAAGCGCTTCGGCACCGCGGACTACAAGTCGAAGCTCTCCCTCGACTACGTCGGCCAGCCCAGCGTGGCCGTGGGCCGGGACCCCCTGGGCACCTACGTGGGGGGCGGGGTCTCGTTCCTCTTCAGCGACATGCTCGGCAACCAGAGCCTCGGCGTCATCGCGCAGATCAACGGCACCTTCAACGATTTCGGGGGCGTGGTCGCCTACCAGAACCGCACTCACCGCTGGGATTGGGGGGCGGCCTTGCAGCAGATCCCGTACCTCACCGGCGGCTTCGCCACCGGCACGGACGTCGTCAACGGCGTGCCGGTCGTCGTGCAGCAGGCGGAGCTGGACCGCCAGATCGACCGCAGCGCGACGCTGTTCGCCTCGTATCCCTTCAGCCGGGCGCAGCGCTTCGAGCTGAGCGCGACCGGCAGGAACATCTCGTTCAAGAACGAGCTGCAGACCCAGATCTTCGACTTCGACACCGGCCAGCTCCTCGGCGAGCAGAAGACGAAGCTGCCCGCCCCGTCGGCGCTGAACCTGGCCGAGGCCAGCGCGGCCCTCGTCTACGACACCGCCACGTTCGGGGCGACCAGCCCGATCCTGGGCCGGCGGTATCGGCTGGAGGTGAGCCCGACCGTCGGCAGCGTCAACTACACGGGAGTGCTGGCCGACGTGCGGCAGTACGTGATGCCGATCCGGCCTTACACGCTCGCCGGGCGCGTGATCCACTACGGCCGGTACGGCGGCGGCGGGGATGACCTGCGGTTCTTCCCGCTCTTCCTCGGTTACCCGGAGCTGGTGCGGGGCTACGACTACAACTCCTTCACCGCCGACGAGTGCGGGGTGAGGTCCGACCAGGCCTGCCCGGTCTTCGACCAGCTCCTCGGCAGCCGGGTCATCGTCGCGAACGCGGAGCTGCGCTTCCCGCCCTTCGGGGCCTTCGGCGGCAAGGGATTCTACGGACCGATCCCGGTGGACCTCGTCGCCTTCGCCGACGCCGGCATCGCCTGGACGCGCACCGAGAAGGCGAGCTTCATGAGCAACGGCACCCGCCACTGGGTCCGCAGCGTGGGCACCGGCGCCCGCGTCAACCTGTTCGGCTACGCGGTGGTGGAGATCGACTACGTCCGCCCCCTGGACCGCCCGAAGAAAGGGTGGATCTGGGAGTTCAACTTCAGCCCCGGCTGGTGATGGAGGAAGAGCGCCGCCGAGCGTCCCTCATCCGGGCCTGCCCGTCCTGCGGCGTCCAGAACCGCATCCCTCCCGAGCGCGTGGCCGAGACGGGCCGGTGCGGAGCGTGCAAGGCGCCGCTGCCGCCGGTGGCCGAGCCCATCGAGGCGGACCCGGACCTCTTCGACGCGATCATCGGGTCCGCCGCGGTGCCGGTCCTGGTGGACTTCTGGGCCGCCTGGTGCGCCCCCTGCCGGATGGCGGCGCCGGAGGTGGAGCGCACCGCCCGCAACATGTCCGGTCGCGCCGTGGTGGTGAAGGTGGACACCGACCGCCACCCGGCGCTGGCCGAGCGCTTCGGTGTCACCGGGATCCCCAACTTCGTCGTCCTCAAGGGCGGCGAGGCGGTGGTCCAGCAGGCGGGTTACGTCGGCCACACCCAGATGGAGGAGTGGCTCCGCCGCGCGGGCGCCTGAGGTAAAGAAGCGGCGGCGGTGCTCGAGCGCGGACGGCGGCTGTGGCGAGGTCCGGGCGGCGTGGGCGAGGTCGTCTCGATCGCCTATCCGCTCATCCTCAGCCAGATGTCCCTCACGCTCCAGGTCTTCGTGGACCGGCTGTTCCTCACCTGGTACTCGACCGAAGCGGTGGCGGCGGCCGTTACCGCGCTGCTCGTGACCTGGTCGGTGGTGGGTCTCTGCATCAACACCGGCGAGTACGTCACGACCTTCATCGCCCAGTACTACGGCGCGGGACGCCCGCGCCGCATCGGCGCGGCCCTCTGGCAGGGCATCTACTTCTCGCTGCTGGCCGGGATCGTCGTGGCCACGCTGCGGCCCCTGGCCGGCCCTCTGTTCGCGCTGGCCGGCCACGCCCCAATCCTGCAGGAGTACGAGGCGGCGTACGCGCGGATCCTGCTCCTGGGGGCGGCGCCGATCGTGCTCATGGCCACCCTGCCTTCGTTCTTCGCCGGCCGGGGGCGCACGATGCCCATCCTCCTCGTCCAGCTCCTGGCCACCGCCCTCAACGCGCTCCTCTGCTACCTCTGGATCTTCGGCCACGGCGGCTTCCCTCGCGGCGGCGTGCAGGGGGCGGCGCTGGCCACGGTCACGTCCCAGGCCTTCGGGGCCGCCGTCTATCTCGGCCTCATCCTGCGCGGCGCCCACCGCCGGCAGTTCGGCACCCTGGCCGGGTGGCGGCTCGAGCCGGCGCTGTTCGCGCGGCTGCTTCGCTACGGCCTGCCGGCCGGGCTGCAGTTCTCGATCGAGATCGCCGCCTTCGCCGCCTTCATGGTCATCGTGGGCCGGCTCGGCACGGCGCCCCTGGCCGCCACCGGCATCGCGTTCAACCTCAACATGATCGTCTTCATGCCGTTCCTCGGGATCGGCATCGCCGTCTCTTCGCTCGTGGGCCGTTACCTCGGAGCGGAGCGGCCGCACAGCGCCGAGCGCTCGGCCTGGTCCGCCTTCGGCATCGGCGTCGTGTACCTCGGCCTCTGCAGCGCCCTCTACCTGTTCGCGCCGCGGCTGCTGCTCGCTCCCTACGCCGCGGGCGCGGACCCGGCCGCCTTCGCCGAGGTGGGCCGGCTCTCGGTGGGGCTCCTGCGCTTCGTGGCCGTGTACTCGCTCTTCGACATGATGAGCGTCATCTTCGCCGCCGCCCTCAAGGGCGCCGGCGACACGACCTACCCGCTGCTGGCGACGCTGGCCCTCTCCTGGGCGGTGATGGTCGTCCCGTCCTACGTGCTGTGCGCCCACTTCGGGGCCGGCCTGTACGCGGCGTGGTCCACGGCCTCTGCATACGTCTTGCTCGTCGGGCTGCTCATGCTTCGCCGCTTCCGCAGCGGGCGGTGGAAGTCGCTCCGCGTGATCGAGCCGCCCGAGGCGGTCTTCGAGGACGGCGCCGCCGAGCCGGCCTGAGGAAGCGCGGTCTCCAAGCCCGGCGTTCGTCCCCGGGACGCCGGCGTCCCGATTGCGGACACTGGCCGGGTATCTCCCCGCGGGTCAAGTGACTCCCCATCAGGCGCTTGGGATCGAGAGTGCGCTGGCATGGGCCTCGCTTGAGAAGGCACGGCCCATGGACGACCTGCGGCAGGACCTGCGGTACGCGCTCCGAGTGCTCGCCCGCAGCCCCGCCTTCACCGCGGTCGTCATCCTCACCCTGGCCCTGGGCATCGGAGCCAATACCGCCATCTTCACGCTGATGGACCAGGTGATGCTCCGCCTGCTCCCGGTCCGGGAGCCGGAACGGCTGGTGGTCGTGGACGCGCCGGGAACGGGCTCGGGCACTACGCACAACCACAGCGATACGCTCACGCCGCTGTCCCACCCGCTGTTCCTCGCGCTGAGGGACGATTGCCCGGCCTTCGAGGGCGTCCTCGCCGAGTACACCGTGCCCCTGCACCTGGCGGTGGGCTCGCAGACCGAGCGGGCCGACGGCGTCCTCGTGTCGGGCACGTTCTTCGAAGTGCTCGGCCTTCGGCCGGCCGCGGGCCGGCTGCTCACCGCGGACGACGACCGGACCCCGGGCGCGCATCCCGTGGTGGTCCTGAGCCACGGCTTCTGGACGCGCCGCTTCGCGGCCGACCCGCGCGTCGTCGGCCACGCTGTGGGGGTCAACGGCCACCCCATGACCGTGGTGGGGATCGCCCCCGCCGGCTTCCACGGCATCGAGGTGGGCGAGTCGGCGGACGTCTTCGTGCCCCTGATGATGCAGCCGCAGGTGATCCCGACCTGGGACCGCGGGCTGAACGACTGGCGGGTCCGCTGGCTCACCGTGATGGCGCGGCTCGAGGCCGGCGTCTCGCTCGCGCAGGCCAAGGCCGGCGCCGACGTTCTCTACGCGCGGCTGCTGCAGGCGGACCTCGAGCGCCTGGGACCGAGGTCCGGGCGCTTCCGCACCGCTTTCCTGGGCAAACGGCTCAGCCTGCTGCCGGGCGGACGGGGAGTCTCGGGGCTGCGCGACCAGTCGAAGACGCCGCTCGTCATGCTCATGGGAATGGTCGGCCTCGTGTTGCTCATCGCGTGCGCGAACGTGGCCAACCTGATGCTCGCCCGCGCCTCGTCGCGGCAGCGGGAAGTGGCCCTCCGCCTGGCTCTCGGCGCCAGCCGGGCCCGGCTGGTGCGGCAGCTCCTCGTCGAGTGCCTGGTCCTCGCGCTGGCCGGAGGGGCGCTGGGCCTGGCCGTCTCGGCGTGGACGGCCGGGCTGCTGTTGCGGGCCCTCCCCATCGAAGCGGCGACTCGCGTGCTCTCGCCCGACCCCGACCTGCGAGTGGGTCTCTTCGCCCTGGCGGTGTCCCTGCTGACCGGCATCGTCTTCGGCCTCGTGCCCGCCCTCCAGGCCACGCGTCCCGACGTCGCCCCGACCCTCAAGAACGAGTCGGGCACGGTCGTCGGTGGGCCCGGGCCCTTCCATTTCCGCAAGGGCCTGGTCGTCGCCCAGATCGCCCTGTCGCTCCTGCTTCTCATCGGGGCCGGCCTCTTCACGCGCAGCCTCATGAACCTGCGGCGGCTCGACCCCGGCTTCGAGCCGCAGCGCCTGCTCGCCTTCGCCGTCGACCCCGCGCTCAGCGGGTACGGGCTCGAACGCCGGCAGGCGCTCTTCAAGCAGATCCGGGAGGAGATCGGCAGCGAGCCCGGCGTGCGCTCGGTGTCGATGGCCGACGTGGCTCTCATGACCAACAGCGACGAGAGCCACACCGTCTCGGTCGAGGGATACGAGCCGAAGGAAGGCGAGAACATGAACCCCGACTTCAACGGGGTGGGGCCCGAGTTCTTCGCCACCCTGGGCATCCCGCTCCTGGCCGGGCGCGATTTCACCGACGCCGACCGCCTGGGCGCGGCGAAGGTGGCCGTCGTCAACGAGGCGTTCGCACACTACTTCTTCGGGGACAAGGAGCCGCTCGGGCGCCATCTGGGCTGGAGCCGGGGGCCGGAGAAGAAGCTGGACGTCGAGATCGTGGGGGTCGTGAAGGACGCCAAGGCCGGATCGCTCTGGGAGAAGCAGCGCCGGTTCGTCTTCGTGCCCTGCCTGCAGGAGGCCGACGTCGGCGGGATGACCTTCTACACGCGCTCGGCGCGGGACCCGCGCGCGCTGGCGCCGCGGCTGCGCGCGATCGTGCAGAAGGTGGATCCGGGCCTGCCCGTCACCGGCCTGAAGACGATGAGCGCGCAGATCGGCGAGTCGCTCTTCGTCGAGCGCCTGGTGGCCGCCCTCTCGGCCGCCTTCGGCCTGCTGGCGACGCTGCTGGCGGCCCTGGGCCTTTACGGCGTCATGAGCTACGCGGTGTCGCTCCGGACGCGCGAGATCGGGATCCGGGTCGCCCTGGGCGCCGACCGGCGGACCGTGCTGCTCATGGTGCTGAGGGAAGTGGCGGTGCTGGCCGCGGTGGGAGTGGCCATCGGCCTGCCCGGCGGCTATGGCCTGGGCCGGCTCGTGGAGACGCAGCTCTTCGGCCTGACCGCCCGCGACCCGCTCACCTTCGCGGTGGCGAGCGTCACGCTCCTGGCCACTGCGTTCCTGGCCGGCTATCTACGCGCCCTAAGGGCGACGCGGGTCCAGCCCATGGTGGCTCTGCGTCATCAGTGAGGCTCTCCCCCCGGTACCCGGCGTAGAATGGCGGCCGTGGTCATGACCCGCCGTCCGGCGGTGGCCGCACCACTGACCGACGAGCAGCTCGCCGAGTACGAGAAGCAGGCGGCCGAGGTCCTCCGCGAGGTGGTCGAGAACCCCCACACCCTCCCGACGGGCGACGCTGCCGTCGAGTCGAGCCTCGCCGCGATCGTGCAGCGCCTGGTTACCGAGGTCCGCCGACTCCGGGCCGCGAGCGTGTCGAACCGGTCGAAGGCCTAGCCGTCCGGCCTCGGTCGCGGGCGGAGCCCCCCGTCATGGGTGCTTGCTCCGGTATTCGTCGCTGTCGCGCAGCGCGTTGGCGACCTGCTGCTCACTCCAGTGATCGCGGAGGATCCTGGCCGTATAGTCCCTCATGCCGACGGCGTCCGGCTCCCGGTCCAGGACCGCGAGATAGGCGCGGCGCACCATCTCCGACGCTTCGGCCTCGCCCACGGCCCGCCCGCCGAGGGCGCGCGCCTGTCGCCTCTCGGGGCTCCGCATGAGCGACTGGCGGACGTCGTGCTCGTCCCAGCCGTTCTCGATGATGTTCCGGCGGTAGCTCTCGAGACCGGACGGGTCCGGATCGCGGCCGAGGATGTCCTGGTAGGCCCGCCGGATGATCCGGTCGGCCGAGGCCGTGCGGCGGTCCATCGAGGCGTACTCGTTGCTGCGGCGCAGCTCCTCCCGCACGTCCTGCTCGGTCCAGCCCTCGTTGATCATCTTGCTGCCGTAGTTGCGGAGTCCCTCCGGGTCCGGATCGCGGCCGAGGATGTCCTGATACGCGCGACGCACGACGACGTCCGGCTGCATGCCCCGCTGGCGAGAGGAGTAGCGCCGGTAGTCCGTGCGCTGGCTGAGGTCGCGGCGCACGTCCGCTTCCCGCCACTGGTTCTCCTGCATCAGCACGCGATAACGCCGCAGCTCGCTGGGAGAAGCGTCGCGGTGGAGGACGGCCCGGAAAGCGCGCTGGATGACCGCGTCCTGGCCATAGATCGCGTCCTGGCCGTAGACCTGCCACATGGGCAAAACGCTGATCGCCGCGGCGAACGTGAGGGGGGCGCTTTCCTGGCCGAGCGCGGCCCCTCCGAAGGCGGTGCTCA
>Ga0066710_100001073_pt1 | contig 19263 bp, 15 predicted proteins | sample GraSoiAngelo_159_FD_79666 | JGI IMG/M metagenome (GOLD analysis project Ga0066710, IMG submission 79666) | Grasslands soil microbial communities from the Angelo Coastal Reserve, California, USA - 14_1009_16_40cm | ecosystem: Environmental > Terrestrial > Soil > Grasslands | place: USA...
GGCGATGCGCGCCACGGCCTTCTCGTGGGCCGCCAGTTGCTCCTGGTAATTGATCTCGGAGTCCAGCACCCGGCGCCAGCTCGTCACCAGGGTGAGGAAGTCCACCTTGCCGACGCGGTACTGCGCCACGGCGGAATCGAAGGCGAGGCGGGCCTGCTTCAAGATCCCCTCGGCGTAGAGCTGCAGGAGGCGGCCGGCGAGGTCGGCCATCCGGTAGGCGTCGGTCACCTCGTAACGGACCTGGTTCCGTGCGGCGTCCAGCTCGCGTTGCGCGGCTTCCCATTCCGCGGCCGCCTCCTCAACGGCCTTGCCCTGCTTTCGTCGCGAGTAGAGCGGGATGGTGACCGTGCCGCCGTAGCTCCAGTACGGATCGAGGCCGCCGCGGTTGTGGTACGTGAAGTTCGCGCCGAGATCCGGCAGCTTCTCGCGTCGGGCCAGGGCCAGGCGCTGTTCCGCGCGGGCGACCGAGGCCGCCTGCTGCCGAACGGTCGGCGAGGTCTCGATAGCCCGGGCCAGCAGGTCGTCGAGCGAAGGCAGGGAGGTCGGCTGAAGAACGGCGCGGACCTGTGTAGCCGGCGCCTCCGGCCGGTAGACGAGCGCCGCCAGCGCGGCCCCCTGCGCCAGCCGCCGCTGGGCCAGCATGCTCGCCCGCTCGAGGATCTGCGAAAGCTCGACCTGCGCGTTCAAGACGTCGTGCTGAGTGCCCTCGCCCACGCTGAACCGCGTGGAGGCGACGCTGGTGAGCTGCTCCAGCAGCGACCGGTTCTGCTCCACGACGTCGGCCGCGGCCTGCACCGCGTACAGCTCGTAGAAGGCTGCGGCCACCTGCGCGGCGATCCGCCGGCGCGTCGCCTCGAGCGCCAGCTCCTCGACCGAGACATCCGCGCGGGCGACCTGTTCGCGCAGTCCGCGCTTGCCGGGAAAGGGGATGTCCTGAGAGACGCCGATGTAGACCTCGCTGAAATCGGCCTTACCCAACGTCTGAAAGGGCAGCGGGCTGCCTTCGTTCATGACCCCGTACATGACCATGGGATCCGGCAGCGCGCCGGCCTGGGGGACACGCGCCCGCTTGGCCTCCACCCGCCGGCCGACCATCTGGATCTCCGGGTTGCGGTCCAGCGCTTCGCGGACGAGGGCCGGGAGTGCCATCTCGCCGCCTGGGACCTCCTGGGCCCAGGCAGCCGTCATGGCCACCATCATCACCAGAACAGCTGTCGGAATCGTCAATATTCTCTTTGCCATCACGGACACGATGCTCCACGGAAAAGGAGCCCATTGCCGCGCCGGTGTGGAAGACACCGGCGCGCTGAAGGGGCGGGCTCGAAAGCCCCTTCTTCTCAGGTCAGGCGGAGATCAGATCCGGAGGACGAGGGGAGGGGATGCGGCGGTCCGAATGGCCGCTTCGACGCTTCCGAGCGGGAGGCCCTGAGCTGCGAGGACGAGGACAGGGATCACGGCCGGCGGCGCGGCCTGCAGGGCTGCTACCGGCGCCGGTGCCTGATCGCGGACGGCGCAGCAGTCCTTGCCGGGTGTCCGCAGCTCCTTGCCGGACGCGGCCGGTTCGCAGCACTCGTGGGACGCCGGGGTGGCCGCGGGAGCGAGGCAATTGCTCAGGCAGGGCCCGATCAATCCGGCCACATACAAGAGGATGGCGGCGCTGCGAATTGCCCCGGTGAACGGCACGAAGCCATGATTCACATGGAGTCGTGGAAAAGTCAAGATGCCCCTGACAGCCTTCGGACCCGCCGCCGACGATGGAGCATGCGCGCGGGCGTGCGGAGCGCCGTTGCGCCGCTTCTCTGCGCGGCGCCGCCTGAGGAGGATCAATGAAGCAAAGCCCATCAGTGTCGTGCCCTGGAGGCCCATCGTGACCGCCGACTCGCTTCAGGTCCTCGTCGTCACGGGAGCCAGCGGATGTGCCGGGTGAGGAACGGTTCATTCAAGCCCTGGATGATCGACCTCGCCGACGACCACTTCGCCCTCGACATCGGCCAAGCCCGAAGGATGCTCGGCTGGGAGCCGAAGCGGTCCCTGCGGGACACGCTCCTGCGGATGGTCTCCGCGCTCAAGTCCAACCCGATCGTCTTCTACAAGAAGAACCAGCTGGAGCTGCCCTCGTGGCAGGGAGCACAAGGCCGCCCTGCGGAGGCGGCACCCTCGTCCGGCAAGCCAAGCGAAGGCGCGAGAGAGAAGCCCGCCCATGCCCATCCCAGCGAAATGCACCACGAAGAACACGGTCCCGCTGACCACGTCGAGATGGTGCCGGAGGTGCGAGGAAAGTGGGCTCTGGACGAACGACGCCGGCCGCGTACGTCACGGACGCGCTCGGCTTCATGGTTCATCTCCCGGTACCTCGCTGCCGTGCAGCTCGGCTATATCCCTGTGGCGTGGGAGCCGTTCTTCGGCGAAGGGTCTTCCTGATCGCCAGGCGAAACCCCGGTCCGCGCACATGACGTCGCTCACGTCGCTCCGGCGCCCTTGACGGGCCCGCGGGTCTCCGTATACCCTCCGGGGGTATGGCCCGGCCGCTGATCCTTCCCGTCGTCGAGCGCGCCTTCGTGCCCGACGAGCGCAAGGGTGAGATCCGGAACCGGCTCCGGCGGATCCGGGGCCAGGTGGAAGGCATCGACCGGATGCTGGCCGAAGACCGCTCCTGTCTGGAGCTGCTGACGCAGGTTGCCGCGGTCCAGGAGGCCCTGCGCGGCGTCAGCCGCCTGGTGGTGCGCAACTATCTCGAGCGATGCGCCTCGACCGCGATCCGCACGGGCAAAGGTGATGCGGTCTACGACGAGCTGATGGACGTTGTGTTCAAGCTGACCCGCTGAGGGTCGAGGAGGTCGAGATGACGAGAACGGCACTGCTGGCGGCCGGCCTGTCCAGCGTGCTGAGCGCCACGGTCCCGGCGGGCGATGCGGCCCCGCGTCCGTGCTGCGCGGCGCGTTCCCGTACGCAGGCGAGCGAGAGCACGAAGACCGGCCAGCTCCGCTGCACGCTGACCGGCAAAGTGGTGAGCGAGTGCTGTTGCCGCAAGCGCGAGGGCAAGCTCCACTGCACCCTGGCGGACAAGGACGTCGACCATTGCTGCTGCCAGCCCGTGACATCCAAGACGGCGAGGGCAACCGGACCAAAGGCGTGACGGAGACCGCCGAACACCAGACTACCGGCAGGGCCGAAGCCGGCAACGCGCGAGCCGTTCAGGATCCCGTTTGCGGAATGACCGTGGATCCCGATACGGCGCCCTTCCGCTACGCGCACGAAGGGCGGACGCACTTGTTCTGCAGCGAATCGTGCCTGCGGCGCTTCCGGGAGGACCCCGGCGCGTACCTGAAACTCACGCCCGGCCCGTCCTCATCGGCACCGGCCGGTGTCGTCTACACCTGCCCGATGCATCCGCAGATCCTCCGCAACGGGCCCGGGATCTGCCCGATCTGCGGCATGGCCCTCGAGCCGCGCACGGCGAGCCTGGAGGAGGGGCCCAACCCCGAGCTGGTGGACATGGCGCGCCGCTTCTGGGTGAGCCTCGCCCTGACGATCCCGCTGCTCGCGCTGGCCATGGCCCCGATGGCGGGACTCCATCTCGGGCCGCTCGCCGGGCGGGCGGGCCGCTGGCTCGACCTGGCGCTGGCGACGCCGGTCGTGCTCTGGGGCGGCTGGCCCTTCTTCGCGCGGGGCTGGGCCTCGGTGGTGAATCGCAGCCCCAACATGTTCACCCTCATCGGCCTCGGCACCGGCGTCGCCTATCTCGACAGCGTCGTCGCAGTGGCCGCGCCGGGCGTGTTCCCGGCCTCCTTCCGCGGCCACCACGGCGAGGTCGGCGTCTATTTCGAGGCGGCGGCCGTCATCGTCACCCTCGTCCTGCTCGGACAGGTGCTGGAGCTGAAGGCGCGCAGCCGGACGAGCCGCGCGCTCAAGGCGCTGCTCGGCCTGGCCCCGCGAACGGCGCGCCTCGTCCAAGCCGACGGGAGCGAGACCGACGTGCCGCTGGAGAGCGTCGAGCCCGGCCAGCGTCTCCGCGTCCGTCCCGGCGAGAAGGTCCCCGTCGACGGGACCGTGGTCGAGGGCGCGGGCGCCGTCGACGAGTCGATGGTGACGGGAGAATCGCTGCCGGTGGAGAAACGACCCGGGGACGCCGTCGTGGGCGCCACCGTCAACGGCCCGGGCGGCTTCCTGATGAGGGCCGACAAGGTCGGCTCCGACACCGTCCTCGCCCGCATCGTCGCCCTGGTCGCCGAGGCGCAGCGGAGCCGCGCGCCGATCCAGCGGCTGGCCGACGTCGTGGCGTCCTACTTCATTCCGGCGGTGGTGGCGGCGGCGGTCCTGACCTTCGCCGCCTGGGCGGCCTTCGGCCCCCCGCCGCGGATGGCCTACGCCATCGTCAACGCCGTGGCCGTGCTCATCATCGCCTGCCCCTGCGCGCTGGGGCTGGCCACCCCCATGTCGATCATGGTCGGGACCGGCCGGGGGGCGACGGCCGGCGTGCTCATCCGGAGCGCGGAGGCGTTGGAGCGCATGGAGAAGGTGGACACGCTGGTCGTGGACAAGACCGGCACGCTGACCGAGGGCAAGCCCCGGCTCCAGGGCGTGGTGACCGCGCCGGGTGTCGACGAGGCGACGCTGCTGAAGCTGGCCGCGAGCGTGGAGCAGGGAAGCGAGCATCCCCTGGCCGCGGCCATCGTGGCCGGGGCCGGCGAGCGCGGCGTGCGGCCGGCGGCCGCGCGCGAATTCGCCTCGCGGACCGGCCGAGGCGTCACCGGCGTCGTCGATGGGCGCCGGGTCGCTCTCGGCAATCGGGCGCTGCTCCAGGAGATGGGCATCGATCCCGGCCCGCTCACTGCGCAGGCCGAGGCCCTGCGTGCCGAGGGCCAGGGCGTGATGTTCGTCGCCGCGGACGGCCGGGCGGCGGGGCTGCTCGCCGTGAGCGACCCGGTGAAGGCCTCGACACCCGAAGCGCTCCGGCTCCTGCGCGACGACGGCGTACGCGTGGTCATGGTCACCGGCGACAGCCGAGCGACCGCGGAGGCGGTGGCCCGCGTGCTCGGCATCGAGGACGTCCGGGCCGACGTGCGGCCGGAGGAGAAGGTGGAGATCGTGTCCCGGCTGCAGGCGGAGGGGCGGGTGGTCGCGGTGGCCGGCGACGGGATCAACGACGCGCCGGCCCTGGCCCGGGCCGACGTCGGCGTGGCCATGGGCAGCGGCACCGACGTCGCGATGGAGAGCGCCGGGATCACGCTCGTGAAGGGCGACCTGCGGGCGATCGCTCGCGCCCGCCGTCTCAGCCGGGCCACGATGCGCAACATCCGGCAGAACCTGTTCTTCGCCTTCGTCTACAACGCGCTCGGGATCCCGGTGGCGGCCGGCGTGCTCTATCCGTTCTTCCACCTGCTGCTGAACCCCATGTTCGCCGCGGCCGCGATGAGCTTCAGCTCGGTCTCGGTCATCGGCAACGCCCTGCGCCTGTCCAAGACGCGGCTGTAGCAGCGGCTGCTAGAACTCGAGTCCCACGAACACCGGCTCGGGCATGAGCGTCACCCCGAAGCGCTCCCGCACGCGGTCGCGGACCTCCCGGGCGAGCGACACCACCTCGCCGGCGGTGGCGCCGCCGCAGTTGACGATGGCCAGGGTGTGGTTGGTCGAGATGCCGGCGCGGCCGCGGCGGTCGCCGCGCCGCAGGCCGGCCCGCTCGATGAGCCACGCGGCAGAGAGCTTGACCCCGCCTCCCGGAGCCGGATAGGCGGGCATCTTGTCCGGCATGGCCAGCGCCCCGTCGCGGCGCAGGGCGGCCTCGAGCCGGTCGGCCTGCTCCGCGGGCACGACGGGGTTCATGAAGAACGAGCCGACGCTGCGACGGTTGGGATCGTCGGGATCCATGACCATCGACTTGCGCCGTCGGATGTCGATGACCGCGCCGCGCACGTCGCCCAGCGTCGGGTTGGCGATGCGGCGGGCGGCCAGGTGCCGCTCGAGCTCCGCGTACCGCACCGCCGGGCGGCCGCCGGGCCGCAGGCGGTAGGTCACGGCGAGGATCACGAACCGGCCCCGGTCCTCCCGCTTGAAGCGGCTGTCGCGATAGCCGAAGCGGCACTGGTCACCGGTGAGCTCGACCACCTCTCCGCGAAGAAGGTCGAGGGCGCGGACACGGACGATCGTCTCCGAGACGTCCTGTCCGTAGGCCCCCACGTTCTGCATGGGGGTCGCGCCCACGAGGCCGGGGATGCCCGACAGGCACTCCAGGCCCGCCCAACCCTCCGCGACCGCGCGCTCGACGACGGCGTCCCAGGGCTCGCCCGCCCCCGCGGTCAGGTCGACCGCGCCGTCCGCGAACGCGGCGTCGACGCCGCGCGCGAGCACGTGGAGGGCCAGGCCGGGGAAGCCCTGGTCGGAGACCACGAGGTTGCTGCCCCCCCCCAGGACGAGCAGGGGAAGGCCCTCGGCCGCCGCCCACTGCGTGCCCTCGAGGACGGGCTCCTCGCCCTCGGCGCGCAGGTAGTGGCGGGCGGGCCCGCCGATGCCGAGCGTGGAGAGGCCGGCCAGCGGCACGTCGGCGGCGAGGTCGCGCGGGCGCGTGACGGGCATGCCATTCAAGGCTAGCATGGCGCCGTGGCTGCGGACGGGAACACCGGCCAGGGGATCCTCGTCGTCGATGACGATGCGTCGCTGCGGAGCATGATGGCCGAGCACCTGCGCGAGGCGGGCTACGCGGTCACGGAAGCCTCCGACCCGGTGGCCGCCCTGGAGATCGCCGGCGACGCGGCGCAGCGCGTGGACCTGGTGGTCACCGACCTCGTGATGCCGAAGATGAGTGGCCCGCACTTCGTGGAGCGCCTCCGCCGGCTGCGGCCGAAGGCGGCCATCCTGAGGGTCTCCGGCTATCCGCGGCAGCACCACCCGCGGCTCTCCGCCGACGTGCCGTTCCTGCAGAAGCCGTTCACGCTCGAGGCCCTCGATCGAGCGGTGGAGCAGGCCCTGGCCGGGACGCGCTGAGGCCGCCCTCAGCTCGGGCCCTTGAAGATCGACTCGTCGACCCGCCGCAGGGGCTTGAACTCGGTCAGCTCGAACTCGAAGTAGGGGCGCCCGTCCCAGGTGATCTCGATCCTCTGCGGCCAGCGGATGCCCTGGGCCTCCATCGTCCCGCTGAGCCGAAGCTCCTCGACGACCTCGCGCCCGGTGCCCGGCGCCGCCACGCGCGTCACCATCCGGGCCAGCCGGCCGGTCTCGTCGAAATAGAGGTCGACGTCGCGCCGGCCCGGGTGGGAGACCCGGAAGCCCGCTCTCCCGGCCGCGTCCGGATCCAGAGACTGGAGGTGGAACTCGGACGAGCGCAGCGGCACGAGCCGCATCAGGTAGTACAGGTAGAACTGGTCCCGCTCGTGCGAGACCGCCTCCGGCGTCAGCGGCTGCGTCTGGTCGCCCCGCTGGCCCCATCCGCGCTCGCCGTCGAGGATCATCTTCCGGGCCGAAGCGGCGTCGCCCGTCGCGTCGGTCGTCTCCACCACCGCCCGCTCGGGCGGCTGCACCTGCCACCGGCCCTGGATGGCCACCGTGCGCGCCGCGTGAACCGTGGCCTTGGCGCGCCATTCGAGGACGGGGTAGCGCTCGAGCCGCTCGCTGCCGCCCGCGGCGGCGATGGCCCGCTCCATGAGGGCCCGGGACGGCTCGGGCGCGGCCGGCGACGGAGGCGAGGGTTGCGTCGGGGGAACCGACACCGTGGAGACGAGCGCGAGGGCGAGATGAACCATTCGCGCATTCTGCCGCGGTTCGTGTCCGCTACCAAGCGAGGACGAGAGGCAATTCTGGACGCTTGATGAGCGTCGACCGCGGACGCTCCTGTGCGTCCCTATCCGAGTGTCCGGCGCGCGAAGCGGAGCGTGTGTCCTACCCAAGTGTCCGACGCGCGCAGCGCAGCATCTCCTTCGCCGCGCGAAGCGGGATCCACTCCCGCGAGCGCGCATCGATGAAAGCTCGGTGTGTAGCGCAGCGCGCCGCATTCGGAAAAAAGGGCCGCCCGCCGCACGGACGGCCCCTCGTGAAGCCTGCTTTCAGCACGTCTGCCTGGCGCACCTCCCGGGCCTCGGCCCTAAATGAAAAAGCCCTTCGAGCGCTGCTCGAAGGGCCCCGGTCCGTCCGGCCGGCGTCGGCTCCTACCCGATCGCCTCCGGCACGCCGGCGGCCCTTGCGCACATACAACACGCGCAAGCGGAAGCACGCCGGCAGTGCAGTACGGACATCACGAGCCCAAGCGTAGGCGGTGAGCGAGCGGCTGTCAAGTCGATGTAATATCCCTCAGTGCCCCCCGAAAGCCGATCGGGTGAGCGGGTGGCCCTCGTCGCGGGCTGCCGGACCCCCTTTGCCAAGGCGGGGACGGTCTACCGGGACCTGACCGCCGTCGACCTGGCTCGCGCGTGCGTGCGGGAGCTGGTCGAGCGCAGCGAGGCCGATCCGGCGGCGGTCGACACCGTGGTCATGGGCCAGGTCATCCCGTCGGTGGCCGCGCCCAACCTCGCCCGGGAAGTGGTCCTCGGCACCGGCCTGCCGGTGAGCATCCCCGCCCACACCGTCAACCGCGCCTGCGCGTCGGCCGGGGAAGCGATCGCCGAGGTGGTGGACGAGATCCGCGACGGCCATGCCTCCGTCGGGATCGCCGGGGGAGCCGAGAGCCTGTCCGACATGCCCATCCTGCACAGCCGGCGGATGGCCCAGACCCTGGTGGAGGCTTCCAAGGCCCGCAGCCTGGCCGCGAAGCTGAAGGCTTTCGCGAGGCTGCGCCCGGCCGACCTCGCCCCCCAGGCGCCGGCCATCGCCGAGCCGTCCACGGGCCTGACCATGGGCCAGTCGGCGGAGAAGATGGCCCGGGAGAACGGCATCACGCGCGAGGAGCAGGACTGGATCGCGTACCTCAGCCACCGCAACGCGGCCGCCGCCATGGACGACGGCCGCCTGCCCGCGGAGATGTGCACCGTGCTGCTGCCGCCCCGCTATGAGAACGCGGTGGGGGCCGACAACCTGATCCGCCGCGACACGACCCCCGAGGCGCTCGCTGGGCTGCCGCCGGTCTTCGACCGCAAGTACGGCACGGTCACGGCCGGCAACTCCTCGCCGCTGACCGACGGGGCGGCGGCGGTGCTTCTGATGTCGGAAGCCCGGGCCAGGGAGGAGGGGGTCGAGCCGCTGGCCTTCGTGCGCACGTGGGCCGTGGCCGCCGTGGACCCGGGCGGCCAGCTCCTGATGGGGCCGGCGCTGGCCGTGCCCCGGGCGCTCGACCGGGCGGGCCTGAAGCTGGCCGACATGGATCTCATCGAGATGCACGAGGCCTTCGCTTCGCAAGTGGCGTCCAACATCCAGGCCCTGGAGTCGCCGCAGTGGGCACGCGAGAAGCTGGGCCGGAGCGAGCCGGTGGGCAAGGTGGACCGCGATCGCCTCAACGTGTGCGGAGGGTCGATCGCCATCGGCCATCCCTTCGGCGCCACCGGCGCACGCCTGGCCACCACGCTGGCCCGCGAGCTGAAGCGCCGCAAGGGACGCTACGGACTGATCTCGATCTGCGCCCAGGGCGGCATGGGCTTCGCGATGGTGCTCGAGCGATGACCGCGCCCCTCGAAGGCCTGAGGGTCATCGACCTCACCCGCTACATCCCCGGCCCATACTGCGCGATGCTGCTCGGAGACCTCGGGGCCGACGTGGTGAAGGTCGAGGAGCCGCCCCTCGGCGACCCGACCCGGGCGCTGCCTCCGGCCGACGGGGAGAATAGCGCCGCCCACGCCGCCCTCAACCGCAACAAGCGCTCGGTGGCCGTGGACCTGCGCACCGCCGAAGGAGTCGACGTCGTGCGCCGGCTGGCCACGCAGGCCGACGTGCTCCTGGAAGCGTTCCGTCCGGGCACCCTCGCCCGCCGGGGCCTCGGCGCCGACCCGCTACGCGCCTCCAACCCCCGCCTCATCTACTGCTCGCTTACCGGCTACGGGCCCCAGGGTCCGCACGCCGCCCGGGCCGGTCACGACATCGACTACCTGGCCCTCGGCGGCTTCCTCGGCGGCAACCGCGACGCGGCCGGCCGTCCCGTGCTGCCCACGGCCCAGGTGGCCGACATGGCGGGGGCCCTCGTGGCCACCATCGGCATCCTTGCCGCCCTGCAGGCCCGCGAGCGGACGGGCCATGGACAGACGGTCGACGCCTCGATGCTGGCCGGGGTGGCCGCCCTCATGAGCCTGCCCGCGGCCCGGCGCCGGGCGGGGCCGGGCCCGGCCGACGAGCTGACCGGCGTCCACGCCTGCTACCGCGTCTACCGCTGCCGGGACGGCCGCCATCTGGCCGTGGGCGCCCTGGAGCCGAAGTTCTGGCAGGCCCTGTGCGGCGCCCTGGGCGTGCCGGAGCTGGCCGGCCGGCAGTGGGAACGCGGCGAGCGCGGGGACGAGCAGGCCGCCGTCCTGGAGCGCCTCTTCGCGACGCGCGACCGCGACGAGTGGGTGCGCGCGCTGGCGGGCGTGGAGGCCTGCGTCGAGCCGGTGCTCGACCTCGACGAGGCGCTCGCGGCCGGGCCCGCGGCGAGGCTCTTCGGGGCCTTCCCGGTCCGGCTCTCGGACACCCCCGCGGCGAGCCACCGGCCGGCGCCGGCCCTTGGCCAGCACACCCAGGAGGTGCTCGCCTGGGCCGGCTACAGCCGCGAACAGATCGAGGGCATGCGCCGATCGGGGGCGGTGGCGTGAGCGAGACCGTCCAGGCGGCCGCCCCGGCGACACGCGCCCTCAGCCAGGAGCTGGGGACGGACGGCGTCCTGGTGGTGACCCTGGACGTGCCGGGAGAGAAGGTCAACACCCTCGGCCGCGGGCTGATGGAGGAGCTCGACGCGCTCGTCACCGAGCTGGACGCCCGCCCCGAGGTGCGGGGCGTCGTCCTGCGCAGCGGCAAGAGCGACAACTTCATCGCCGGGGCGGACATCAAGGACTTCACGACGATCCGCAGCGCGCTCGAGGGCGAGACGCTCTCGCGCGAGGCCCAGGGCGTGCTCGGGCGGCTGGAGGCGGTGCGGGTGCCGGTGGTCGCGGCGATCCACGGCTCGTGCCTCGGCGGCGGGCTGGAGACCGCGCTGGCCTGCCGCCACCGGATCGCCTCCGACGACCCCAAGACGGTGGTCGGCCTGCCGGAGGTGACGCTGGGGATCCTTCCCGCCATGGGCGGCACCCAGCGCCTGCCGCGCCTCATCGGCCTCGCGGCCAGCCTGGACCTGATCCTCACCGGCCGCTCGCTCAAGGCCACGCGGGCGCTGAAGGCGGGAGTCGTCGACGAGGTGGTGCCCGCAGCGGTCCTCGTCACCGCCGCGCGCCGGGCCGCCCTCGACCTCGCTGACGGGACTCGAAAGCCGAGCCGCGTCGGGATCACCCTCGGCGAGCGGCTGATCCGGCCGGTCATCTTCCAGAAGGCGCGCTCGTCCGTGCTCGAGAAGACGCACGGTCACTATCCCGCGCCGCTGGCCGCCCTCGACGCGGTCCAGCGCGGGACGGCCACCACCCTCGCCGAGGGGCTGAAGATCGAGGCCCGGCACTTCGGTGAGCTGGCGGTCTCGGACGTGTCCCGGGCCCTGGTGTCGGTCTTCTTCGCCACCCAGGACATAAAGAAGGATGCGGGATATCCGGAGGGCACCCAGGCCCGGGAGGTGCGCAAGTTGGGCGTGCTCGGGGCCGGCCTGATGGGCTCGGGCATCGCCACCGTCTCCGCCGAGGCCGGGGTGGCGGTGCGGATCAAGGATGCCACCTTCGAGGCGCTCGGCCGGGGACTGCGCCACGCGCGGGAGGTCTTCGAGGAGAGGCGACGGAAGGGCAGCCTGCGGTCGCGGGAGGTCGAGCAGCGGATGCGCCGGCTCTCGCCCACCGTCGACTACTCGGGCTTCCGGCGGGCCGAGCTGGTGATCGAGGCCGTGTTCGAGGAGCTGGAGCTGAAGCGGCGCGTCCTCGCGGAGACGGAGGCCGCCGCCACCGAGGCGTGCGTCTTCGCGAGCAACACGTCGTCACTGCCCATCGGCGAGATCGCCCGCGGCGCCCGCCATCCCAACCGGGTCCTGGGCATGCACTTCTTCTCGCCGGTCGAGAAGATGCCCCTGCTCGAGGTGGTGGTGACGCCGGAGACCGACGCCTGGGCCACCGCCACCGCGGTCGCCTTCGGCCGGCGCATCGGGAAGCACGTCATCGTGGTGCGGGACGGCGCCGGCTTCTACACGAGCCGCGCGCTCGGCCCCTACATCAACGAGGCGGCGCGCCTCGTCGAGGAGGGGGCGGCCATCGAGGCGGTGGACGGCGCGATGACCGCCTTCGGCTTCCCGGTCGGCCCCCTGGCCCTCATGGACGAGGTGGGGATCGACGTCGCGGCCAAGGTGGCCAAGATCCTCTTCCACGCCTTCGGCGAGCGCATGGCTCCCCCGGCCGCGATGGCCGCGGTGGTGGACGACGGCCGGCTGGGCCGCAAGAACAGGCGCGGCTTCTACGTATACGATGGGAAGAAGCAGCCGGACCCGACGGTCTACGCCTTGCTCCCCGCGGGGCCGGCCCGGCGGACCTTCGACGTGCGCGACATCCAGGACCGGCTGGTCTTCGCCTTCCTCAACGAGGCCGCCCGCTGCCTGGAGGACGGCGTGCTGCGCTCGCCCCGCGACGGCGACGTGGGGGCGATCTTCGGCCTCGGCTTCCCGCCCTTCCATGGGGGGCCGTTCCGCTACCTGGACCGCTTGGGCCCCCGCTTCGCGGCCGAGGTGCTGGAGCGGCTGGCCGCCCACCACGGCGAGCGCTTCCGTCCGGCGGCCATCCTCGCCGACCACGCCCGCCGCGGGGCGCCCTTTCACGACCAGCGCGCGCGGCCTGCGCCTTGAACTTCTTCGCCGACAACCCCGACCTGCGGTTCCACCTGCACGACGGCATCCGTTGGGAGCGCTTCGTGCCGCAGTGGGAAGAGGGCTTTCGCTCCGAGGATGGTCCCCGCAGCGTGGAGGAGGCCCGGGAGCTGTACGAGACCTGCCTGGCCGAGGTGGGCGAGTATGCGGCCCGCGAGATCGCGCCGCGGGCGCGCGAGATCGACGAGCAGGGGGTCTCGCTCCGGGACGGGGAGGTCATCTCGCCGCCCGCCCTCCTCCAGAACATCGCGGGCCTGCGCCGCATGGGCGTCCTCGCGGTCGATCTGCCGCGGGCGGTGGGCGGCTCGAACTTCCCCTACAGCGTGGGGGCGGCGGTCATGGAGGTGATCGGGCGCGCCTGCACGAACACGATGATCCTCTATGCCTTCTACCAGGGCCCGGCCGCCCTGGTCCTGCGCCTCGGCACGCCCGAGCAGCGCGAGCGATGGGTAAAGCCGCTGGCGGCGGGAGAGATGTCGGGGGCGGTGGCCATGACCGAGCCCGAGGCGGGCTCCGACGTGGGCGCCATCTCGACGGCGGCCTCGGCCGAGGGGACGCACTGGCGGCTGCGGGGCCGGAAGCAGTTCGTGACCAACGGCTCCGGCGACGTGTGCGTCGTCCTGGCCCGGAGCGAGCCGGGCTCGAAGGGCCTCGCCGGCCTGTCGCTCTTCGTCGTGCCCCGGAAGGAGAACGGCCGGGACAACTACAGGGTCGCCCGCCCGGAGCGCAAGTTCGTCATCCGCGGCTCCGCCACCTGCGAGCTGGCCTTCGACGGCGCCTGCGGCGAGCTGCTCGGCGCGAGAGGCGAAGGCTTCGCCGGCATCCTCGCCTTCATGAACGAGGCCCGCCTGGCGGTGGCCGTGCAGGCGCTCGGCCTCGGCCAGGCCGCCCTGGCCGCGGCGCGGGCCTACGCCGGACAGCGCGTGCAGATGGGACGGCCCATCGCCCGCCACGAGCTGGTCGCCGACCTGCTGCTGGACATGGAGGCCGAGGTGGCGGCCGTGCGGGCGCTCGTCTACCGCTGCACGGAGCTGCAGGACCGCGTCATCGGGCTCGAGCGCACGGGAGGCGCGGCGGGCGTGCGCGCCGCTCTCCAGAATGAGCTGCGCGACCGCATCCCCCTGGTGAAGTGGCTGGGGGCGGAACGGGCCCTCTGGATCACCAGGGCCGCGGTGCAGGTTCACGGCGGCTACGGCGTCGTCCAGGACTACGACGTGGAGCGGCATTACCGGAACGCGCTCATCCTGCCCATCTACGAGGGCACCAGCCAGATCCAGGCCCTCATGTCCCTGAAGGACCAGACACGGTGGATGCTGGGAAGCGCGGGCCGGCTCGTGCTCGGAGCCGTGAAGGTCGATTGTCCCCCGGGCGAGCCGGGGGAGATGGTGAAGGAGATGGCGCGCGAGTACAACCGCGCATTGCGCTCCGCGCTCCTCGAGAGCCTCGGGGCGGGTGGCGTCGTCGCGCTGGCCGCGCGGGCCGCCGCCGGCCGGAAGGCCGAGCCCGATCGCTCGCGGATGGCCTACGCGCTGCTCTGTGCCGAGCGCCTCGTCCAGATGCTGGCCGTCACGCGGGCGGCCGAGGCCCTGGCCGCCCATGCCCCCGCTTCGCCGGACCGCCGGCGGGTCGCGGAGCGTTACGCGCGCCGGGCCCTGCCCCTCGTGCGGATGCACGGCGAGATCGTGCGCAGCGGCGACCGCTCGACCCTCGAGGCGACGGTCTCGTGAAGGGCCACGCGCACCCGAGGCCGAACGGCGTGACGCGGGCCGAGGGGGCCGTGCGCACCAACGGCGCCCACCGCGGCAACGGAGCCGGCCGGCCGGAGCGCCCGGTCCTGCAGCGGCCGGCGCGGATCGCCGGGCCGGCGGCGATCGTGTCGCGGTTCGGGCGGACGCTCGGCAAGCGCTTCTCGCGCAACAACCTCCCCCTGCTGGGCCAGGTCCACGCCGCTCACAGCGCCCTGCGCCGGTCGCGGGCCGCCATCCGCGGGCGGGGAGCCAACATCTTCACCCAGTGGGTGGGCGACCCCGACGCGCTGGGCAGCGCGGTGCTGTTGAAGGCGATCCTGGAGGAGCTGGGGGCGAAGGAGGTGCGCATCCTCACCGGGAGCCTCGCCCATCCCCAGAACCGCAATCTGGTCGCCAAGTGCGGCATCGTCCTCCACGACCCCAACACCGGCCGCCTGCCCCGCGGCCTCAACTGCATGGTCGATACCTCGCCGCCGCTGGGGACGGCCAACACCGGGCGGGTGGTGCCGGTGAGCGAGTACTTCTTCGTGGCCGACCACCACGCCGACCCCGACGACGTCGAGCGCAACACCCGCGAGAAGGGGGTGCGGCGGGTCAAGCTGGCCTTCGTGGGCCTGCCGGTGGGCTCGACGTCGGCCTTCATGGCCGCCCTCGCCATGGCCTTCGACGTCTTCGAGTCGGTGGGTCCGCAGGGCCGGGCGGCGGCCGCCCTCGGCATCTACACCGACACCAGCGCGCTGCTCCACGGCTCGACGCCCCTCGACTTCCGGATGTTCGAGAAGCTGACCCGCGACCCGGCCACCCAGGACCTGCTCGACGAGCTGCGCGACTACCGGGTCCCGCCCGAGTGGTTCGAGTACCGCAACGTGGCCTTCTCCAACATGGAGGTGACGGGCACGGTGAGGGTGGCCCCGGTCGGCTACGTGCGCGACGAGCACCGGGACGTCATCGCCGAGATCGCCAACGACCTGCTGCGCATCGAGGGCACCTCCATCGGCATCGCGGTGGCGGTGACCCAGCTCGGCACGGAGGTGTCGGTGCGGGCCGACAGCCGCCTGCTGGGCGAGGACCAGCCGCGCATCGTGCGGGTGATCGACCACCTGCTGAGCTACGCGTTCCCGGGCGTCTCGGGGTTCAAGTACGAGCGCGTGCCGCCCCACCGCGTCGAAGGGGGCGCCTGCGTGCCCCACAGCCGGGTCCAGGAGCACATGTGGAGCGTCGCCGCCACCGGCCCCGGCCAGGACAAGGACGTGCTCGAGCACTGCCGGGCCGCGGCCCGCGCGCTGGTGGCCGCGCTGGCCGACCTCAAGTTCGCGCGGCCGGACGAGATCGAGGGGTTGCTCTAGGCCCGTCGTTGCTCTTCAACGCAGAGGGCGCGGAGAACGGACGGAGAGGACGTGGAGAACTGGCAGAGGAAGAGACAACGAAGGCCGCGCGCGTAGCGAGACCGCGCGCCCGTACAACAGCAGACTCAATGCTCAAACAATAAGTCGTAGCCCATCAGGTCCAGGCGGGCCATGACGGGTATGACGGCGAAGCATTCGCGGGCCAGCTCGCGGCGGCCCTCGCGCCCGAGCATGGCCTCCAGCCGGTCCATGAGCGGCAGGAGCAGGGTGACGTCGGAGATCGCATAGGCTACCTGCTCGGGCTTCAGGTCCGGGTTCGACCAGTCGGTGTGGCGCACCGCCTTGTCCAGCTCCACGTCCATCAGCTCCAGCGCGACGTCCTTCAGCCCGTGCCGCTCGGTGTAGGTGCGCACGAGCTTGCTCGCGGTGCGCGTGCAGTACAGCGGGTCCAGGCCGATGCCGAGGTAGTGGCGCAGCACGGCCACGTCGAAGCGCGCGAAGTGGAGCACCTTGAGGATCCGGGGCTCCTCGAGCAGGCGCTTCAGACGCGGCGCCCGGGTGGCCGGCTCGCCCGACAGGAGCTGCTCGCGCAAGACCTGGACGAGGACGGCCCGGCCGGCGCGGTTGCAGAGCTGCACGCAGCACAGCCGGTCGCGCAGGTGCCGCAGCCCCAGCGTCTCGGTGTCGACGGCCACCTCGGGGCCGGCCAGGTAGGCCTGGAGCTGCTCCTCCGTCAGGTCGCCGCGGACGATCTCGGGCGTGACGGCGGGCGGCGGGTGCGGCATGGCCGGGCGATTATAGCGCCCGCCATCGGCTACACCAGCCGGGTCGGCTCGTTGGGCTTCGGATCGCCCTTGGGCGGGGGATCGGGCTCGCCGGGCGGAACGCCGGGCTGGTCAGGCGGCGGCTCGATCGGAGGCTTGCGCGGCCGGTCGGGAGGAACCGGCGGCGGCTTGTCCTTCGGGTCGCCGGCGAGAGGCGGATCCATGGACGGCATCCCTTATCGATCGTAGCCCATCAAAGACCGCCTGCGCGCCAGCGCGAGCTGGATGTCGGCCATCTCACGCCGCCCGACGCGATAGGGCAGGGCCGCGGCGGCGGCGGCGGCGACGAGCGCGGCCGGAACCACGCCGTAGAGCAGTCCGATCCGCCACGCCGTCTGGACGGACTGGACCGGCTGGCCGGGGACGAGGCGGGCGAAGCGCTCGACCAGGATCCCGGTGAGCAGCAGCGCCACGCCGGTCGCGAGCTGCTGGCCAAAGGAATAGAGGCCGAAGAAGCTGCCCTCGCGCCGCTCGCCGGTCGCCAGCTCGTCCTCGTCCACCACGTCGGCGATGAGCGTGGGGGGTACGAACCACAGCGTGCTCCCGAAAAAGCCCACCAGGGCGTGGCCGACGAGCAGCGCGCGCACGTTGCCCGTGCCCAGGAGGTGCCCCTCCCCGACCAGGAAGAACACGGCGAGCATGGCCGCGGCGGTAGCCAGCGTGCCGAGCAGGTACAGCCGGTTCTTCTCCATGACCCGGGAGACGCGCAGCCAGAACACGACCCCCGCCAGGCCGGCCAGGTAGAAGGCGAGCTGGAAGGAGCCGAGGGCGGCGCTGTCGGTCACCCGCGCGTAATAAGTAAGGAAGTGGATGGAGAGGGCGGCGCTCATGGAGATGCCGAGGTGGAAGAGCGAGCAGGAGACGAACAGGGCGCGGAAGGAGGCGTTGCCGAGCGAGCGGGTGAAGCCGGCGAAGAAGCGCTGTGGGGCGGGCGCCGGTGCCTCCGCCCCGCCCGGGGACGCGCCGCGCCACGACCAGGTCCCGAAGGTGGCGAGCAGGCTGACGATCGTCATCACGGCCCCGAAGGCCAGACCCATCGCCGGGTACCCGGTGTAGTTCAGCTTGGGATCGAGCCCCGGCTGCCGGTTGGGGAAAAAGAGCACGAAGGACAGCGATCCGGCGGCCAGCGCGCCCACCACGGCCAGGAAGCCGCGGAACGCCGTCACCGACGTGCGCTCGTCGTAGTCGCGGCTGAGCTCGGCGCCGAGGGCGAAGTAGGGGACGCGGAAGACCGAGGTGGAGGTGCGGACGAGGAAGCCGGTCCCGAGCAGCCAGAGGAAGAGCCCGCTCGCGGACAGGCCGCGGGGTGGAGCGAAGGAGACCCAGAAGCCGACGCCCATGGTGAGCGCTCCGGCGAGCATGAACGTGTGCCGCCGTCCCCAGGGGAGGCGCGCCTTGTCGGAGAGGTGGCCGATGTAGGGATCGATGGCGGCATCCCAGGCCAGGCCGATCCCGCCCGCGATGCCGGCAAGGCTCGCCGGCAATCCCATCACCGACGTGTAGAAGTAGAAGCCGAAGAGGGCGGCCAGGGCCGTCTTGACCGAGTTGGAGACGTCGCCCACCGCGTACAGGAGCTTGGTGCGGACGTCCACCCGCGGGGCGGGCCCGGCCAGATCAGCGGTTCGCGTGCGTACCGCCGCTACCGGCGGCTCGCGTTCCGCCAGCCGCGGCCGCGCGCCGGCCTCAGCCACTCCTCTCGTCCTCGCGCAGGGACAGCAGCGACAGCAGCAGCGACTCCCCCGTGACCCGCGGGAGAGGTTGCGGGGTCGCCGGCGCCTCGGTCAGGACGTCGACGCCCGCGAGAAGGCTCAGCAACAACCCGGCCAGCTCGGCCACGCTCGGACCCTGGATGACCTTGATCAGCGGCACCTCGACCTGCAGCTCGCTCTCGATCTGCTTCTTCAGCTCGAGCGCCATGAGGGAATCGATCCCCAAGGTGTTCAGGGGCTGGCTCACGTCCAGCCTGGAGGGGGGAAGCCCCAGCACGCGGGCGACCTCCCGCTGCAGGTGCGCCTCGACGATGCTCGCCCGCTCGTCCGGCCGCGCGGCCAGGACCATCGTCCGGGTCAGCGCCTCGCGACGGGGCGGCGCCTCTCCCGGCGACGCGGGCGCGGGCGCGGCGACGAGGTCATCGGCGGGAGCGATGCGCGTCGCTCCCCCGGCGGGGGGCGCCTCCTCCAGCCAGAAGCGCTCGCGCTGCCACGGATAGGACGGAAGCCGCACGAGCCGCCCCGCGGGATGGACCGCGTCCCAGCGCACGGGCCTGCCGAGGGCGAAGAGCGCGCCGAGGCTGCCGAGCATCGCCGCCTGCTCGTCCTCGCCCCGCCGCAGCGACCTCAGCACGGTGCCTTCCTTGCCGAGGTGGCCCAGCGTCTGCTGCACCGCCGGCAGGAGGATCGGATGCGGGCTCAGCTCCAGGAAGATCGCGTGGCCGTCGGCGACGAGCCGCTCGACGGCGAGGGAGAAGAGCA
>Ga0066710_100001077_pt1 | contig 19235 bp, 21 predicted proteins | sample GraSoiAngelo_159_FD_79666 | JGI IMG/M metagenome (GOLD analysis project Ga0066710, IMG submission 79666) | Grasslands soil microbial communities from the Angelo Coastal Reserve, California, USA - 14_1009_16_40cm | ecosystem: Environmental > Terrestrial > Soil > Grasslands | place: USA...
GGGCGAGTTCGTGTCCATCGTGGGACCGAGTGGCTGCGGCAAGACGACGCTCATGAAGATCGTGGCCGGCCTGCTGTCCGCGAGCGCGGGCGAGGTGCGCATTGACGGTGTCCCGGTGCACGAGCCTCCCGACGGTGTCGGGATGGTATTCCAGGCGGCCACGCTGCTCAAGTGGCGCACCGTGCTGGACAATGTGCTCGTCCCTGCGGACGCCACCGGCCGGCCGCGCGCGCAGTATGAGGCAATCGCACGCGAGCTCATCCGGCTCGTGGGGCTCGAGGGGTTCGACGATCACTATCCCCGCGAGCTCAGCGGCGGCATGCAGCAGCGGGTTGCGATCAGCCGCGCCCTGCTGCTGGGACCGCGCCTGCTGCTGATGGACGAGCCCTTCGGCGCGCTCGACGCGATGACGCGCGAAGAGATGAACCTGGAGCTGCAGCGCATCTGGAACGAACAGCGGAAGACGGTGTTGTTCATCACGCACTCCATCGACGAAGCGGTGTTCCTCTCGGACCGGGTGGTCGTGATGACGCTGCGGCCGGGCGGTGTGCGTGAGATTCTCGACATCGAACTTCCACGCCCGCGCACCCTGCACGTGCGCGCGCATCCACGATTCGTCGAGTACGTGGGACGGATCCGGGATCTGATCTTCACCAAGGCATAGGGCGAAGGAGATGGCAATGGGCAAGATCGTGTTCGCGGGTGCGATGTCACACGTGCTCGATCCCGAGTACTACCAGGCGGCGTGCGGCGACGTCGGCCGGCAGAAGGTGGTGGCGGCGATGGACGCCATCGCGAGTATGGGCGACCGCTTCGTCGAGACGAAGGCGGAAGGGCTCATTGTGGTCGCCGACGACCACATGAACGCCTTCTCCTTCAACTGTGTGCCGGCCTTCTGCGTGCGCATCGGGAGGACGGTCCAGCGCATGGTGCAGGACAGCGCGGAGGCGTTCGACAAGGTGCTCGAGCACATGCCCGAGGAGTATCCGCTGCACGAGGCGCTCGGCAACAGCATCCTCGAGCAGGGCCTGCAGAACGGCTTCGATCTCGCGCTCTCCTGGGAGGCGCCGGTCGATCACGCGTTCCTGAGCCCGGTGAACACGATGCTGGGCAAGCGCCCCATACCGCCCCTCGTTCCCATCTTCGTGAACGCGTTCATCGCGCCCCAGCCCACCGCGCGACGGTGCTTCCAGTTCGGCCAGCACATCGCGCGCGTGGTGGCGAAGAGTCCCTGGAAGGTGGGCATGCTGGCCACGGGCGGTCTCTCGCACTTCCCCGAGCTTTTGCTGGGCCGCGTCGGCGAGACGGACACGGTCTTCGACCGCAAGCTGGTCCGGTGGATGGAAACCGGTGAACACGAGCCGCTCCTGGATCTCTCGGCCGACGAGCTGCACAAGACGGGGAGCCACGAGTTCCTGAACTGGATGGTGCTCCTCGGCGCCATCACCCCCGCGCGCGCGGACGTGCGCTACTTCGGCGAGCTGCCGCGCATCAACCTGGCCGCCGTGGAATGGAGCCTCCGGTGAGCCGCTACGCGATCAACAGTCTCCTGTACCACCTGAAGAAAGACCCGGATCTGCGCGCGCGCTTCATCAAGGACCCGCGCACGGCGATCGCCGACGCCGACCTCACCGATGCCGAGCGGGCCGCGTTCGTCGCGGGCGACATGCGGAAGATCAACGAGCTCGGCGGCTACCTCCACCTGGTGATGTCCATCCCGAAGATCGGCACCCACGGCGGGCACTGAACGACGAGGGGTGACGTCCTCACGGCGTACTTCGTTTCGAGCGGCTCGCTCCCTTCCGGTGTGGGAAGGCTCACTGTCTCCAGATGTCCTAATCTTGGCCGTGTCCTGATTCACGCGAGGCGCGCCGCTTACACGTGGTTGGGGAACATTCTTCGGAAAAGTTCTGCGGGAGTGCGCGGCTTGAAGTAGGCCATCTGGCGCTCGGAGTAGTCGACGCCGCCCCGAAAGACGATGGATGCGGTGGCGAGAACCTTTCCCGACGCGGTGCTGAGAGTGCTCTCCGTGCGCCAGAAGGTCCGCTTGCGGTCTACCGGCGCAACCTCGGCGAAGCGTCCCGCCGCGACGAGCGCGCCGTCGAAGGCCGCGTCGGGCTCGTGGAGGATCAGGGCGAGACGGTTGGTCAGGCCGCCTTGCTTCATCACGAGCGCCCCCAGCCACCACGCGACTTCATCGAGGAGCACCGGGGCCAGACCCGGGTGGAGGCGGTCGCCGCCCGTCCGCCACGGCGCGCGCGGGGTCAACCGTGCCCACACGCCCTCCTCGTCGAAGGCTAGGGCCACCTGGAGGCCGAGCGGGTTCTGCGCGCCGCAGGCCAGGCAGTAGTCGGACATGGGCAGGGACGGGCCGTCGCCGCCGAGCCATCCACGCGCCGCCGTGGGCGCCGCCGACAGGCTGGCGACGCTACCGCTCGTCAGCGTGTGGCCGCCCTGGAGAATGCTCAGGCCCACGCCACCGGCGGCGCGGTCCACCCGGAGGTCGAGCGCGGTCTCGGTCGGGACGGACGAAGTCAGGCGCCCGTCGACGCGGCGCGGGCCCGTGGCGCGGCCGAGGTGCACCGCCGCGGCGTCCACCAGGGCCGCGAGGCAGCCGCCGTGCACGATGCCGGGCCAGCTCTGCAGGGCTCGTGGCGCTTCGAAGCGGCCGTGCTCACCATCCCCGAGCGCGAGGGTGCGATCGAACGCCTGCGCGATGGTGTCCAGCGGCGACCCTACTCTCCGCGCGTGCTACAGTCGATGCCAATGACGGCGACGCGAGTCATGGTCGCGGCCATTCTACGCCTCGGAGAAAAAGGGCCGCAACGCTCGTGATCCGCGGACTCGATCTCGCCGTCGGGGGACCGTTCGGGCGGGCGACCTTCACGAATTTCATCTTCATGTCGAGCCTCAGCTGTTTCATCCTCCTGCCGCTCTACGTCCAGAGGCTGGGCGGCACGGAGGCGCAGATCGGCCTCGTCCAGGGCGTCTACAGCGCCGCCGGCATCCTGTGCCAGCCCCTGATCGGCCACTGGCTCGACCGTATCGGCCGCCGCTTCTTCATGACGCTGGGCGTGTGCCTGCTCATCGTCTCCTCGGCCGCCTTCCTCGTGACTCACTCGCTGCCGCTGCTGGCCGCCCTCCGCGCCGTTCAGGGGCTTGGCTTCTCCGCCTTCTTCGTCGCGAACTACATGCACGTGATTGATCTCGTGCCGGTGGAGCGACGGGGCTGGGCACTCGGCATCTACGGCGTCTCAGGCTTCCTCGGCACCGCGCTCGCGCCCGTCGCGGGGGAGGTCATCATTCGCCGCCTGGGCTTCCACGCGCTCTTCGTCCTGTCCGTGCTCCTCGGTCTCGTGGCGGTCTGGCTCGTTGTCCGGATGCGGGGCATCTTGCCGCCGCGGATGGGCGAGGCACCGGGGCTCGAGTCCCTGCGCGCGGCTCTCGTGGAAGTCCTGCGGTTGCACATGGCGCTCGCCTTCTTCTTCGGCCTCGGTACCGGAGCGATGTTCACCTTCCTGCCGACATTCGGCGAGGCCCTGGGCGTCCACAGCGTCAGCCTCTTCTACACCGCCTACGCCATCGCGGCGGTGGGAGTTCGCGTGGGGGGCGGCGACTTGATCGACACGCGCGGTCGGCGCGCCATCATCGTTCCCTCCATGTTCGTCCTGACGGTGGCGGCGGGGCTTCTGACCGCCCTGGCGCTCCTCGTGCGGCCAAGCATGACCATGCCCGTCGTGCCCTTCCTCTTCCTCACCGGGTTGCTCGCCGGCGCCGCCCACGGCTTCCTCTACCCCGCATTGGCGGCGCTCTTGATGGATGTGACTCCCGAGCACCGGCGGGGCGGAGTGGTCGGCATCTTCAGCGCCGTTTTCCTCGTGGGCAACGCGCTGGGCTCCATGGTCTTCGGCTACGTCGCGCACAGTCTGGGGTATTTCGTCATGTGGTCCACGCTGACGGTCCTGCTCGCCGCGGGCTTCGGCCTGTCCTTCCGGCTCCGCGTTGGCCACGCCGTCAGGATGCCCCACGCGGTTTGACTTGGCTCGACGAGGGCCCGATACTGCTGGCGCGCGCGGGGCCCGGGCGCCCCGGAGGAGGGTCGAGATGACCAAGCACGCACTGATGACGCACATCGGACTGCCGTTCCTCATTGCCGGCGCCCTCGTCGCCTCGCCCGCGCACCTTCCCGCCCAGACGCCGGCGCCGGCCGGGCCGCAGGAGGCGGGCGTGGTCGGGCTCTTCATCGATGCCCAGAGCCTCCAGCCCACGGTGGTCTTGCGGGGCAAGCGCGACCGCCGGAGCTTCGGCATGACGATTGGCCCTGCCGAGGCGACCGGTATCGCCTATCCCCTCGAGAACCGCGTCCCGCCGCGCCCGTTGACTCATGATCTCTTCCTCACGCTCTTCGGCCGGCTCAAGGTCACGGTCACGCGCGTGGTCATCACGGACCTCAAGGACGGGATCTACTACGCCACCGTCGTGCTCGACGCGGGAGGCAAGGAGATGCAGCTCGACTCGCGCCCGTCGGACGCCATCGCGCTCGCGATTCGCGCCAAGGCGCCCGTGCTCGTGGAGGACCGCGTCTTCGACAAGTCCGATCTTCTCCCCGGCCCTGGCTCAGCGCCGCGCATCTAGTCGATGGCTCCGGACCAGGTTGCGGGCCCGGGCGCGGCGGCACACGAGGGTGACCTCGACAGCCAGCAATGGGCGATCCAGCGGCGCATCGACGACGTCTTCGCCAAGCTCGGGGAAAAGTTCGGCGATCTGACCGGGCGCGTGGTGGTGAAGATCAAACCCGACACGACCTTCGCCCAGATCGGCGGCCTGCGCGAAGCCAAGAGCATCGTGCGGAGCTTCGCCACGGCGCTCACGGATCCCGAGCTCTACCGCAAGTGGGGCATCACGCCGCCCAAGGGCGTGCTGCTCTACGGCCCCCCGGGCACGGGAAAATCGCTGCTCGCCCGCGCGCTCGCCACCGAGACGGGCTCGGTCTTCTATCACCTCAAGCTGATGAACCTGACCTCCAAGTTCGGTCCGACCACGGGCGAGCTGCTCCAGGAAATCTTGGCTGTCGCCAAGGAGCAGGGCAAGGGCGTGGTCTTCCTCGACGACGCCAACGCGCTGTCGCTCGAGCACCTGCTCCCGCCCGCGCAGGCGCGGGAGTCCTCGGCGCGTCTGGTGGCGGCGCTCTGCGAGAAACTCGACGACCTCGAGGACTTTTCCCGCATGATCGTCGTCGGCTCCACGAGCCGCACCGACTCGGTCGACGCCTCGCTCGTCGCTCCGGGCCGTCTTGATCGCCTGGTCGAGGTGTCGCTGCCCGACGGCGCCGACCAGCAGGAAATCCTCGAGAAGGCCCGCAAGCGCGCCGAGGCGAACGCGGGGCGCCAGCTCTTCGCCGACATCGACTACCGCTCGGTGCTGCCGCCCATGGGCGGCATGAGCGGGGCGGAGCTGTCCGAGATCATCCGGCGGGCGCTCGAGCAGAAGGTGCACGCGGCGGGGCAGGGTGACGATACCGGGCTCGTTACGACGCAGGACCTCCTCCAGCAGATCGATCGCTACCGCCGCACCCGGGAGATTGTCGAGAAGATCCGCTACGGCCAGTACCTCTAGCGGCAGGACGCTGATAAGGGCCCATTTGCGACCCAGACGTAGTTACATGTTGGGGCGCCCTCGGCTGCGGGCTCAACGTAGAGGAGCTACGCCTCGCCCGCAGCCTTCGGGCGCCGCCTCGCAACTGGACCCTTCTCGACGCCCTGCCCCGCACCGACAAGGGGCTAAGGGTGATAGGATGGCCGCTCGATGCCCTCGGTCACGCATGTCCGCGTCCGCTACAAGGACACCGACACCATGTCGGTCGTCTACTACGGCAACTACCTCACCTACTTCGAAGTCGGCCGGGTCGAGTATTTGCGCGAGAGGCACCTGCCGATGTCCGAGGTGGACACGCGCATCCACATGCCTGTCGTGGAGGCGTGTGTAAAGTACCTCAAGCCCGCCAGGCTCGACGACCTGCTCGAGGTGAGCTCGCGGGTCAGCGAGCGCAGGCGGGCGAGCTTCACCTTCTCCTACGAAATCCGCAACGAGGCCAAGGAGCTCGTGGCCACGGGGTTCACGCGCCACGCCTGCTGGGATCCCGCCACCGCGAAGATGATTCCGCTGCCCGACTGGCTCAAGAAGATCATGCCGGATGCCGATCTCGACCCGACCGATCGCTGACATCGCCCGCGAGCTGGGGCTCGGGGCCGAGGAATGGCTGCCGTATGGCCGCGACAAGGCCAAGGTGCTGCTGCCGGCTCTCCGCGCCCGAAGCGCCGGGCCCGACGGCAAGCTCGTCGTCGTCACCGCGATCACGCCGACGCCGGCGGGAGACGGCAAGACCACCATGACCATCGGTCTCGGCCAGGCGCTGCTATCCGCTCGATGCGCCCGTCAAAGCCAAGCTCGAGACGATCGCCACCCGCATCGACGGCGCTGACGGCGTCGACTACGCGAAGAAGGTGGACCGCCAGATTGCCCAGGCCGAGGCGCTCGGCTATGGCCGGATGCCGGTCTGCGTCGCCAAGACGCAGCGGTCGCTGTCCGACGACCCGACGCTGCTCAACCGGCCGCGGGGTTTCCGCATCACGATCAACGACGTACGGATCTCGTCCGGCGCCGGGTTCCTCGTCGCGCTCGCCGGCGACATCACGACCATGCCGGGGCTGCCGCGCAAGCCCAATGCGGAAGGCGTGGGACATCATGCCGGACGGGACGATCACCGGGCTTTTCTAGCCGTTTCGAGCCGTGTGATATATACTCCGCGATGGCCCAGGCAATAGCGGGCTAAATCCATGATCCAAGTCGATCGACTGACGAAGAGCTACGGGCCGGTAACGGCCGTCCACGACGTGTCGTTCAACGTCGAGAAGGGGCAGATCGTCGGCTTCCTCGGCCCCAACGGGGCGGGGAAGTCCACGACCATGAAGATCCTGGCGTGCTTCATGGCGGCGAGCGGGGGCACCGCGCGGGTGGCGGGCTTCGACGTCTTCACCGAGTCCCTCGAGGTCCGCCGGCGCATCGGCTACCTCCCCGAGAACTCGCCGCTCTACGCCGACCTGCCGGTGACCGCGTATCTGGACTTCGTGGCCGAGGCCAAGGGCGTGCCGCGCGGGGTGCGCCGGTCCAAGGTCGCCGACGTGATGGACCGCTGCTTCGTCACCGACATGCAGCACCGGCTCATCGGCAAGCTCTCCAAGGGCTACCGACAGCGCGTGGGTCTCGCGCAGGCGCTCCTGGGCGACCCGGAGGTGCTGATCCTGGACGAGCCCACCATCGGGCTCGACCCGCGCCAGATCGCCGAGATCCGCGCGCTCATAAAGTCGTTGGGCGGCCAGCACACGGTCATCCTCTCCACGCACATCCTGCCGGAAGTCTCCATGGTCTGCGACAGCATCATCATCATCAATCGCGGCCGCGTGGTGGCCAAGGGCACCCAGGCTGAGCTGGTGGAGCAGGTCTTTCCCGCGGCCCGGGTGGAGGTGGAGGTGGCCGGTCCCGCGGAGGCCGTCGTCGCGTCGCTCAGGAGCCTGCCCGGCGTGACCTCGGTGGAGACGGTCGGCGCGCGCGACGGTGCCTCCCGGTTCGTCGTCGAGTCGCCGCGGGGTCGGGATATACGCGGGGAGCTCGTCCGCCTGGTGGCAGGGCGCGGCTGGGAGCTCCTCGAGCTGCACCAGGTCGGGCTTTCCCTCGAGGAGGTTTTCATTCGCGTGGTGGCGGGCGAGGAGCACGCGCCCCAGATCGTCGAGAGCGTGCAGGAGACCGCGTGATGAGGTGGCTGCCGGTCTTCAAAAAGGAGATGCGGCTGTACTTCGGCTCGCCGGTCGCCTATGCCGTCGCGACCTTCTTCCTTTTCATCGCGGCGTTCTTCTTCGCGCCGTCGTTCATCCAGTATGCGGACGTCTCGATGCGAGCTGCCATGCAGCCCCAGATGGGGCAGAACCTCAACCCCACCGAGCACATCCTGCGCCCGCTCACCTACAACATGGCCGTGGTCCTGCTCTTCTTCATCCCGATGCTGACCATGCGCCTCTTCGCCGAAGAGAAACGCTCGGGCACCATGGAGCTCCTGCTGACCTACCCGCTGCGCGACGGCGAGGTCCTCGCGGGCAAGTTCCTCGCCGCCCTCGCCCTGTACGCCTCCATCCTCGTGCTGACTCTCTTCTACCCGATCACGGTCGCCTGGTTCACGCGGATCGAGTGGGGGGCCGTCCTCACCGGCTACCTCGGGCTCCTGCTGCTGGGCGCGGCCTTCCTGTCCATCGGGCTCTTCGTGTCGTCCACCACGGAGAACCAGATCGTGGCCGGCTTTGGCACCTTCGGCGCGCTGCTCGCGCTCTGGCTGCTCGGCTGGTTCGCGGACTCCGCGCAGGGCGCGCTCCGCACGGCGGTCCAGCAGACGGCCATCATCGAGCACATGGACGGCTTCGCGAAGGGCGTTATCGATACGAAGGACCTCGTCTACTACCTCTCGGTGACCGGCTTCGCGCTGTTCCTCACGCTTCGCTCGCTCGAGTCGAAGCGGTGGCGGGGGTAGCGCGCCCATGACCCTCCTCAAGCGCTGGGGCATGTGGGCCGCCGTGCTGTGTCTGCTGGGCGCGGGCGCGCTCGTGCTCTTCGCCTCGTGGATGACCCGCCTCCAGTGGGCCCTCATCATTGCCGCCGCGGTTCTCTTCGTCGTGTCGGCGGCGCTCAACTGGCGGGAAGGCGCCTCGCTCCTCGGGCGGCGCGGCATGCGCCACGGCGCGGCCGCCGCACTGCTGGTGCTGATCGCCCTCGGCGTGGTCGTGCTCGCCAATGCCGTGTCCCTCCGCTACAACGCGCGCTGGGACATGACCGAGGGCAAGCGCCACAGCCTCTCGCCCCAGACGGTCAAGCTGCTCAAGGGCCTCAATGCGCCGGTGGAGGCCATCGCCTTTTTCCGCTCCGACATGCCCGGCAAGAAAACGGCAGAGGACCTGCTCAAGCAGTACACCCAGGCCTCCGGCGGCAAGTTCACCTACCGCATGGAGGATCCCGACCGTTCGCCCGGCCTGGCCAAGCGCTACGGTATCGAGACCTACGGCACGCTCGTCATGCAGAGCGGGGAAAAGTCCGAGAAGGTGCCCGACGCCGAGGAGGAGCGGCTGACGAATGCCCTCGTCAAGGTGACCCGCCCGGGCAACCCCGTCATCTACGTCGTGAAGGGGCACGGGGAGCGCGACATCTCGAGCGCGGAGCGGACTGGGCTCAGCCAGGCCAAGGAGCAGATGGAAAAGGCCAACTACACGGTCAAGGAGCTCGAGCTGGCGCGCACGGGCACGGTGCCGGCCGACGCGGCCGTCGTCATCGTGCCTGGGCCCAAGAACGATCTCCTGCCCCCGGAGATCCTCGCCCTCGACGAGTACCTCGCGAAAGGCGGCCGGGTCCTCTTCATGGCCGACCCGCTTCAGGCTGAAGGCGTCGCCAAGTATCTCGTCAAGTACGGCGTCACGCTGGGTAACGATCTCGTCGTCGAGCCCAGCCCCATCGGCCAACTCTTCGGCGTCGGGCCCGAGGTGCCCCTCGTCACGCGCTACGAGCCGCACGCGATCACCAAGGACATGGGCAATGTCATGAGTGGCTTCCCGCTCACGCGCTCCGTCACGCCGGCTCCGAACCCGCCGAGGGGGCTTCGCGCCACGGCGCTGGCCCGCACGAGCCGCGACTCGTGGGGCGAGACCGACCTGGAAGGACTCAGGCGCGGACAGCCGGCGCGGAAGGATCCTACGGACACGCAGGGGCCCGTGTCCGTGCTGACCGCGGTCACGATCGAGCCGGCGCCGGGCGCCAAGACCGATCCCAAGGCCGAGGGCGAAGCGGGGAAGAAGCCCGAGGGGCGTCTGGTCGTCCTCGGCACGTCCACCTTTGCCTCGAACCAGGCCCTCGGCTTTCAGGGGAACCGGGATCTCTTCCTCAACATCCTCGCCTGGCTCGCCGGGCAGGAAGGCGAGATCGCCATCCGGCCCAAGGACGCGCGCCAAAACCCGATCGCCCTCACAGCCTCCGAGAGCAGGAGCGTGTTGTTGCTCTCGATCGTCGTGCTGCCGGTCGCCGTGATGGTGGCCGGGATCTGGCGGGTGGTCCGTCGCCGCCGCATCAAATAACGCGCCGGGCCAGATGGCTTCGCCACTTCTACTCAGCCCTCACTTCGCGGCAAGGCCGCTCAGCTCGAACGGCCACGTTCTCGGTCGTCGCGAGCCCTCAACGTACAAACACGTACGCTTCGGGCTGGCTCCTCCCTCGGGCCTCGTCTGGCTCGCCCTCTGGCCCGGCGGGGTCGCGCGATGAGCTGGAAGACTCTCACCGTTCTCGTCGTTCTCGCTGCGGGCCTCGGCGGCTTCCTCGTCTACGACAGCTACTACCTGACTCCCAAGCGCGAGAAGGCGACCAGCGCCAAGGGCCGGCTCTGGACCATCGAGCCCAAGGACGTCGAGACACTCACCATCAAGCGAAAAGACGACACGGTCAAGCTCAAGCGCGCGGGCGAGGGTTGGGAGATGCTGGAGCCGGTGAAGACGCGCGCCAATGCCGGGGTCGTCAACGAGGTGGTGACGGGGCTCGCGACCGCGAGAGTGGACCGCGAGATCGATCCCAATCCCGCGAAGCCGGCCGAGTTCGGCCTCGAGCCGCCGGAAGCCATGGTCACCCTCGAGGTCAAGGGGCAGGCCGCGCCCCTCAGTCTCGCTGTGGGCGGCAAGAATCCGACCGGCGTCTGGGTCTACGCCCGTGAGGGAAGCAAGCCGGCGGTGATCATCATCGGCGACTCGGTGTCCCGCGACGTCACGCGTCCGGTCGCCGAGTTCAGGGACAGGGCCTTGTTCACGTTCGACCGCCGCAACGTCACCGGGGTCGACCTCGACGTCGACGGGTCGAAGATGACGCTGGAGGCCGAAGAGGGCGACAAGTGGCGCATCGCCAAGCCCGGTCCCTATCGCGGCGACGCCGACCTCATCACAGGGATGCTCGACAGGCTCGCGAGCGCCACCGTGAAGGAGTTCGTCGGCTCGGCGAAGTCACTCGCGGACTACGGCCTCGACAAGCCCTCGCGCCTCACCCTCTGGCTCGGCAAGGACAAGGACCGTACGTCCAAGACCCTGCTGGTGGGCAAGGTCGACGCCGCGAAGAAAGGCGTGTACGTCCAGCGCGAGGGCGAGCCGGAAGTGCTGCTCGCGCCGAGTGAGACCTGGGACAAGCTGCCGAAGACCGTTGCGGCTGCGCGCGATAAAGCGATCTTCACCTATGCGTACGACAAGGTCGCGCGCGTCGAGATCGAGAGCGCGGCGGGCAAGGTCACGCTCCAGCGCGACGGAATCAACTGGAACATCACCGCGCCCGAAGGGCTCAAGGCGGACACCGGCGCCGTCAACGGCCTCCTCTGGCACATCCGCGATCTTCGCGCCTCGGGGTTCCTCGACGAGTCACCGGCCGGCGTCCCGCGCTACCTGTCCAAACCCGAGGTGACGGTGAAGATCTGGGAAGAAGGCGCCAAGGAGCCGAAGACGCTTCTCCTCGGGTTGTCCAAGGGAATCAAGGCGGGCGAGCTGACGGGCGTGGCGGCGCCCGGAGCCGAGGGCCCGGTCTTCATGGTCGAGCCCAAGGACATTCAGGCTCTGTCCAAGACGGCGACCGACCTGCGTGACAAGACCGTGGTCGCTTCCTTCGACATGAAAGAGGTCAAGCGCGTGCGCGTCACCGTCGGCGGCAAGCCCCTGCTCCTGGAGCGGAGGGGGGAGGACGACTGGCGGGTGGTCGAGCCGACGAAGGGCCCCGCCAAGGAGATCAAGGTCACGGGCCTGCTCCTCACGCTCCGCGGTCTCAAGTGGAAGGAGATCGCCGCCCCCGACGGCGCGGATGCGGCGCGCTTCGGCCTGGACAAGCCCGAGGTGGAGGTGGCCCTGCTCAAGGGGGATGGCATCGAGATGGCGAGCCTCGCCATCGGACGGACCAACGACAAGCTGAGCTACGTGCGGAGCAAATCGTCGCCGGCCATCTACGCGGTCGACGCGACGATGCTCGAAGAGATCCGCAAAGCGCCGTCCGACATTCCCGGCTAGCCAGGAGGCCGGCCCATATGAGCACTCCCTCCGAGAGGATGTACCTGAGGCAGATGGAGCTGGGACCGATGCAGAATTTCGTCTACCTGCTCGGCGATCCGGAGACACGGGACTGCGTCGTCGTGGACCCAGCCTGGGAGATCGATGCCATTCTCGAGCAGATCCAGGACGACGAGATGCGCCTGAAGGGCATACTCGTCACGCACACGCACCAGGACCACGTCGGCGGTCACCTCTTCGGCCACGACATCCCCGGCATCGAAGAGCTACTGGCCAAGGCCTCCGCCAAGATCTACGTTCACGCCGCCGAGCGGGAGTTCCTCCACGGCTTCGGCTCCGACCTCGTCAAGGTAGACGGCGGCGCCACGCTCGATGTGGGGCGCAGGAAGATCACGTTCGTCCACACGCCGGGGCACACGCCCGGCTCGCAGTGCTTCCTCGTGGACGGCCGCCTCATCTCGGGCGACACGCTCTTCATCCGCTCGTGCGGCCGGACGGACCTGCCCGGCAGCGATCCCAGAGAGATGTACACCTCGCTCACCCAGAGGCTGGGTGCGCTCCCCGACGACACCGTGGTCTTTCCCGGTCACAACTACGGCGGCACCGTCACCACCATCGGCGACGAGAAGCGGAACAACCCCATGATGCGCTTTCCGTCGATGCCCGACTTCCTGCGGGCCATGGGTCGCAGTTAGGCCTCACCCGAGCCCGGTCGAGCGAGAACGTGGCTGTTCGAGTTGAGCGGCCCTGCCGCGAGGCGAGGGCTGAGTCGATCCGGCGAAGTGAATCGGCCCCGGATCAGACTGCGGTCGCGCCTCCGTCGACATAGAGCACCTGACCGGTGATGTAGTCCGGGCAGGTGGCGAAGAAGCGCACCGCCGCGGCGACATCGTCCGGGTGACCGAGCCGCCCCATCGGAATCTTGGCCCGGATCCGCTTCCTGGTCTCGCGGGGAAAGTCCTCGGGCAAGAGCACTGCGCCCGGAGCCACGGCGTTGACCTGGATCCGGGGCGCCAGGGCCGCGGCGAGCCCCCGCGTCAGCATGACCACGCCCGCCTTGGAGATGGCGTAGGGAATATAGCCAGGCCATGCGCGCGTCGCGCCCACGTCCGCCAGGTTGATGATGCGGCCGCCGCGGCTACCCATGGCGCGTGCCGCGGCCTGGGAGCAGAAGAACGCGCCCTTGACGTTGACGGCGATGAAATGGTCGAAGTCGCCGGGCGTGACGGTGTTCCAGGGCGTGCGCCAGAAAACGCCCGCGTTATTGATCAGCAGATCGAGGCGCCCGAGTCGCCGCACCGTCTCGGCCACGAGCCGCCGCGTCTCCGCCGGCTTGGCTACGTCAGCGCGGATGCTCACGGCGCGAACACCCAGCGCGCCGAGCGCGGCCACCGTGCCGCGGGCGGCTCCCGCCGAGCGGTGATAGTTAACCGCGACGTCGTAGCCGGTCCGGGCCAGCTCGAGCGATATGGCGCGGCCGAGGCGGATCGCGCCGCCCGTCACCAGTGCGACCTTGCGGGCCGTTTTGTTGACTTGTCTAACTCCGTATGGTGTCATGAATTAACTATGTCGGGCCCGTTTCGCAACTGGGTCAAGGTCCGCTTCATCACCGGCTTCTTCGTCACCGTGCCCGCCATCGCCAGCGCGTGGCTCCTGTACGTCTTCTGGGACTTCATCGACACGTTCTTCTCCCCGGGATACGAGCGCGTCTTCGGCCGTCGCATCCCCGGCCTGGGCTTCCTCACGGCCGTGCTCCTCATCCTCGTCATGGGCACCATCGCCACCAACGTCCTGGGCCGCCGCGTCCTCGCGCGCATCGAGCGGCTGTTCATCCGGGTACCGATCTTCCGCAGCATCTACCCGTCCATCAAGCAGCTGATCGAGTCCTTCTCGCCCGAGAAGCGTCTGTCCTTCAAGGCGGTCGTCCTCGCTGAGCACCCGCGCGAAGGCGAGTTCGTCTTCGGCTTCGTCACCTCTGAGGTGCTGGTGGAGACGCCCGGCCGCAAGCGAGAGATGGTGACCGTCTTCGTCCCGACCAACAACCTCTACCTGGGCGACGTCATCATGGTGCCCCGACAGGATGTCATCTCGACCGGACTCACCGTCGAGGAAGGCATCCGCATCATCCTCTCCGCCGGCACCGCCACGCCCGCCCGGCTGCCGCGCGAGCGGCTCTGATCAGGAGCCCGGGCGGGTCCACCCCCGGATCCATCGGTCCACCACCCCGCCGAGCGGGAAGAGCTGGCCCAGGAAGAAGTGCTGCGCGCCCTCGATGATCTCCACGGGTCGATTGAGCCGCTTTCCCACCCGTTCGATTGCTTCCACCGGGCAAAAGGGGTCGCGATTGCCCGCGACGAGCAGCGTATGCAATGGCACGCGCTCGAGGAAGTCAAGATCGTAGAGGCCAAGAGGCGGGGCGATCAGGGCGAGAGCGGGCAGGTCGCGTCCGGCCGCCACGACGCGCGCGGATACCCAGCTGCCGAACGAATAGCCCGCGAGTCCGAGCTGCCTGCCCGCGGGCAGCCGTGCGGCCAGCATGTCGAGGGCGGCGAGCACGTCGTCCTGCTCGCCCTTTCCCTCGTCATGGACCCCGGTTGAGGCGCCCACCCCACGGAAGTTAAAGCGGAGCGTGGCCAGGCCCAGACCTTGGGCAACCTCGCTCGCCCGGACCACCACGGGATTGTGCATATCCCCGCCGTACAGGGGGTGGGGGTGACAGACCACGAGGCCGGCGCTCGGCGACTCCGGCAGCGCCAGCATGGCTTCCAGTCGGGTACCGTGCCGAACGTCAACCTCTACAGGGGTTTCCACTACATGACCTTAGTGCGATGAGATCAAATATTCAAGCGTGGATAGCCGTCCAAGTTCGTGGAGGTATACTGCTGACCATGTGGAGCTTAAGGTGCGCCTGGGTGCGTTCTCGCCTCGAGCGGCACGCCGACGATGCCTTGGGGACGAGTGCCGGGCGCTTCGTAGTCGCCCACCTTGGGCGTTGCGCCGCCTGCCGTGCCTCCTCGGAGGAGTTCTTCCGCCTCAAGACTCTCGTGCGCCAGGAGAGTCCCCAGGCGGTCGAACCAGACTGGTCGGGCTTCTGGGCCCCCGTCCGGGCACGCATCATGAGCGAGGAACCCAGGCCGGTACGGGATTCCTGGTGGGTGCCTTTCTGGAAACCCTTCTGGGGGCATCCACGCCTGGCCTTCGGCGGGGCCGTCCTGGCTGTTCTCGTCACGGCGTTCACCTTCTGGCCCACGGACGACGCCGCCTTCGCCTCGCCGGTAAGCGTGCAGGACGTTTCGGCCGATGACCCGGAGCGGAGCGTGATGGTCTACTCGAGTCGCGTCCACGGCGTCACCGTCATCTGGGTGTTCGGGTCGACCGAGAACCTCGATGCCAACGGCGACGAGCCGTAGCAGGCCGACTCCCTGCGGGTCTAGTCGCCCAGATTCTTGAGGCGCTCCCGGGCGAGGGGCGCCTCCTCGGACTGCGGGAAGTTGTCGACCAGGTATTGCAGCCTCGCCTTCGCCACCTGCATCTGCTTGAGCTCGACGAGAGCCAGCGCCTCCTTGTAGAGCGCGGTCGGCACCTGACGCCCGCGAGGATAGTTCACGAAGACCTTTCGGAACTCCTGCACCGACTGCTCCAGGGCCTCCCGCGCCTTCGCCGTCTGCCCGGCCGAGGCCGCGGCGCGCCCCATGCTGAAGTAGGACTCGCCGATCCAGTACTGCGCGGCGTCGACCTGGGCGGCGTCTGGGTAGCCTCTGACGAATTCCCGGAACTCCGCGATCGCGAGCGTGTAGTTGCCCTTGGTGAAGTCGAGGTAGGCCGCCTTGTAGCTCTCTTCTGCGGTGCCGTCGCCAGGAGCCCGCCTACTGCCGGATGGCAACGGGGTCGGAGCGGGCGAGGGAGTCGGGCGGGCGCCCGTGGGGGCGCCCTGGGAACGGTTCTGGCTGTCGAGCCGCTGGCTGATTTCGTCGAGGCGCGCCGAGAGGCGGTTCATCTCGGCCGTGAGGCCATCGATTCGGGCGTTCATTGCCGACAGCTGGCGCGCGTTCTCCCCCGACTGCTCGCGGGTGCGCCGCTCCAGCTGGCTCAGCACGGTCTCGCTATCGCCGCGACTCCGGTGCGCGGCCAGGTTTAGAGCGTCGACGTCTTTCCGCAACTGCGCCAGATCCTGCTGCATTGTCTCCTCCGCGACGCCGGCACAGCCGGACGCCGCGAGGACGACAGAAAAAACCAAGGGGAGCCAGAGGCTCCCCTTGGTCACGGCGGACTGCATCACCACGGGCCTGTGACGGTTTAGCGCTCCTTGGTCAGGAAGTTGTCGCGTCGGTTCTGGGCCCAGCAGGCCTCGGTCTTCTCCGTGCACACCGGCCGCTCCTTGCTGTAGGAGAGGATCGTGATGCGACTGGCCTGGACACCCTGCGCCACGAGGTAGTTCATGGCCGCCTTGGCGCGCTTCTCGCCCAGAGCCAGGTTGTACTCGTTGGTGCCCCGCTCGTCGCAGTGGCCTTCGATGAGCACGAGGTTGTTGGCGTTGGTCTTGAGCCACGCCGCGTTGGCGTCAAGTGTCTTGGCGTCATTCGGCCGGATATCGTACTTATCGAAGTCGAAGTAGACCGTCTTGAGATTCGGATTCGGAGCGAACTCGCTGGGCCTCACCATCGGAGCCGGGGCCGGCGCAGGAGCCGGAGCCGGGGCCGGCGCTGGTGCCATTGGTGCGGGCGCCGGCGGGGCCACTGGTGCGGCCATCGGAGCCGAGGGAGCCGGGGCTACTGCGCCCGTAGTTGCGGGCCGCTTCGGGCACCCCACGAGGAAGAGGGTGAGAGCGAGAAGAGGCACCACCATATACGCGTGAGCCCGTGGCTTCGCCATAGCTTCACATCCTCCTTGTCGAGCTGTGGTGTGAACAGTCCTGCATTAAACATGGCGATTCTATCATGGAAGCCGCGGCGACCAAGCTGGACTTGACGCCTGCCCCGGACCTCCGGTCAAGACCTGCTGCTCTGACCCGTCGGACAGCATGGTGAAGAGCTGCGTCCCCCCGAGGCGGCTCGACTGAAAGACGAGGTGCCGTCCGTTCGGCGACCACGAAGAGCTCTCGTTGTCGCCCGGGCCCGACGTCAAGCGTCGTAGATTCGACCCGTCCGGGCTGATCGCCCAGATGTCGTGATTGCCTTGCCGCGATGTGAAGGCGATCGCGTCTCCCTTGGGCGACCAGCGCGGCTGGGTGTTGAACCCGCTCGAGGTCACGCGTCGGAGGTTGGTGCCCTCGGCGTCCATCACGTAGATCTGCGCCGACCCCGAGCGGTCGGATATGAAAGCCAGCTCCCGTCCCGTCGGCGACCAGGTCGGCTCGGTATCGATCGCCGCGTGCATCGTCAACCTCCGGAAGGCGCCGGTCGCCACTGTCAGGAGGTAAATCTCCGGATTGCCGTCCTTGGACAGGGTCATCGCTACCGTCCGGCCGTCCGGGCTCCAGGATGGCGAGGAATTGATCCCCGCGTAGCCCGCGAGGAGCTGTACCGGGCGGCGCTCGAAGGGGAAGATGCGGTACAGGAAGGGGTAGCCGTTCATATACGAGGTGAAGGCGAGCGAGCGCGAATCTGGGCTCCAGTTCGGCGACATGTTGATGGATTTGTTGGCGGTCATGGCCGCGGGGCCCGCGCCGTCGTAGTCCATCAAATATAGCTCCTTGACTCCCGAACGCGTGCTGGAAAACGCCATTTTGGTGTCGGCGACTCCGAGCTCGCCCGTCACGAGCAGCACGGCCTCGTCGGCAACCTTGTGGGCGGCGCGGCGTGGCTCCGAGGGGTGGGCGACGATTTTCTTCGACCCGATGAGCCGGAACTCGGGCGAGGTCAGGTCGTACAGCCGCATCTCGACTTCCAGGCGGTCACCGCGAACGGTCAGGAGTCCCTGCAGCGCCTGCAGCGTGCCGGCCGCCGCGAACGCCTGGAGCCGCGGCCTGGCCGCCTCGACCGGGCCCGGCGGGAGGGCGGGCAAGCCCGACACCACGCTGAACAGCGACGTGTAGGTCAGGTCGGCACCGGTGATTTCCGCCAGCCGCCTGGCCAAGTTCTGCGGGTCGGCGCCGCCCGCGAGCGTGAAGTCGGGGATGGCGAGGTTGATCTTCTTGATCTGCCCGGGGCGAACGTTGAGCTCGACATCGGGATTCTGCGAGCGAACCGGCAGGGGACCCAGGAGCGCCGCGGCGAAGATCGCGAGCGTGGCCGCGGCGGCCAGCACCGCCAGTCGGCCGAGGGAGCGCGGGAGAGGTATCATCCGCGTTTCAAGTCGAAGTTGAAGAGCACGCGGAGCGACGGGTTGGCCCAGTCCGCGGGAAGCGGTGGGAATGGGCTCGCCTCGGTGATGGCCCGAAGCGCGGCACGGTCGTAGAAGCTGCTGCCCGAGCTCTGCTCGACACGGGGCGGCGCGATGGAGCCGTCCCTCCGGATCTCGACATAGATGCGCGGTTTCTGGGCTGGCTCGTTGGAGCGATTCTGCGTCTGCCAGTGCTCTTCGACCTTCTGGAGCACCTGCCGCAGGTACCACGCGTAGGGAAAATCGGTCACGTCGAGCGTGAGCGAGCCCTGCCCGCTGATGGACCCCGTTGCCTGGCCGAGCGGCGTCGCCGCCGGTCGCGCGATCGGCTCGACCGCCGTCTTGCCGCGCTGGTCCGAAGGCAGGGGCAGCGGGGTGAGATCGCGCTCGCCCGCGCGCGGCGTGATCACGCGCGACGGCAGGGCCGGCTCCGCGGGTTTCACTGCCTCGCGCGCGATCGGCTCGGGCTCTGGGGCGATCGCGCGGGGTGATGGCCTCAGCGTGCGCGCCGGCAGGGAAGCGTGGCTCCCCGCCGGATTGCCCACGGCCGCAACAGTCGACACCAGGTTGACGACATGCACCTTCGGGCGGTCCCAGACGCCCAGGAACGCCAACCCCGCGAGCGCGGCGATGACGATCACGTGGCCCAGCACTGACAGCGCCAGTGCCTTGACCGGCACGGGCGGTGGCGCCGGTGCCGCCGCCACCCGCCAGCGCGTCCTGCCAAGAGGGGAAGGCATGGGATACCCGCGGGCGACCGTCAATGCCCTCATGACCCCCGGACGGGCTCCGTGACCA
>Ga0066710_100001078_pt1 | contig 19235 bp, 17 predicted proteins | sample GraSoiAngelo_159_FD_79666 | JGI IMG/M metagenome (GOLD analysis project Ga0066710, IMG submission 79666) | Grasslands soil microbial communities from the Angelo Coastal Reserve, California, USA - 14_1009_16_40cm | ecosystem: Environmental > Terrestrial > Soil > Grasslands | place: USA...
AACCTATTTTCGTTTTTCTGCCATCCACACTCTTTCCCATTAATGCCTGGTTGCGTCCATAACCATAAATTGAACCGTGGAAATCATTCGTACCACTTTTCGTAATTGCATTCACACTTCCACCGGTAAAATTACCAAGTTTCACGTCGTACGGAGCTAATTGAACCTGGACTTCCTGGATTACATCGAGACTGTAGGGATTTGTTCTCGTTCCTGCACCTGCAGCGCCACCCTGACCTCCCCCGCTTACACCACCCACTGAGTTACTGAAGCCAAAGGCATCATTATTTATAGTGCCGTCAATAGTAAGGTTGTTATAACGAAAATTCGTACCTGCAAATGAGTTGTTATTTGACTGAGGCGTCAATCTTGTAAAATCATTAATGCTTCTGCCAATTGTAGGCAAAGTATTCATTTGCTGACGGCTGATAGATAAACCCCCAATGGTGCGGCGGCCTGTTGCATTTACTATCACCTCTTCAAGATTTTTCTCCGTGTTCTTCAAAACAACATTCAGATCGGGATTATTACCAAGTACGAGATTTATGTTTTCAAATTTTTGTTCTTCTGCGCCCACAAATGAAATGATAACGGTATAGGGTCCACCGGGTTTGAGATTGGGAATTACAAATAATCCCTTAGTGTTAGTTAGCGAAGTGTTATGGTAACCTGTCGGTACGTGAGTCACCGAAACAGTTGCTCCACTCACCGTTTCTCCTTTCGCATCAGAAACAGTTCCACTCAGCGTGGCCGTCGTTTCCTGTGAAAAAAGATTTATGGATAAAAAAACCAAGATGAATAATACAGTTAGTTGCCTTAGAGTAATGCGCATAGCAGGGTAATTTTCAGCAAAGGAATACTGCTCACATTACCCCTGTGTTACTGCGAGGTTAAGGAATGATGACCACAATGTTACCAGAATATGAACAAATTAGAATCTAAACTGCATACGGCAGGTGAAAACATTGTCTTTCTGATCTGATGAATAATTTACCAATTGTGTTGCCTCATTTTTTACAAACTCATAATATAGGATCAGTTTGATATGATCGTTAAAATAATAAGCATAACCGAGTCCCAACGTTGAATATTTAACATCGGCGATGGTAAGATTCGTGTTCGCTTTTCCTATTTCGTTTTTTGAAACTTTTGTGTTCGGATCATACCAGTCGTATTTCACCAACAACTGGTTTTTATTATTGATGATATTTTGAAGAAAATAAAAAAATGCTCCATCAAACTGCCTGCGATAAGTTGGTACAGTTGGTAAAGTCCCAGGATTCGTTGTGCTGTTTGCTGTGCCGGGTTGCTGGCCCCTCCAATATTCTGCTCTCCATTCCGTCTGTCCCCATGCATGTTTTAAAATAATCTGCACATCAGCTCCATAATAATGCCGGGGTGAAATTTTTCCTACGTTGTTTAAAGAAGAATCCACCATGAATGTTTTGTCGCCGTTTGCAGTTCCCATTTCATACACATATTTTGTACCCTGTCGCCAGCCACCATATAATAATGATAAACCCCCACTGAATAAAAATTTGCCTGCAGGAATGGACTTAATGGTTAGCCTGCTGATCAAATCTTTGTGACTGTCGAAATCCGTGGTACCAGACAATCCCTGTCCATTAAATAAACCCGCATCAAATTTTATAAACTTATTTTTTGCCTCTCGTCGTATATCCTCGTAAGTAAACATGGCTCCAAGATCTCTTTCGGTAGGCATTAATATTTGAGACATTCTTCCACGTTCCGGTGTTTCGCGGTATGCCGAGGAGAGATTTACTTCATAGCCAAATGGCCTTGCAAACAATCCGGCAGTAAATGAAAAATTGTGCCATTTGGTTTCATATAAGCGCATGAACATATCTCTCACATTTACTCCCCTTTCCGTTGCGTCAACCTGGAAAGTGAATAAAGCTTTAGGATAATTGTCCTCAGTCCTTAAAAGATAATCGAGTTTAATCCTGGCGCGCCTTAACATAAACCTGCTCCTGGAAAAAGTGGAAAAATCACCTCCGTCATATGATTTGGCTCCTTCCGTATCTGCAAGCTGAAATTGCGGTTGAATGTATCCTGAGAATTGAAGATTTTCAAAACGCTTTAGAAAAGGGCGAACTGTATCTTTCAAGTATAACAATGACGAATCAAGGTCAGAAAGATACCGTTGGGAGTACGCGGAGAATAAAAACAGCAAAAAAAATAAGAACAGAGACAGTCTTTTTAATAATGATCTCATTTTCCTGCAGGGTTTATAAGAAATTGCAAAGTAATGGGATTTGGCGTATGAAAAATTTGTTACCTTCTGATTAGCTAATCATTATTTCTATATTAATTAATTATTAATTCTGCTTATGAACCTGCAGGGTAATTCTAAGCGGGTAACTTCGCAAAACTTCAAAAATCCAAGGTTATGGCTATTAACTCCTTCATGAAGATATTCTTACCGAAAAGCAAGGTATTTTATGATTTGTTTGAAAAAGTAGCTGATAACGTAGCTATTATGGGGACTAAGCTTAAGCTTGTAATTGAAGAACCGGATTTTGATAAAAGAGCTTCCTTGATAGGCCAACTGGAAGATATTGAACATGACAATGACGAACTAACGCATAAAATATTTACTGAGCTGGGCCGCAACTTTATTACTCCTTTTGACCGTGAGGATATTCACTATCTGGCCTCGGCTTTAGACGACATAGCAGATTATATTTATGCTTCCGCAAAAAAAATAAATTTCTACCGCATCAATCCAAATGATACTGGTCTCCAAAAATTGGCAGACATGATTGAGCAAAGCGCTATGCAGGTAAAAATTGCCGTCGGGGAATTGAGAGATATGAAAAAAATGAGGCAAATGACCGAGGCATTGGTCAAGATTAACAGCATCGAAAACCAGGCGGATGACGTTTTTGACATGAGTATTGAGAGATTATTTGCCACTGAAGCTGATGCCAAGGAAGTAATTAAAAAAAGAGAGATCTACCAGGCAATGGAAATTGTTACCGATAAATGTGAAGATGCAAGCAACGTAATAGAATCAATCATTATCAAATACGCGTAGTAAATATGCGAATCAGCAAACCGCCGACGTGTTGCTTGATGTTTATCGCAATCCATAGGTTCACAGACAGGCAAATCCGCAAATAAAATCTCCATGAGTTTTTTAATTGTTATTATTATCCTGGCTTTAATTTTCGATTACATAAATGGATTCCACGATGCAGCCAACTCGATCGCTACCGTCGTTTCTACAAAGGTCCTCACTCCTTTCCAGGCCGTACTCTGGGCGGCCTTGTTCAACTTCGTAGCTTTTTTTATTTTCAAAGACCATAATGTTGCCAACACCATTTCAAAAACAGTAAAAAGTGAATTCATCACTTTGCAGGTTGTGTTTGCTGGCTTGATCGCTGCCATTGGATGGAACTTATTAACATGGTGGTTTGGTATTCCTTCGTCTTCATCTCATACTTTGATCGGAGGGTTTGCAGGCGCCGGCATTGCCCACGCGGGCACTTTTACCGCTATCGAAGCTGACCCTGTGATCAAAACGGCAAGTTTCATATTGCTGGCGCCGTTGGTGGGGATGATCATGGCCTTCATCATTTCTTTATGGTTCATTCATGCCTTTCGAAAAGGGATCGGCCCCAAATTGCTTTCGGTAGCCGTAATTGCAGCCGTAATTGTTTTCCTGCATTTCGTCCTCGAGTATGATCCGGCCAAATTAAAATCGCACTACGAATCTTATATCTTAAAATTGATTTTCTATTCAAAAAACTTTAAATGGATCTTGCTTGGATTGATTCTAATTACTATTGCCATCTTTACCCTTTATCTAACTAAGCTGAACGCGAATAGGGCCAACAAATGGTTCAAAAGATTGCAACTGGTTTCATCAGCTACATTCAGCATAGGACATGGAGGTAATGATGCCCAAAAAGTAATGGGTATAATTACCGCGGCTTTAATTGCTAATGGCACTATTCAAAAGTTTGAGCAGATGCCGATCTGGGTTCCGCTTGCCTGTTACACTGCGATAGCCGTGGGAACAATGAGCGGCGGGTGGAGGATCATTAAAACCATGGGAACAAGAATAACCAAGGTGACGCCATTTGAGGGAGTAGCAGCAGAAACCGCGGGTGCTATCACATTGTTCGGGACAGAGAATTTAAAAATTCCTGTTAGCACTACGCACACCATAACCGGTGCCATAATTGGTGTGGGCGCCACCAAACGCTTATCAGCTGTACGGTGGGGCGTTACAGTAAATCTATTATGGGCCTGGATATTGACTATACCCGTAAGTGGTTTGTTAGCCGCCGGAGTATATTCCTTGGTTCGTTTATTCCTTTAAAAGTTTTTCCTGACTTTTGCGGTAATTAAAATTGAAAGCATGGCTAAGATATTGGTCACAGGTGGATGTGGTTATATTGGAACACATACGTTGGTTGACCTTGTTGAAAATGGTTACGAAGTCATTTCCGTTGATAATAATAAACGATCAAATCCGATAATCTTAGAAAGGGTAGAAAAAATCACAGGGAAAAAAATGAAAAACTATAAGGTCGACCTCTGCAATTTTGATGACACGTTTGCAATATTCCAGGAAAATGAAGACGTTGAGGGGATCATTCACTTTGCCGCATACAAGTCGGTTGGTGAATCGGTTGAAAAGCCTTTGATCTATTTTGAGAACAATCTTCTCTCGCTGATGAATGTATTGAAATGTGTGCAGGAGTTTAATATTCCCTGGTTTGTTTTTTCGTCCTCATGCACTGTGTATGGCAATCCGGATGAGATTCCGGTAACGGAAACAACGATGCCTAAACCGGCCGCATCTCCTTATGGTTACACAAAACAAATGGGCGAGCAGATCGTCAATGAATTTGCAAAAGCCTCAGGCACGCAGTGTATTTTGCTGCGCTATTTCAACCCGGTCGGTGCACATCCGTCTGGTTTAATCGGAGAATTACCGATAGGGAAACCGGAAAACCTTGTACCTGCCATCACTCAAACAGCCATTGGCAAAATAAAGAAAATGTTTGTCCATGGTAATGATTATCCCACCCGCGACGGAAGCTGCCTCCGGGATTTCATTCACGTTTGCGATATAGCCCATGCTCACACCCTTTCGATAAAATATTTCCAAAACGGAAAAACAGATCTGCTATGCGAAGTTTTTAATTTAGGAACCGGCAACGGCGTAACAGTCCTGGAAGCCATTCATTCCTTTGAAAAAGTGAGTGGCATTAAATTGAATTATGACATTGGGCCGAGAAGACCGGGAGACATTGTTGCGATCTATGCAAATAATGATCTTGCCAAAAAAGTATTAGGGTGGGAGCCGAAATATTCCCTGGATGATATGATGTCTACCGCATGGAAATGGGAGCAAAGGTTAAGAGCTGACGATAAAATTTTTACCAGCCAGCCGAAGGAACTGAATTAAAGGTCACGTCAGCCACTACTTTCAACTCATCTCTACGGCCAATTCTCCAACCATTTGCTTCGCCGTGGCAACTATATGGGATGCGCTGATGCCTGCATCATCAAGCAGTTGATCTTTAGTTCCCGACTGGGATATTTTTGTTACGGCCATTTTGATAACTCGTCCATTTACGCCCGCAACTGCCGTAGCTGCAAAATCACCCATGCCTCCATGTTCGTAATGATCTTCAACGGTGATCAGAATTTTTCTCTTTGTTTCGCGCAGGCACCTGGTAAGAGTATCCTTGTCGATAGGACTGATAGAATAACAATCGACCACCCGGACATTTATGCCTTCCTTTTTTAGTTCATCGGCGGCTTTGATTGCCTCAGATACAGTAATGCCCGTTGCTGCAATGGTTAGCTCGTCATTGTCAGATTGCATTAAAATCTTTGAACCGCCGATCGGAAACTCGTCTGCATCATTATATAGCACTGCAGTTTTCGAGCGAAGGGTTCGCATATATGAAAATCCTTTGTGAGCTACCATGTGCGGCACTAATTTAGAAGTTGAAACAGCATCCGAAGGTTGCAAAATCACAGCATCCGGTATGGCCCCAAATAAAGCAATGTCTTCAAGACCCATTTGCGAAGGACCATCCTCTCCAATAGAAACACCGACATGAGAACCGACGAATTTTATGCTCGCTTCCGAAACTCGTGCCATTCTGATTTGATCAGCGGCCCTTGTAAAAAATGCAGCAAAGGTGGCAACAAACGGAACTTTTCCTAACCTCGACAATCCTGCGGCAACAGAAACCATGTTTTGCTCTGCGATATAACATTCGCCAAAACGACTGGCAAATACCTTTTGAAAAGTTTCCGTGAACGTCGAGTTCTTTACATCGGCATCGAGTACATAAATTTCTTTATTTTTTTCTCCAAGCTTCACCAGCACATCACCGAAAACTTCGCGTGTTGCATACTCTTTGTTTTTGTCAAACGACAAGTCAACCTTAATTTCTTCAAATGCATTTGGCGGCAATTTTGTTTGACCAGCCTTTTTAAGTTTGAATTTTAAGTTGTCATCCACATCGCCGAGTTCTGCCAACGCTTTCTGCAATTCATCTTTCTTTAGTGGTTTACCATGCCAGCCATCTTTATTCTCCAAAAAAGAAATTCCTTTACCCTTAAATGTTTTGGCAATGATCGCGTGCGGTTTGCCATTCGCATTTTTGGTAGCCGAATCGAAAGCTTTGTCAATCTGAGCCAGGTCATGCCCATCGATAGCTATCACTTCAAAACCGAACGATTGAAAGCGATTGACATATTTTTCAATATCGTGTCCAAACATGGTTTCCTGGCTTTGGGCGAGCCGATTGATATCAAGAATAGCAACGAGATTATCAAGATTTTCATGCGCTGCAAAGTTTGCGGCCTCCCAAACTTGCCCTTCCGCTAATTCTCCATCGCCTGTTAAGACAAAAGTCTTGTAGGGAAGATTTTCACGTTTTGCAAGCCAGGCAAGCCCAGCACCCACTGACAGGCCCTGTCCCAGCGAACCCGTGGCAGCTTCAGTGTACGCAAATTTGGGAACAGGATGACCTTCAAAGCGGCTGCCAAATTTCCTCAATGTTTTCAGCTCTTCAAGAGGGTATGCGCCTGCCATACCAAACAAGGTGTAGAGAAGCGGCGCAGCATGACCCTTTGAAAGAACAAAACGATCGTTATAAAGATTTAGTGGATTGGCAAGATCATAGCTAAAATATTTGTCGAAAAGAACGGCGGTAAGATCAGCGGCCGACAAGCACGAAGTAGGATGGCCTGATCCTGCTTCGGTGGTTGAAATCAGCGCCCACTTACGGATCAATTTGGCTTTTTGCTGTATTTCATTAAACTGTTCCATATCTCACAATTTGTTTTAAAAAAATGATCTTTTAAACGGCAATTTTTTTCAAATATACACCGATAGAAAACATCGGCATTTTCACAACGATTTTTTGTATGAAAATAATAGGGGGAAAAATGGGCAATACATGTTATTAAGAATTTGAGAGCTTCGTTTAAAAATTGAAACTGCTTTTTTATTTTTAACCCTTGATTATAATATTGAAGGGAAATACCCGTGAAAACTTTCAGAGTTTAATGAGTTCGACGCCCAGAATTAAGAATTCAAAAACAAACAACCAACAAAGCCAATGTTCTAAACCTATTAAACCAATAGCATGTCTTTGACCGCCGTAAGTGATACTGAATTGCTTGTTCAATTCCGCAATCCCGTAACCAAGGAAAGGGCATTTACGGCTATCATAAAAAAATACCAGGAAAAATTATATTGGCATGTGCGACGCATGGTTATTGACCATGAAGATGCAAACGATGTTCTGCAAAATGTTTTTCTTCGGGTCTGGAATGGTCTGGGAAACTTTAGGGAAGACAGCCAGCTATACACCTGGCTTTACCGCATTGCCACAAACGAATGCCTGACTTATATCGAACAGCAGAAAAAAAGGATGTCTGTTTCATTAGATGAATTCGACTCCGGTCTGAGCAACAAAGTCAGAGCAGATAGCCACTTTGACGCCAATCGCCTGGAATGGAAACTTCAATTGGCGATCCAGCAACTGCCGGAAAAGCAAAAGATAGTCTTTAACCTAAGATATTATGACGAAATGCCTTATGAAGAAATGAGCCGCGTGCTGGATACCAGTGAGGGGGCCCTAAAGGCCAGTTATCATCATGCGGTCAAAAAAATTGAAGATTACATTAAAAATCATTAAACTTTACAGTCTGGATAGCGTCTCACATACGATAAAATGGCAAAGAAGGATATCATACAAGAACTCAACAACTTAGATAGCAGTTTGGCAGATTTGGCCGGGAAAAATGTTTATTCCGTTCCGGGAGGATATTTTGAAGGTTTTGCCGAACAGCTTCAAAGCATTATTTGGCTGGAAACCTTGCCTAAGACTACTCCTTTTGCAGTTCCGACAGGATATTTTGAGGGATTGGAAGAAAAAATCATGGAAGTTATCCGTAATCATCCCGATTATCAAACCAGCAAGGAAGAATTAGAATCTATTTCACCATTGCTAAATAGCTTAAATAAAAGGCCCGTTTACTCCGTACCCGACGGATATTTTGAAAATCTTAGGATGCATGTCGAAACAAAGGAACTCAAAACCAAGGTTTTCTCAATTGCCAGCCGCAAGTGGCTTAAGTACGCTGCGGCGGCGGTTGTTACCGGGGTTATTTTATTGGCAGGACTGATGGTTTACAACAATAATAACAAGCCAACCGACACTCCTGGTAGAGCACCCCTGGCCAAATTTGAAAAGGAAGTGAAGAAGATTGAGGATATTAAGAGCACCGAAAACCTGATAGACTTTATGGATGCCGGCTTAAACGAAAAAGAACTGGCCAGCAATCATAGAGCCATGAAAACTGACGATGTGCAGCTGTTGTTACGGGACATACCTATCGATGAGCTTCAGGAATTTAGTGAGCAATCGAAGGACATTGAAGATGTGATGATGGCCAATTAGTTTTTAAGAAATGAAAAAGTACCTTATCATATTGATTTTATTTTTTACTGGCGTTGCTGCCTATGCGCAGGATGAAGGAAGCGATGACAAAGCAGGTAAAATAAGGGATAGAATGAGCGAGTATATTAGAGACAGGCTCAGCCTCTCGAGAAACGAAGCGGAGAAATTTACTCCTGTTTTCTTAAAATACTTCCAGGAATTCCGACAAATTCATCGTGAAAACAGGACTGATGTTCTTGTTTTTAAGCAAAAAATAATTGACCTCCGCATTCGGTATCGCAATGAATTCAGGCAGATCATGGACGAGCCCAGAGCCAATAAAGTTTTTGTATATGAAGACGAATTTCGAAGGAAAGCTATTCAGATCTTAGAAACCCGCAAGGATCGCCTGGGAGAAAAAGGCATTCAAAGAAACCGGTCGCTGTTGCAATAAAGATATTTTCTTATATCTTTGAACCTGGTGTTTTTCATAGGTTAGCAACGGCCGGCTCTTTCCAGAGCGGGCCTTTTGTTTATGTAGCATCATTAAATTTCCAGACAGGATTTTTCACATCATGATAAAACAGGAATATCCATTTTTCATCTTGTCCCTTTCGCCACCAAACTTTTCTTAACTCCATTGCTTTTTTTCCATCATAATCATACTTGGCGATAAACCGATGTTTCATTTGCTGTAATTGAGGAGCATCATCTCCACCAAAAAAAATTGACTTCCCCAGATCCTTTATTCGGAATACCTGATGGAACGGTGAATGAGCACCAGTCACTTCATACGATATAAAATCGTCAATAAGACCTTTATCATCATTGAGTAAAAGAACCTGTGACGATTGTTTCAATACTTCCAATTCCTCGGTGACAAATGAAGGGAAACCTTTTTCCAAAGCAAAGTTCAATTCTCGCTCCTGCACATAAAATTTAGCGTTGGCAAAACTTAGCCGACGTCCATGACCATCTGAATTCTCGATGCTGATACCACCGGCATGGTCTTTATGTAGGTGCGTCAACAAAACCTTTGTTACGTCAGAAGGATGAATGCCATTAGCTTCTAAATTTTGGTGCAGTTGCAGGGAGTCGTTTTTTTTAAACCCGAGTCCAGTATCAAGAAGTAGAATATCATTTGAAGTAATAATTACGAAGGGCTGTATTTCGACCAATAAGCTGCCGCTTGGTCTATTTTGCAACTGATGTTCTTCCTCATTGAACTCGACAAAAAGTTTGGTTTTGTCAACTGTAAAGGTGCCTTCGCTAATAGGAATGATTTTCATAAATCCAAAAGTGCAATATACTATCGTGAGATTTGCTTGTTATGATTTTACCTCAGCACCATTTGCCTGTCGGCATCAAGGCGAATGAGAATAAAAAGTAAAATGGTAAAAGTTAGCAAAGAAGTTCCTCCATAGCTTATGAACGGCAATGGAATCCCAATAACAGGTGCAAGGCCCACGGTCATGCCCACGTTAATCACCAGGTGGAAAAAAAATACCGCAGCCACTCCGTAAGCGTAACAGCGACTAAAGACACTTCGTTGTCTTTCAGCCATCGTAACAATTCTAAAAAGGAGTAGCAAGTATACAGCGAGTAAAAGAATACTTCCGACAAAACCGAAGCCTTCACCAATTGTATCAAAGATAAAATCAGTTCTTTGCTCGGGAACAAAACCATAACGCGTTTGTGTGCTCCTCAGTAATCCTTTGCCTGTAAGGCCTCCGCTGCCAATTGCTATTTTTGATTGCTTCACATTGTAGTCAGGATCTTTTTTCTTGCCCGTCTGAATAGTAAGTTCCGTTTCACGAGCCCTTACATATTCTGTTGGCACTTCCTTACCGACGGTGCTATAGATACGTTCAACCTGGTATAATTTCAATACATGTTTGAAAGCAAAAGGGACTCCGAATCTTTGCACGCCCACACACACCAGCCACAATAGAATAACGTTGAAGACAAGATATTGTCGCCGCCTTGCCTGCCGACCCAGAAAATAAATAAACAGCACCGCGATGGCAGTAAGAATTAAGGCTAGTGTATTCTTTTCCACAAGCAGGGTTGCTACTACTAAGCCTGCTAAGGAAAAACCAATCACGAGGATAGTTGACGGCAAACCTTCCCGGTACATGACTATAAAAAATGAAAAATAGACAAGAGCTAATCCGGTCTCGCTTTGCATTATCGTTAGCATGGCAGGAAACAAAACAATCCCAGCTGCAATTAGTTGTGCTCTTGTCCTCGTAAAATCCGTGTCTGGCCTCGAAAGATATTTTGCCAGCGCTAGAGAAACACAAATCTTGCAAAATTCAGCCGGCTGAAACTGGAATCCGCCAAAACGAATAATAGACTCTGTTCCTTTTACGCTGGAATGAAAAGGGAAGACCAGCAGTAATAAAAAAATTCCGAAAGCATACCAAAGATTAGCAGTCGCGGTAAAGAATTTACTGTCCGTCAGCAGAATGAAGATGCCAATTATGCCCGATGTGATAAAGAAATAAAATTGTTTGCTGTAGTCCGTTTTGAAACCAAGAAAACTTTGAATGATAGGGTCACCTTCTTTATACGTAACAGCGAAGATAGCCGTGATGCCAACCGCTACCAATAACAAATAGATCCAGGCCAGACTCCAATCAACTCCTTTTGATATAGTAGCATTTCGTTCGTTCATGAATTCATTTCAAAACAACTTTTCTTGCGAAAGTTTTTGTCATCAATAAGGGCCATCGCAGAGTAAGGATTTATTTTCTTTCCAGCTGGCGAAGGTGTGTGTTTTTGAGGCAAAAGTGATTCATCTATTTCTTCGTAAGTATACTTATCAATGTAGCTGCTGTCTCTTGTCAAGTTAAACCATTCATAAGCTCGAATGGAATCCGCTATGAATTGTTCTCTTGTGAGGTAAGAGGGCATTAAGTTCGCCGCAGCGATTCTTTCCACCTCTTTCTGGCGATCGGCTCTCAATGAATCCGTCAAATATTTTTCAACCAACAAATAACCTATGGGGCCAGCCCAGGTTGCGCCGAAACCGCCATTCTCAATGATCACAGACACTGCAATTTTCGGATTTTCTCTTGGCGCAAAACAAACAAACAAAGAATGGTCCTTCAATTCGACAACCTTTTTATCAATTACTCTTTTATTCTGCGCCGTTCCGGTTTTTGCACAGATCTCAATGCCCGGTATTTTAGGGATCGCCGCGGCCGTTCCAACAAGGGTCACATCATGCATTCCGCTGATCACGACTTCATACACATCATCGGGAATATGTGTAAGGACCGAATGCTTTTTCCTGAACTTGTTTACCAACGAAGTATCTTCTTCGGTTTCATCATCGATTGATTTTACAAAATGAGGGAGATAATAATATCCCTTATTCGCAACAATGCAGATGGCATTGGCAATTTGTAGAGGCGTTACAAGCATTTTATCCTGGCCAATTCCCAGGCCACCTCCAGTCATCGTGCAGGAATTCCACTGACCGCGATATTCTTTGTCGTAAGTCGTGGTGTCCGGAATATTGCCACCGTTTTCATTGGGAATGTCTACTCCCAGTTTATGGCCATATCCAAAGGCATTACAATACTCTTTCCATTTTGTCAAGCCAATCCTCGCGTTGTGATATTTTGGATTGTCTATTGTTTTGCGGATCGTGCTGCTGAAAAATGAATTGCAAGAGTAAGCAATGGCAAGCCTGAGATTGGCCGCATGGCCAGGCCATTTTTCCGTGCATTTTATAGGACGTTTGCATTCATAATATGCACCCCGGCAAGGATAGCCACTCTCGGGTGTGATCACTCCTTCATCCAAGCCAATCAATGCACCAAGTGGTTTGTAGGTTGAGCCACCGGGATACTGCCCTTTAATGGCCCGGTTATAGAGCGGACGACTCACATCTAACACCATCCTTGAATAATTTCTTTGTTTGTCTGGCCCTGTGAGATCGTTTGGATTGAACCCTGGTCCCGACGCCATGGCAATAATGCCGCCCGTTTTCGGTTCTATTGCGACAACGGCTCCAATTTTATTTGTCAATAATTTTTCGGCCAGTTGTTGAACATCGACGTCAATATAAGTTCTAAGATTTCGTCCGGCAACGGCGGGTGTATCAAAAGCGCCATTTTGATAATGACCAACGAGCCTGTTAAAATTGTCCTTGATCCACAGTTCGGTTCCCCTTTCCCCCATCAACACTTTTTCATAATACTGTTCAAGACCCGTCCTTCCAGAATAGTCACCAGGTAGATAATATCCGTTTGATTTGTTGATGATAGATGTGTCTACTTCGTTAATATAACCCAGTATGTGTGCCGCAGCATTGTATGGATATGATCTCACCGGTCTCGGCTGCAGAAAAAAACCATTGCTAAATCTCCACATGTTCTCTTCCATCCTCGCATACTTCTGCGGAGTAAGCAATTCTTCGAACACAGAGGGACGGAAGGCTTTATTCTTTATGATGGCAGTCTTAATTCTTTTTCTAAATTCTGCCGTGTCAATTTCCATTAACTGGCAGAAATAATTTGTATCTATTCCTTTTATCTCTGATGGCGTCACCATCAGGTCATACATCAGTATATTGCTGAGAATGGCTTTATTCTTCCGGTCGAAAATAATGCCTCTTGAAGGATATACCCGCTTCGCAAAAATGGCGTTAATATCCGCTTGTTTTTTATATTCACGGGAAATAACCTGCAGATGAAATATCTGTGCAGCAAGCACTAGAAATGCGGCTAAAAAAATAATTCGGATAATTCGGCTCCTCGATTGGTTAAACACAGGCATAGAGCTGGTAAAATGTAAGAAGTATAAGGTATGATTTAAAAAACAAAGCTACAGACCAAAATTTCTTTTATTCTATTTATCAAAAAATTTATGAAGATTTTTTACGCCGTATTTGTCCTATATCGCATTTTGCGGGGAAACAAAAGCTCAGTAGTAAAGATCAGCAAAAAGCTTATGCCCGTGGTTGCAATGAGTTTGACGACAAAAGTAATGAAATCTCCGAATGACAACCATTCAAGAAGCAGCATGTAGCTATGATGAAAAAGAGTAAGAATGAGCACATAGACCGCGTACGGCGTCCATCCCATTGTGCGAGGTGACGGTTCCCTGTAATTAAATTCAGAAGTATCCTTGGGGAGTAGTATATTAATTACAAAAGGTCGGATATACGCGATCAACACGCAAGCGGCAGCGTGCAATCCCGGAGTTTGAGTAAAATAATCTAATGAAAGACCTGTCAAAAATCCGATCACCAGCAGCCAGAAGCGAGGAATATAAAAAGGAAGCCAAAGAATGAACAAATAATAGATATAGGGAACGATAAATCTGTGCAGCGGTGGAATTTTGAACAGTACGAACCATTGTACAAGTATAAAAAATGTAAAACGGATTATATTTTTTAAAAGGTCACTCATCGGGCCGGTTTTTTTAGCTCATCAATTTTTTTTCGTGTCTCCTTATCTAACTTTTCCTGCTCCACGCTTTGCAGGTTTTCAACCACAAATACATGCTGCAGGTTTTGAAAATTGGCTGCCGTCTGAATTCGCAAGGTGTAAAAGTTGCTTGAATTGTCTTTCACAATTGAGGCCACCCGGCCAATCATCTTCAGCGGCGGAAAACTTAGCGAGTAAGTACCCGTTAAAACGGTATCTCCCCTGACAACGGAATCGCTTTTTGGAACGCCGGTCATGGTCAGGAACAAAGGATTTTTCCCGTCCCAACTTATGGTGCCTGCATTTCCGCTTTTTTTCATGATTGCGTTTACATTGTTTTTCACATGCAGAAGACTCATTACCTGGCTGAAATTGTCGCTGGTATTTACCACAATTCCTACCAGGCTCAGGTCAGAATTAAGTACGCCCATGTTATCCTTAACTCCTTGTTTCGAGCCCCTGTTTATCTGGATATAATTTCTTTCTGAGTTTACAGAGTTGCTTACGACTTCGGCGTCACGCCATAGATAGCGACGCCGGTGACCTAATGTATCATAAGGAATTGAATCCTGTACAAATTTTGTTGCCGTATCCGGATTCAAGAAATTACTCTGCAAGAGATTTATCAGGGAATCATTAATTCGATGAATGCGATCACTCTCCTTCTTAAGATGAAAATAGTTGTCGACGTTGGCATATTTCGAATTCATCCAACCGGTTAATTCATTGGTCATTCCCAATCCAACCGCATGGTGATATTTGTTGTAACGAAATAAAAAAGACAAGGCTAGAACCTGGAACACCAGGAAAATAAAAAAAGTAAAGTACCGAGCAATGAAAAGAAATATATTTCTCACTAAAGGGAAGTTTCAAATCACAAATTCCAAATTCCGTACAATTATTGTGATTTGGACCTTGTTTTTCTGGAATTTGGCTATCTCATAACAAATGGATACCGGTCATAATTCTTTAATGCGATACCCGTACCTCGCACAACGCTTTTCAGCGGGTCATCTGCCACATGCACTGGCAGTTTGATTTTTTGACTTAATCTTTTATCAAGACCTCTTAGTAAAGCACCCCCGCCCGTTAAATAAAGTCCTCGCCGGTAAATATCCGCGGCAAGTTCCGGCGGTGTTTGTTCCAACGCTTTGAGAATAGCTTCCTCGATTTTAAAAATGCTTTTATCCAATGCTTCAGCAATTTCCTGGAAACTTACCATGATCTGTTTCGGAATTCCGGTTACAAGATCACGACCATTGACAGGAATATCATCTGGTGGGTTATCTAAATCTTTCATGGCAGCACCGATCTGTATTTTTATTTGCTCGGCCGTGCGTTCACCAATTAATAAACTGTGATACCGTCGAAGAGCCTCCATGATATCAGCAGTAAATTCATCGCCGGCGATGCGAATTGATTGATCACATACAATACCGGCCAATGCGATCACCGTGATGCCAGTCGTGCCTCCTCCGATATCAATGATCATGTTTCCTACCGGCTCTTCAACGTCAATCCCAATACCCAATGCAGCTGCCATAGGCTCATGAATCAAATACACCTCTTTGGCACCAGCTTGCTCAGCGCTGTCGCGAACGGCTCTTTTTTCCACTTCAGTGATTGAGGAAGGAATACAGATCATCATTCTCCAACTTGGAGGGAACAGAGGTTTTTTGGGATAGATCATTTTGATCATTTCCCTAATCATTAATTCAGCCGCATTAAAATCGGCAATGACACCATCTTTCAAGGGCCTGACTGTGCGAATGCTCTCATGGGTTTTTTCGTGCATCATCAATGCCCTTTTACCGACTGCTAAAACGTTTTTGGGATTGTTGCGGTCAAGAGCCACAATGCTCGGCTCGTTCACCACCACTTCGTCGTTATGTATAATAAGAGTATTTGCAGTTCCCAGATCTATAGCTATTTCCTGTGTAAACCAGTTAAAAAGTCCCATTTGTATGGATTGGATTTAATGGGTGCAAAGTACGAGTAAATAATTTGAATTAACAAAGTGAAACGTTCAGTTGTACAATTTGAAATAAGCGACGTGAGCTAATTGCAGTTAAAGATTTTTTGCAGTTCACCCGCGCATTAAGATCAAATTTATCGGAGGCTTTTTTCAACAGAATTTCAGGTCCAAAATTCAAACTATTAGAATTTTCAACATCCATTTTTGCGACACCCTCAAATAGAGAATTCCATTTTTGGCACGGTAATGGAAAGATAAAACGAGTATCTATGAAGACACTAAGGGAAACTTAGAAATCCGTATACCTTCATTATATATCAACATATATATTCTATCTATCAGCAAAGAAGGCGGTCTGGCAAAACCTGATCGCTTTTTTTCTTTTGGAAGGGGCACCATACACTATGTGGCAACAAATCCCAGGCGCCTCTGAAGATCGTAGGACAAGTGGGGAAGTTTTCTACGTTCAATTAAAAAGCTATTAAGGTGAGCGATCTCCTTAAAAATATAATGCTTATCTGCCGCCGCCTTCAGATAATCCTTTCCGCTGCTGCCGCCTGTTCCTATTCTTGTACCAATCATTCGTTGCACCATATTCATGTGTCTGTAGCGCCACGAACTTAATTGTTCGTCGATTTCAAGCAAACCATTTAGTAACTGGAAGGGCAATTGCAGCAGGGGATAGCCGCGATAGAGCATGATAAATAAAGCGACGCGACAAGCTTTTGCTGAAAGAGATCGCACGTTAGCTTCTTCCGATCGGCGGACTTCTTCAAGAAGTACTTCATCAAACGTTTTGAGATTATCTTTCTCCGCGTCAGCTAAACTATTTTCATAGCGGGTTCGATAATCGATCCAGAAGGATTGCCGTTCTTCTTTTACAAACGGAGGCGCCAAAGGCATTCGCTCCAGCCAGGCATTTACCAGTTCCAACAAGGATTTTTCTGATTCTGCTTTTTTTATCACGTCGATGTGCTCCTTTCGCAACTGTGAAATGTAATGCTCCTGACCATAACGGTGCTGAAGTTTCAAACCCAGCTTTGCTTCCAGTTCTTTAAATTGCCAGCTTTGAAAACCGGAAGCGGGCCGCAGCAAATCACGAAAATCAAGAAAATCCATTGGAGTCATCGTTTCCATAATGTCGACCTGCTGAACCAAAACTCTTAGAATGGTTGTGATGCGATTGAGGCGATGAACGACTGTTTGAAGTTCAGGTGAATTATCGTTCATCGCAGGTTTTTTCATGATGATGTTAATGGAATCAACTTCGTGATGCAGTTGCTTAAACCAAAGCTCATAAGCCTGGTGAATGATGATGAACAGCATTTCATCGTGTGCTGTCAAATTTTTTTTATTACTCTCAGGGAATTGTGCGTTCAGTATTTTATCTAATTGCAAGTAATCGTGATAATGCATTTCACCCATATCGTTGCTTTACACAAATGTAAGAGGACAACGTTCACTAAACGTTCCTGGAGATTTGAGACTTAAATTCGTAGCCAATATCGGTGCGATAATAGATACCTTCGAAATCGATACCGTCTAAAATCTTTAGTGAACGGTCAGCAGCTTCGCTGATATTTTTTCCGTATGAAGAAACAGATAGAACTCGCCCCCCATTGGTCAATATTTTTCCCTCTATTTGTTTTGTCCCTGCATGAAATATGAAAGTCTCTTTGCCTGCGTCCTTTTTCAAACCGGTTATTTCGAACCCATTTTCATAGTTGCCAGGATAACCATGGCTCACTGCCATCACGGTAACAGAGCTCCTCACATCGACTCGTAATTTTACAGTATCCAATTCCTGCTGCGTGGCAGCTACAAACAATCCCACGAGATCAGTTTCCAATCTTGGTATCACAACCTCCGCTTCTGGATCACCCATCCTGCAATTATACTCAATCACGAATGGCTCTCCATTAACATTGATTAAACCAAAAAACAAAAATCCCTTGTAGTCTATTCCTTCTTCATGTAATCCGGCAATAGTAGGTTTGATAATTCTCTCTTCCACTTTGTGCATAAACCCCGGTGTTGCAAAAGGAACAGGGCTAACAGCACCCATGCCACCTGTGTTCAATCCTGTATCGCCTTCACCAATTCTTTTATAATCCTTGGCCTCTGGCAACAACAAATAATTTTTTCCATCCGTAAGAACGAATACACTTAATTCAATTCCGTTTAAAAATTCTTCCACCACTACCTTCCTGCTTGCTTCACCAAACTTTGCTTTTTGTATCATCAATTCAAACTCCGACACAGCTTCGACGGATGTGTGGCAAATGATCACTCCTTTGCCTGCTGCCAGTCCATCTGCTTTTAACACTACCGGTAGTGCATGTTCTTTCACATAATGGACACCTTCTTCAAAATTCGAAGAATCAAATTCCTGATGGCGGGCAGTGGGAATGTTATGCCTTTTCATAAAAGCTTTCGCAAATGCCTTGCTGCCTTCTAACTGGGCGCCATTCTTCGAGGGACCAATAAAATAAATTTTTTGCAGGTCATCACTGGCTTTGAAATGATCATACAATCCATTTACCAGCGGCTCTTCAGGACCAACGACAATCATTTCTATTTTTTCGGAAATACAAAATTTTCCGATGGCATCAAAGTCAGTAATGTCGAGTGAGATATTTTTTCCGCACTGAACTGTTCCGGCATTTCCCGGAGCAATGTAGAGGGGATTTGTCCAAACGCTTTCGTTTATTTTCCAGGCCAAGGCATGTTCTCTTCCGCCAGAGCCTAACAACAGGATACGCATGTGGGGGCCAGGGTTTAAAATTCAGTGCGAATATCGGCACATTTGTCAAAGAAACTGGCGTTTTCTTTGTGTCAATTCAATTTTCTGTATTTTGGATTGGTAAACTTACT
>Ga0066710_100001079_pt1 | contig 19229 bp, 11 predicted proteins | sample GraSoiAngelo_159_FD_79666 | JGI IMG/M metagenome (GOLD analysis project Ga0066710, IMG submission 79666) | Grasslands soil microbial communities from the Angelo Coastal Reserve, California, USA - 14_1009_16_40cm | ecosystem: Environmental > Terrestrial > Soil > Grasslands | place: USA...
CAACACGCGAACACGCGGAAACAGTTCAACAAAACGCTCGGCAATTTTCATTTGGTGAAAAAGAAAATCGCGCGGATCGCGGCCGACGCCTACGCGATGGAAGCGATGACCACGATCACGGCGTCGCTGATCGATCGCGGCCTGGAAGATTACATGCTCGAGACGGCGATGCTCAAAGTGTTCACGACCGAGCTGCTCTGGGAATGCGTGAACGAGGCGTTTCAGATTCATGGCGGCGCGGCCTACATGACCGATCTGCCGCTGGAGCGAATGGTGCGCGACGCGCGGATCAACCAGATCGGCGAAGGGAGCAACGAAGTTTTGAAGTCATTTATCGCGCTGGTGGGCATGCGCGGCCCGGGCATGGAGTTCAAGGAAATTTACGACACTCTACTGAAGCCGACACGCGAAGGCGGGCTGGGCAAAGCGTGGAGCGCGGGCATGAATCGACTCGGCGCCACGGTGCGCCTGCCGGATGTGCCGGTGCGGAGCAGCGAATTGAGATCGTTAGCGAACGAGCTTGGGCGATTGATCTGGCGGTTCAATTTCGCGGTCAACAAATCGCTGATTCTCTATCGGGAACCGATCCTGGACATGCAACTGGTGCAGGAACGGATCGCGAACGCGGCGATGGAGTTGTTTGCATCGACCTGCGCGCTGAGCCGGTGGGACTCGGAGATTCAGTTTGCGCAGCGCAACGGTGAATCGCCCGCGGTAAAAAACACGGCCGCCGAACTTTTTCTGCGGCAATCGTTCCGGCGAATCCGCAACAACCTCGCCGGCCTTGGGGATAATGATGATGAGTTCGTTTTGAAAGCGGCGGAGTCGGCACTCGGAAATAGTGGCGACGTCGGAGCAACATCCGGCGTTTCAGGCGGGCCGCTCTAAGCAGACGGCAGAAAGCTAGCAGCTTCCCCCTACAGACGTGACGCTTCGCACAGTGAAGCGGCTACAGCTGGCAAGGTTTTAGCTGCCAATCTTCGGCATGTACTCCACGACTCTGCAAGACACACCATTTGATGTCGCCGGCGGCTGGCTGAGGCGCGGCTGGCGTGCAGCAAGATCGACAATCGAACGGCGCTTCGGCGCTCAGGGCTCCCGCAATCTTACTCTGGCAAAATTTGCCCTGAACGCCTGTGCACCCGGCCGATATGTCCTGAAGCTCGGACGCGGTCACGCCGAGGTCGCGCGCGAACTGAAACGCAAACTTTGTCACGTCACCTCGATCGATCTCGCGGTGAGCAATCCCGCAAAGAAATCATCGCCCGATTCGACTGCGCTAGTTCCTCGTCTTCCCGACAATGTCGCATGGTTCGATGAGATTTTGCTTTTGGACCTGCTCGATCAAATGGCAGCACCCGACGTTTTTATGCGGAAGTTGCGCCGGAAAATGGCGCGGCGCGGCTCCGAAGTAGTTATTACGAGCGCAAATTTCGTTTCTCTGATCCGGCGGATGCTGCTTGCACTCGGCGGTGTGCGCCGGAGCGTGGTCGTTCGCGGGAAAAACGAGCCGCGACCGTTCACCTTTAAGTCGTTGCGCGTCCTCCTGCAGCAGGCGGGCTACGAGCTCATCGATACGCGGGGGCTTCCGATGCCGCCGCTGCCGGCGAGCGCGGCGAACCGCTGGAACCGAGCGTTCGTGAAGCTGAACCGAGGCCTGGCCAAAGTTTCAAAGCATTTGTTTGCGCACCAGATTTGCATTCGGGCGCGGCCGCTTGCGCCGACACGGCATCTGTCCAGCCAAGGCAGTTCCGGGCCGGCCGAATTGTACCCGAAACCGATCAAGCGCGTCGCCTGAGCGGGCGCGGCTTCGCCGACTGGCGCAAATCTAGCTCGGGAGATCACGGCGATGAAAACGCCGGAACGATTTCTGACCGACAGTGTCGATCCTTCGACTCCGCTCAGGACAAGCCTTTGCGGTAAGCGGCTGCTGATTTTTGTCGCCGCTTACAACGCGGAAACGACAATCGAAAAAGTGCTGCGCCGTATTCCCCTCTCGTTGCACCGTGAAGACATTGAAGTGCTGGTCATCGACGATTCATCGGCGGACAGCACATTCGCCAGAAGCGTGCGCTATCAGCAGCGCAATTCCGAATTCAAGCTGACGGTGTTGCGCAGCCCCGAAAACCAGGGCTATGGCGGAAACCAAAAGCTCGGTTACCGCTACGCAATCGATAACAACTTCGATTTCGTCGCGCTCATCCACGGGGACGGGCAATACGCGCCTGAAAAATTACCGGCATTACTCGGGCCGCTGGTGCGCGGCATGGCCGACGCCGTTCTCGGCTCGCGTATGATCGACAAGCGCGCGGCGTTGCGCGGCGGCATGCCGCTCTACAAATGGATCGGCAACCAAATCTTGACCGCTTTTCAAAACCGGCTGCTCGGCACCAATCTGTCGGAGTTCCACTCGGGCTATCGGCTTTACTCCACGAAAGCGCTCGCGCAAGTCCCATTCGAGCGCAACACGAACGATTTCCATTTCGACACCGAGATCATCATTCAGTTCGTCTCGAAAAACTTGCGAATCGTCGAGCTGCCGATCCCCACGTTTTACGGCGACGAAATCTGCTACGTGAACGGTCTGCGCTACGCGGCCAATATTTTCCGGACGACGTTGCGGGCGCGGCTGCACCAGCTCGGCGTGTTTTTCGATCGCAAGTTCGATGTGCATCCGCCGGAGGAAACGTACGATTTGAAGCTCGGCTACGAATCCTCGCACACGGCGGCGCTCGCCGCGGCACGTCCTGGCGGGCACGTGCTCGATGTCGGCTGCGGCCAGGGACTGGTTGCGGCCGAACTGATCAAGCAGGGCTGCCGCGTCACGGGAATGGACCGTTACACGCCGCCCACACCACTCGTGCCAGCGCGGCCAAAGTTCATCCGCTGGGACCTGGATCGGAAAGAGTTCCCGGTCAATGTCTCGGAGTTCGACCAGATTTTTCTGCTCGATATCATCGAACATCTCAAATCGCCCGAGGAATTCGTGGACGAGCTGCGTTACGCGACCGCTTGCAAACGGCCCGAGCTGGTGATCACGACCGCAAACATCGGCTTCATCGCGACGCGGCTGATGCTATTCATCGGCCAATTTAACTACGGTAAACGCGGCATTCTCGACGCCACACACACGCGGTTGTTTACCTTTCGCTCGATCCGGGAACTGCTCGTGCAGGCCGGCTACAAAATTCTCGAGATCCGCGGTATTCCAGCGCCATTTCCCAAAGCGCTGGGCAACAATTCGGCGGCGCGCCTGTTCGTGCGTCTGAACGCGGCGCTGATCCGCGTCGCGCGCGGATTGTTTTCGTATCAAATTTTCGTCCGGGCGCAGGCGTTACCGACCGTGAATAATCTGCTGGCCGAAACGATCGACACGAGCGCAAAGCTGCGCGAAGCCGCGCTGGCCGATTACTTGACAATGTTGACCGCGCGCAACAATCCTTCGGTCACCAGTTCGTAAAGGCCGAACTTCACAAAAAAAACGTAGTATTGGTTGAGTTCGAGGGCGCAGATCGCGGCGACGCTCAGGCCGAGGACGAGGTTTTGCCATCGTGCGAACCGCTGGGTGATAAGGAGCAGGCAGCACACGGCGAGAAAGCGCAGCGGCAGGTCCCACATGTTGGTGTAGCGGAGATTCATTCCGTAGCGGACATTGCACATGAGCAGATAAGTTGCGGCAATGAAGATCGACATGTAGAGCTCGGGCTTTTTCGTCCGATCGAGTTGAAACAATTGACCAATCGCCAGGACAAGTACGACCGGGCTCATCAACATCAGATCGACAAGGTAGCGATACCACGGCCCGTCACCGGTTTTGATTGCATATGGCAGGACGGAAGCTTTGCTGGTGAGAAGCGCATAAACTCGAGTCGCCGTCTGGAGTGAGCCGCAGAGGTTGACCAACACGGCGACACCGAGGAGCGCGCCGACAAAGGTGAGCATCCAAAGCACACGCGTGGTCTGTCCGAATCGCGCCCAATGATTCGCGACGAGTAACGCCGCCAAACCGAGGTACGCGAACAGCGCATTTTCCTTTGTCATCACCATGAGAGCGAGCGCGAATGTGTAGCCAGTGAGCCAACGCCAATTGTTCGGATGCTGGAGATTTTCCCACAACAGCCAGAGCGCGAGCGTCGCCCAGAAAGCGAAGAAACCGTCGATGAGCGCATGCTGCGACATGTGAATTTGCGTCGGCGCGCAGCTCATCAGCGCGGCGACGCAGAGTGCGACATGCGCTCCCGCCGCTCGCCACGCAAAAAGCGCGGAGACGATTAAGAGCAGGATGCTGAAGAGACTGGCCACGGCTTTGAGCGAACTGAGCGCTTCGGTCCCCCAGATTTGGTGCCAGAGATAAGCCGCGAAAATGTAGAGAAACCGCGTCGGCGGCAGGATGGCACTGGTTAGGTGGTCCTGGACTGCGACATATTCCTCGGCTAAGTCCGGGTAGGACGTGATGCCCCGGGAGATGAGCACATTCACGTAGGTGCGATAGAGATTTTCGTCGAAGCCGATGCCTTTCATCGTGCTGTTGAGATGCACGACGCGCAGCGGTGCAGCCGCGTCGGTGAGTGTGCTCGAGGGAATCCGGAGAAATACGCCAATCGCGAGAACTATCGCCAGGCTGACGAGCCGAACTTTGCGACGCCGCGATTCCGAACGATCCATCACGTGGATGAACAACGACCCGGTCTGATCATTTTACTGCAGCGAAGCAGTGCGCGCTTGCTCGATGCGGTCGCGCAGGTCGCAAAAATCGGGCCGGCTCGGATCGAGCTTGAGCGCAACGCCAATCGCCGCGCAAGCGGCCCGAAGATCGCCGCCATTGAAGTCTGCCTGCGCAAGCAAGTAATAGGTTTTTGCCTCATTTGAATCCTGCTCGAGCGCTTTGCGGAAGAGATTCGCGGCCACCGTCCACTGGTTTTCCTGCAGGGCAAGGATGCCGAGGTTGTTGTAGCCGCCTTCGTGGGTCGGGTCGAGACGCAACGTCGCGAGATAAAATGACTTGGCTTCGGCCTTTTTTCCCTGCGCGAGCCGCAGATTGCCAAGAGCAAAATTCGTTTCTGCGTTCTCGGGCACGTAGGCATAGGCGAGTCGCAGTTTCTGCTCCGCCAGCGGGAGATCGCCGGATTCGAATGCCTGCCACCCGGAATTGTAGGTGTCGAGCGCCCAGAGCGCAGGATCGCGTACCGGCCACGCGACGAAAATTGTTGATCCAATCAACAGCGCAATGTACGCGACGGCGACACGGATTTGACTTGTCGCACACGCTTCCCACAAGATCGACAATCCGAACGCGGCGAACAAGAGCAGGCCCGGCACAGCGGCGAGACGGTAACGCTCGGTGATGAACACCGGCAACAAAGCGATCATCTGCAACAATAGCGCGGCGCTGATCCAGCGAGAGAGCGGAAAACGAATCCATGCGATGAGCAGGCCGGGAATGGCAAGAGCGGCGACGAGTCCAAAACGCAGAGCGGGAAAAACAACGTGATGCTCCTGCAACGCCGTGATCATGCTGAGGTCATCGTATTGGAATGAATTCCAAAAATTCTTCACCTTCACCCCCAGCAATCGAAGCCATTCGCTGAAATGCCGGCGGATGTAATCCTTCGCCTTGGCCGACCAGAACGCCGAGATCTGCGAACGTTTCAGCGGATGACCGGCAGTCTTTTCCGCAACGTTGATCGAATCCTTCAACATGACTTCCTGGCCGGCATGCAATCCGGGCGGAAACCGCGGATAGCCGGTCGCAAGCGGATTATTGCCAATCCAGAAATTGACTCCGCTGTGGGCTGACAAGAAAACCGGGTCGCGTGCGACGAAGCGGTTGTGGACCCAGCAGGGAGCGGCACCAGCGACAACGCCGACCAAAAGCAAGGCGACAGCAGTTACTTTCGCCGTAACCGCGCGTCCGCTACCGCGTGATTGGCAAAGCCAAATTGCGGCGATGAGCAAGGGCAACAGAAAAAGAACCGTTGCGACGCCCATGGCGACGAACCCGACCAGCGCACCGTAGAGCAGCGATTCGCGTGGCCCCGGTGCGCAGTTTGTCTTCACGACTCGCCAAACCACGAACCAAAACGCGAACACGAGCCAGACAGTCGGCATTAAGATGGCAGCATAGGTTTGCGCCGGGAGAAAAAACGCCCAGCCCAGAGCGGCCGCGGCGGCGATGAACTGCCCGCGCTTGACGGAATTGAACGGCTCATCCGCGACGTCGCGCGATTGCTCGCCCGGTCGGGAAAACACGCGAACACCAAGTTGGTAGATGATGACGGCTGTTGCCGCGTCGATGCCCGCCTGCAAAAGCGCCGGCACAAAAGGTCCGTAGCCAGCGAGCTTGTAGATCAAAGCGAGCCAGTAAGCATAAAGCGGCAGCCCATAGAAAGCGAGATGATCAGTGAGCTGCCCGTGCAGAATGCGTTGCGCCCAGTGATCGTAGAAATGCATGTCGCCGCGCACCGGTAAGAGGAAGGCCGAAGCGCTGAGCCGCGTCAGGACGACAATGCGGACGAGCAGCACGCTGGCAAAGAGGTAGTGCGCCGCGCCAAGAGTGTGCCGGGCCGGCGACGTGTCGACGTTCACGCCGCTACTCAAGCACGATGTGTGCGCCACGCTTAATTGCTTCACACCAATTGTGCTCCGTCCAGCGCATCGCACGCGAGCCACCAGAAAAAAGCGATCCTTTGGCATTAACGCTGCTGCATGAAGAGCAACTTCGCGGTCTTAACGGCCGCGGAGCGCAGTCAAACAACAAGAGATAAAGGAAGCAAACAGCATGTTAAACAGACTCAATAGCAAACGCGGGGGCTTCACCCTCGTGGAAATCATGATCGTGGTCGCGATCATCGCGCTGCTCGCGGCGATTGCCGTCCCCGGATTTCTCCGGGCCCGCAAGCGTTCGCAGGCCAGCCGAATCCTCAACGATCTGCGCTTGATCGACTCCGCTGTCGACCAATACGCGATCGAGACCAACCGTGCGACTGGGTTCGTTATCGGTACAGTCGATTGGACGAATTACCTGAAAAAGGGATCCGTCCTTTACAACACGGGCGTCGACATCCTAGGCCATGCCTATGGTGCGCAGACCGTGGACACACTGCCGGCAGTTCCGCCAGCCAGCTACACCGCATTATCGGATGTGGCCGGTGTCGGGTTCTGGTCGCCCTACGGTCCGTAGTCATCTGACGATTCATTCACCTGTCATTGGCGCCTGGGCGCAAATGGCAGGGAATGAGTCGTGAGAGAAAGAGCCACCAACCTTGCTCGCGCGACTCGCCATACAAACCAAAAAAGAAAACGCATTCATGTTTAATAAACTTCAAACCAAACACGCCGGCTTTACTCTCGTGGAAATCATGATCGTGGTTGCGATCATTGCCCTGCTCGCGGCCATTGCCGTGCCCGGCTTTCTCCGGGCCCGGAAACGTTCCCAGGCCAGTCGCATTTTGAACGATCTGCGTCTAATCGACGGCGCGGTGGATCAATATGCGATTGAGACCGGACGCAGCACCGGCTTCGTCGTCGATACCGCCGACTGGACGCAGTACGTGAAAAAGAACGCAATCCTTTACAACACCGCGCGCGACATTCTCGGCAACGACTACGGTGCCCAGACGGTCGACATCGTGCCAGCGGTGCCATCGGCCAGTTACGATGCGTTGTCCGATGTCGCCGGAGCCGGCTTCTGGTCGCCATACGGGCCTTAGTCCGCACTGCTTTTTCACCCCAAGAGCGTCTTTCGACCGCGGAAGGACGCTCTTAGGCTTAAATCCGCGGTGCTTCTCCGTGCTTGCCATCGTCTTTCCCCACAAAATGAAAGCAGCGGCGCCAGAGAGTGCTGGCGCGCAGGTGTCGAGGATTCGCGTTAGCCAAGCTGTCGCTTACCTGCGCAAGAGCTGGTTTCGGATCGCTGCTCTTCTTGTCGCGGCGTTCGTGGTCCACGCTCCAGCTCTGCAAGGCGAGCGCATTTGGGACGACATTTATCTGACGCGCGATAATCCATTCATCAAAAGCCCGCTGCTGATCCTGGAAACGTTTCGGCACTACCTGTTCCTCGATTCCTTTTCGGCCCATTACCGCCCGATCCAGAACATCTCCTACATGCTCGATTACTTTTTTTGGAACACGGACACGTGGGGCTTTCATATCACGAACGTGCTCCTGCATGCCGGCAGTGGCGTGGCGCTTTATTTTCTGCTGCGCCAACTCTTCGGCTCGCTCGTCTTTCACCGGGCTTCGATTCTTGCGCGTGCGCGGTTGCAGCGGCGCATTCCGTGGCTGTCCACAATTGCTTTTTGCGTGGCGATAGTGTGGGTGGTGCACCCCGTGCATAGCGCGGCGGTCGATTACATTTCCGGTCGTGCCGATAGTCTCGCTTTTCTCTTCTCCGCCAGCGGATGGCTGCTGTTCCTGCGCGCCCAACGAACGCCGCATCCGGTTCGTTCCGGAGTGCTTTACTTTCTGGCAGCCGTCGCGGGATTGGTGGCATTGCTGTCGCGCGAAATCGCGTGTGTCTGGATCATCCTGTTCATCACGCATCTCGTGTTCGTAGAAAAAAAGCTCCGTGTGCAAACTCGAGTTTGGGCGATCGCCTGCTGCAGCCTGATCATCGCTGTTTATTGCGGGCTACGGCACCTGCCGCAGCAACGGCCGCCTTCTGCGCTCGACCTGCGTCAGAGCGCAGCAAGCCGGCTGGTTTTAATGGCGCGGTCGCTCGGCGACTACGGCGGGCTGATGATTTTCCCGGCAAACCTTCACATGGAACGAACGGTGGAGTTCGATCACAACGGTCCGCCCGGCAGTTACGATTGGCGCAGCGGCGCGGCGGCACAATACTTGTCGATCCTGGGCCTGGTCGTGGTCGCAGCTCTGATCGTGACGTGTGCAAGACAAGGCCGCGGCCAGGCGGTGCGCATTTTTGGAGCAGCTTGGTTCATCGCCGGCTATCTGCCAATCTCGAATATCGTTCAACTAAACGCGACCGCCGCGGAACATTGGTTATATTTGCCGAGCGTCGGGTTCTTGATCTGGCTTGCAGGCTGCACTTTTGGCATGTCGCAACCGTGGCGGCGTGTCGCTCCGGCGGTTGCGGCGGTTGCCGTCATCGCACTCGGGGCGCGCAGTTTCGTCCGCAGTTGTGACTGGGCGAATGAAGAAACCTTCTACAAACGCACCTTTGCCTCCGGCAGCAGAAGCGCGCGCGTCGCCATTAATCTGGGCCAGATTTATTCCAATCGCGCCGAGTACGCGAAAGCGGAAAAAATCTTCCGCGCGGTACTGGCGTGCAATCCCAATTACCCGAACGCACAAAACCATCTCGCGGGCGTCCTCTTCAATGAGGGAAAAACAAAAGAAGCGGAACAGCTTTATGCGGAGGTGGAAAAAAATTCAGCGCAAACCCGCAAAGAATATCCCCACACTTGGATCGGCGCGTTAAATCTCGCGAAGCTGCGCCACAACGCGAAGGACGATCAGACCGCCCTCGAAATTCTGGAGAAGACCCGCCGTGATTATCCGCAGGTGTGGGACTTGATCGCGTTTCAATCGGAAATCCTGCGCCAGAGCGGAGATGTCGATCTTTCGCTGCAGTTGGTTCAGAATTTCGCACAAGATAACTGGTGGCACTACGATGCCGCGCTCGCGCTCGGCCGATTATACGCGCAGAAAGGCGACGCGACGCGCTCCGAGACGGCGTTGCGTCACGCCAGCAGGCTTGATGTCCATGAGACGAACGCACTCAACCTCATCGCCACGATGCGACTGCGCGAGAACCGGCTCACTGAAGCTTTCAACACCCAGCGGCGCGCCGTCGCGCGGCAGCCGGACGAACCGCGCCAGTACATTTTGCTCTCGAACATTCTGGAGAAGATGGGACGCGGTGAAGAGGCGCGGGCCGCGCTTGCGCATGTTTCGCATCTGCGCGCTTTGGCGCAGAACGGGTCAGTCGCAAACTAGCTCCCACCTCGCGACGCGCTGCTGAGCGTCACGATGAATTAATGCGGCGGCCGAAGACCGCCGCTACAGTATCGGCGATGAGTCGGACGTATGGCGGTGCGCATTTATCGCGATAAAGACGCCGATCTTGCCTGGCTCAAAGACAAGACGTGCGCCGTCATCGGCTACGGCGCACAAGGCCGCGCGCAATCGCTCAACCTGAAAGACAGCGGGATGAAGGTCATCGTTGGGCTGCACCGCGGGAGCAAATCGCGGGCGATTGCCCGGCGCGACGGTCTCAAAGTCCTCGACACAGCAGACGCCGCACTGAGGGGGGACATTCTTTTTCTCGCTCTCCAGGACACCACGATTCCCAAAGTCTACAAGACAGATGTCGCGCCGAATTTGCGTCCCGGTCAGACGCTGCTTTTCGCCCACGGATTTGCCATTCACTATCGTACGATCACGCCGCCGAAGACATTCGACGTTGTCATGGTCGCGCCGAAAGGTCTTGGCCCGATGATGCGCCGCGAATTTGTCGCCGGCCGCGGCGTACCGGGGCTGATCGCAGTCTACCAAAATCATACGGGACGCGCGAAGCAAACTGCGCTCGCCTGGGCGACGGCGATCGGCTGCACCCGGGCTGGTGTCATCGAAACCACGTTTCGCGAAGAGACGGAAACCGATTTGTTTGGCGAGCAGGCCGTGCTTTGCGGCGGCACAAGCGCGCTCATCCGCGCCGGATTCGAGACATTGGTCCACGCCGGCTATCCAGCCGAGCTCGCCTACTTCGAATGTCTTCACGAGCTCAAGTTTATTGTCGATCTTATCCACGAAGCCGGTCTGGCCGGAATGCGCGCGCACATTTCCGATACCGCGAGATGGGGTGAGCTCACCGTTGGTCGCCGGATCGTGAATGATTCCGTGCGAAAACGCATGGCCGCGGCCCTACGCAATATTCGCTCGGGTAGGTTTGCGCGCGAATTCTTGCGCGAAATGAACTCGGGCCGGCGACGATATACGAGATTACTGCGCGAAGGCGAAAAACACCCGATCGAGACGGTCGGGCGCAAGCTGCGCCGCCGGATGAGTTGGAAAACAAAAAGCCGGTGATCGCGCTACTGCCCTTCAGCAGCGGACCAATCTATCCGCCGAAAATCGTCGGCAATTATTCTTTGCTCGGCGTGTGCCCGTAGATACTCAACGGGCTGGCGGTGGTCGGGATCGCTGCGAGTCGACTGCAAGGTGTCGGAATACCGGACACCGAGCTCATCGTGAAGCATTTTTTGCTCTTTTTCGGTGCTTGCTGGCTCATCGGCGAGACTGCATCTCTGCCGGAATCAGCAAATGCCGATGCGCCAAACGCGAGCGCGATGGCAACGGCTACGCAGCGGATCGACCAACCGCTCCCGCGGCTCAGTCTGATCGTCATACCGGCAGTGTGCGTCTTTTTTCGGGTAAAGACAACAACAAAGTAGATCCTCAAGCGGACTGGCAGCCCTGGTGAAAAAGTCAATCTCCCCAGAGAAAATGTTCCAAACGCAGCCGATCAAGGCGCGCCCTGGCTTCTTCACTCCGGCTGCCGCCGGCGGCCGCGAGGTTACGATAGATGGCCGCAGCCGATTCCCATTTCGCATCTTCCTCCAGCAAGCGCGCCGCGTTGAAGCCAGCTTTGTAGTACCAAAAAAGCTCCTGCCGCCGATCTGGTCGCGCTTCGGCCTCGAGCACGTTGTAAAAAGTGGCGAGCGCTCCGGCGCGATCACCATCTTTTTCCAGGCAGAGAGCTTTTTTGAAGAGTCCCTGATTGCGCCAATGGGTCGACCCCTCCTTATCGGCGGCCAGTTGATCGTAAGCTTCGATGGCGCGTCGATAATTCTCGTGGCCGCCGAGCTCGAACAGAACGTCGCCCTTGCCGCACACAGCTTCGCGCTTGTCTGCTTGCCGCGCGTCGCTTTTCAACACTTCGTCATAGAGCGAGAGAGCATCCTGCGGTTTGTCCAGCTTGCGTTCAATTACCGCCTGCTCATTGCGCGCTGCCCATTTCAGCTCGCCGTTCAAGCGTACGACGCGATCGAACAGCACAATCGCTTCATCGAGCGCATGCGCCCCCATGCTTGACATGGCCGATTCGGCTGCGAAAAAAAGCGCTTTTTCCGCGAGCGGCCCGCCGGGATTTTGTTGCGCAAGCAGCTCGAATTGCGTCTGCGCGTTGGCAAAGTCCTGGCGACGATAATAGGCCTCCGCCAGCTTCATTCGCACATCGAAAGCAAACGAAGAGGATGAATGTTGCGCGAGAAAATCTTTCGCCAGGCCGACCACTTTGAGATCGCTCCCGCTCTCACTGTCCTCAATCCAAATCCTCAGATAATCGGCCCGCTCGATCGCGGCCGGTGTCGGTTTCGAGTCCGCCGCATGCGCCAGATCCTTGCGCGCTTCGTCGAAACGCGGGGGTGCGGAATGAAACGCCAGCTCCGCCAACGCGACCCACGCTTCTGACGCGCGCGCGTCCTGCGGAAAATCGCGTACAAACATTTGCAGCGTATCCACAGCTTTGCTGTCGCCTTTCGCCGCCTCGACAAGACCTTGCTCGAGCCGGAGCTCGACGCGCGACTGCTCGCCTCCGGTCTTCGCCAGTTCGTTGGCATCGGCTAGGAATCGCGCGTAATTGCCAAGCTGCAGCCACCCGAGCGAAGCGTTAAACAGCGCTAATTGCGCCCATGGCGAATCCGAATGTGTGACTTGTTCAAAAGTCGCGGCGGCCTGATCGAACCGTTTTGCCTGATACGCGATCTGTGCGATGAGGAGACCAATGCGCTGCGCCCACGTCGGTTTCGGTTGCAGCGTCTTCGCCTCGTTTAGAATCGCGAGCGCGCCGTCAAAATCGCCATCATCCAATTTCAGTTGCGCGTATTCGATCAGCGCCGGGGCGAGCGCCGCCGATTTGGTTTCGCTGCGGCGCATGGCGGCGAATGACTCCAGCGCGCGGTCACGCCGTCCGGCCCGCAAATCGAGGCGGGCCAGATACCATTGCGCCAGAGCGCGCCGCGGTTGGGCCGGATCTCTCGCCCAATGCTCCAGTTCGCTGCGCGACAACTTTCGCTCCGCGCGATAGAGCTCATCCAGTTTGCCGAAGAGCAAACTAAGATCGACATCCTGCGGATGACGCTCGATGAAATCCTCCAGCACGTCATCGCCGGTCTCGGGGGTCTTTAATTGCAAATGCGCGTCGGCGATTCCAAAAAGAGCGCCAATGACAACCGCGTGGCTGGCGTTCTCCGGCCGTTTCAAGAGCGCTTCAAACGCGCCGATTGCTTTCTCCGGGTGATGCAAGAGTAATTCGACCCGACCGCGCAACAGGCGCCGCTCCTTTCGTTGTGCGGGCGAAACCGGCTCCATGTCATCGAGCACGCGCCGCGCGTTCACCGGATCGTTGTTCTCGAGGTAGAACTCGGCGGCACGCAGCTTTGCCGTAATTCCCCAGCTCGCATCGGCAAAAAGCGTCTGCAACCTCGCGAGCGCTTCATCGCGCCGCTGCAGCGCGCGCAACATTTCGGCGGCGCCGAACACCGCCCTCATGTGAAAAGCCGATCCACTTTCCGCTGCGATCGCGGTATAAACTACAAGCGCTTCGGCCCAGCGCTGCATGCTGGCGAGAGCTTGCGCCCGACAGAATTTTGCCTCGCCACTGTCGCGCAGCCGAGGGTCGGCAAGTAAACTGAGCGCGTCGGCCGGCCTTTTGCTGGCGACGAGCGCTTCGGCGAGTTTCTCCGCAACCGCGCGCCAATCTTCAGTCGCTAAATTTCCGGCGAGCAAATTTTGCAGACGTACGACCGCGACTTCGGAAATACCCTGGGCCAGCGGGCGAGCCGCTTCCGAAAGCTGCGATGCAATGTCCGCGCGCGCGAGCTGCATGCACGCCAGACAAATAAGTCCTATTCGTCGCCCAAATCTCATTTCAGCAGCGGCCGCAGATATTTGCCGGTGTAACTGTTGGTAAGATCGACAATCTCGTCGGGCGGGCCGGCGCCCAAAATCTCGCCGCCGTGTTCACCGCCTTCAGGGCCAAGATCGATGATCCAGTCTGCGCACTTGATCATCTCCAGGTTGTGCTCGATCACGATGACGGTGTTGCCGGCGTTGCGCAGCTTCGTCAAAACCTGCAGCAATTTCTCGATGTCGGCGAAATGCAGCCCGGTGGTCGGCTCGTCCAGAATGTAGACCGTGCGCCCGGTTGCCTTCTTCGCCAGTTCGGTCGCAAGTTTCACTCGTTGCGCTTCGCCGCCGGAGAGGGTTGTGCCCGCCTGGCCGAGCCGCAGATAACCGAGGCCGACGTCGAGCAGCGCGTTCAATTTGTCCGAAATGCTCGGCACATTTCGGAAAAACCGCGCCGCTTCATCAACCGTCATGTCCAGGACATCAGCGATATTTTTTCCTTTATAAGTGATCTCGAGCGTCTCGCGGTTGTAGCGGCGGCCGCGGCAGACCTCGCATTGCACGTAAACATCGGGCAGGAAATGCATCTCGATTTTGATCAGTCCGCCGCCCTCGCAATTCTCGCAGCGGCCGCCTTTCACGTTGAAACTAAACCGGCCGGCGTCGTAACCGCGCACCCGCGCAGCCGGCAGTTGCGCAAACAATTCGCGGATCGGGGCAAAAGCTCCGGTGTAGGTGACCGGGTTCGAGCGCGGGGTGCGGCCGATCGCGCTTTGATCGATTACGATCGCTTTGTCGATCTGCTCGACTCCGCGCAGCGAGGCGTGCGCGCCCGGTTTTTCTTTCGAATTGTAAAAACGGCGGAACAGCGCGCGCCGCACAATGTCATCGACCAAGCTCGATTTGCCGCTGCCGGACACACCGGTCACGCATGTGAAGAGTCCAAGCGGGAATGCGAGCTCGATGTTTTTCAGATTGTTTTCGGAAGCGCCTTCAACGACCAGCCAGCCGTCGTCGTTTTTCACCTGTTGATTCCGAACCGTGCGCGGGCGGGCGCGCTGTTTCGGCACCGGAATGCGGAGACGCCCGGATAGATAATCGGCTGTGAGTGAGTTTTTCGCGGCGAGAACCTCTTCGAGTGTTCCTTGCGCCACAATCTCGCCGCCGCGCGGCCCCGCGCCGGGGCCAAGATCGACAATGTGATCGGCCGCGCGGATCGTTTCTTCGTCGTGCTCGACCACGATCACGGAATTGCCGAGGTTGCGGAGCTTTCGCAGCGTGCCGAGCAGGCGCGCGTTGTCGCGCTGGTGCAAACCGATGCTCGGTTCATCCAGCACGTAAAGGACGCCGGCCAAACCGGAACCGATCTGTGTCGCCAGGCGGATTCGTTGCGCTTCGCCGCCACTGAGTGTGCCGCTCTCGCGATTGAGCGTGAGATAACCGAGCCCCACTTCGACCAGAAACTGCAGGCGCGATTGAATTTCGCCGACCACGTCGGCCGCGATCTGTTTCTGCTGCGCGCTTAACTCCAGATTGTCGATGTAGCGCGCCGCCTTCTCGATCGTTTGTTCGCTGAACTGATCGATGTTCAACTCGCGCTCCTGACGGTCTTTCAATGTCACAGCCAGGATCTCGGGCTTGAGCCGCGCCCCGCCGCACGTTTTGCACGGCACCCGCGTCATGAACGCGCGGATCCGATTCCGGGTGAACTCGCTCTGCGTTTCCTCATAAAGCCGCTGCATCTGCGGCACGAGGCCTTCGAACGGCTTGACCACCTTCTTGTCGCCGCCGGCTGGCGATTTATCGGAGTTGCCGCCGAAGTTCATTGCGATCGGTTTGCCGTTCGTGCCGAAGTAAAGCGCGGTTTTGAACTCGTTAGGCAGATCGGCGAACGGCACTTCCTCGTCGACCTGAAAATGCTTCACGAGCGCGCCCTGTAACTGCCGGTAATAAGCGCGCATCCGTTTGGTGCCGCGCCGCCACGGCGTGATCGCGCCTTCGGCGATCGTTTTGTTGGGATCGGGAATCATCAGTTCCGCGTCGACCACCAGCTGGGTGCCGAGGCCGTGGCACGCCGGGCACGCCCCGAGATGGCTGTTAAACGAAAAATGTTTCGGCGTCAGCTCGCCGAGCGTGAAGCCGGTCTCTGGATTCCCGTAGTAGGTGGAGAAGTGTTCTTCGGTCCATTCCTCCGATTCGGCTCTTTTTTGTTTCGCTCGCAAGATCGACAATTTGTTCCCGCCCCGTTTCAGTGCCGTTTCCACTGAGTCAGCCATTCGCGCGCGAATTCCCTCACGGAGGAGGAGCCGATCGATCACCGCCTCAATCGTGTGTCGCTCGTTCTTTTTCAGCCGAACCGGTTCCGCGCGATCCAACTCCACGATCTCACCGTCAATGCGCGCTCGGACGAAGCCTTCCCGCTTCAATTTCTCAAGCACATCGCGAAACTGGCCGGCCTGGTTGTGGACAAGCGGCGCGAGGATGACGATTTTCGTGTCCGGCGGATACGCCAGGATTTGATCGACAATCCGCTCGGCGGTTTGGCGGTGAATCGCTTCGCCGGTTTTTGGATCGTGCGGCTGACCGACCGCGGCAAAGAGCACCCGCAGGTAATCGTAAATTTCGGTCGTGGTCGCGATTGTCGATCTTGGATTTGCTCCGGCACTGCGCTGCTCGATCGCAATCGCGGGCGACAGGCCCTCGATGAAATCGACGTCGGGTTTTTCCATTTGATCGAGGAACTGCCGGGCATAGGCGGAAAGGCTTTCCACGTAACGGCGCTGGCCTTCCGCGTAGAGGGTGTCGAAGGCGAGTGAGGATTTACCCGAGCCGCTCAAGCCTGTAATCACGACCAGCTTCTCCCGTGGCAGTTCGACGTGGAGATTCTTCAAATTGTGCTGGCGCGCACCACTGATCTTGATCACTTCGGCAGGCATGTTGGTGCGAGATGTCGAACCTTCTACTCAAGCACGACTATCCTTTTTCTCCAGCGAATGTCTGCGTGAGCAGCGGCGGTTGGGCACGAATCTTGTCCCAATCAGTGTGAGCTCGCCCGTTACGCAACGTGTCGAGCAGGCGAAATCTCGTCGGCACGAGGGACGGCCGGTGGGGGAGTGGCCCCGTGGGTCACGCGGATCAACCCGTGTGCAGGAGCCATATCGCTTTTCAAGAACACCGGCGTGACATCGTTGCCGTAGCGATATTCGACGAAACCGTCCAGTTCGACTTCGCGCTGAAACTTTGCGTACCACTCAGACCATGGTGCCGCAAATCGCGGATCAACGATGATTGCTGAGATGTGAAATCGCTCCAGATAGGGCCGGCAATCGCCGCGATCTATTTCCCCGACAAGCTCATCCCAGCGCGCGGTTCCAAACCAGTCACCGACGCTTTTGATTCTGGCCTCGCGAAAATAGAAAGCGGGCGTTTCACGGCCGAAGACAAGCACACGGCTTCGCCGTCGACCATTGTTAGTCAGCGTATGGATCACGGCCTGGCTCTCAAGGTAGCCCCGGACGTGTTCCGCCAGATAGGCTTTTTTGCTGCCCGACTGCAATTCAGCCAGCGCTGCAGAATAATAATTTTCGTAAAACCGCAGGCAGGCTGGCGTAGGAGCGGGACAGACGAAAAGACAGCTGACGATGGCCGTGCCAATCCAGGCGGCGCCGATGGCTGGCCACGACTTGCACTTTCGCTCAAGCCAGGCGTAACCGACTGTAATAAGAACCCCAGCCCATGCTACGAATACCGGGTACCAGTGCAGCGCATACCTGCCGATTGAGCTAAAAAGCCAGGGAAACAAAAGATAGACAACCGCAACCGACAGATAGGTAAAACGGAGCGCCGGCTGCCAACGACGTCGCCAGAACACTCTGCCAATAAGGAAGAAAATCGGCGCGTACATCACAAGGACCAGCGCGCTAACACCGATTTCGCGAAAACTTTCAGACGTTGGATCAGTGAAGAACCGCCATGGCAACAGGAGCAGCGACCGAGGATCCCTCGGAGTGAGCGTGTCTACCGTGAAGACCACCCCATCCTTGGGACTGAAAATTGGATCCGCGCGATGGAAATACGAATTGAGTATCGGCGGAACCGGATCGTGAGTTTCGATCAGGTTCCGGAGGTACCATGGAAGGCTTAAGCCAACAAGCGTGAGCGCAAGCAGCCCGACTTGGCGGCGGCGCATTCGTGTGCAGGCGCCGGCAAAAAACAATGAACCGAGAAACAGCGGTAAATGACCAATCAACGTCAGCTTCATGCCGGCGCAAAATGCTGCCGTTGCAACTAACTCCCGCGCATAAGCGCGATCTGGCGAATTCCGATAGGCGCACAAGATGGGAACCAGCACAAAAAGTCCGATCGGCACATCAATCATGGCGGTATCGACGTAGTGGAGATAGATCGGCGACAAACCGAGGCAAAGCGGGACCAAGAACTGCTGCGGCTGGAAGCGCTTCCAAGCCGCGCTTTCTTCGCTGTGCTCAGAATCACTGGTAAAAAATGCCAGAATACCCAAACAGGTGAGCAAGCCGCAGAGCCAGGTAAGAAATTGACAGTAACCCCCAAGCTTCAAAATGAACAACGCGCTGTAGAGAAGGAGAAAATTATTCGCGTAAAACGGGAAACGCAGGAACGGATCGATATGTATCTGGCCGGCCGTTGCCCATTCGACGGCGTACGCCAAATGGTAGGTCACAGAATCGGACACCGTCGGCGGCAGCACCGCGGGCAAGGCTAAGGCGAGCAGAACGATATAGATAAGAATGGCCGGCGCCGTCCAGCCCTGCGCGACCCGCTGGAGCATGGTCCGCCAAAAGCCAAACGAGAGCCAATTGCCAACGTTTAGCCACGCGAACAAACAACCTTCCAGCAACAGCAGGACAAATATTCCAAAGAGCTTCAAAAAATGCGTAAAGCCGAGAAACACCAGGCCGAATCCCGCGATGGCCATGCCTGCGACTGACGTGATGACTACATCGGTGAGTGAATAGGCTTGCTCGCCACTCCTCCGCCGCACGAGGTGGCCGGTCGTAAAAAAATAAAACCAAGCCATATGCGCTACGGCCAGGCCCGCAACATAGGTCCGCAAGATCGACAACATAGTTAGCTTGCGGGCTGACTGGGCGCTGCCGCCCGCCTGCTCAATATTTCAACCCGCATTCGTCCGGTGGAGTTTTGGCGATTGCTTGCTCCTAGCTTTTCGATTTCGCTTTCGTATCTCCGGGTGCCGGTGTCGGACTTGCCGCGGCCAGCCGAAGCAGTTCGGGCACGGTCACGAACTCAAAATGCTTCGCATCCAATTGCGAAAGGACCGCCGGCACCGCTTCGATTGTTCCCGGCCGCGTGTCGTGACAGAG
>Ga0066710_100001081_pt1 | contig 19216 bp, 23 predicted proteins | sample GraSoiAngelo_159_FD_79666 | JGI IMG/M metagenome (GOLD analysis project Ga0066710, IMG submission 79666) | Grasslands soil microbial communities from the Angelo Coastal Reserve, California, USA - 14_1009_16_40cm | ecosystem: Environmental > Terrestrial > Soil > Grasslands | place: USA...
GAGCCCGCCGCGGCGCTCGACCTGCGGCTGAACGGGCATCTGCCCGCCTTCGTGCCGAACGACGAGGCGCTCGCGGCCGGCGCCGACGTCGTCTTCCTCTGCCTCTCGCACGAGCGGGCCGCTGCAGTCGAGCCCCCGCCCGGCGCCGTCGTCGTCGATCTCTCCGGCGCGCACCGGCTCGCCGACGCGGAGCTCTATCCCGCCTGGTACGGCTTCGAGCATCCGCGGCCGGAGACGCTCGCCGCCTGGAGCTACGCGATCCCCGAGCTCTTCCCGGCGGAGGGCCCGCTCGTCGCCAACCCCGGCTGCTACGCGACGGCAGCGCTGCTCGCGCTCGCCCCGCTTGTCGACGTGATCGAGCCCGCGAGCGTCGTCGTCGACGCGAAGTCCGGCGTCTCCGGCGCCGGCCGCGAGCTCAAGCCGAGCTCGCACGCGAGCTTCGTCCTCGAGAACCTCGCGCCGTACAAGGTCGGCGCGCACCAGCACGCGCCAGAGATCGGCGCGGCACTCGGCTTCCCCATCTGTTTCGTCCCGCACCTCTTGCCCGTGCGCCGCGGGCTGCTCGCCACCTGCTACGCGCAGGCGACGACGGACGGCCTGCGCGCGCGGCTCGAGGACGCATACGCGTCGAGCCCGGTCGTGCGGGTGCTTCCCGAGGGCGTCGTCCCGGAGCTGGCGCGCGTGCAGCACACCGACGCGGCCGAGGTCGCGCTCTTCGAGGACCGCTCCACGGGCCGCGCGATCGTCGTCTGCGCGATCGACAACCTCGGGAAGGGCGCGGCGGGCCAGGCCGTCCAGAACGCGAACATGGCACTCGGCCTCGAACAGGCGCACGGCCTCCGCCTGAACGGGGTGCTCGTATGAGTGTCACCGCTGCGAAGGGCTTCGTCGCGAGCGGCGTCCACTGTGGGATCCGGCGCGAGAAGCCGGACCTTGCGGTGATCCGCTCGCTGCCGCGCGCGACCGGCACCGCGATGTTCACGGTCAACCGGATGCAGGCCGCCCCCGTGAAGGTCTCGAAGGAGCACCTGGACGTCGCCGAGCCGCAGGCCGTCGTGGTCAACTCCGGCATCGCGAACGCGGCGACGGGCTCCCGCGGCGAGCGGGACGCGCGCACCACCGCGTGTGGAGCGGCCGGCCTGCTGATGCTCCACCCGACCGAAGTGCTCGTCCTCTCCACGGGCGTGATCGGGCAGCCGCTGCCGCTCGACCGCGTGCTGACGGGTCTCGCGAGCGGCGTGCGGGGCCTGTCGGCCGAGGGCGGCGTCGACGCGGCCGAGGCGATCCTGACCACCGACACGTGCACGAAGCTCGCGGCGGCGAATGGGCCCGGGTTCGCCGTCGGCGGGATGGCCAAGGGGTCCGGGATGATTCATCCGAATCTCGCGACGATGCTCGCCGTCCTGACGACGGACTATCCGCTCGCGTCCGGTGAGGCGATCGAGTTCCTGCGGCCGGCGGTCGACGCGTCGTTCAACTCGATCTCGATCGACGGCGAGTGCTCGACGAACGACGCGGTCGTGCTGCTCGCCAACGGTGCGAGCAACGTCGAGCGAACACCTGCGTCGGACGAGGCGTTCGCGCTGGCGCTACGGCGCGTGTGCGCCGATCTCTCGGAGCAGATCGTCGCCGACGGCGAAGGCGCGACCGTGATGGCGGAGATCGTCGTCCAGGGCGCGGCGACCGAGCCCGAGGCGAAGGCGATCGCGCGGCGGATCGCGACATCGTCCCTCGTCAAGACCGCGCTCTTCGGCCACGACGCGAACTGGGGCCGCGTGCTCGCCGCCGCCGGCTCGGCTCCGTTCAACGGCGGCTACGCGCAACTCGATCCGGCGCGCCTGACGCTCCGCTACGGCGGCATCACCGTTCTCTCCGGCGGCGAGGTGATCGCCGTCGAGCCGGAGGTCTCCGGGCCGAGCTGCACGATCGAGCTCGACCTCGGTCTCGGCGACGGGCGCGCGAGCTACCTCACGAGCGACCTGTCCTACGACTATGTCCGCATCAACGCGGACTACCGCACATGAAGCTTGCGGTGCTCAAGGTCGGCGGCGCCTCGGCGGCCGGTGCGGCGGACGCGGTGCGCGGGTTGCAGCACGTCTGCGTCGTGCACGGTGCGGGTCCGCAGATCTCGGCGGAGATGCAGCGGCGCGGGCTGCCGGTGGAGTTCGTCGGCGGCCGCCGCGTCACGACGGCCACAGGCCTCGAGGTCGTCCGCGAGTCGTTCGCAGCCGTGAACGCCGAGCTCTGCGCCGCGATCCCGGGCGCCGTCGGCCTGATGGGCGATGAGATCGGCCTCCCGGCCACGCAGGTGCCGGAGCTCGGGCTGGTCGGCGACCCGCTGCCGAGCGCGCCGCAGGCGGTGCTCGACGTGCTCGCGGTCGGTTGCGTCCCCGTGGTCGCGCCGCTCGCGGCGGGGCCGTTGAACGTGAACGCCGACGAGATGGCCGCCGCGCTCGCGGTCGGACTCGGCGCCGACCGCATCTCGTTCCTCACCGACGTCCCGGGCCTGCTGTACGGCGGCTCGGTCGTGCGGACGATCAACGCCGACGACGCCGAGGGTCTGCTCGACCGCGGCGAGCTCGAGGGCGGGATCCTGCCGAAGCTGCGCGCGGCCGTGATCGCCGCGCGGCTCGGAGTCCACACGGAGATCGGCGCGACGGCGGTGACCGCGTGAGCACGGTCGCCACCCAAGCCGTCCTCCCCACCTATGCGCGCCAGGATCTGACGATCGTCCGCGGCTCCGGCTGCTGGGTTGAAAGCGCTTACGGCAACCGGTTTCTGGACCTCGTCGGCGGAATCGCCGTCATCGGCCTCGGGCACGGCCACCCCGCTCCGCTTTCCGCTGCACAGGAGCAGCTTCAGAAGCTCTGGCACGCGTCGAACCTCTACTGGACCGAGCCGATGCAAGCGCTTTCAGTAAGCGTTTCCAGTCGCTTCGGCGGCGCCCGCTCATTCTTCTGCAACTCGGGCGCAGAGGCGATCGAGGCGGCGATCAAGTGGGCGCGCAAGGCAACGGGCCGGCCCGGGATCGTCGCGCTCGAGGGCTCGTTTCACGGCCGGACGCTCGGGGCGCTCTCGATCACCGGTCAGCCGGCGAAGCGCGCCGCGTTCGAGCCGCTCATTCCCGCGGTCTCGTTCGCGCGGCTCAACGACGTCGACTCCCTCGTCGTCGACGAGACGACGGCGGCGATCGTGATCGAGCCGATCCAGGGCGAGGGCGGCGTGCATCCCGCGACGCCGGAGTTCCTCGCCGCGGCGCGCGAGCTCGCCGACGAGCACGGCGCGCTGCTGATCTTCGACGAGGTCCAGACGGGAGTCGGTCGCACCGGCAGCTTCTTCGCGTTCGAGCAGCTCGGTGTCAAGCCGGACGCGGTCACGCTCGCGAAGTCGCTCGCGAACGGCCTCCCCATCGGCTGCCTGGTCGTCTCGGACGACGCGCCGCAGGGGCTCGAGCCGGGCGACCACGCGAGCACGTTCGGCGGCAATCCCGTCGTGTGCGCAGCGGCGTGTGCGGTCGTCGACGCGATCACGGACGAGCTGCTCGCGAACGTGCACGCGCGCGAGGCGCAGTTGCGCGCCGCCTTCCCCACGCTCCGCGGCCGCGGGCTGCTGCTCGCGCTCGACGTCGACCGGCCGGCCGGCGAGACCGTCAACGCGTGCCGCGAACGCGGCGTGCTCGTCTGCACGGCGGGCGAGCGCACCATCCGCCTGACGCCGCCGCTCGTCATCACCGAAGAAGAGATCGAGATCGCCATCGCGACCCTGAGGGAGGTCCTGCAGTGACGACGAAATTCGAGCGCCAGGGAACGATCCTCCAGCTCGTCCAGGAGCGCGAGCTAGCAACGCAGCAGGAGGTCGCGCAGGCGCTGCGCGACGCCGGCTATCCCGCTGTGCAGACGACGGTCTCGCGCGACATCGCGCAGCTCGGACTCGTCAAGGTGCGCAATGCGGAAGGGAAGCTCGTCTACGCGCTGCCCGGAGCCGACGACATTGACCGACTGAACGAGCTCATCACCGCGCTCCGGCGCTGGGCCGTCTCGCTCGAGCCGGCCGGGGCGCTCGTCGTGATCAAGACCGTCAACGGCTACGCCACCCCGCTCGCCGATGCGATCGACGCCGCGACGACCGACGTTGCGGGAACCATCGCCGGCGAGAACACGATCTTCGTCGCGCCGCGCGACGGCCTCGCCGCCGCCGAGCTCGCCGAGCAGTTCCGACACCACCTCGAAGGAGACAACTAGATGAAGACCGCAGTGCTCGCGTACTCCGGCGGGCTCGACACGAGCTGCATGATCGGCTGGCTGAAGGAGGACTACGGCTACGACGAGGTCGTGGCCGTCCTGGTCGACGTCGGCCAGGACGCGAACTTCGAGCCGGCGTTCGCGCGCGGCCGAGCCGCGGGCGCCGACGACGTCGTCCTCGTCGACAGGAAGGAAGAGTTCGCGGACGAGCAGGTCGCGAAGACGCTGATCGCGAACGCGCTGTACGAGAACAAGTATCCGCTCGTCTCGGCGCTCTCGCGGCCCGTGATCGCGGAAGCGGTTGCAGAAATCGCTCTCGGCCTCGACGCCGAAGCCGTCGTCCACGGCTGCACAGGCAAGGGCAACGACCAGGTGCGCTTCGAGCTCGCGTTCAAGGCGAAGTATCCGGGCGTGAAGGTGATCGCGCCGCTCCGCGACAACGTGTGGACTCGCGACGCCGAGATCGCGTACGCCGAGTCGCGCGGCATTCCCGTCGAGGCGAAGCAGGACTCGCCGTTTTCGATCGACGACAACTTGTTCGGCCGCGCGTGCGAGGCGGGCATCCTCGAGGATCCGTGGAACGCGCCGCCCGAGGCCGCGTATGTGATGACGGGCAATCCGGCGAACGCTCCCGCGCCAGACGAGATCGTGATCGGCTTCGAGCAGGGCCTTCCCGTGTCGCTCGACGGCGAGGAGCTGCCGCTGTGGCAGCTGATCCTGCAGCTGAACGAGCTCGCGGGCCCATACGGAATCGGCCGGATCGACATGATCGAGAACCGCTCCGTCGGCATCAAGAGCCGAGAGGTCTACGAGGTGCCGGCGGCGATCTCGCTGATCACCTCGCACCAGGCACTCGAGGATCTGATCCTCACGAAGGCGGAGGCGATCGCGAAGCGCGAGCTCGAGCCGAAGTGGGCGAAGCTCGTCTACGACGGCTTCTGGTTCCACCCCGTCCGCGAGGCGTACGACGCGTTCTTCGCGAAGACGCAGGAGCTCGTCACCGGCGAGGTGCGGCTGCGTCTGCAGGCGTCCATGCCGGCCGTCGCGGGCTCGCGCTCGGAGTTCGCGCTCTACTCGGAGTCGCTCGCGTCGTACGCCACCGGCGAGACGTTCCCACACAGGGCGGCCGCGGGGCTGATCGCGATCACGGCGCTCGAGACCGAGCTCGTAGCTGCACGCGAGCGGAAGACCGCCGCGGTTTGACGCTCTGGTCCGGGCGCGTCGGGAAGGAGCTCGCGCCCGAGGTCTGGGAGTTCCTGAAGGCGCAGGACGCGGAGCTCCTCCCGTACGACTGCAAAGCGACCGCGCGGCACGCGCGGCGCCTTGCCGCGGCCGGGATCCTCACGGACGACGAGCTCGCCGAGGTCGTCGCGGCGCTCGACGCGATCGAGTCCGTCGATCCCGCCGACGAGGACGTCCACTCGTCGATCGAGCGGCAGCTCGGTCCGCTCGGCCGGAAGATCCACGCCGGCCGCTCGCGCAACGACCAGGTCGCGGCCGCGATGCGGCTCTATGTCGAGGACGCATGCGCCGAGGCCGTCGACGCGATCCGTGCGTTCGCGCGCGTCGTCCTGGACCGCGCCGAGGCCGAGGCAGAGACGCCGATGCCCGGCTATACGCACCTGCAGCGGGCGCAGCCGGTGACGGTCGGACATCACCTGCTCGCGTGGGTCGAGATGCTCGAGCGAGATCTCGCGCGGTTCGGGTTCGCAGCGAAGCAGGCGCGGCCGTCGCCGCTCGGCGCGGGCGCCCTTGCGGGTTCGACGCTCGATCTCGCGGCGCCGCCGGACCAGGTGCGCAACTCCCTCGACGCCGTCGCCGACCGGGACTTCGCACTCGACTACCTCTACGGATGCGCGATGCTCCATTCGCACCTGTCGCGGGTCGGCGAGGAGCTGATCCTGTGGACGACGAGCGAGTTCGGCTTCGCGCGCCTCCCGGAGGAGGCGGCGACGGGCTCGTCGATGATGCCGCAGAAGCTGAACCCGGACGTCGCCGAGCTCGCGCGCGGGAAGGCGGGCACGGCGCTCGGCCGGCTGACCGGGTTGCTTGCAGTCCTGAAGGGATTGCCGCTGGCGTACGACCGCGACCTGCAGGAGGACAAGGAGCCGGTCTTCGCCGCGCGGCGCGACGTGCGCAGCGCGCTCGGCGCGCTGGGCGTACTCGTAGCCGGTCTCGAGTTCGACCGGGACAGGCTCGCAGCGGCTTGCTCCGATCCGCTGCTGCTCGCGACCGACGCGGCTGAGGCACTCGTCCGGGAGGGCGTCGCGTTCCGTGACGCCCACGAACAGGTCGCGGGCTCCGTGCGAGCCGGAACGTTCGAGCCGCCGCCGGCCGCGCCCCGTACGGCACCGGGGCCCGGCGATGTGCGATCTGCCGTCGTCGCTGCGCGAGACCGCCTCGGCTAGGTCACATCGCCTCGTAGTGGTCGACGGACGACTCCTCGATGCAGTCGGCCAGACGGCCGTCCGGGAGGACCTCGCTCTCCCAGTCCTCGCCGGTCATGTTCTTAAGAGCGTCGACGCTCTCCCAAACGGAGATCATCACGAACTCGTCGCCCGTCGCGGCGAAGCCTCTGCCCGTGTGGCGCGCGAGCAGCCCGGGCTGGCCGTCGACGAACGGAATCGAGACCTCCTCGGCCAGCTGTGCGAGCTCGTCGGCCCGACCGGGCTTCGCCCGTGCTCGAAAGACGCGGATGATCACGCTCGCGCCGCCGGCTGGAACAACTCGATCGGATTTCCGGACGGATCGTCGAGCAGGATCTGCGAGCCGCCCGGCCCCTCCACGATCTCGTTGCGGAATGTGAGTCCCGCCGAGCGAAGCCTGTCGACCTCCGCGGCGACGTCGGAGACGATCAGATGGATTCGGTTCCAGCCGCCGGGCGCGGGCTGCCGGCCGTCCGGCATCGGCCGGCCGGCGGAGCTTGCCGGACCGCTCAGGAGCAGCCGCAGGTTGCCGCGCTTCACGTCGGCGAACGCAGGCGCCGCGCTCGAGAGCAGCGTGAAGCCGAAGTGCTCCGTATAGAACGCGACGGCCGCCTCGACGTCGTCGACCATGTAGCGCACGCTGACGATCCCGTCGTCCATTCCTGAGCCAGAATAGAGCCCGCATGGGTGGCCAGGGCTGGTTCGTGCGCAACGTCCGCGACGCGCCGTGGGTCACCAACGACGTGTTCGGTGACGGCTGCATCTTCGAGCGGGACGACGAGCACTTCGAGCAGCTCGGGTACACGCTGGCGGTGCTCGAGCCCGGCAGACCGAGCGGGCTGTACCACGCCGAGTCGAACCAGGAGGACTTTCTCGTCTTCGCGGGCGAGTGCATCCTGCTGATCGAGGGCGAGGAGCGACCGCTGAAGCCGTGGGACTTCGTCCACTGCCCGCCTGACACCGAGCACATCTTCGTCGGCGCCGGCCACAGCCCGTGCGTGATCTTCATGGCCGGCGCGCGGACGAACGAGCGCTCGATCGTGTATCCGCGCTCCGAGCTCGCGCTCCGCCACGGTGCCGGGGCCGAGACGGAGACGACGAAGCCCGCGGAGGCCTACGCGCCGTTCCGAAGTGGCAAGCGGGGCCGCCGCGCGACCTGACGCTGGGCTAGCGGTCCGGTGGCAGCTGCACGTCGATCCGAGTCCGCGGGCGCGACGCGGCGTGCTCTGCGTGGCGCGCGAGTGCCGTGCGGATCGCCGGCATCACGTCCTGTTCGCGGAACGGCTTCGTCAGATACGCGTAGACGCCCGCGTCGACGGCGCGCGACACGGTCGCCTCGTCGGTGAACGCGGTCAACATCACGATCGGGATCGGCCTGTCGTCGATGATCCGGCGCGCCGCCTCGAGACCGTCGAGCTTCGGCATGCGGATGTCGAGGATCGCGACGTCCGGCCGAGCCGTCCTGGCCAGCATGACGGCCTCCTCACCGTCGCGCGCCTCGGCGCACACCTCCACCCCGTTCGCGGCGAGCAGCGCGCAGAGGTCGAGCCGGATGATCGTCTCGTCCTCCGCGACAAGCACGCGCAGGCGGGGCCTCATCTAGCCACCGGGCCAGCGCGGCGCGCCGAGGTCGCGCGAGATTCCCCGGGCAGCCTCGAGCACGGCCGCGGCCACCGTCGCCTCGCGCGCTTTCCGGAGGACGCGCTCTCGCGGACCGGCGACGCCGATCGCGCCGACGGGCGCCGAGGTGCGGTCGAAGATCGGAGCAGCGAGTCCACCCTCCCCGAGCACGGCCTCCTCCCGCTCGACCGCGTAGCCGCGGTCACGCACGGCCGCCAACTCGCGACGCAGCGCCGCCGACGTCACGTGCGTCCGGCCTGTCAGCTTCGGCAGGCCGTCCGCGACGAGCTCGTCGACGTCCGCGGGCTCGAGGTACGCGAGCACGGCCTTGCCGAGCGCCGTCGCGTGCAGCGGCAGCAGCGCGCCGACCTCGAGGATCTGCAGGCTCGAGTCGGGACGGAAGACGTGGTGGATCACGAGCATCGCGTCTCCGTGCGGAACGCCGACGCGGACGGCTTCGCCGACACGAGTCGCGAGCAGCTCCGACCACGCGAGGCCGCGCGAGCGGAGCTCGTTCAGGTCGAGGTAGCTGTTGCCGAGCTGCAGGAGCTCCGGGCCGAGCTGGTACTTGTCGCTGTCCGCGTGCTGCTCGACGAGCCCGTGGTCCTGGAGCGTCCGGAGCAGCCCGTGCACGGTGCCCTTGGCGAGGCCGAGCCGCTTCGAGAGGTCGCTCACGCCGAGACGACCCGGGCGCTCCCCGAGCGCCTTCAGGATCCGGATTGCGCGATCGACCGATTGGATCATCTGCGGTATTGTCGAATGGCGTTCGACATTGTAGAATGGCAGGCATGAACGAGCGAAACGGCTACGTGGCCCTCGTCCTCGTCTCGCACAGCGCTGCGATCGCGGAGGGTGTCGCGGAGCTCGTCTCGCAGGTGGCCGGTCCAGACGTATCCATCCTGACGGCTGGCGGCGGCCCGGACGGAACGCTCGGCACCGACGGCGGCCGCGTGCTCGAAGCGCTCCGCACGGCGAGCGAAGGTGCGGGGGGCGTCGTGCTGATGGATCTCGGCAGCTCGATTCTCTCCGTCCGCGCCGCACTCGGCGAGCTCTCGTCCGAGCAGCGCGAGCGGCTTGCCGTGGTCGACGCTCCGCTCGTCGAGGGCGCAGTCGCGGCGGGCGTCACCGCCTCCACCGGAGCAACCCGCGACGAGACCGCCCTCGCGGCGACGCAGGCCCGTGCAGCAGCCAAGTTCTGACATCGGCGCCGAGCGGCTGATCTGCCTGCCGGGCGACGTCGCGCTGCACGCGCGGCCGGCGGGCCTCTTCGTGCGCGCCGCCGCCGGCTTTGCGGCCGACGTCATCGTGAGCGCGAACGGGCGCGATGCAAACGCGAAGAGCATCCTCGAGATTCTGGCGCTCGGCGCGGAAGGCGGAGCGGAGCTCCGCATCACCGCGTCAGGCGACGACGCCGCCGCGGCGGCCGACCGCCTCGCGGATCTCGTCGCCGAGCTCCGATAGCAGCACCTCCGCACGCGCCAGCACGGCCGCCGCATCGGGATCGTCGAGCGCTGCGCGCGCGGCCGAGCGCGCCTGAGCAGCCGAGAGGCCGCGAACGGCTGCACGGATCTCGTCGAGCCGTGCCGGCGCCGTGCTCAGCTCGCCGACGCCGAGCCCGACGAAGAGCGCGGCCAGCGGCGGGATGCCGGCCGCCTCGCCGCAGACCTCCAGCGCCACGCCGACCGCAGCGGCGGCGACGCCGGCCGAGGCGACATGGCGGAGGACGGCCGGGTCGGCGGCGGTGCGGACCGTCGCCAGCGGCGCCTCGCGGTCGAGCCCCAGCGTGTACTGGACGAGGTCATTGGTCCCGATCGAGAGGAAGTCGGCCTCGGCCGCGAGCTCGCGCGCGCGGGCCGCCGCGAGCGGCGTCTCGATCATCGCTCCGAGCGGCGGGACGGCGACACCGACCGCGGCTGCCGCGTCGTGCAGGAGCGCGCGGACTTCGCGCAGCTGCTCGCGAGACTCGACGAGCGGGAGGAGCACCCGCAGCCGGACGGCCTGGCCGGCGCGCAGGATCGCGCGCAGCTGCGCGGCGAGGGCGTCCGGGTGCTCGAGCAGCAGGCTGATGCCGCGCGTGGGCGTTCCCTCGAGGAACGGCGGCGTCTTGTCGGCCCCGAAGTCGAGTGTGCGGACGGTCGCGAGGCGGCCGCGCAGCGGCTCGAGCACAGGCGCGAGCGCCTGCACGTGCTCCTCCTCGCCCGGCCACGCGTTCGCTTCGAGGAACGCGAGCTCCGTGCGAAGCAGCCCGACACCCTCGGCGCCGGCGGCGAGTCCGGCCTTGACCTCCGCAGCGGTCCCCGCGTTGCAGAGCAGCGCGACCGCCTCGCCGTCGCGCGTCACCGCGGGCAGCGACCGGCCGGCGGCGAGCGTTCGCCGCAGGTCTTCCTCCCACGCCATCGTCGAGCGGCCCCACGCCTCGGTCGCCTCGTCGGGCTCGACGTAGAGCCGGCCGCGGTCGCCGTCGAGGACGAGGGTGCCGCGGTCCTCGACCGCAAGCAGGCCGTCTCCCAGGCCGACGGCCATCGGTAGCCCCAGCGACCGGGCCATGATCGCGGCGTGCGACGTCGCCGAGCCGCTCGCGAGCGCCAGGCCGCGCACGTGCAGCGCACGCGCGTCGCGCAGCTCCGCGACCTCCGCAGGTCCGAGGTCTCGCGCGACGACGATCGCCGGTCCGTCGGCCTGCAACGGGGGCGTCGGCTCGGCCAGCCGGCGTGCGGCGCGCCGGCCGAGCTCGGAGACGTCGGCGGCGCGGGCGGCGAGCAGCGGATCGGGAAGCGCGGCGAGCAGCGCGGCATGACGGTCGGCCGCGCGGCGTAGAGCGATCGCCGCCGGAACGTCGAGCGCGAGCGCGGCGACCTCCTCGCGCAGGACCGGGTCGGACGCCATCAGTGCGTTTGCCGCGAGGATCTCTGCCTCGGCGGCGAGTCCTTCCCGTCGGAGCGCGTCGGCGCGCTCGTCGAGCTCCGCGGCGACCGCGTCGAGTGCGGCGAGTGCGTCGGCACGCGCCCGTTCGCCGCCCGCGCCGCCCGCCTCTGCCTCCGGCTCGAACAGGACGACCGCACGGCCGACCGCCACGCCTCCGGCGGCGGGGATACCGCGAAGCTCGGATGCGCTCACGGCGACTGCGCGACGGTCCGCTCGAGCGCCGCGATGATCAACGCGCTCGACGTCGCTCCGGGATCCTGGTGGCCGATGCTGCGCTCGCCGAGGTACGAGGCGCGGCCCTTCGCCGCCTGCAGCGGCGTCGTCGCGCGCATCCCTTCCTCCGCGGCGGCCCGCGCGGCGGCGAGCGCCGCGGCGAGCTCGGTGCCCTGGTCGAGCTCCGACCGGAACGTCCGCACCGCCGGCGCGAGCGTGTCGACCATCGTCTTCTCTCCCTCCTGGGCGGCGCCGAGCTCGACGACCCCGGCGAGCGCGGCTTCGAGCGCGGCGGCGAGCGCCTGCTCGTCGAAGGTCGCGTCGTCGCCCAGCGCGCGGCCGGCGCGGCGGAGCGCCGTGCCCCAGAGCGGGCCGCTCGCGCCGCCCACCTTCGAGACGAGCGTGGAGCCGGCCGTCGTCAGCAGCTTCCCGGGCGTCGCGCCGTCGAGACCGTCCAGCTTCTCGACAACCGCGGTGAATCCGCGGTCCATGTTCGCGCCGTGGTCGGCGTCGCCGATCGCGGCGTCCAGCTGCGTCAGGTAGTCGCGCTGCTCGTGCAGCGACTCGGCTGCGGCTTCGAGCCAGCGCTGGACTGTTCCGGCATCCACGCTCGTCTCTCCTTCCATCGGACTACACGCCCCAGCGGAGCGCGGGCGTGTGCACGGGCGCATCCCACAGCCCGGTCAGCTCCGCGTCAAGGGCGAGCAGCGTGATCGAGAAGCCGGCCATCTCGAGGCTCGTGATGTAGTTGCCGACGAGATTGCGCTCGATTGTGAGCCCGCGGTCCGCGAGCTGCTTCGCGAGCTCGTTGTAGACGACGTACAGCTCGATCAGCGGCGTGCCGCCGAGCCCGTTGACGAACGCGAGAAGGGGCGTGCCGGCCGGGGAATCGAGGTCGGCGAGGATCGTCGCAGTGACCTCCTCCACGATCTCCGCGGCGGAGCGGACCTTCTCGCGCCTGCGTCCCGGCTCGCCGTGGATGCCGACGCCGAACTCCATCTCGTCGACGCCGATGTCGAAGGTCGGAGAGCCGGAGGCCGGCGTCGCGCACGAGGTCAGCGCGACCCCGAAGCTGCGGCCCTGCGCGTTCACCTTCCGTGCGATCCCGGCGACCTCGGCGAGCGAGCCGCCCGCCTCGGCCTTTGCGCCGGCGATCTTCTCCACGAGCACGGTGACGCCGGTGCCGCGGCGGCCGGCGGTCCAGGTCGAGTCCTCCACCGCGACGTCGTCGTTCGTCAGCACCGACTCGACGCGGATGTCCTCGTCCTCCGCCAGCTCGGCGGCGAGCTTGAAGTTCATCACGTCGCCCGTGTAGTTCTTGACGATGTGGACGACACCCGCGCCGCCGTCGACCGCCTTCGTCGCGGCGAGCATCTGGTCGGGCACGGGCGAGGTGAAGACCTCACCGGGACAGGCCGCATCGAGCATTCCGCGGCCGACGAACCCGCCGTGGAGCGGCTCGTGACCCGAGCCGCCGCCGGAGACGAGGGCGACCTTGCCCTTGACCGGCGCGTCTTTCCGGAGCACGACCTGGTTGTCGAAGTCGACGCGCAGCAGCTCGCCGTGCGCGGCCGCGAGGCCGGCGAGCGACTCCTTGACGACGTCGTCTGGTGCGTTGATGAACTTCTTCACGGCGACGGTTGCAATGCTCACCGGTCGCTCCTTTCTACTTGACCGGTGCCGCCGGCACCATGGTCGGGTCGGGTTCGCTGACGGCCTCGCGGATCGGCCGGATGATCTTGCGCGGAGTCGCCATCAGGTCGTAGACGAACGCGGCGACGGTCGCTCCGAAGATGTCCGCGGGCAGGTACGCCCCGAGGAACTTGAGCCAGTTGTGCGTGTGCGAGCCGTCGATCGACTGCACGAACAGCGGACCGAACGCGCGCGCTGGATTGATCGCCGCATTCGTGAGCGGCCCGACGGTGATGATGATCGCGACGACCGCGAGGCCGATCACGAGACCCGCCCAGCCCTGCGGCGAGCGCGAGTCGACGATGCCGAGCACGGTGATCATCAGGATGGCCGTGCCGATGGCCTCGGCGAAGAACGCCGAGCCCCAGCTCACGGTTCCATGGTCGAAGTTGACGACGCCGAAGCCGTAGCCGAGCGCGGTGCCGCGGCCGGCGAACGTCGCCCAGATCGCGAACGCCCCGAGCGTCGCGCCGACGAGCTGGCTGCCCCAGTACAGCGGCACTTCCCTCCACGGGAACCGCTTCGTCGCCGCGAGGGCGAACGTGACCGCGGGATTGATGTGACAGCCCGAGACCTTACCGACCGTGTAGATCATCGCGGTCACGATCAGCCCGAACGCGAACGCGATCATCCCCAGGTCGCCACCGGAGAACGGCGCCTTCGAGCCGTTCTCGAGTAGCAGGATCGCCGGAACGGAGCCGGCGCCGACATAGACGAGCAACGCAGTGCCGATCACCTCGGCGAGAGAGCGCTGCGCTGCTGAGTGCTCCTCCATCGGAACCTCCTGTAGCCCGCTTACCGGAAGGCCGCGGTGTACGTCCTTCCAGACCGTGATTCGGCATTACCGAACACTGTTCGGGAGAACGTACTTCCCTGTGGCGGACGTGTCAAGCGTCCCGGGCGAGCTCCACGACCGCGTCGTGGATCGGCCCGCAGCTCGTCAGACACGGGCTGCCGGGCGACCACGGCTCGCCGTCGAGGTCCGTCAGCCGCCCGCCGGCCTCCGCGACGATCGGCTCGAGCGCCGCGATGTCCCACAGCGAGAGGCGCGCCGCCTCGACCATTACGTGCGCCGCGCCGCGCGCGACGAGCGTGTGGCCCCAGAAGTCGCCGAGACCGCGGTCGCGGCTCGTGCGCGCGGCGAGTTCCGTGACGAAGTCGCCGAGACCGCGTTCGACGAAGTGATGGAGACCGCCGAGCACGACCGTCGCGTCCTCGAGCCGCTCGACCGGATCGACGGCGATCGGCGCGCCGTTCAGCCGCGCGCCCTCGCTGCGCGCGCCGCTGTAGAGCTCGCCGAGCGCCGGCGCGCAGGCGGCGCCGACGACCGACTCGCCGTCGACGCGCAGCGCGACGAGCGTCCCCCAGATCGGGATGCCCGCAAGGAAGTTGTTCGTGCCGTCGATCGGATCGATCACCCACTGGGGCGCGTCGTCCGGGCCGATCAGGCCCTCCTCCTCGCCGAGGATCGCGTGGTCCGGATAGGCCTCGGCGATCCGCGCGCGCAGCTCACGCTCGACGTGCTCGTCGACGTCGGTCACCCACGAGCCGTCGTGCTTGCGACGCGGCTCGCCGGGGTTGCCGAAGCGCGCGATCGCGATCTCGCCGCCGGCGCGGGCGAGCTCCTCCGCGAACGCGAGCTCCCGCTTCACCGGTGACGCCGCTTCAGCTCGCGCTCGACCGCAGCGGGATCGAGCCCGCGCGCCGCGAGCAGCACGTAGCTGTGGAACCAGAGGTCCGCGAGCTCCGCGACGAGCCGGGTGTCGTCCTCGGAGGCGCCCGCGAGCGCAGCCTCGACGCCTTCCTCGCCGACCTTCTGCGCGCAGGCCGCGACGCCCTTGTCGAGCATGCCCGCGACGTACGAGCCCTCCGGTCGCGCGGCCGCCCGCTCGGCGACGACACGCCAGAGCCAGGGCGCGAAGCACGACTCCGAGCCGGTGTGGCACGCGGGGCCCGCCGGCCGCACACGCAGCAGGATCGCGTCGCCGTCGCAGTCGTCGCGCAGCTCCTCCACCGCGAGCGTGTTCCCGGACGTCTCGCCCTTGCGCCACAGCTGCTGCCGCGAGCGGCTGAAGAAGTGCGCCTCGCCTGTCTCGCGCGTCAGGCGCAGAGCTTCATCGTCCATCCACGCGAGCATGAGCACGTCGCTCGTCGCGGCGTCCTGGACGATCGCGGCGCGCAGTTCAGGCGGCATCGCGGAGAGGCACGTCGAGGGCGCGGAGCTCGGCGCGCAACGCGGCAAGTCCGGCCGGGTTCTCGTGAACGATCGAGGCGAGCAGCGCCGCCTGTGCGACTTCGAGCACGGCCGCGACATGCGCGGCGCCTCCGGCCCCGCCGGAAGCGATGACAGGAACCGTTACCGCCTCGGCGACCGCGGCAGTCAGCTCGAGGTCGTAGCCGGAGCGCGTCCCGTCCGCATCGATCGACGTGAGCAGGATCTCCCCCGCTCCGCGCTCGACCGCCTCCTTCGCCCACTCGACTGCCCGCCGCCCGGTGTCGCTCGTGCCGGCGCGCGAGCGGACGATCCCCTCGGTCGCATCGATGGCGATCACGACGGCCTGCGAGCCGAGCAGCGCGGCCAGCTCGGTCAGCAGCTCGGGGCGCTCGAGCGCCGCGCTGTTCACGCTGACCTTGTCCGCTCCCGCCGCGAGCAGCGCCGCTGCTTCGTCGACCGAGCGCACGCCGCCGCCGACGGTGAACGGGATCGCGATCCGCTCCGCGACGCGTCGCACCAGCTCGACGAGCGTCCCGCGCTGCTCGAGCGTCGCCGTGATGTCGAGGAACACGAGCTCGTCGGCACCAGCGTCCGAGTAGGTCGCCGCGAGCTCGACGGGATCGCCCATGTCGCGGAGACCGACAAAGTGCACGCCCTTGACGACCCGCCCGCGGGCGATGTCGAGGCACGGGATCAGACGCGGGAGAGGCATCGCTTCAGCCACGCGGCGCCCGCGGAGCCGCTCTTCTCGGGGTGGAACTGGACGCCGGTGAAGCCGCCCCACTCGACCTCCGCGACGATCCCCTCGGACGTCGCGACGGCCGCCGGCGTGACTGCGGCGTACGAATGCGCGAAGTAGTAGGCCGTGCCGGACGGCTCGAGCGGCGCCCAGCCGATCCGGGGCACTCGCTCGCCGTCGAGCCGGACCGCGCGACCGGGGACGAGGCCGAGCCCCGGCACGCCGCCGTCCTCCTCGCTCTCCTCGAGCGCGAGCTGGAGGCCGAGGCAGATGCCGAGGGTCCGGCCGCGCCGCGCTTGGAGTGCGTCACTGAGACCGCTTTCTGTAAGCGCTTTCATCGCCGTGCGCGCGGAGCCCACTCCCGGCAGGACGGCGAGGTCGGCGCCGGCAATAGCAGCCGGATCGTCGGTCGCGAACGCACGGGCGCCGAGCCGCTCGAACGCGAGCAGCACCGAGCGCAGATTGCCGGCGCCGTAATCGGTTACTGCAACCGTTTTCACAGGCGCCCCTTGGTCGATGGGATGCCGACCGCGCCGGGTGCAAGTGCCTCGCGCAACGCGCGGCCGACCGCCTTGAAGGCCGCCTCGGCCGTGTGGTGCTCGTCGCGCCCGTGCGCTTCGACGTGGATCGCCAGTCGTCCGGCCTGCGCGAGCGAGCCGAGCATGTGCGTCGCCATTCCGGGATCGGGTGAGAGCTCGATCTCGGCCCACGGACGGCCGCCGAGATCGACCGCGGCGCGGGCGAGCGCGTCGTCCATCGGGACGACGGCGTTCCCGTAGCGCGCGATTCCGCGCCGCTCACCGAGTGCGCGGTCCAGCGCCTCGCCCAGAGCGAGGACCGCGTCCTCCGCCGTGTGGTGCGGCCCCGTCTCGAGGTCGCCCGCGCCCTCCAGCACGAGATCGAGCCCGCCGTGGAATGCGAGCTGCTCGAGCAGATGGTCGTACAGCCCCGCGCCGGTGGCGACACGGACGAGGCCGGCGCCGTCGAGGCCGAGCCGCACGGCGAGCCGCGTCTCCGCGGTCGCGCGAACGTGCCGCGCCCGTCTCCCTGGACCGTTCCCTGGACTCGGCCGGTCGAGCGCGCGGGCGAGACGCTCGAGGAGCAGGTCGTCATCCTCGCGGTCGCGGACGCTGATCCGGATCCCGCGCGCGAGGCTCCGGACGACGAGGCCGTCGCGGAGCAGCGTCGCCGCGAGCGCGTCCCCGTCGGCGGTCGGAACGAAGACGAAGTTCGCGCGCGACGGCAGCGGGTCGAGGCCGAGCTCGCGCAGCGCCGCCGCGAGCCGCTCACGCTCCGCGACCTGCGGGCCGACGTCCGGCGGCTCGGCGAGCGCGGCGACCGCGAGCGCGGCGGAGAGCGTCGAGACCGGCGCAGGCGCCTGGCGGCGGTTCAGCTCGGCCGCGGTCTCGGCATCCGCGAGGGCGTAGCCGACGCGTGCGCCGGCGAGGCCGAACGCCTTCGAGAACGTGCGCAGCACGACGATGCCGTCTTCGATCCGGTCGACGGCGGTCTCGCCCGCGTACTCGAAGTAGGCCTCGTCGACGACGAGCGGCCGCGCCGCCGGCAACGGGTCGAGCGCTCCGGTCGGATTGTTGGGGCGGCAGCAGAACGTGAAGGCGGGATCGTCGTGGGCGACGGTTGCGCCCGCGAGCTCGACGGCGACGCGGAAGAGCGAGTACGTCGGCTCGTCGGCGATCGCGACCGTGTCGCCCGGCCCGGCGAACGCGCGCGCGCAGAGCAGGATCAGGTCGTCGGCGCCCGCGCCGAGCACGACGTTCGCCGGCCCGACGCCGGCGTAGCGGGCGATCGCGGGGACCAGCTCGGTGTAGCCGCCGTGCGGGTACTCGTTCACTCGCGCGAGCACGGACGCGAGCGCGCCCGGCCGCGACGACGGCAGCGGCAGCGCAGGTACGTTCCCGTCGAAGCGGACGATCTCGACCGGGTGCAGGCCGGCCTCGCGCGCGAGCTGCTCCGTCGACGGCGCCCACCGGTACCCGGCGAACTCGGGCGCAAGCGGCCTCATCGCTGCACCGCCGCCGCGTGCGCGGGCATTCCTTCGGCCGCGGCGAGCGCCTCCACCACGGGGCGCAGCCGTTCCAGCCCGTCCCGTGTCAAGCGCTGGACCGTCACCGGCTTGAGGAACGTCTCGAGCCCGATCCCGCCGACCGCGCGAGCCCAGCCGCCGGTCGGCAGGACGTGATTGCCGCCGGTCGCGTAGTCGCCTGCAGCGACAGGCGAGTCGGCGCCGACGAAGACCGCCCCGGCATTCCGGATCTCCTCCGCGAGCGCCACCGCGTCGCCGAGCAGCACGACGTGCTCCGGCGCGAGGGCTTCGATCTCGCGCAACGCGCGCTCCAGATCGCCGTCCACGTCGACGACGCGGCACACGGCATCCGGACCGTGCTCCCCCTGCGCCGCAAGCTCGAGGTCGACGATCGCGGGATCGGCGCCGCGGCCGACGACCACGACGACCTCGGACGGACCGGCCGGAAGGTCGATCGCGACGTCGCGTGCGACGAGCAGCTTCGCCTCGTTCACGTAGGCGTTGCCCGGGCCGACGACCTTGTCGACGCGCGGGATCGTCTGCGTGCCGTACGCGAGCGCCGCAATCGCCTGTGGGCCGCCGATCGCCCAGACCTCGTCGATGCCGAGCAGCTTCGCCGCCGCGGCGATCAGCGGCGCGCCCGCCGGCGGGGTCGCGACGGCGATCCGCTCGACCCCCGCGACCTGCGCCGGAACGGCGCACATGACGAGCGTCGACACGAGGCCGCGCGGGACGTAGATCCCGACGGAGGCGAGCGGCACCCAGCGGCGCTCGAGGTGAACCCCGGGCGCAGTCTCGAGCCGGGCGTCCGGCGGACGCTGCAGCGCGTGCCAGGCGCGGACGCGGTTTGCGAGCTGGAGCAGCGCGTCGGCCGGCGGGTGGCCGGCGGGCCGAGCGCGCGCCGGCGCCGCGCCGTCGAGCCGCTCGGCCCACTCGCGCAGTGCGTCGTCGCCGCGTTCGCGCACGTCGTCGACGATCCGCCCGACGTCGCTCACGCCCCCGGCCGCCTTTCGCTCCCGCGCCGCGGAGCGGCGCTCCGCGAAAGGCTGACACCGCTGCCGGCACGATGCTCTCCGGGCCCGTACTCGTTCGTACTGTGCC
>Ga0066710_100001082_pt1 | contig 19215 bp, 18 predicted proteins | sample GraSoiAngelo_159_FD_79666 | JGI IMG/M metagenome (GOLD analysis project Ga0066710, IMG submission 79666) | Grasslands soil microbial communities from the Angelo Coastal Reserve, California, USA - 14_1009_16_40cm | ecosystem: Environmental > Terrestrial > Soil > Grasslands | place: USA...
ACAGTCAGAGCATTTTCTTCCGTTGGGCAAAGCCCCCTCGGGGAGAGGGTGCCGCGAAGCGGCGGGTGAGGGCTCGCTATCGTCTCAATCGCCGGTAACGAAAATATCATTGTCTTCGCCAAGCTCGCGAGCAGACGGGGTGATGATTGTCTTCTTATTGATCACAATTCTTGAATTCGCTTGAATGGCGGATCGGACGTCCTCCTCGCAAACAAAAGCGACTGGTTTGGAATCTTGCTGCTCGATATTGTGCCTGACGGGCTGCGATTCAAGTTCCCCGAACGAAGACAGCGGAGGCGCGACCGCCGCAGGCGGAAGCTGGGTTGCGGCAGCAGGTTTCCCACCGAACCACTGATCGACAACGCGTTCAATCACTGCACGGCTTGTCGCGCCGGCAATGGCTGTCTTCACCATAGTGGATTGCGGCGCCGCGGAAGCATCGCGGACGCCGTAGGCTACGCGCTTCAGGTTAATCAGATGCAGAGGCGAGATGTTATCCGAAGTGATATTTCCCCCCGCTGCGCCACAACCCAGTGTCATCGAGGGGAATAGATTCGTCGTATAGCCGACCGCGCCCAGAGCTGCCGGCGTGTTGACGCAAATGCGAAAGGCGGGCTTGTGCAACCCGAACTGCCGCACGACCTCCTCGTCTCGCGTATGCAGCCCGAGGGTGTGTCCGAGCCCACCGAAGTTCAGAATCTCGATACATTTGGCGCAGCCTTCTATCCAGTCTTTCACGACGTAGAAGCCCAACGTTGGTGAGAGTTTCTCCATCGACATGGGATATTCTGGCCCGACGCCGCCGGCATGAGCAAGCAGAGCACGCGTTCCGAAAGGCACGGCGAAACCGGCCAATTCAGCGATCTTCGACGCTGGCTTCCCGACGATCTTCGTGTTTAAGGTCCGCCTGGGCGTCTGAATGGTTTTCTCCAGCTTGGCTTGTTCTTCGGCAGAGCAGATATGAGCTCCCTGCTTTCTAAACTCCTCGAGTGCAGCATCTTTGACCACTTCATCACAGATGACCGATTGCTCAGACGAACACAGTGTCCCGTTGTCGAAACACTTTCCAGTAAGGATGTCCGCGACCGCCTTCGCGACATCGGCGGTTTTTTCAATGTAAGCCGGGACATTGCCGGGCCCGACACCGAACGCGGGTTTGCCGGCGCTGTAAGCGGCTTTTACCAGACCGGTACCGCCTGTGGCCAAGATCAGCGATGTCAGCGCGTTTTTCATCAACTCTTCGGTGCCTTCCATCGTTGGCAGCTTCATGCAGGAAATCACGCCTTTGGGCGCGCCGGCGCGCTCAGCGGCATCCGCCATCAGACGGCTGGTTTCGTTGATGCATCGGGAGGCCGATGGATGCGGGCTGAAAACGATAACGTTCCGGCCTTTAAGTGCGATTAACGCCTTATAGATGGCCGTCGATGTCGGATTCGTCGACGGAATGATGGCCGCAACAATGCCGATGGGACTGGCGACCTCGAAGACCTTCTTTTCCTTGTCTTCCTTCACAATCCCGACGGTCTTCATTGGACGGATCGCGCGGTAGACATCGTCCGCACAGAACAAATTCTTAAGCGTCTTGTGCTCGACAGTTCCATAGCCGGTTTCTTCCACGGCTACCCGAGCCAGTGCTTCCGCATTCGCAATTCCGGCTTTGGAGACTTCGAGAAGAATACGTTCGACTTGTTCTTCCGTGAAGTTTTCAAACTCCAACCAAGCGTCATGCGCAGCCTGAAGCAGATTTCGAGCTTCTTGAATGGACTCCAGGTCCTTATCCATAACGCGGCAACGCTGCAACCTTTGCGTGCGGTTCGTTCGCGTAATTTGCGGCTAACGCTGTTTTCAGAAAAACCAAAAAATTTACAGCCTTTCATTACCTCGGGGGCTGCCCGCCGACCAACCTTGCAGGATAATTTCTGTCTCGTCGAAAGGACGAGGAATGACATGAACGCTGATGAGCTCGCCGACACGGCGAGCCGCGGCAGAACCCGCTTCTGTCGCCGCTTTCACGGAGCCGACATCGCCGCGAATAAGCACCGTGACATAACCGTTCAGAAGATATTCCTTGCCAATGAGAACGACATTCGCCGTTTTTACCATCGCGTCGGCCGCCTCAACGGCTCCGATGAAACCGCGTGTTTCAATCATCCCCAATGCTTCGTTTGACATTTTCGGCCTGACTTTCCCGCGTACGAGGCTCTTTGCTGGTGAGACCCGGCGTAAGCTACCAGAAACCCTGTATAAAATCAATTGACTGGGCTTAAATACTTTCCATATGATGCAACCCAATTGAGAGGGAACTGGAGGCTTGCGAGTCGAGATGATCGGCTTTGGTGCGAGTTTCAGAGAAGCCCGGGAATCCGCCGGAATCTCCATCGATCAAGCATCGATGGAGACGCGGATCAGTAGCCGCTTTCTTAAAGCTATCGAAGACGAGGAATTCCATATATTACCAGGTGGCATTTTTAACCGCGGTTTCGTGCGCGCCTATGCAGATCATCTGGGTATCGACCCGGAAAATGCTGTCGCCGATTACGAGCGGGCGGCAGCGCTCCGCCAGCCCAGCGAACCCTTGACAACATCGGCGAGCCGGCGATTTCATCGCAAATCGAAAGGTCCTCTGTACCCCATCGTGCTGGCTACATTGGCCCTTCTCCTCGTTATGGTCTTAGTCACAGTAGCTTCCGGAAAGTGGTAACGCTGTCTGTGACCGCCGCAAACGCGAGGCGTGTGTGAGCGCCCGTCCGGGAGTTCCAATTCGCTCACAGTTCGCTAAGTTCCCGCTTATGGGCTAAAGCCCGCGACTGCTTGCTTCGTTAAACGCACTTCTCCCTCGCGATTGTTATAATGTCAGGTTTATGGTCACCGCTCCTGACACCACTGAGAAGACCAGCATTGTTGTTCGAGGGGTGCGGGTTCATAACCTCAAGGACATCGACTTTGAGATTCCCCATAACGCACTGACCATCGTCACCGGCGTCAGCGGGTCCGGCAAGTCTTCGCTCGCCTTCGATACGATCTATGCTGAAGGACAGCGCCGATATATCGAATCGTTGTCGGCGTATGCGCGGCAATTTCTGGAACGTATCGAAAAACCCGAAATCGACGAAGTGTACGGAATTGCTCCGGCCATTGCCATTCGACAGCGGAATACTGCTCGAACCCCCCGTTCGACGGTTGGTACCTCTACTGAGGTTTACGATTACATTCGCCTGCTGTTCGCGCGCGTCGGGACCACGATCTGCCGAAAATGCGGCACGGTTGTTCAGAAAGACACCGTGGATCAGCTTGCAGATGTGGTCATGCAGTGGGCGGCCGACACACGTTTCTATGTGCTCTATCCGCTTCCCAGAAACCAAGACCAGGAACAGCTGGCAGCGTTACTGACCGATCTGAGACGGCGGGGCTTCAATCGCATCTGGCAGGATGGCCGGGTTTTTGATTACTCCAGGCCCGAATCCCTGCTGGACGTGGATTTCAGCAAAACGGCATACGTTCTTGTGGATCGGCTCAAAACGGCGCCGGATATCCGGCAGAGACTCATTGACTCGGTAGAGACGTGCTTCCGGGAGAACAATGGTGAAGTCCTGCTTGAAGTCGTCGAATGGCCATCCAGCAACGGCTCAACGCCGGCCCAGACGCGATTCCGCTTCAGCGAAGCGTTTGAATGCAAGACATGTGGTATTCGGTACGAGGATCCGGAACCACGGCTATTTTCTTTCAACAATCCTTTTGGTGCTTGCCCCCGATGCCAGGGTTTCGGCAATACGATTGATCTCGACCTCGATCTTGTCATTCCCGATAAGAGCAAGTCTCTAAACCTGGGCGCCGTCGAGCCGTGGACGAAGCCGCGTTATCGCACGTATCTGGCCGATTTCAAAAAGAAGGCGCGCGGACGGCGCGTCCGCTTGGACGTGCCTTTCCGCGACTTGTCGACAGAAGAACGCGCGTTTGCCACAAAAGCCGTACGGGAGTTCTTCGAATATCTGGAAACGAAAAAGTACAAGTTGCATGTTCGGGTTTTTCTCAGCCGGTATCGCGGCTATACGGTCTGCCCGGAGTGCGATGGATCGAGACTGCGGCAGGAAGCGCGGGACATCTATATTAACGGCAAGAACATAGCCGATATCAGCCGGATGACCATCCAGGAGGCATACGAATTTTTCTCCAATCTCAAGTTGAACGAGACACAGACCAAGATTGCGGAACGCATACTCGGGGAGATCCATTCTCGTCTTCGCTTTCTCAATGACGTCGGCTTGCAATACCTCACGCTGCACCGGCTTTCCTCCACGCTTTCCGGCGGTGAGGCGCAGCGCATCCAGCTTGCAACCGCCCTGGGTTCGTCGCTGGTAGGGGCCCTTTATGTGCTCGATGAGCCCTCCATTGGCCTGCATCCCCGCGATGGGCAGCGGCTGATTGAGATTCTCAAGCGGCTGCGCGACATCGGAAATACGGTTCTGGTCGTCGAACATGACGCTGAAATGATGAAAGCGGCAGACCACATTCTCGACCTCGGTCCAGGCGCTGGAGAGAACGGTGGGCACCTGGTCTATCAGGGAAGGCTTGAAGGAGTGACGAAATGCACAGCTTCACTCACGGGCAAATATCTGAGCGGCGAACTGAAGGTCTCCAGTCCAAAGAAGCGGCGATTGCCGGGGCCTAAAACGATCAAACTGAGAAACGCGGCCAGGCACAATCTAAAAAATATTGATGTTGAAATTCCGCTTGGCTTGATGACGTGCATTACCGGTGTTTCGGGGTCGGGCAAGTCCACGTTGGTCCACGAATGTTTGTTTGAGGCCATAAAAGCCACTCTGCACGGTGCGGATCCGGTTTCCGGTACTGGTGTCATCGATACCGGCATGAAATGGATTTCCGACGTCGTCCTTGTGGACCAGAGTCCGATCGGCAGGACACCGCGTTCAAATCCCGTGACGTACATCAAAGCCTTCGACCACATCCGGGATGTCTTTGCTTCCACCCGCGAAGCTCAGGCTCGCAGCTATAACTCCGGCAGCTTCTCTTTCAATATTCCCGGCGGCCGCTGCGAAGTATGCCAGGGTGACGGAACAGTCACTGTTGAAATGCAATTCCTGGCGGATGTGGAGTTGATCTGCGAGGATTGTAAAGGAACGCGATACAAAAGCGGCGTTCTCGAAGTTCTCTACAAGGGTAAGAATGTCTACCAGGTGCTTCAGATGACCGTGAGAGAGGCGCTGCTGTTTTTCGCGAACGTGCCTAAAATCACGAAAAAGCTGAAGATGCTGGATGAGGTCGGTCTCGGCTACCTGCGGCTGGGGCAATCGGCGACGACCCTCTCGGGAGGCGAGGCACAGCGGATCAAACTCGCCGCATATCTGTCGCGCGAGACCAGCGAGAAGACTTTATTTATTTTCGATGAACCCACAACGGGCTTACACTTTGATGACATCAACAAGCTTCTTGTCTCTTTCAGACGTCTGATTGAAGCGGGAGGCACGGTGCTAATCATCGAGCACAATCTCGATGTGATCAAATCCGCCGATTGGATCATCGATCTGGGTCCCGAAGCCGGAAACGCCGGTGGATATGTCGTTGCCGCCGGCACACCGGAACAGGTGGCGGCCAACAGCGCGTCAATTACCGGACAGTTCTTGGAAAGAGTTTTGGCGCAATCGGAGTGAGTCGCGGCCTGGCCCAGCGCCAATACGAATAGCACATGGCAACAATCATTCTCATACTGGCACTGTGGCAATCCCCTGAAGATATCTATAGGAATGCAAATGCCGACTTTGACCTCGAACGTTGGGAAGAGGCCGCCGCGAAGTTTGAACTAGTCCTGGCGAGCGATCCCGCGCACATTCCATCGCGATTCAATCTTGCTGTCTGTTACACCAAGATCGGGAATTCCGGACGAGCCATAACGGAATACCGGAAAATCCTCGACCAGGACGCCGGCATTTATGAAGCACGTACCAATCTTGCCCTGCTGTTGGATCAGAACGGCAAACCAACGGAAGCCGCCGCCGAGTATGAGAAAGCTCTGGAACTTCGCCCGGATGATCCTCGTGCACATCTCAATATTGGGATCTTCTACATGCGCGAACGGCAGATCGACAAGGCGTATTCGCATCTTCTCGCTGCAGCGGAAGGGGATTTGAACTCTCCCGAACTCTACATCGCGCTCAGCGAAGCAGAGCACGCACGGAATAATGAAGTAAAATCCCGAACGTATCTCGAGAAAGCCAGCCAACTGGATCCCGCGAATAAGAACGTCCGCCGACAACTCGGAATCATTTATCGCAACGCGGGAGAACTCACGAAGGCGATTGATATCTTACGCCCCTTGCTGCCCGAATCGCGCGTGGAGTTAGCCGTCTCTTACTTCGAGAATAAGAACTACGCCGAAGCCCTGCCCCTGTTGGAAGAGCTAACCAAGATGGAGCCGGGCAACCCCGATTATCTGTATCTGCTTGGCAAATCCTACGCGGAGCTGAAATCCTATCCGCGAGCGGTTACTACCCTCGAGCAGTTGGTGCGCATCAAGCCGGATGACGTTGAGGCCTATGCAACGCTGGGAACAATCTTTTATGGCCAGCAAGATTGGGTACGCGCCGGACAAGTGCTCGCACGGGTTGTCGAATTAAGACCGCAGCAGGCGTTGGGTCACTTCGTTTTAGCCACTTGTTTGGACAAATTAGGAAACGCGAAGGAAGCGGCCGTGCACTATAATACGTTTCTGGAACTCGACGATGGTTCAAACGATGCGAGGTCCTTCCAGGCGCGCCAGCGCGTCAAAACGCTCCAACGCCACCTGAAAAAGTAAGACGTGCGAAATTGTGATGTGGTCGACAAAACGATTTTTGATATTGCTGGTGTTCTTCGGCATCTGTTCGTGCGCCATTCGATCCTCCTCACTTCGCCCTCAATATGACAAACGGCTCGAGCGGCTCGAAAAGGAAAAAGAGAAGTTAAAGAGAGTGACCGATCCCGTCGATCGCACCAAAACAGAAATCAGAATCGCGGAAATCCTTCTGACTTTTGTAAGCGATTCGGTCAATGCCGGCGACCAAGAACGATTGGAGCAGCGCCTTGAAGAGTACGTCGCCACAATTCAGGATGCTCATCAAACCATGGCCCGGACTGGCCGCGACGCGCACAGGAAGCCCAAGGGTTTTAAGGACCTGGAAATCGCCTTGCGCCGCCAGGTCCGGCAGCTTGAAGACATTGGCCAAGGGTTGTCATTCGATCAGCGGGAACCGGTCGAAAAGGCCAAAGAAGAAGCCGCTATGATTCGAGATCAATTGCTGAAGGCCCTCTTCGGAGAACAAAATGCGCCATCTCGCAAGAGTTAGTCTTCTGATTCCCCTCCTTACAGCTGCGCTTCTCACCGCCGCCTTGAATCCGCGCCCTGCAGCTCCTAAAAAGGACTATTTCACCGAAGACGAGCTGGACTTGATCCGGGATGCGCAGGAACTCGCCCTTCGGACTCCCGTCTATTTCAAGCTCGCGGAACGGCGTCTGGTATTTCTCGGATTGATGCAGCAAAGCGAAAAGGAAAGGGAAAAAGAACGGAAGGAAGAGCAGAGACGCCTCAAAGAACAACAAAAGGCGGGCACGGCGCCGAGCACCAAAAAGCCCGCAGAAGACCCACTCGCCTATCTTCGAGACTTCACGCGCTCCGAGCTTCTTCGCGGCTACAGTCAGGCCATTGACGAAGTCAGGAGCAATATCGACGACGCTTACAGCCGCAAGCTGGATGTCCGCGATCCACTAGAGGACCTGGAAAAGTTCCTGCGGGAAACCATACCGCTGGTCGAAAAATTCCAGCCAAAGAATGATGGCGAGCGTGCCGCCCTGGAGGACGCGATGGAAAACGCCAAAGAGGCGCTTCAAAATACCAAAGAAGCCCTCGCCATCGTGCCGAAGACGGAGAAAAAAAGGCGGTGAGCCCGCGGCTGCAGTCTGCCGTAAGAGAAATTGGGAAGACGTGGATGTCGCCGTTGACTTTAGCGAATGTACTGTAGCGGCGGTCTATGACCGCCGGCGATGTCGCGCTCACGGATCGCCGGCGGTCATAGACCGCAGCTACAGCGAGAGTGGCGATATCAAGGGCGGAGCCCTTGTCTAGTTCGCGCCCATGCAAAACCTCGAACTAATCTTCAGGACAGCCCATCGCCAGCTCCGGCCTCGAACGCCTGTTCCCGAAATCAAAGTCGAATTCTACCCATTCGCGGGACTGAACCACACTGCCCGGTTGCACCAATCCCGGCTGATCATCCGATTGAGCGATATCTTTACGGATGCTCCAGCCGAAGTCTGTTATTCGCTGGCTCTCATTCTGCTCGCCAAGTTGTATCGCAAGAAGGTCGATGGCGCCTATCACCGCCGGTACCGCATGTTCATTCTCAGTGACGAGATTCAGGAACGCGCCCGCATCGCGCGTAACAGCCGATGCCGCAGTACGCGGGCGACGGCCTCGCTTGGCCGGCACCTCGATCTAAACGTTCTATTCGACGGTCTGAACCAACACTACTTCGGCGGTAGTCTGGACAAGCCTCGGCTTTCCTGGTCCACGAAGAAGTCGCGTCACGTGCTGGGCCGATATGATGCCACTCACCACACGATTTTTATCAGCCGTATCTTTGATACGGCTAGTATCCCGCCATACGTCGTCGAATATGTGATGTTTCATGAAATGCTTCACGTGAAGCATCAATCGCGTGTTCACAATTCCCGTATGATCATACACACGCCGGAATTCAAGCGCGAAGAGCGCAGTTTCTCCCAGTATCAAGAAGCCAAAGTTTGGTTGAAGAAAATCTAGCCCGATGAGAAACGCCGGCTACGCCTCTTTTCGGCGCGACAAGGCGAGCAGATGCTCCAGAGCGCGGACAGCCTCTATGCCGGGCACGTCGCCGTTGAGATTGAAGTTGCCTGCATCGTCAAGACTCATCAGTCCGAGCCCCACGACCCATTGGATCTCCGGATAGAGCATATTGCTCGGAAGCACATCGGTTATCGGAATCGGAGGAGCGTTGTTGGGAGATATGCTCAGCAAGCGGACCATACGGCCTAGCAGGAGAGCGAACTGACTGCGGCTGACTAGGGTGGCAGGTTCAAAGGTATGGTTGGGTAGCGGATCGACTAACCCAACGCCGACCACGGTCTGGATTTCAACCCTGGCCCAGGAATTCTGGACATCCGTTAGAATCTGAGGTTGCTGCCGGAACTCCGTAACTTGCGGAAAATACCGGACGATCACGGCTGCAAGTTGCTCTCTGGTCAAGGCATCAGCGTTCTTGATTTCACGAAACAGATCGATATCCTGGCCCCAGCGCCCCAAGTCCTCCAACTCGCTCACTTTTGCTTCAAGGTTTTCGTCCACACTTCCCTGTTTTCGCAGCCGGTCCAGAACCTCACGGGCTTCCTCGGTACGGCCGAGGCTCATTAAGGCCTCGGCGATGCTCCGTTCGGTATCCTCGGTTTGTCCTGCAAGTTCCAGTTGCCGGCGATAGTGCGTCAGCGCTTCATCCCATTTCTTCTCTTTCCCCAGCAGCCCGGCCAATCGCGCATGGAACGTGGGCTCATTCGGTGCGATTTGAAGAGCCTGCCGGTAGAGCTCCTCGGCGTTAGCAAGCCGGTTCTCCTGTTCGGCCCGGTATGCCGATTGGAGCAGGTTCTCCGTGGCCAATAGCAGGGCCTTTTGACGCTTCGTTTCTAAGTCGCTGCGTGTGTTTTCAATGGCCAGAAGCTTCGCGTACATGTCGCTGGCTCGTGCGTAATCGCCGCGCGCAAATGCCAACTCCGCAAGATAATAAATGGCGATTCGGTTATATGGATTGATTGCCAGTGCCTGTTCGAACCTGTTCGCGGCTTCGGGTGCGTTGCTTTTATAGAGGTGGATATATGCCTGTACCACCATGCCTGCGTCGAAATTCTTCTGTTTCTTGAGAATTTTGTCGACATCCGCCAGCACCCTGGCATCATCGTTTCCCACCGTAAAACGCGTCCACAACTTGTCATAATCATTCTTCAGCTTTTTCGGAATCGAAGACACGGCGGCAGGGTTCTCCATCGCATAGCGCGGGGGGAGTAACAAAGACTGAACGAGCAGCAACACTAAAAGTAGATTCATACCCGGATGGAAGTCACGTGGCTAACAATTTGTTCAACCAAGCGGTCCAGACCGTCTCCGGTCAGGGCCGACACAATGAGCGCATCGGCCGGCATCAACTCCGCAGCGACCGGCATATTCGAGTTCTTGTCCAGCAGGTCCGCCTTGTTGTAGATCGTCAATAACGGGCGGTGGCCCGCGCCTATTTCCTTTAAGACGTCCAAAACGACGAGTTGTTTTTCTTCCCGGTCGGGATCCGACGCGTCGATGACGTGCAGTATCAAGTCGGCTTCCGCGACCTCTTCCAAAGTTGCCCGGAATGCGGAAACCAGATGATGCGGAAGTTTTCGGATGAAGCCGACCGTATCGGAAATCAGAATTGGAAAACCGCTGCCGAGCTGAATGCGCCGGATCAGCGTATCGAGAGTCGAAAACAGCCGGTGTGAAACCAGCGTGCCTTCCTTGGAAAGCGCGCCGAAAAGCGTGGATTTTCCGGCGTTCGTATACCCGACGAGCGAGACCATAGGAAGCTGATCGCGGCGCCTTCGTTCGCGATGGAGTTGCCGATGCTTCCGGATCTGCTCGATATCTTTCTTCAATGTGCTGATGCGATGCCGGATTTGCCGGCGGTCCATTTCGAGCTTCGTTTCACCAGGACCGCGTGTGCCGATTCCTCCGCCAAGCCGCGACAGATATGCACTGTAGCCGGCCAAACGCGACAACCGATACGTTAGCTGGGCCAACTCCACCTGGAGTTTGCCCTCCTTGGTGCGGGCGCGCCGCGCAAAAATGTCCAAAATGAGGCCTGTGCGATCGACGACCTTGGCTTCGAGAACGGCTTCCAGGTTCTTGGTCTGGCTAGGCGACAGTTCTTCGTCAAAGATGACAACGTCCACACCCTCAAGCACCACTTGCTCGCGGATTTCTTCAACTTTACCCCGGCCAATGTAGGTGGCCGAATCGGGACGGTCGCGGCGCTGGATCACCTCATCGATGACTCGGGCACCAGCCGATGTGGCCAGCTCACGCAGCTCATCAAGAGCGTGAGTACCGACCAATATTGCACTTTCCATTCTCGTGTGGCTTGTGCCTTCGCGTCCGATAGACCCCCAGACGCAAAGGCACAAAGTGTCTGGGCTTGCTATGATCGTTCAGTCGCGGCAGTCTGCGGTATGGGCGGTGGCGGTGGTGGCGCGATCGCCGCCTTTGCTGTGGTTACCGTCGAGATTGCGTGTTTGAAGATCAACTGTTCCTGGTTGTTTGCTTCAAGAATAACCGAGTATTTGTCGAATCCCTTGATCTTTCCAATCAATTTTACACCGCTTATGAGGAAAACGGTGACGGGTAGCTTTTCACGACGGACAGTGTTGAGGTAAACATCCTGGATATTCTGGGAAGGTGTTTTGTTTTCCATAGCAGGAACTCCCTAAAAAGTTAAAAGAAAGCGTTGGAGCCACCGGCCCTGCCCCATCCAGGAGACCGCCGCAGGCGGTGTACCCAAAGGGGCCGGCCGGTGCGCCCGACGCTAACAGCGTAGGGGAACCGGCCGTTGCCCCATCCAGGAGGCCGCCGCAGGCGGTGTACCTAAAGGGGCCGGCCGGTCGGCCCGACGCTAACAGCGTGGGGGAACCGGCCGTTGCCCCATCCAGGAGGCCGCCGCTGGCGGTGTACCTAAAGGGGTCGGCCGGTGGGCCCGACGCTAACAAGGAGCGGTTCGAGAAATTGACGGACCTTTTTCTTGATTTGTTCACTGTCTCCGGGTCCGTCAAACCATGTGACCTCCGGTTGTTTTCGAAACCATGTCATTTGACGCTTTGCATACCGCCTAGTATCTCGCTGGATTATACGAATAGTCTCTTCCCGGGCGTTACAGGAATCTAGCTCGGCCAACACATGGCGATAGCCGATAGCTTCAAATGGTTTTGCACTTGGGGGAACGCCGCTGGCAAGCAGGCGCTGGACCTCGTCGATCAGACCTGCATCGAACATCTGCCGGACCCGTTCATCAATGCGCCGGTAAAGTTCTTCACGTGGCGGATGAAGCCCCACAAAGTAGACATTAAATCCCGTGAGCGGCTGACGCGGCCTCTCGCCAAGGTGTTGGGAAAGCGCCTTTCCGGTCTCCAGCCGGACTTCGAGAGCCCGGATGATCTTCGGTCTGTCATGTTCGGCTATCCGCGCCGCTGCCGCAGGATCAAGACGCGACAAGATGCCATGCAGATGGGTGCGTCCCTTGCGTTCCGCAATCATCTCCAGCCGGTTCCTCCAGTACACGGATCGGGCGGGCCCATTGAACAATCCTTCATTAAGCGCTCGCAAATATAAACCCGTTCCGCCCACAAGAATCGGCAGCTTCCGCCTCTGTCGTATGTCCTCCAACACTCGCCGGGCCTCACGTTGGTAATCACCGGCCGTGAAAACCTCCGTCGGCTCACAAATATCAATCATGTGATGCGGAACCCGCTGCCGTTCCCCCAGGGAAGGCTTGGCCGTGCCAATATTCAGATATCGAAAAATCTGGACGGAATCGTAGTTGACAATTTCACCGGAAAAGGTTTCAGCAAGAAACAACGCGAGTTCCGATTTGCCACTAGCCGTGGAGCCGACGATTGCGACGAGGGGATACATGAGTGGATTTCGAATTTCGAATTGCGAATTTCGAATTTACGGTCCTGCCTAAATTCGCAATTCGAAATTCGAAATTCGCAATCTCAGTACAGTTTCTTCAGCGCAATTCCCTTGTAATACTTCTTGAGTATCTCTTCATAGGTCGCGCCGGCCAGTGCCATCCCGTAAGCTCCAACCTGGCACATGCCGACGCCATGGCCCCAACCACGGCCATAGAAGGTCATACCGATGATCTCGCTCAGGGAATTTCGCTCGATGTCGAAATAAAAGAGGCTGTCGCGCAGGCCAAGCAATGTGCGAAGACGAAGAGCGCGTACGGTTCGGCGGCCGTTGGACCCGACAACATCGGTAGTTATGGGCCGTTCCGATGGCCCGCGCTCTACAACTCTCATATCTTGAAGCGCTCCGATCGTCAGAGGTCTGAAGGCGGTCTCCAAATCTTGACGAGTCTTGTGAACTTGCCACAATGCCAGCCGCGAGTACCGGTCCGCGGCAGGGTTGGCAAAATTGAGGCGATAAACCAACATCTGGATCGTGTCGCCGGCCGCACGAAATTCCATCAGCTCGCCGCCAATCCAGGAGCCTTGCCTCAACGGCAGCCGTTCATCGCCAATCCGCTGGTAGATGGGAGCATCCTGGCTGAGCTTGAATTCCTTCGGCTGTCCGTTGACCAAGAGTTTCATCGTCTGGCCATCCCAGGAAGTCAGCACGCCTTGCTGCCATTCAAATGCGCCCTTTTTCTCTATAAGCCGGAAGAGAACTTCCTTGGCAGGCCATGAACCATCAGCGGGCAGGATGCCTTGCTCGGTGACGAATGAAATATCGGAAGCCGGTTGCACCGTCGGATAGAACGATTCGCGAATGAATGTCGCCAGCGCGCCCGGCTCCGCAGAAGGAGGTTCGCCCTGGCCCAGGATGCTCATGAAGCGCCGCGCTTCGGTGAAATTTGAAACGCCGGCGACGGCCAGGACGGCGTCCTTCCAGTCCGGAAATGATCGCGATGAAGAAAACGGCAGCGGTTCCGGGTGTTTATATTCGCAAATCGTGGAAACCAGATACGGAACCTTTTCATCGAAAATATTTTCGGCGTTCTCGGTTCGACCACCGCACGTGGAACTGTAAAGAGCGTTGATGGGTTTGTCGTCGTAGGCCGCTATCATGCCATAGGTTTCCGTCACAGCCCGGCTCGACAGGGGATCTTCGGTCCCGGCGCCGAAGTACACCTGGCATGCATCGGTGGCACAGACATCGTAGCCCTCATTCTTAAATTGACCCATGTTTCGAAGGACGTATGTCCGCGCCGCCACAGCTTGCGCCTTGAGAGCTTCCAACTGGCCGAACGTCCCCGGACTGAGTTCGTTGGGCACAACGCCAAGCAGGTATTGTTCAAGTGGCAGGTCGTTAACAACCGTGAACGTATTCCGTGAATTACCGAATATTTCGATTGCTCCTCGATATGTTCGGTTTTCGATTTCGATCGGCGTCCCCCCCGGCTCGATTCTCACTTTGGTTTTCAGCGGAAGCACGAGCAACTGACCGGTATCCAGTTCCACCAGCATGCGGTAATCCAGATCCGCTCTATTAAGGACGCGATTTGTGCTGGCGGGATCGAGCGCCAGCACCGTTGTGAATTTCGCCGTGCGCGTTCTGTTTTGTTGAACGGCAAAGGCGGCCGACGAACGAATGCTTACTGCCGGGGCATTCTGATTCAGTCCGATGCGAACGGCTGGTTCGCTCTGAAGAGGCGCAGCCGCGGGCTTTAGCCCCCGTAGAGCCACAATTACGAACAGTGCTGCAAAAAGTACCTTACGCATCATCGAATGTTATATAAAAACGTGAACTGCAGACGGAGGTGATCGCCATCGAAACCCGGCGGCAATTTTGCAAACGGATTCGATGCCGTAATCGCGCCCGTCGCGGCACGATCCAGCGGCTCCGTGCCGGAATTGGCAGCTAACTGCAGATCCTGTATGGTGCCGCTTGCCGTTATCGTGAAGAGGATCACAACCCGGCCTTTCTTGCCGAGTCTCGCAATTTCGGGGATCAACGAATACCAGTTTACGCGAACACGATTGACCACCTGGTTCATGTAGGGGCCGAAATCGTACCCCCGCACGTCGGAAAGAATCGTAGGCTCTTCAGTCGAAAAATTCGGATCCTCCTGAATCGTGCCGGGAACGCCCGTGCGGCCGCCTTGAGAGTACCGCTTTCGGGCTTCATCGAGGGATTGTTCGACGATGCGTCCGGCAGTATCCCGGAAATCCGGCAATCGCAGAGTATCCGGAGTCGTGTTCCGCGCTATTTGCGGCACGCCGCTGTCCGGTTGCTTGGGTGGCGCGGGTTTCGGCGGCTCAGCGGATCCTGAGCCTGCGCGCGCAGCCTCGGAGGTATCACCGTGTGATGCCCTTGGCTGAGCGTCGGGTCGGGCCCCTTCCGCTATGACATCCTCGGGACTGATCACGACAGGTGGCGTCTGTGGCGCTGGTGGTGGAGGAGGTGGTGGAGGTGGAGGCGGCGGAGGTGCTGACTGTGTATTCGGCTGTGGCGGTGGCTGGACCAGCGGCTTATCTTCGACGGGGGAGGGCGGCTTGGGCCGGGTTCCCGGGGGTACAATCAGTTCAGTGAGTTGGTTTTTACTGAGATCGTAGTCCTGACCGGCAATTCGGATAATCCGCTTGGGCGTGGATGTGAGAAAAGCCGGATTCAGGGCGATCAACGCGATGAGCAGCAGGTGAACACCCAGCGAGATCAGCAGAGTCTTCGTCCTCGGCGGCCGCAGATCGAGATCTTGTTGTTGATCTAACAACATTCTGTTCAAACCTAGCTGTTCAACCTAGCATAAGTCGTTCAGCGATGGCAGAGTTAATGCGCATCGCCAACTCGAGTGCCCGAAGCCCTTCTTCTCCGGATACCGCGGGCGTTCCACGCTTTTGGACACACTCGATAAACCCCGCGAGTTCCACTTTTAAGGGCTCTTGCGGCGGAGGCTCCAGCTTACGCTCTGTGACACGCCCCATTCGCAGTGAAACTATCGTCCCGGTCTGGCTTGCATAATCCAGCGAAATATAGTCATGCGGCTGGAAAAAACGAAGTTTCCGCGTTTTTTCCAGGCTGACGCGGCTTGCAGTAAAGTTAGCCACGCAGCCGTCTTCGAATTCCACGCGGGCATTCGCAATGTCGGGCTTCTCGGAAAGCACCGGGATGCCGACGGCTCGGACATCGCAAACCGTCGCCGGCACGAGGCTCAGAACGACATCGATATCGTGAATCATCAAATCAAGAACGACATCAATATCCAGGCTTCTTGGAGAGAATGCCGCCAGACGGTGAATCTCGAAAAACTGCGGCCTTGTCGCCAGTTCGCGTGCAAGCGCCACGACGGGATTGAACCGCTCGACGTGACCCACCTGAAGTATGCGCTTGTTCCTCACTGCGGCCTCGATCAGAGATCTGGCTTCCTCGGCCTTGGAAGCAATAGGCTTCTCGACCAGAACGTCCACGCCGTGATCGAGCAGATCGACACCAACCCGTGCGTGATCCGTCGTTGGTATGGCAAGGCTAACGGCATCGACTTTGCCGAGAATATCGCGGTAATTGGTGAAGGCGGCCGTCTTGTAGAGCGATGCGGCCTCTCGGGCGCGCGACTCGAGAATATCGACGATTCCCGTCAATTCCGCACCCTCAAGCTCCGCATACAACCGCGCATGCTGCTTGCCGAGATGTCCAACACCGATGACTGCCACTCTGGTCATAAAACTTTTGCGTCATTCGCGTTATTCGCGGCCGCCAATAACGCCAATGACGCGAAAATCATTCCACTGCAATAATCGTGATACCGTGCACGTCCGCCTCACGCAGAAGCTCAACGCGGTCCATCATGAGAGTCTTGCGGGCTTCAACGGCTAAAGCCGAAACCGTCAGACGGGCCATCAATTGAACCGTCCTTTGCCCGATCACAGGAACATCGAATCGCAAATCCTGATTGGGTTTCGCCAGCTTAACAACCCGCAGCGGCCGCCCATTGGCCAATGCCGCTGCTCGTTCCATCACCGCATCGGTCCCTTCCATGGCTTCCAGGGCCACGCATGCGCCATCCGTGATCACCACGCTTTGTCCCAGATCCAGACGGCCTAACTCGCGCGCGATCCTATAGCCATAATCGAGATCGCGTTTCTCGTCTTCGGATGGAGCGCGCTTGGTCAGCACTCCGGGATCGGGGAGAAGCGGGCGCAGAAAGAGCGTGGAGTCCACCAGGTGGATACCCTCGTCTTCGAGCACCTTCGCGACGGCGCCAATCAGCGAATCCGTGTTCTTCGTTGCGATGCCGGCCAGTAACTTGACCATCTTGAAGTCGGGCACGATCGAACTGAAGATCTGCTTGTGATTGACCTGTCCGGCCATGACCGCCTGACTCACGCCTTCCGACTGGAAGGTCTTTATCAGTTTTCCCAGTTGGCCAAGCGACATCCAGTGAACAGTCCGGGCGTGCTGTTCGATCTCCGGAAATGTTTCCTCATGGATAGCCGCAACAACCATTTCGATACCTTGGCTTCGTGCGGCTTCAAGCACGAGGAAGGGGAATTTTCCGTTTCCGGCGATGAGACCGTATCTACTTGATGACGCCACGGCTGGATGTCTCGATGAACTTCAAGAGAACCTGAACTTCCGGCGCTTGGATTTTATTGCTGATTTCTTCTGCAGCTTGAGTGGTATTGAGCTTCGACTGCAGGAGTAGCCGGAAAGCCGCCTTGATATTGTTAATCTGTTCGGACGTGAAACCCTTTCGTTCAAGTCCAATCGTATTCACGCCAAACGCACGCGTATTTCGCTCGCTGACGGTTTTCGAATAGGGCAGGACGTCTTTGGTGATGACACTGTATCCGCCGACATATCCGTGTGTCCCGACCCGGCAAAACGGGTGGACGCCGGAGAATGCTCCAATCGTAGCGTGATCTTCAATAATAACGTGACCACCCAGCGTCGCTGCATTCGCCATGACGATATGGCTGCCGACAATGCAGTCGTGAGCAACGTGTACATTCACCATGAGGAAGTTGTGATCGCCAATCTTCGTACATCCGCCGCCGCCCTTTGTTCCTCGATGGACATTCACGAACTCGCGAAATACGTTATGTGAACCAATCATCAGGAATGTTTCTTCGCCTGCAAACTTGAGATCCTGTGGCTGGAGTCCAATGGTGCCAAACGGGAAGAAATGATTGTGATCACCGATGGTGGTAGGACCCTCGACGATCACGTGGGAATCCAATCGGCAGCCAATGCCGATTCGAACCCGATCCCCGATCCGGCAATATGGCCCGACGAAAACGTCCGCACCCACCTGAGCTTCCGGACTGACAATGGCCGTGGGGTGAATCATGGGAGATTTCGAATTTCGAATTTCGAATTTCGAATTGGAAAAACCCCAAAATTCGCAATTCGAAATTCGAAATTCGAAATGTTCTTCATGGCTGTTGACCAATCGAGGAAAGCAAAATAGCTTCGGCCGCAAGCTCAGAACCGATCCATACCTCGCCTTTCATTTTCCAGACGCTTGCTTTGCGGCGGATGACCTCCACGACAATCCGCATCTGATCGCCCGGAACAATGGGCCGGCGAAACTTGGCCTCGTTTATTCCCAAAAAGTAGACGAGTGTTTTGCTGAGGTCGGCGTTCTTTTCGAGTAGCCCGAGGATGGCGCCAGCCTGGGCCATCGACTCGATCGTCAAAACGCCGGGCATGACCGGCGCGCCTGGGAAATGCCCCCTGAAGAACGGCTCATTCATGGTGACGTTCTTCAGCGCAACAATACGTTTATCCGGGTCGACCTCGATCACACGGTCCACCAGGAGAAACGGATACCGGTGCGGAAGAATCCGCAGGATCTCAGCAATGCGCAGTTCCATGGGAGACTAGCCGCGGATTGCACAGACTACGCGGATTGAATCCGGGCAGTCCGCGTAATCCGTGGTTTACTTCTTGGCAGGCTCGGCTGGTTTCGCAGCCGTTTTGCCGGCTTCGGCATCTACGCGGCGGATGATTTCGGTAGTAATGTCGGCCACATCCTGGACGTAGATGATACTGTTGGCCTGGCTCGAGACGTCGAAGACGACCGAATACCCGGTTTCCTGCGCATAAGCGTTCAGGACCTTGCTGGCTCGCTCCGCAATCGGCCTGAACAACCTTTGCTGTATATCGCCAAGCTCCTTTTGCGCGTCCTCGTTCATCCGATTCAGGTCGGTGGTCGTCTGATCGATCTGTTTGCTCAGATCGGCCTTGATCGGGTCGCTTAAGACCTTTTCCTGGGTCTTCAGCTTGTTCTGCATTTCGTCCAGCGACTTTTGCTTCTTATCGAATTCCGACTGCCTTCTGTTAACTTCCTGAAGGAACTGGTCCTGAGCCTTCTTGCCCTCCTGGTTCTCCGTAACAGCGCGTTGAAAATCGATGACCGCAACCTTGGACCCGCCCGCTGTTGTGGCCGCGAC
>Ga0066710_100001083_pt1 | contig 19213 bp, 14 predicted proteins | sample GraSoiAngelo_159_FD_79666 | JGI IMG/M metagenome (GOLD analysis project Ga0066710, IMG submission 79666) | Grasslands soil microbial communities from the Angelo Coastal Reserve, California, USA - 14_1009_16_40cm | ecosystem: Environmental > Terrestrial > Soil > Grasslands | place: USA...
CGGCGGCGGCACGGCGTTCATTGATGGCCATGTCGTCAATGGCCGGCACAGCACGGCCAACCCCGACGGCGGACCGAACGGTCCGGGCTGCGGCGGCTTGGCGGTTGGCTCACGCAAAGTCGACTTGAAGGTCGGTGACGTGCTGATCGTTCCGCCGGGCGTAATACATGGCTGGGTCGATATTCCCGATCATGTGGACTATCTCAGCTTCCGTCCGTCGCATGGCGTGATGAAGAACGGCTGGGTGAACCCCACCATCGTCTCGAAGTAACGCTTTCACCGTTCGGTCGGAGGGGGACCACAGTGCGCCGGCGGCGCGACCGTCGCAGCCTCGACGAACGGGTCCGGATCGGCGTCGTCGATCAAAGTTGCGCGCGTGCCGTAACGCGTCCGCGTTCGCTTGGCTGAAACTTTCGGGACACCGACGAACGATGCGCTCGCCTAGAAGTCTTCGCGCCACGGAGGTTTGCGTCTGTCTTGACGGTCGTAGCGCGAAGGCTTCAGCCGAGCGTCCTGATCAAGGATTCGTCGTTCGCGGCCGCGGGCGGGCGGCGTCGCACGCGGTCTGGAATTTCCGCGTATCGTCGTCTGATTTGTTGGCAGGCGTACGAAGCAGGACGCCGCAGTCGAGGACCTTCTGGCCCTGCGAGATCGCTTCGAAGAACAGGCGGTCGCCGGCGATTTCCGCGATCATGTAGTGAAAGGCCGAGATCCCCGCTTCGTCGAACGGACTCATCCGAAACCGGTACAAGCTGCGGCCGCCGCCGCCCGATACGAAATAGACGATCCCGCCCTGCTGCGGCCTGGTGCGCTCGTAGAGGTGATCGTGGCCGCTGAACACCACGTGCACGCCGTTGCGCACGAGGGCTGGTTCGAGCGCCGGCCGGATCACCTGGGCCGATTCGCTCGCATGATCGCCCGATGAGTAGAGCGGGTGATGGAAGAAGCAGATCCGCCATTTGTCGCCGGCGTCGCGAAACACGCCGTCGAGCCATTTGATCTGCTCGGGATCCGACGGGTGATTGGTGTTCAACGCGGCGAATCGCGCGTTCCCCTCGTCGAACGAATAGCGATCCCTGTCCCCCATGTTGAACGGTTTGAAGTGGATCTCCAGATCGCGATCGTGGTTGCCGAGCGCGGCGTAGAACTTGACGCCGCGATCGAGCAGCGCCTTGTACGGCGTGAGGAACTCGTTCGTGTAATCGTCGTCGTACAGGTTGTCGCCCAGCATCAGCACGAACGAAAAGCGGTGCACGTTGTTGAAATACGCGAGCATCGCCTCGGCGACTTCCTTCTGCGAGACATCGCCCGATCCCATGTCTCCCATCAGCGCGAAGACCCGACCGCCGCGCAGCTGCGGCATCGGCAGCGGCCCGCCCGCGTCGCCGTCGCCGTGCGTGGGCTGCGTCGTCGGCACACCCGCCGGCGCGAGGGCGGGAATCGCATCCGGCAGGTAGTCGACGACGACCTCGGCGTCCACGTCACGCAGCAGCAGTGTGCGCCCGACGAAGTCGTACTCGAGCTGCTTGGGCAGCGGCGGGAGCACTTCGATCAGGCGCGGCGGCACGCGCGGCGCCTGGACCTGCTGGTTGATTTCGGGCGCGCGCGTGTTCGGCGGCGTCGTGTTCTGTTCGGCGAGATCGTCGAGCAGCAGGTCGCGCTGCGGACTGTTCGCCAGGTTCTCGATGTGATGTCGGATCGTTGGCGCGATCTGCGGCGTGAAGACGTCGCCCTGCTTCGCGCTGGGCCGAACCTTGGTCCGCAACGCATCAGCCAGATCGTTCTGCCGCGTCCGCACTGCCGTCTCGGCGCTCGGCGTGGGCGCCGCCTTGCCGGGCACCTTCTCGGCTGCCTGCGCCGCCTGCTTCCGGTACGGCTGCGTCTGGTCCACGTACGCCTGGAGAACGGTCGTGAGCGGATCGAAAGTCCGGTCCGGCGGTTTCGGGACGGACGTGGGCGGCAGGGTAGGTCCACAGCCGCTGATCCATGCGACGGAGATCAAGCACACGATCGTCTTGCGTGAGCACATGTCGGACAGGTCTCGCAAACGATGTACCGAGCCCGACTGATCGCGGACCAAAATCCGTTGCCAACTGAACCGCGCGCCGATTTCGTCCATTGTCGAGCACACGCGTGTCTGCGCGACAGGACGTGCGCCACCTTCGCGTCATCGCGGCGGCGCGGTACACGCGGTTTCGCGCGATCTTCCATGCGCAGCCCGCCGGCTGAAGGCTGAACGGTTGCGGCACATGCGTTGCAGCACCGGCGGCGCATGTCATCATCCCGACCCTCACGCCGCGACTTTTGTGTCCACGCGTGTCAAGCCGCTTCTCTGGTGACGATTGCGTCGTGGCTCGAAGCGTGCGGCGGCAGTCTCACCAGCCCGAGCAACGCGCCCGCGCTGCCGGCGATCAGCGCCACCGTTTCGAGCGGAGCGATCACGCTGACGATCGATTCGAGCTCACCGCTTGCGAACGTCGGCGGCGCGGCGCTGGTCCAGACTGCGTCCGGCAACTTCCTCGTCGCCCGCACCGCTCAGGACACGTTCACGGCGCTCACTGCGATCTGCACGCACGAAGCGTGCACCGTGAGCGGGTTTCAGAACCAGCACTACGTGTGTCCGTGCCACGGGTCCGAGTACACGACGAGCGGCGCGGTGGTCCAAGGTCCCGCGCCCGCGCCGCTGCGTCAGTTCGCGACGAGGCTCACAGGCCCGGTGCTGACGATTACGGTTGCCTGACGGCGTTGCATCTTCGGAGTGTTATGCTCCTCTGGTGACGTCGCGCAGCTGTATCAGACGACGCATCCTGCTGACCTTCGCGGTGTTCTGCTGCCTTGCCATTACCGCGCTCGCGCAGCGGCGCGGGTTCGGCGGCTTCGGCGGCCGGTTCATCCCGTTCGCGATCCAGCCGAACGCGAAGTACGACGGACGCTTCACCTTCGTGCGCGTGAAGTACGAGACGGCGCCGGGCGGGTACTGGTGGCGCGGTCTGCCGTCATGGGCGCACGGCTATCCGCTGGCCGAGCAGAACCTCATGAAGATCATGAACGAGGTCAGCTATCTGGGTGCGAACGACGAAACGATCAACACGCTGACGCTCGACGATCCGGAGCTGTTCAAGTACCCGGTCGCCTACATCATCGAGGTGAGCTGGTGGACGCTGAGCGATCGCGAAGCGGCCGGCCTGCGCGCGTATCTGCAGAAGGGCGGCTTCGTCATCGTCGACGACTTCAAGATGCCTGGCGATTTCGGCAGCCCCGGCTGGGAGCCGTTCGAAGCAAACATGAAGCGTGTGCTCCCGAACGTTCGCTTCTACGATCTCCAGGCGACGCATCCGATCTTCCATTCCTTCTTCGAGATTGACGATCTCGAGATCGTTCCGCAGGCCTACAACTTCGGCAAGCCGATCTTTCGCGGAGTCTACGAGGACAACGATCCCGCGAAGCGCCTGCAGATGATCGTCAACTACAACACCGACGTCTCGCAGTTCTGGGAGTGGTCCGGCACGGGGCTGCGGCCGATCGATCAGACGAACGAAGCGTACAAGCTCGGCGTCAACTATCTGGTTTACGGCGTAACCCACTAGTAGTGATCGCGCGGTCCTTCTGGGTGCGAAGGTGTGCCTGACGGAGTCGCCCTCCGGGCGAACGTCACAACGACGAGGCCGCACGCCATGCCGACAACGGCCCCGCCGATCACGTCGAGCGGATAGTGGACGCCCAGGTACACACGCGAGAACGCAATCGCGCACGCGAGCGCCCACCACACGACTGCCGCCGGCGGCAGCGCGTGCGTCAGCACCGTCGCGCCGGCGAAGGCGTTCGCCGAATGGCCGGAGGGGAACGACCAGTCGCGCGGATGACCGCCGATCACCTGAATGGTCGGATTCGACTGGAATGGGCGGACGCGCTGCACGGCGGGCTTGATCACGCGATCCGCCGCGACGCTGGCGAGCACTATCGCGAGCGCGAGTTGCGCAAGCGATTGCGGGGCGATGCGCCGGGCGCCGGCAAGCAGCATCCCGAGGATCAGCCACACGATGCCGCCGCGGCCGACGACGCTCAGGATCCACATCAGCGAGTCCAGCGCATGCACGCGATGCGCGACAACCCATCCGAACAGTCGAGCGTCAAGCGTCAGCATTCAATCCAGAATATCCACTGACCCACGGTATCATTGCGCCGCGGTTATCGAGGACGGTGAATCGTGAGGCGTTTTGTCTGTTCCATTTTCCTGGCGACGATGGCCGCGGCGGCCGTGCGCGCGGCGACGCGGCTTCCGTCGGCCGACGGCCAGTACTGGGATGTTCAGGACACGTCGACGTGGGCGCAGGACAGCGGCGGCATCGCGACGGGCGGCCGCGCGTATCCGTTCAACGGCTTTGGCTATCTCAAGGTTCAGATCCGCGTGGCCGGCGGCGCGGTGCTCGCGCGCAACCAGTACGTGCGAGGCTTCGGGCTCGCGCATGACGGCGGCGAACGGTTCGATTCGACTACGCCTGTCTTTGTCGATGGTGTCGTAATCGATCGGGCGCTCTTCGCGCCCAAAGATACGAATTATCTGCGCTACGTCGACACGTTCACCAATACGACGGCGGAGACGCGTGTGGTCAGCGTCGCATGGGGCGGAGCCTCGGGCGCGTACGAGGATGGCGGACGTGTCGCCGTGGCGACGAGCTCGAACGGCGACCGGCGGATCGATCTGACCGACAGCTTCGTCACGGTGATGCAGAACGCGCGCGCAGTCGACGATCCGGTGCGCGGGCCATCGGGACACGGTCCGTCGGCGCACGTGCTCGGCTCGCGAACGTCCGGGCTGCTCACGAAGATTGGCGACATGTACGCGGATCCATTCGTCGACGCCTGGCCGGGGTTCGATCCCGCGCATATCGGCTATGTGTTCACGTTGACCGTCGAGGCCGGTCGATCGGTGGCGCTGATGACGTTCGTCGTGAAAGGCCTCAGCGAGACGTACGATCCGCGCGGAGGGTTTCCGATTCCCATCCGCGACGGCCTCGTCGCGCCGAAAAATCAGGCGCCGTTCAGCGGCGAGAGGCCGAACATACCTCCGCCCGGATCGCAGATCGCGCTCGTCACCGGCGTCGCCACGCGGCTCGTCGCCGAGCCCGACCTCCGCGGGCTGACGGCGCGGCAGCGCGCGCAGATCACCAACTGGCGGCTTCCTCCGGCGCAGGCGCCACCCGCGTTCACGGTCGTTGAAAAGACCGTTCCACAACTTCAACAGGCACTCACAACCGGCGTGACGACGTCTGAGGATCTCGTGCGCGAGTACCTGAGACGCTTGTCCGCCTACGATCGCCACGGTCCGGTGCTGCGCTCGATGCTCGCGCTCAACCCGCGTGCGATTGCCGACGCGCGGACGCTCGACGCGGAGCGTACCGCCGGCCGTGTCCGCGGACCGTTTCACGGCATTCCGGTGGCGTTCAAAGACAACATCGACGCGGTCGGGCTGCCGACGACTGGCGGATCGGCGGCGCTCGTCGAGCATCGGCCACGAATCGATTCGCGTATGGCCGCGGGGATGCGGCGCGCCGGAGCGGTCCTGCTCGGGAAGACGAATCTCGACGAATTTCCCTTCGGCGATTTCGGGATCAGCACCGTCGGCGGGACGATCGGCAACGCGTTCGATGCGTCGCTGAGCACCGCCGGATCGAGCGGCGGCAGCGCGACGGCGGTCGCATCGAGTTTCGTGACGCTGGCGTTCGGCACCGACACATGTAACTCGTTGTCGAACCCTGCGTCGTTCGCCTCGCTTGCGACCATCCGCACAACCCGAGGCTTGACCAGCCGCGCGGGCGTGATGCCGCTCAACACGTTCAACGATGCGGTCGGTCCGATCGCGAAAACGGTGCGGGAGCTCGCGCTCGTGCTCGATCAGGTGGCGGGTCAGGATCCGGAAGATGACGCAACCGCAGACGCGGCACGACACATCAACGAGCTCGCCCTTCCGCCTTCGCCAAGGCTACGACGGACCGCCGAAGCGCGAAGCGCGGAGGCTGGTCGACAGGCTCAGGGCGAGCGAGAAAGACCGTTCTCGGGTGCGATCGATCGCGGCACGCTGAAAGGCGTCCGCATCGGGCTGATGCGGCAGCTGTTCGTCGGCGTGACAGGCGAACGGGAGGTTGCGGCGCTGATGGAGGAGGTCGCGAAGGAGCTGCGCGCCGCGGGCGCAACGGTCGTCGATGTCGCTATTCGAGATCTCGACGCCCAGTACCGCGCGGCTCGCGGCAGCGCGCCTGGATCGCTCCGCGCGGCGTGGACTGCGTACCTCGCTCGCGGTGCCGCGGCCGGCGACAAGGTGGTGACGATCGAGGATTTGCTCGCATCCGGGAAGCTCGCGCCGGCGAGCGCGCGCCGGTTCGAGGATGCGCTGCAGCCAGTCCCCGCCGGCGGCGCGCTGCGGGACGCGACGGCGAAATTCGTCAAGGGCCGCGAAAACTTCCGCGATCTGTTCGTCGCGCTGATGGATCGAGAGCGGCTCGACGCGCTGCTGTATCCCGCCAACCAGGCGCGGCCGCACACGCACGAAGGCGGGCTCGAGCGATACGGCGGCGAGCCGGGCACGTGCGAAGAGAGCGCGATGACCGGCCTGCCGCAGGTCACCGTCCCTGCGGGATTCATCGGCGGCCGCTACCCGGTCGGCGTCTCGTTTCTCGGCCGGCTGTGGGCGGACGGGCAGCTGCTCGGTCTCGCCAACGCGTACGAGCAGGCGACCCATCATCGCCGGCCTCCCACTCTCGCCAGATAACGGAGATTTTCCAGATGGCTTTGACCCGAGTCCTCGTTCTCATCTCGGGTTTTCTCGCTCTTGATTCAGTTGTTGGCGCACAGCAGGTGGCCGCGCCACGCGCGCTCGAGGTCAAGTACGTCCGCGACAGCGAGGAATACGCCACTCTTGCGCGGCAGGTGTACCGGCTCGCGGGCGACGCAGTCGAGCGAGCGCGTTCGTCGCCGCGATCCGCACCGTGGGCCGTCGTGCTCGACGTCGACGAGACGACGCTCGACAACTCGACATACCAGCTCGAACGCGCGGCGTACGGCCTGCCGTACGACGAGCGCTCCTGGGCCAGCTGGGTGCTGCGGCGCGAGGCGGCGGCGGTGCCCGGCGTCAAGAGTTTCGTCGATCGAGTGCGCCTAGCCGGCGGACACGTTGCCTTCATCACCAACCGCGACGCGGCGCTTGCCGACGCGACTCGCGCCAACCTGGCAAGCGTCGGCCTCTGGAACGACGACGATCGCTTGTGTGGCCAGAAGTCGCAATATCCAAAGGCCGTGCGGCGCCTCGAGGTTGTGACTGGTACCGGCGACTGCGCCTGGCCGAACACGCCGATGCGTATCGTCGCCTTCGTCGGCGATCAGATGGGAGACTTCCCGGCGGCTTCCGAATCGATACGTGGCGCCGGCTCGGATGACGCGTTCGGCACGACTTGCTTTCTGCTGCCGAACCCGATGTACGGCGACTGGACCTCGCGCGTGACGCGCGTGAAATGACTCGCGTCTCACCGTGTCGGGCGCCAGCCGCAGCGCTGACTGTCGAGCCGTAGCGGCGCAGCCGCGAAGGCTGATAGGCTACGGGCGTGCGTCGGATCATAGTCGTCGCGTTCGTGACGCTTCTGTCCGTACTACCTTCGGTCGACGTCCTGTACTGCCCGGATGGCTGTTCCGACATGGCCCGCACGGAATCCGCATGGCAGAACTGCGTACCGCACGTTGGCGACGAATGCGGCCTCTGTCTCAATGGTGTCGCCGTTCACCGTGACATGGCCATCATCGAACCGATCCAGCCTTTCGTGGACGTAACCCCCCGCGTCTCGGCTACCCTCATCTCGATCCCGCCCCGCTCGCTCGATCGACCGCCTCGGGTTGACCAGATACAGTTTCCGCGTCTGTAGCGCGGGCCTTCAGGCCCGCGATTCGGTGGCCCTGAAAGGGCCGCCCTAAAGTAATGACGTACGAGCGGAGCGGCTGTCTCTATGCGAGCGATCGTTATTGGTACCGTGTACTTCGTAATCTGCGCATTCGCATCCGCGGCGCGGGCCCAGACCGCGTCGGTTCGTCTCGAAATCCGCAGCGACGGAGGCGTCGCCGCCGGCGCGTCGGTGGTCGTCAACGGCGTTGAGCATCGCGCGGACGAACACGGCGTGCTGGCACTCGATCTGCCGCCAGGGCAGATCGAGGTGGTCGTGGTGAAGGAAGGCTTCGCGCCGGCCAGCGTCACCTTCGAGATCCGCACCGGCGAAACGCGGACGGTCGCGATCGATTTGCAGCCGCAGGAGACGATGGAAGAACACGTCACTGTTGCCGCGACGCGGACCGACAAACGGATCGAAGACCAGCCGATGCGTGTCGAGGTGCTCGATCGCGAAGAGATCGAAGAAAAGCTGATGATGACGCCCGGCGACATCGTCATGATGTTGAACGAGATGGGCGGGCTGCGCGTGCAGGCGACGTCGCCGTCGCTCGGTGCGGCGAGCATTCGGATTCAAGGCATGCGGGGGCGTTACACGCGGTTTCTGTCTGATGGTCTGCCGCTCTTCGGCGAACAGGTCGGCTCGTTCGGGCTGCTTCAAATCCCGCCGACTGATCTCGCCCAGGTCGAGGTGATCAAAGGCGTTGCATCATCCTTGTATGGCGCCGGCGCGATGAGCGGCGTCGTCAACCTCGTCTCGCGGCGCCCGGGAGCCGAACCGCAGCGGGAAGCGCTCGTCAATCGATCGACGCGCGGAGCGACCGACGGCGTGTTCTGGTACTCGGCGCCGTTGAACGCGAATTGGGGAATGACGCTGCTGACGAGCGCGCACGGCCAGCAACACACGGATGTCAACGACGACGCGTGGGCGGATCTGCCGCGCTACGCCCGCGGTGTCGTCCGGCCGCGCGTGTTCTGGGACAACCACGGCGGCCGTTCGTTTTTCGCGACGGCCGGCGCGACCTGGGAGGACCGCAGCGGCGGCACGATGCCTGGAGGCGTATTGTCGGCGACCGGCGCGCCATACGTCGAAGCGCTCGACACGCGTCGTTTCGACGGCGGCGCGTCCGGCCAGACGCTCCTCGGCGAACGGTACGTCGTCACCGCGCGCGCGTCGTTTGCGTATGCGAATCAGGACCATCGATTCGGCGAAACCGAAGAGCGGGATCGCCGCCGCACTGCCTTCGCCGAGGTGGCGGTGCGCACGGCAGTCGGCCGTCAAACCATCGTGGCCGGCGCGGCCGTCGAGCACGACAGCCTCCGTCCGCGCGACGTGCCGCCATTCGGGTACGCCTTCACGGTTCCAGGCGTGTTCGCACAGGACGACGTGGAGGTCGCAAAATGGCTGGCGGTGTCGATGAGCGGCCGCATCGACGTCCACAACGAGTTCGGCACGTTCGTCAGCCCGCGCGTATCGGCGCTGCTCCGGGCGAACGGCTGGTCCAGCCGTCTGTCGTTCGGCACCGGGTTCTTTGCGCCGACGCCGCTCACCGAGGAAACCGAGGCGGCCGGTCTGTCGCGATTGCTGATCCCGAGTGCGCTGAAGGCGGAGCGCGGACGCAGCGCCTCGCTCGACGTCACTCGGTCGGCGGGCGCCGTGTCTGCAACGGTGACGTTGTTTGCGTCGCGGGTCCGCGATCCGATCGAGGTCGATCGGACGGATACATTCGTGCTGCGCAATCTCGAGGCGCCGGCGACAAACGCCGGCGTCGAGCTGCTCGGAACCTGGCGTCGCGCGCCGTTTTCGGCCACGGCGACCTACACATATGTGAACGCGCGCGAGCGTCTCGACGGCACGCGCGTCAGCGTGGCGCTCACGCCGCGGCACAGCGCCGGGCTGGTCGGCATGTGGGAACGTGCCGACAGGGGGCGAATCGGTCTCGAGTGGTATTACACGGGCGAGCAGCGGCTCGAGGCGAATCCGTACCGCGAGCGCAGCGCGCCGTACGTGTTGTTTGGCGCGCTGGTCGAGCGGCGCATCGGCCGATATCGTTTGTTCATCAACGCGGAGAATCTCGGCGACGTGCGTCAGACCGACTGGGATCCGCTCATTCGGCCTGCGCGCGGCGCGGACGGCCGCTGGACGGTCGACGCATGGGCGCCGCTCGACGGCCGCAACGTCAACGGCGGCCTGAGGGTCGTGTTTTAATGGCGCCAGGAGCTCGTATGAAGCGTCTGACGTTGATCGCAATCGCGCTGCTGGCAGCCGCCGGCGTGCGCCCTCTGCTTTCCCAGTCCTCGCCACCGAACGACACGTTCGCGGGCCTGCGTGCGAGGTCGATCGGCCCGGCGGTCACCTCTGGCCGCGTGATGACGATCGCTGTCCATCCAACGAACAAAGCGATCTTCTACGTCGGCGCCGCGTCGGGCGGCGTCTGGAAAACCGTGAACGGCGGCGCGTCGTTCCAGCCGGTGTTCGACACGCAAGGGTCGTTTTCGATCGGCTGGATCGCGATCGACTCGCGCAATCCCAACATCGTCTGGGTCGGCACGGGCGAGCGGAACTCGCAGCGGTCGGTCGCGTACGGTGACGGCGTGTACAAGAGCGAAGATGCCGGACGGTCGTGGACCAATGTGGGATTGAAGGACTCGCAGCACATCGGCCGCATCGTCATCAACCCGAAGGACAGCGACCTCGTGTACGTCGCCGCGCAGGGTCCGCTCTGGGCGCCGGGCGGTGATCGCGGGCTCTACAAAACCGTCGACGGAGGAAAAACCTGGACTCAGATCCTGAAACTCTCCGAAAACACCGGCGTCAGCGACGTCGTGCTCGACCCGCGGAATCCCGACGTGATTGTCGCGTCGGCGTACCAGCGCCGGCGCCATTTCTTCACGATGATCAACGGCGGCCCGGAGAGCGCGATTCACCGGAGCACCGACGGGGGCAAGACCTGGAAAAAAGTGACGACCGGTTTACCCACTGAGGAACTGGGGCGGATCGGTCTGGCGATCTCGCCGGTGAATCCTGACGTCCTGTACGCCAACGTCGAAGCGGCGAACTCGAAAGGCGGCATCTTCCGGTCGGCCGACAACGGCGTGACCTGGGAGAAGCGCACCGACTACAACCAGGGGTCCATGTACTACGGCGACGTCTTCGCGGACCCGGCGAACGTCGACCGCATCTACGTGCCTGACGTGATCTTTCAGGTATCGGACGACGGCGGCAAGACGATGCGGTCGCTTGGCCAGCGCAATATGCACGTGGACAACCACATCATCTGGGTCGACCCTGAGAACACGAGCCATCTGCTCGTCGGAAACGACGGCGGTCTGTACCGATCGTTCGATCGCGGCGCCACCTGGGCTTTTTTCGGGAACCTGCCGCTTGCACAGTTCTACGACGTCGACCTCGACAATGCGGCGCCGTTCTACAACGTCTACGGCGGTCTCCAGGACAACAACTCGCTCGGCGGCCCCTCGCGCACGCGATCGGAGCATGGCATCCTGAACCAGGACTGGTTCGTCACACAGGGCGGCGATGGCTTCGTATCCCACGTCGATCCTGAAGATCCGAACATCGTCTACGCGGAGCTGCAGCACGGCGTCATCGTGCGGTACGACAGGCGGACCGGCGAGAGGATCGGGATTCAGCCGCAGGAGGAGAAGGGCGGTACGCCGCTGCGCTGGAATTGGGACTCGCCGTTCATCATCTCGCCCCATTCGCACACACGGCTGTACTTCGGGTCGCAGGTGCTGTATCGATCCGACGATCGCGGCAACTCCTGGAAGATCATCTCGCCCGACATGACGCGGCAGATCGATCGCAACACACTGCCGGTGATGGGCCGTGTGTGGGGACCCGAGGCAGTGGCCAAGAACACGTCGACGGCGCTGTACGGGAACATTTCGGCGCTCGCGGAGAGTCCCAGAAAAGACGGTCTACTGTATGTCGGCACCGACGATGGTCTCATTCAGGTCAGCGAGGACGCGGGCGCGCACTGGCGCAAAATCGACAAGCTCCCGGGCGTGCCGTCCGATGCCTACGTGGCGCGGATTCGCGCCTCGCAGCACGATGCGTCCACCGTTTACGCGGCCATCGAGAACCATCAGAACGGCGACTTCGCGCCGTACCTGCTCAAGAGCACCGACACGGGACGGACCTGGAAGTCCATTGCCGGCGATCTTCCGGTGCGCGGCTCGACCTATGCGATCGCGGAGGATCACGTGGATCCGCGTCTGCTCTTCGCCGGCACCGAGTTCGCCGCGTACTGGAGCCAGGACGGCGGCCAGCACTGGAGCAAGATCGCGGGCGTTCCCACGATTGCGGTCCGCGAAATCGCGATCCAGAAGCGCGAGAACGATCTCGTGCTCGGCACCTTCGGCCGCGGCATCTACATCGTCGACGATTACTCGCCGGTACGCATCTCGACGCCTGGTGCGGCGACGCAGACGGCGACGCTCTATCCCGTTCATGACGCGGCTCTCTTCGTGCCGACGATGCAGTACGGGATGCCGGGGAAGGGGTTTCAGGGCGAGATGCTGTACTCGGGTGAGAATCCGCCGTACGGGGCCGTGATCACGTACCGGTTGGACGAGAAGATCAAGACGCTGAAAGAGAAGCGGATCGATGCGGAGAAGGCGGCGGAAAAAGTAGGGAAGCCCATCCGGTATCCCACCGCCGACGAGCTGCGCGCCGAAGCGGACGAGGAGGCGCCCACGGTGCTGCTCACGATCGCCGGTGCCGACGGCACACCGGTGCGGGTGCTGACCGGTCCGGTGGAGAAGGGCCTGCAGCGCGTTGCGTGGGATCTCCGCGCGCCCGCGCATCGCCTTCCGCCGAACCGCCCGCGCGGCGAGCTCGACGAGCTGTTCGGCGATCCGCTCGTCGGTCCGTACATCGTCCCCGGCCGGTACAGCGTCACGCTCTCGCAGCGCGTTGGCGGCGCGGTGAGTCAGCTTGCCGGCCCGGTCTCCTTCAACGTCGCACTGGATCCGCAGGCGGCGCCCGAAGCGGCGGATCAATCAGCGCGGTGGGGATTCCAGCAGAAGCTGCAGGCGGTCCGCCGCGACCTCGCGGGATCGTTGGAATTGGCGAACAGCACCACCACGAGGCTGGAGGCCATTCGAAAGGCCCTCGATGCCACACCGGCCGCGCCGCGCGCGCTGCACGATCAAGCCCGCGCCCTTCAGCGCCGCCTCACCGACATTCTGGTGGCGCTGCAGGGCGATCGGCGGCTCGGATCGCGGAGCGTTCCGCTGCCCGTTTCGATCTCCGAGCGCGCGAACACGATCTCGGAGGAATTGGACCGCACGCTCGCGCGGCAGACGACGACGCACGAACAGCAGTATCAGATTGCGTCAGAGCTCTTCGCCGTGGAGCGGGCGAAGCTGAAGACGCTCGTCGACACGGATCTGCCGGCAATCGAAAGGGAGCTGGAGCGGCTCGGCGCGCCGTACACACCTGGCCGCGTGCCAGGGCTCTAACTGCGTCTTCTATCGCAACGGCGAGGAACCCGAGTAAACAGACCACGAACACTGCGAGCGGCCGTCGACATGTCTCACCGCTTCGGCGGCGCGACGAAGTCGATGACCTGCCGATCGTTGCGCCGGTAGGTGCTGAAATCGCTCCGGTCGACGGTAATCACCTGGCATCGGGTGTGCAGTTCGGTCATCACCACGATCGACGCGTCGGCGAGGTCCATCCGAGCGTAGCGCGTCATCAGCGTACGAACACGCGCTCATATCTGACACAACGGCAACACCATTGGCGCGGCTGACGCAGCCGCGAGCGTTTTGATGTATCGTTGCAGCCTTCCGAGCGGTCAACCTCGACTTGATGAGGAGGATGGCCACGATGAAAGCGGTTGCTCTCGCGCTCCTTGCGACGTTGGCGGCCAGTCCAGCGCTCGCGCAGCAGTCGGATCGTTCTATTGCGAAATCGGCCGCAGCGGCGGCCGCAGCAGTTGCGGCCGAGCGGGATTCCGCCGGCGATCGGGGCACGCTGTTCTGGTCAGGGCTTGCGCTCGGCAGCGCCGGCGTCGCGACGAGCGTACTCGCCGTCACCGTGGCGCGTGTGGAAGACAACAGCACCGGGAACGCGCCGTCGGGCGCCTACCAGGCGTGCGTCGCGCAGAAAAGAGATCCTATCTACGCCGGCAACAACTGCGAGGCCCTCAAGGCCAAGAACGTGAAGATGCTCGCTGCGGGCGTGGCGGTCGGCGCCGCCGGCGTGGCGCTGATGATCGGCAGCCATACGAGCGCCGAAATCAGCCCCGGGGTTGTTCGTTTCGTGCACCGGATCCGGTTCTAACCAAGGAGGAGACGATGCACCGCCTGCGCACGGTACTCGTGGTCGTTCTGGCGTTCGTACTGATCCCGGCGCTGGCCTTCGCGCAGCGCACGACGACCGGCACCATCGCCGGCAAAATCGTCGACTCGAGCGGCGCGGTGCTGCCGGGTGTGACGTTGACGGTTACCAGCCCGGAAACGCTCGGGCAGTACACAGCCGTCACCGACGCACAGGGGATGTTCCGCGTCACCAACCTGCCGCCCGCGGTCTATGACATCCGCGCGGAGCTCGCCGGATTTCAAACCGTCATCCGCAAGGAGGCCGTCCGGCTCAACGCCGTCACCGAAGTCGACGTCACCATGGCGGTCGGCTCAGTCGCCGAAACCGTCACGGTGACCGGCGAGTCGCCGATCGTGGATCCCGAGCGTGCCGGCCTCTCGGTCAACATCAACAACCAGGCGCTCACCACGCTGCCGGTGACGACGAACCGGCGTTTTCAGGATGCGTGGCTGCTCGTGCCGGGCGTCAACGTGAACCCGGCGACGCAGGAGCTGACTGGATCCGAGCGGCGGACGAGTCTCGACGGCGCGGACGTCACCGATCCGTTCGGCGGCGACATCTTTTCTGTCAACCTGAACTACGACGCGATCCAGGACGTGGAGATCAAAGCCCTCGGTGCCGAAGCGGCCGACGGTTCGAGCATGGTCGGCCAGTTCATGAACATCGTCACCAAGAGCGGCGGGAACAACTTTCACGGGACCGCGGCGCTCTTCTCGATCCCGCAGGACTTCAACGACTCGAACGTTCAAGGCATTCCTGCGAATCGCCGCAAGGACTATCAGCCCGACCTGACGCTCGGCGGCCCGATCCGCCGCGACAAGATCTGGTTCTTCATGGCCTATCGCCGCGTGCAGACGGATCAAACGTTCAACAATGCCCCCGCGGCGGTCGAGAAGCGCGGCAACCTGTGGTTTCTGAAGCTGACGACCCAAGTTCAGAACGCGCATCGTTTGCAGGTGAGTTTTCAGTACGACCGGACGGTGCAGGCGAACGCGATCTTCCGGGGCACCGTCGCGCCGGGTCGGAACCTGGGGCTGCTCACGAGCTCGACGACCGCAGGCCTCGGCAGCTCCACACCGCAGATCGTCGATCCGTCCGCGCTCGGCACGCTGGTCAAGGGCGGACCGCTCGCCAGCTTCAATTACCACTGGGTGATCAGCGCGTCGCGGCTCTTCCAGTTCGTCGGCAGCTTCATGATCAACAAGCCGAACGACCTTCAGCCGAACGACGGCCAGGCGCTGAGCGTGACGAAGATCATCCAGACGAATCCGCAAGGCAACATCCTCGGCAACCTGACGACGACCGCGATTGAAGGCGGGTTTGGCGGCGTCGATACATCGCACCGCTCGATGATCTATCTGTCGCCCTCCATGACGTTTTTCGTGGGAGACAAGCTCGGCTCGCACGAGTTCAGGGGCGGCGCGGACCTGTATCCCTCGATTCGGAACGATACGAGCAGCAATCTCGCGCCGGTGGAGTTCTACTATCGTCCGCCGGGCACGACGGGCAGCCAGGACGTGCTCTTCGAACGCGACATCCTGCGAGGCTTCGACGGGGGCACAACGGTCAGCAACAAGGCGTGGGAGCATCACTACGCCGGCTATTTCCAGGACCGCTGGAAGCCGTCGGCGCGGGTGGCGATCAAAGCCGGGATTCGCATCGAGACCAACAGCATCTTCACTGCCGATCGGCAGAAAGTTCTCGGCGCGCTGTTGCCGGCCGCCTTGCCGACCAACACCGCGGATCGCGAGTTCCACCAGTGGGTGAAGATGCCGAACTTCGGCATCTCGTTCGACGCCGGGTCGATCGGCGTCTTCCGCGGTACGGCGCAGCGCGGCTATGAGTGGCTCGATCTCGGCGGCGGCGACGGCACGTCACATGCGCCGAACGTGCTGGCGACCGACATCTTCCGTGCGTCGCCGCGTGGGAATGCCACGCTGAACCAGTCGTTGCCCGGCGGCTTCCCGCTGGGCGTCGCCTTCGGCGACACGAAGGACGGCACCATCCGGAACGGCCGCACGTATGTCAACGAGTTCTCGGGCGCCTGGGAGCATCGGCTGCCGCGCACGAGCTCGATCAGCACGACGTTCCTGTGGCGCCGCAACTGGGACTATCAGAGCGGCGACGACTACAACGTGGTTCGCGATCCGAAGACCGGCGCCCTCCTGGATCGGCCGTTCCCGGATTACGACTCCATCATCAACACGTACAACCCGAACTATACGTGGCAGCAGAACCGGTCCGTGCAGCTTCTCTACACGAAGAATTTCGCGGGCAAATGGGGGATGAACGCGAACTACTCGTACATCATCTCGTCGGTGATTCGCACACGATGGAATGCCACACGGGACACGCTGCAGTTCTACGGAATCAGTCCCGACGACGTGCTGTCGCAGCGCGCGACGCCGCGTCACCTCGCGCGACTCTCGTCGTTCGTCAAGATCCCGTACGATCTCACGCTGTCGGTGTTCTACAGCCTCAGCCAGGGCGCGCGAGCGAACATCATGACAGGCGACTTTCCCTTGAATGCCCCGGCGCCGCGCGTCGTCCTGTCGAACGGACGCTGAGTCGCCGACCCGTTCTTCAACATCGCGTACCCCCGCGCCCGCAGGAACGACGTCGACATGATCAAGGCTGACGACGCGCATCTGGTGAACCTGCGGATTCAGAAGAGCATCCCGTTTCCGGGCAATCGCAAGATCGATGTGAGCGGAGACGTGTTCAACCTGTTCAACAATGCAGCGGCGACTGGATTCCTCTCGTCGGACATCCGAGCGTCCACCTTCGGCGTGCCGACGAACTACGTCCCGGCGCGCGTTGCGCAGGTCGGGGTGAGGATGACGTTCTGATCTCGAGGTGTAGGGGCGGACCTGCGTGTCCGCCCCGGGGCCGACACATAGGTCGGCCCCTACACGGAAACGAACGCTGCTCTAAGGCGTGTGCCGCATCATCCAGGGCATCACGACGAACAGAAGAAAAGCGACCCACGCGACAGCAGCCTCATCTCCCGGGCGAGATTGCCGCGCAATCGAATACGCTTGAGCCGGTGACGGGAGCCACGATATCGCTTCGGCGCTCTCGCTCCGGAACGCGCGTCGCTCGTCGCCTGGTAGCCCACGCGGCATAGCAGACCGCGATCGAGCGATCACGCGCGCGCGGTTTTCAGCAAGCGGTTTGAATCGGCGGCTGAATGGCGGACGACAGGTCACGGCCGGTGCCCGTCCCGTTCGGCATCTGATCAACGCGGTGGTGGCCCGCCGAGGGCGGCCAGCCGCGATAGCGCCGCCGGTCAATCGGGCCGCGCGTGCAGCGCCTCGGCGTACCGCTGCCGCGCGAGCTCCGGCTGGCCCAGGGTTTCTTCAATCAGCCCGAGATGATACGCGACGCGCCAGGCGGGCGCCGAGGTTCTTCGCAGAGACCTCGCCGACGATGATGTCGGCAATCCCGCGGTCGATCACCGCATTCGACGTGCTCGACCACCACTGACGCTCCTGTTGCGACCGGTTGGTCTTACCATAATGAGATGGGCGACGGCGCCATCCACAGACACGATCACGATTCACACGGTGATACTGCTGTGTCGCCGCGCACGATGATCGTGGCTGTGACGTTGACGCTTGCGTTCGTCGTGTGTGAGGCGGTTGCCGGATGGTGGGGACACAGCCTCGCGCTGCTGTCCGATGCGGGCCACAACCTGACCGACGCAGCCGCGCTGGGTTTCAGCTGGTACGCGCTTTCGATCGCGCGCAAGCCGTCGCACCACGGCATGACGTTCGGCTACCACCGCGTCGGCGTCGTCGCCGCGCTGGCCAATCCCGTCTCGCTCGTCGCGATCGGATTGTGGATCGTGTGGGAGGCGTTCGCCCGGCTGCGCGCGCCTGAACCGGCCGACAGCCGCCTGATGATCGGCGTGGCAGTCGCCGCCATCGTGGTGAACCTGATCATCGGCATGCGGCTTCATGCGGGCTCCAAGCACGACCTCAACGTCCGCAGCGCCTACATGCACATCATGGGCGATGCGGTGTCGGCCGCTGGCGTGGTGGTCGCCGGGTTCGTCGTGGCTTTCACCCGGAACGTCGTCGCCGACCCGATCGCGTCGCTGCTGATTGCCGCGTTCATCCTTCGGAGCAGCTGGGGGATTCTGCGGGAAAGCGCGACGATCATGCTCGAAGGGACGCCGCCCGGCACCGACATGCCGGGCGTGATCGCGACGATCAAAGAGGTGTCCGGCGTGCTCGATGTTCACGATCTCCACGTCTGGATGGTGGGCCCCGGCGTCGTCGCCTGCAGCTGCCACGTCGTCGTCGCCGAGCAAACCGTGCGCGAGGGACAACAGGTGGTTCGGGACGTGGCGACCGGCATCGAGCGGCGGTTCCACATCACCCATACGACCGTGCAGGTCGAAGTCGAAGGCTGCGATCCAAACGACTTGTACTGCGCGAAGCATTCCCCTCGGCGGGCCTGAGACACTCCGAAAAGGGGCCAACATGACCGGGCGCCATTCACCGGTCAATAGCGCGTATTCGTGGGCTCTCGCGGCCGCTCATCGGATCGGTCTCGCCGCCTGGCGGGATCGTGCGTACGATCTACCAGTGCGCAAAGCCGCAGTGCTCCTCGCTATAACGTGGATCTCGGCCCGCGCGCCGATCGCCGTCAGCGATCCGCGACCGAAGCTTGCCGTGGTGATCGTCGTCGACCAGATGCGCGCCGACTATGTCGAGCGCTTCCGCGGCGACTGGCGGAGCGGTCTGGAGCGTTTGGTCACACGCGGACCCTGGTTTCGTCAGACAGCGTACCCGTACTCCGACACCGTTCGCCCGACGATCAGCGCGTGCCGATTCTGCTGATGGGACGCGGTGTCAAGCCGGGCGAGTACGCCAGGCCCGTGACGCCGGCGGATATCGCTCCAACTCTCGCCGAGTTGTGCGGCGTGA
>Ga0066710_100001086_pt1 | contig 19203 bp, 21 predicted proteins | sample GraSoiAngelo_159_FD_79666 | JGI IMG/M metagenome (GOLD analysis project Ga0066710, IMG submission 79666) | Grasslands soil microbial communities from the Angelo Coastal Reserve, California, USA - 14_1009_16_40cm | ecosystem: Environmental > Terrestrial > Soil > Grasslands | place: USA...
GACGAGCTGCTGCTGGAGATCGGCGACGCCATCATCCAGAACGTGGACGAGGACGGGATGCTGAGGGCCTCGGTGTCCGAGATCGCCAACCTCGGCCCGTATCCGCTGGAGGAGGTCGAGAAGGCCCTGCGCGTCGTGCAGAACCTGGACCCACCCGGGGTGGCCGCCCGCGACCTCACCGAGTGCCTGCGCCTCCAGCTCCGCCACCTCGGGCTCGAGAACTCCCCGACCGACGTGATCGTGCGTGACTACATGAAGCAGCTCCAGTGCCACCAGTACCCCGAGATCGGGCGGCAGATGGGCCTCAGCCCCGACGAGGTGTCCCATCACCTCGAGATCATCCGCCGGCTCGACCCGAAGCCGGGGCTGAAGTACAGCCCCGACCACTCGACCTACGTCATCCCCGACGTGTTCGTGGTCAAGGAAGGGGACGAGTACAAGATCATCCTCAACGACGACGGGCTGCCCAAGCTGCGCATCAGCCCCACCTACCGCCGGATGCTCGAGGCCAAGGAGGCCGGCTCCGAGGAGACCCGCAACTACGTCAAGGAGAAGCTGCGCAGCGCGCTCTGGCTGCTGAAGAGCGTGGACCAGCGGCAGCGGACGATCTACAAGGTCGCGGAGTCCATCGTCCGCCATCAGCGCGGCTTCCTCGACCACGGCATCACCCAGCTCCGGCCGCTCGTCCTGCGCGACGTGGCCACCGACATCGGCATGCACGAATCGACCGTCTCGCGCGTGGTCGCCAACAAGTACATGCACACCCCGCGCGGGGTGTACGAGCTGCGCTTCTTCTTCCACAGCGGCATAACCTCCAGCATGGGGGAGGCGATCAGCTCCGTCACCATCAAGGACAAGATCAAGAAGATGATCGAGGGCGAGGACCCGTCCCGTCCCCTCTCCGACTCGCGCATCGCGGAGCTGCTGGGCAGCGACGGGCTGCCCCTGGCCCGGCGGACGGTCGCCAAATACCGGGAGGAACTGCGGATCCCACCCTCCAACCTCCGCAAGTCGGTCCACTGACGGCGCGCTGCCCTCGGCGCGCGCGGTACGGGAGGTGACTCGATGCAGGTCGAGTACACGGGCCGTCAGACCGAGGTCCCCGACGAGCTGAAGGCCCTGGCCGAGCGCAAGCTGAAGAAGCTGGCCCGGGTGCTGCGCGGCATCACCCACGTCCACATCATCCTCACCGTCGACAAGCACCGCCACCAGGCCGAGGTGAGCGCGCGCTCGCCCCGCCGGAGCCTGGCCGCCCGGCAGCAGACGGGCGACCTCGGCGTCTCCCTGGCCACCGTCTTCGACAAGCTGATCCGCCAGGCCAAACGGCACACGGGGAAGCGTCAGGAGCGCAAGCGCCGGGTCCCGGCCCGCGCCGCCGCCCAGCCCGAGGCCTGAGGGGCGTGGCGCGGCGCGCGCGTCCAGCGCCCGGGCCGTCGGTCGCGGTGCGGGAGCTGCTCCAGCAGGGGGGCGAAGGTCTGTCCCTGCGGCTGGTGGCCGGGCGGGCCGGTCTCGACCGCACCCTCCACCTCTCGCGGGTCCAGCGCCCGGGCCTGGCCCTCACCGGGTTCACCGACTACCTGCGCTACGGCCGGGTGCAGATCATCGGCGGCAGCGAGGTCACCTACCTGCGCACCCTTGCTCCCCGCCGGCGGGCCTCGATCCTCTCCCGCCTTGCCCGCACCCACGTGAGCTGCTTCGTGGTGACCAAGGGCTTGGCCCCGCCTCCCGAGCTGCGGGCGGAGGCGGAGGCCCGCGGCATCCCCGTCCTGGCCACGCCGCTGGAGTCGACGCGGTTCATCAAGCAGCTCACCGCCTTCCTCGACGAGCGGCTGGCCGAGCGCATCCACCTGCACTCGGTGCTGATGGACGTCTTCGGCCTCGGCGTCCTCATCGTGGGGGAGAGCGGCATCGGGAAGTCGGAGTGCGCCCTGGACCTCATCGACCGCGGCCACCGGCTGGTCTCCGACGACGTGGTGGAGATCAAGCGCATGTCCGACGCGCTCGTCGGCGCTTCCCCCGACCTCACGCGGTACCACATGGAGCTGCGGGGGCTGGGGGTGATCAACATCAAGGACCTGTACGGCGTTTCCTCGGTCCGCATGTCGAAGAAGGTGGAGCTGGTGGTGAGCCTGGAGCGGTGGGAGGCCGGCCGCGAGTACGACCGGCTCGGCCTGCGCGCGGAGCACTATGGGGTCCTCGGGGTGGAGCTGCCCCTGGTCCGCATGCCGGTCGCGCCGGGCCGCAACATCGCCATCCTGGTCGAGGTGGCGGCCCGCAACCAGCTCCTGAAGGCCCGGGGTTATGATGCGGCGCGGCGCTTCGCCGAGCAGGTGGACGAGATGATCGGCACCGAAGGGGCCGGGGGCCACGTGCGCAAGGTCGCCGTGGCCCGGCGGCGCGCGCCGCGCAAGCGGGGGCATGCCTAGCCGGAAGCGAGGGAAGGCGGCCGGGCCCCGGCCGGCCCGCGAGCCCCGCATCCTGATCATCACTGGCCTCTCCGGCTCGGGCAAGACGCATGTGGCCCGCGCGCTGGAGGACATCGGGTGGTTCTGCGTCGACAACCTTCCCTCCGCCCTCATCCCGCGCTTCGCCGAGCTGATCCGCGGCTCGGAGGAGCTCCGGCGCTCCGCGCTCGTGGTGGACATGCGGGAGCGGGAGTTCCTGAAGCAGTTCCCCCACGTGTTCCGGCAGCTGCGCGGCCGGGGCGGCCTGGGGGTGAGCCTGCTCTTCCTGGAGGCGGGCGAGAAGGCGCTGGTGCGGCGCTTCAGCGAGACCCGGCGTCCCCATCCCCTGGCCATCAACCAGCCGCCCATCGAGGGGATCCGCGAGGAGCGCGAGGCCCTGAAGCCGATCCGCAAGATGGCCGACCTCATCCTGGACACCTCGGACTACACCGTCCACCAGCTCCGCGACTACATCCGGGAGCACTACGACGTGCGCCACGAGGCGGCCCCGCTGGTGCTCTCCGTGATGTCGTTCGGCTACAAGTTCGGCGTGCCGTCGGAGGCCGACCTCGTGTTCGACGTTCGTTTCCTCCCCAACCCGAACTTCGTGCCATCCTTGAAGGCGCTGACGGGGAACCACGCCCCGGTGATCCGCTATATGCGCCGGCAGAAGGACACCGCCGTCTTCCTCGACAAGCTGCAGGCCTTCCTCGCCTACGTGATCCCCCGCTACATCAAGGAGGGGAAGAGCTACCTCACGATCGGCATCGGCTGCACGGGCGGCCGGCACCGCTCGGTGATGATCGCCAACGCGCTGGCCGAGGTGCTCGGGGCCCAGGGCCACCCGGTGCGGGTCCGCCACCGGGACCTGCGACAGTAGCTCATGACACGTCGGCAGTGGCCTTTTAACGCAGAGGACGCAGAGGGAACGGAGAGGACGCGGAGACACAAGAGGAATAGGACATGATTCTCCGTTCTCTGCGTCCTCGGGCTCGTCTTGCCATCTCTGCGACCTCTGCGTTGAAGAGTCCGTCCGGAGCGAAGGCATGATTGGAATAGTGGTCGTGACGCACGGGCAGCTGGCGGGGGAGCTGGTGAATGCCGCCCGCACCATCGTGGGGGAGATCCCGCGCATCGCGGCGGTTTCCATCGGATGGAGCGACGAGGTGACGGCGGCCCGGGACGCCATCGCCCACGCGGTGGCGGAGGTGGGCGAGGAGGCCCTCATCCTGACCGACATGTTCGGGGGAACGCCGACCAACGTCAGCCTGCCCTTCCTCTCGCCGCGGGTGGAGATCGTCACCGGGGTGAACCTGCCCATGCTCATCAAGCTCACGTCGCTGAGGGACGGCAAGCTGGCGGAAGTGGCCCGGGCGGTGCGCGAGCAGGGCAAGGACGCGATCTACGTGGCGAGCGAGGTGCTGGAGAAGAAGCCTTCGTGACCACGCGCGAGGTGCGGATCCGCAACCCGCTGGGCCTGCACGCCCGGGCCGCCGCCCGCTTCGTGCACACCGCCAGCCGGTTCCGCTCCCGCGTGACCGTCAGCCGCAGCGGCAAGAGCATGGACGGCAAGTCGATCCTGGGCATCCTGCTCCTGGCCGCCTCGCAAGGCACGCTGCTGCGCGTGGTCGCGGAGGGCGAGGACGAGGCAGCCGCCGTCGACGCTCTCACCGCCCTGGTCGAAGGCGGCTTCGGGGAGGACGCGTGAGGCGCCGCAAGGACCGGGGCTCTTAACGCAGAGGTCGCAGAGAACGAACAGAGAGGACTCGGAGGAGGGAAATGATGAAGACGAAGGAACGGAAGAAGAAGACCAGATACGGTCCCTCTTCGTATCTCTGCGTCCTCTCCGTTCTCTCTGCGTCCTCTGCGTTGAAAGGCAATTGAGCGGTCGGCCATGGAGCTGAAGGGGATCGGGGTCTCGCCCGGGGTGGCGATGGGTCAGGCCCTCGTGGTCGAGCGGGAGGCGGTCGCCGTCTTCCGCCTCCTGCTGGCTCCGGAAGCGGTGGAGGTGGAGGTCCAGCGCCTGACCCGGGCCGTCGAGGCCTCGCAGAAGCAGCTGCTGGCCATCAAGGAGCGCCTGGCCAGGGAAGTGGGCGGCAGCCACGCCTACATCTTCGACGCCCACCTGCTGATGCTGGAGGACCCGCTGCTGCTCGACCGGGCGGTGACGGTCATCCGCGAGGACCACGTCAACGCCGAGTGGGCGCTGCGCACCGTGGCCGATCAGCTCCACGCGCTGTTCGACGAGTTCACCGACGCCTACCTGCGCGAGCGGAGCACCGACCTCGACGACGTGCTGGGCCGCGTCCAGATCAACCTCGGCGGCGCGGCCGACGCGCCCTCGCTGTCGCGCCTGCCCGGCAGCTTCGTGCTGGTCACCGAGGACCTCACGCCCTCCGAAGCCGCCGAGCTGGACTGGGAGCGCATCCTGGCCGTGGCCATGGATGCCGGCTCGCCGACCCACCACACGGCCATCCTGGCCCGGTCGTTCGGCATCCCGGCGGTGGCCGGCCTTCAGGATGCGGTCCGCCGCGTGCCCCCCGGATCGCTGGTCGTCGTGGACGGGACCGGCGGCCGCCTGGTCGTCGAGCCCACCGCGCCCACGCTGGAAGGGTTCCGGGCCGTCCAGCAGCGCCACAAGCTGGAGGAGGAGCGGCTCCAGGCCACGAGCGCGCTGCCCGCGGTCACCCGGGACGGCGTGCGGGTGAGCCTCCAGGCCAACGTGGAGTTCCTCGACGAAGCCGACACGGCGCTCCTCTACGGCGCGGAAGGCATCGGACTCTTCCGCTCGGAGTACCTGCTGGGCCGATCGCGGGAATGGCCGGCGGAGAAGCGCCAGCTCGACGTCTACTGCCGGCTGGCGGAGCTCGTCCGGCCGCACGCCGTCACCGTACGCACCTGGGACGTGGGTCCCGAGGACCTGGCGCCGGGAGGCCCGACCAGCCCGAACCCCGCCCTCGGCGAGCGTTCGCTGCGCCTCTTGCGGCGCGCTCCCGAGGCGTTCCGCGGCCAGCTCCGCGCGCTGCTGCAGGCGGCCGCCCACGGAGCGCTGCGGATCATGTTCCCCTTCGTGTCGGGGCCGGCCGACTTCGAAGAGGCGCGGCAGCTGCTCGAGGAGGCCCGCCAGGAGCTGAGCCGCGACGGCCTTCCCTTCGGCGACAGGGTGCCGGTGGGCGTCACGATCGAGGTCCCGAGCGCCGCGATGACCGCCGACCTGCTCGCGTCCCGCGTCGACTTCTTCAGCGTGGGCACCAACGACCTCATCCAGTACCTGCTGGCGGTGGACCGGACCGATCCGCGGGTCTCGGCCCACTACCAGCCGCTCCATCCGGCCGTGCTGCGGGCGGTGCGGGGGGTGGTGGAGGCGGCGGAACGGGTCGCTATCCCGGTCTCGGTCTGCGGCGAGATGGCCGCCGATCCGACCACCGCGCTCGTCCTCGTCGGCCTCGGCGTGAAGGAGCTGTCGATGAGCCCCGCCGCCATTCCGCGGGTCAAGGCCGCGCTCCGGGGCGCCTCGTTCGCCCGGCTCAAGGAGGTGGCCGAGGGCTGCCTCGCGCTTCCGAGCGCGCGCGAGATCGAGGCCCGGCTGCGGGCCGAGCTGTCGGCGGTCCTCGCGGCGGGCCCGGTGCTTCAGGGAGAATAGCCGCCGATGTCCGAGATGCCGCGCCGCGTCGACAAGCCGTGGGGCTACGAGCTGTGGTGGGCGCGAACGGAGCGCTACGTGGGGAAGATACTCCACCTGCGCCAGGGCGAGTCCCTGTCGCTGCAGTACCACAACGTGAAGGACGAGACGATCCTGCTCCAGTCGGGGCGGCTGCTCTTCGAGACGCGGGCGAAGGGAGAGCCGGGCGAGCTGCGGCGCATCGAGATGAAGCCGGGCGACACCTTCCACATCACGCCCGGCACCCTCCACCGCATGACCGGCATCGAGGACTGCGACATCCTCGAGGTATCGACGCCGGAGCTGGAGGACGTCGTGCGGCTGGAGGACCGCTACGGGCGGGCCGGCACGTCCAAGCCCTAATACCTCTTCAGCTCGCGGATGCCCCGCAGCACGGCGGCCACCTGGGGCAGGATCACGTTCTCCAGGATCGGGTTGTAGCCCACGAAGGTGTCCAGGGCCCCGATGCGCCGCACCGGAGCGTCGAGCCACTCGAACAGCTCGTCCGCGATGCGGGCCGCGATCTCGGCGCCGTATCCCCACGACCGGCTGTCCTCGTGCACGACGAGCGCCCGGCCCGTCTTCTTGACGCTGCGCGCGATGGCCGGCCAGTCGTAGGGCGACAGGCTCCGCAGGTCCAACAGGTCGGCCCGGATGCCCTCCGCCTCCGCCTGCCTCGCCGCTACCAGCGAGCGCTGCACCAGCGCGCCGAACGTGACGACCGTGACGTCCCCGCCTTCTCGCACGAGCGCGGCCCGGCCGAAGGGGACCGTGTAGTCGCGGCCGGGATAGCGGTCCTTGTTGTAGGTCTGCCGGTAGAGGTGCTTGTGCTCGAGGAAGAGCACGGGGTCGTCGCAGCGGATCGCGGTCCGGAGCAGCCCGCAGGCATCTCCGGCGTTGGAGGGGATCACCACCCGGAGGCCAGGGATGTGGGTGAAGAGGACCTCGCCGCACTGGCTGTGGTAGATGGCCCCGCCCTGGAGGTAGCCGCCGTAGGTGACGCGGATGACGACCGGACACTTCCACGCCCCGTTGGAGCGCCAGCGGATGAGCGGCAGCTCGCTGCGCATCTGCATGAACGCCGGCCATATGTAGTCAACGAACTGGATCTCCACCACCGGCTTCAGCCCGCGGGTGGCCATGCCGATCGCCCGGCCCACGATGTTCGCTTCCGCCAGCGGCGTGTTGAAGACCCGCCGCGAGCCGAACTTCCTCTGCAGGTTGTAGGTGACCTTGAAGACGCCGCCCTTGCCCTTGACCTGGCCCAGGTTCTGCTCGCGGGAGCAGTCGGCCACGTCCTCGCCGAAGACGACGATGCGCGGATCGCGGTCCATCTCGTCGCGGAGGCAGGCGTTCAGCAGGTCGACCATCGTCTTCGGGTCGCCCGCGGGATGCGCTTCGGCCGCGAAAGCCTCGGAGGTCGGGTCCACGTCGGCGGAGTAGACGTGCAGCGTGACGCTGTCCGGCGCGGGCATGGGAGCGGTCAGCGCCGCATCGGTGGCCTCCGCGATCTCCCGGTCCACCTCGGCCCGCAGGGCCTGCAGCTCCTCCTCGCCGGCCAGGCCCTCGGCGGCGAGGAAACGGGAATAGGAGACGAGAGGGTCGCGGCGCGCGTCCTCCTCCCGTTCGGCCGGCGGGCGGTACAGCGTCTCGTCGTCGGAGAGCGAGTGCGAGTAGGGGCGGATGACGCGCGCGTGTACGAGCGCCGGGCCGCGGCGGGCCCGGCACCAGGCCGCCGCTTCCTTGAGGACGGCCAGGCTGGCCAGCGGATCGCAGCCGTCCACCTCACGCACGAGGAGGTCGGGGAAGCTGCGGACCAGCCGGGAGATGCTGCCGCCGGCCGTCTGCACCTCGACCGGGACCGAGATCGCGTAGCCGTTGTCCTCGATCAGGTAGAGCACGGGCAAGCGGCGGTTGCTGGCCGTGTTGAGGCTCTCCCAGAACTCGCCCTCCGAGGTGGTGCCCTCGCCCGCCGAGCAGAACACGACGGTGTCGCTCCTCTCCTCCAGGTACAGGCACGCCTCCGCGCAGCCGATCGCCTGGAGGAACTGGGTGCCGGTGGGGGAGGACTTGGTGACGACGTGGAGGGCCGGGCTGCTCCAGTGCGACGGCATCTGGCGCCCGCCGGAGTTGGGGTCGTTCTTGGCCCCGACCGCGCCGAGGAGCATGTCGAGCGGCGACATCCCGAGCTGGAGCATGAGGGCCCGGTCGCGGTAGTAGGCGTAGAACCAGTCCGCGCCCGGCTTCAGCGCCAGACCCGCCGCCACCAGCACCGCCTCGTGTCCGGCCCCGCTGATCTGGAAGAAGATCTTGTTCTGCCGCTTGAGCTGGATCTCCTTGTCGTCGAGCCGGCGGGACAGGTACATCGTCCGGTAGACGCCGAGCAGCGTCCGCCGGTCGAGGCCCTGGAGCTTGTCGACCGACTGCGTGGCCAAGGCGCAGGACCTCCGGCGCCATTCTACTTCACCGCGCCACGTGGGCACCCCGCCTTGGGCTAGACTCGGGCGGCCATGAGCCCGCGCTTCGTGCCCGAGACGGCCGTGGTCGCGAGCCTGGCCATCGGTTTGGCCGGGCCCGCCGGGGCTGCGCCGCGCGCGTACGCGGTCGACCCCGGCGCCAGCTCGCTGGTGGTCCACGTGGGCAAGACGGGCGTGTTCGGCTTCGCCGGCCACCCCCACGACGTGGTCGCGGAGCGCTTCGCGGGCCGGGTGGAAGCGGACCCGGACGACCTGGCGCGCTCCTCGGTGACGTTGAGCTTCGAGGCGGCCGCCTTGAGGGTCTCCGCGCAGGGCGAGCCGGGGGGCGACGCGCCGAAGGTCCAGGAGGTCATGGCGGGACCGAAGGTTCTCGACGTCGCCCGGTTCCCGGCCATCTCCTTCCGCTCGCGCGAGGTCGCCGGCCGGCGTGCCGCCGACGGCGCCTACGAGCTGCAGCTCACCGGCGAGCTGGGCCTCCACGGCGCGACCCGCACGGTCACGCTGCCCGTGCGGGTGGAGGTCTCGGGCGACACGCTCACCGCCACCGGCCGGACCACCGTCGCCCAGCGCGCCTTCGGCATCGAGCCGGTCAGCGCCGGTGGCGGCACGGTCAAGGTCAAGAACGAGGTCGTCATCGAGTTCCGCATCGTCGCCCGGACGAAATGAGAGAGACCCGCGGCTAGAGCGCTGCACCTTCCAGACCTCTGCGCTACGGGCAAGTACGTGATCGAGAGTCTCGCGCGGTAGGATGGCGGCGCTATCCCTCTCAAGAAGAGGAGCCGAAATGACTACCCGCGCGGCGGTCCTAGAGCCGGGGTCATTGGTCTTCTTCTCATTACGGTGCTGCCCTCGAACCCAGTCTCCTCCCCCTTCCAGGGAGAGGGGAAGCCCCGGCCAGTCGGAGCAAGGGAAGCCTCAGCACAGTCCGAGCAGCTCGAGCAGGAAGCTGGGGCCCAATGCAGTCCGGGCCGGCACGAAATCCCCGGCGATGCTGACCAGGCGATCGGCCAGGTCAGGCCGCTGGACGAACCGGCGCGCGGCCGCGTTGGCCAGCCGCGGATGCCCGACCACGACCTGCAGCAGCCGGTTGAAGCGGAACTTGTGCCGCGTCGCGGCGTGCCGCGCCCGGTCGTACTCGCGCAGTCCATCGGAAGATTGCGCGCGGAGGCAGCGATCGGCCACTGCGGCGGCGATCTCGGCGCTGCGCAGGGCCAGGGTCACGCCCTCGCCGGTGAACGGATCGTAGAACCCGGCGGCGTCGCCGACGAGGAGCGCCCCCGGCGCCGACACCCGGGAGGCCTCCAGCGCCAGGGGCCCGATCGCGCGAGGGGGTGAGAGGAGCGTCGAGCGCGCCAGTCGCTCGGCGATGCGCGGCCAGCGACGCAGGGTCCGGCGGTAGAAGCGCTCCAGGCCGTCCCCCGCCGGCGCCATGTCCCGGCGATCGAGGACGAACGTCACGTTGGCGCGGGTGGCGGACAGGGGCGCCACCCCGCAGTACCCGCCTCCTCCTCCGTGCATCTCGCCCCGCTCCTCCAGCGCCTCCATGCCCTCCCAGTAGCCGCGCACGGCGAACTTGCGCAGGCGCGGGTGCTCGCGCAGGAGCCCGAGCCGGCGGGCCACGACGCTGCGCCGGCCGTCGGCGCCGATCACCAGCCGCGCCGGGAGCGCCTCGGCGCCGCGGCCGTTGGCCGCGGTGACGCCGACGACCGTCCCCTCCCGCATCAACAGCCCGCTGACCTTCGTGCCCTCGCGGACGTCCACGCCGGCCTCCCGCGCGCGGTCGAGCAGGACGCGGTCGAGGCGCTCCCGGCGGACGGCGAAGCCAGGGCGAGGGGCGCCGCGGTAGTCGCCGCGGAAGCACGTGCCGTCCGGGGCGGTGACGGCCATCCCGTGGAGCGGATGGGGAGCCAGCATCCGCACGGCGCCGTCGACGCCGAGGGCGGCGAGCAGCCGCCAGGCTTCCGGCGAGACGGCCTCCCCGCAGACCTTGTCCCGGGGGAAGCGGGCCTCGTCGAGCAGCAGCACCTCGCGACCGTGCTGCCGGAGAAAGATCGCGACGGCCGCTCCGGCCGGCCCGCCGCCGACGACGATCACGTCGCGAGGATCGACGCGCGGCGGCCCGGTCATGCCACCTTCTCCGCGACCGCCAGCAGCCGGTAGGGAAAGCCCCGGCGGATGCGCACCGGCACTCCGGCCTCCGCGAACGCCGCGGCCAGCTCACGCGGAGTGAAAGCGCGGCGGACGGAGACGACCCCGTCCGCCCGGCTCACGCGGGAGCGGAGCAGGACGGGGAAGAGCCAGCGGGCCACGAGATAGGGCACGCGTGCGCGCCGGATGTCGTCGACGACGAGGGCGGAGCGGGCGAGGTCGTAGAGCCGGCGGAGGACGGCCGCCGCGTCCGAGCCGTCGAAGTGATGGACGAAGTGGGAGGCGACGACCACGTCGAAGGCCTCCGTCGCGAAGGGGAGCGCGTGCGCGTCGGCCACGACGCGCCGGATCTCGGGCGGCGCGGCCCGCAGGTGAAGCAGCTTCAGGTCGACCCCCACCGTCAGCATCGGTCGGGAAAAGGCCCGCCGGATGCGGTCGGGGATGTCGGCCGAGCCGCAGCCCACGTCGAGGAGCCGCGGCCGCGGCGACGATTCGAGAAACGGTCGCACGACCCGCCAGAGCCGCCTATGCGTGCCCAGCCAGCGGTTCACCCGGCGCATGTCGGCCAGGCTCTCCAGCGCCTCGGCTTCGGGGACCTCCTCGTCGAGCTGCTCCATCTCCGTCGAGCGTCGGCTGAGGTCCATGCTGGTTGCTCTTCCCTGCGTCCTCTGCGCTGTCCGCGTTTCAGAGGAATTGCAGCAAAGCGAACTCCGCCCCGAAGCCGGGCCCGAATGCCCCGAGAACCCCGCGCTCGCCGGGCCGAGGCCGGTCGGTGCGCAGGATCTCGTCGAGCACGAACAACACCGTCACCGAGCTCATGTTACCGTGCTCGGCCAGCACCGCCTCGGTGGGGGCGAGGTCCCTTTCGGTCAGGCCGAGCTTGTCGCTCATCACCTCGATGATGCGCCGGCCTCCGGGGTGCATCACCCAGCGCGTGATGTCCTCGCGCCGCAGGCCCCGCGGCTCGAGGAAGCGCTTCACCGCCGCCCCGACCTCCCGGCGCACGAACGGAGCCAGCTCGCGGTCGAGGACGATCTGCAGCCCCGGGTTGCGGAGCCGGAAACCCATGAGGTGGGTGGTGCCGGGGAAGAAGAGGCTCTCGGCGCCCGCCAGCCGGGCCAGGGCGGCGCCGCGGGCGCGGGGATGATCGGGGCCGGCCATCACCACCGCCGCGCCTCCGTCGCCGAAGATGGCGGTGGAGACGACGTTGGTCGCCGACCGGTCCCAGCGCTGGAAGGTGAGGCTGGCGAACTCGAGCGCGATGACCAGCGCACAGCGGTCGGGGTGGGCGGCCAGGTAATCGCCGGCCCGCGCCAGGGCCAGCACGCCGCCCGCGCAGCCGCTCTCGGTGATGGGCAGGCGGGCCAGGCGCGGCCCCATGCCGAGCGCGTCGGCGACGTAGGCGTCGACGGCCGGGATCATGAAGCCGGTGCAGGAGACGCTCACGACCAGGTCGACGTCCGCCGGCCGCAGCTCCGCGCGCTCCAGCGCCCGGCGCGCGGTCTCCGCCCCGGCGGCGCGAGCGATGTCGATGTATCGGTCGTTCTGCCGCTCGAAGTCGCGGGGGGCGAAGACTTCCTCGATCGGCACCACGCTGGCCCGCCGCTCGACGCCGGCGGTCTCGTAGACCGACAGGAGGCGCGCCGCCGCGGCGCCGCCGTTCTCCTCCAGCCACGCGCGCACCCATCGCGTGACTTCTGCCTGCCGGTAGCGATGGGGAGGGAGGTACCGCTCGATGGAGAGCAGAAAGGACATCGCACCCGGCCCCCGAGTCAACCCCTGCCCGTGACCGCGAGGACCGGGCGCGGTTCGTCTATCGGACGCCAAGCAAGCCCGGTGCCACGCAAGCGCGCCTGCTCATCGAGATGTTTGCGGCGCTTGGGCCGCAAGCCCAGCTTACCGCCGGCGTAAGCCCTTACGGGCGGCGTAACTAAAACGGCACGTCGTCGTCGGAGACCTGGAAGTCGTCCGCGGGCGCGGGCGCTCCCGTCCCCTCCGCCGGCTTGGCCGGCCCCCGAGCCGCGCCTTCGACGCGCGGGCCTCCCGGCCCGCCGAGCAGGACCAGGCGCGAGTTGGGCCCTCCGACGTGGATCTTCGTCGTGTTGCGCTTGTTGCCGTCCTTGTCGGTCCACTCGTCATAGCGGATGCTGCCTTCGAGGTACACCTGGCGGCCCTTGGTGAGGTAGTCGCGCACGACCTGGGCCGGCTTGCCGAAGACCTCGACGCGGTGCCACTCGGTCCGCTCCTGCTTCTGGCCGCTGCGGTCGGTCCACGCCTCGTTCGTGGCGAGGGAGAAGTTGGCGATCGGATCGCCGGCCTGGCTGTACCGGATCTCCGGATCCCGGCCCAGGTTCCCGATCAGGATCACGCGGTTGACGCTGGCCATGGCGAGTTCATCTCCTCGGACCCCGGCGGCACCGGGGTGGGTTAGGGGTTGAGCTTCTCGCGGGCCTTGCGGCCCGCCTCTGAGTTGGGGTACCGCTCCACGACCGCGCGGTACTCGACGAGCGCCTCCCGCCTTCGGCCCAGCCGCTCCAGCGTCACCCCCTTCTTGTAGCGGGCGTCGGGGAGCTTGTCGCTGGCCGGGTAATCGCGGAAGAGCTGGTTCCACGCCTCGATCGCGTCGTCGTAGCGCCCCTTCGAGAAGTAACACTCGCCGATCCAGTACTGCGCGTTGTCGGAGAGGTCGGTGCTCGGATAGTTGCGCAGGTACTCCCGGTACTCCTGGATGGCGAGGTCGTAGTTGCCCCGGGCATAGTCGGCATAGGCCTGGCTGTACAGCTCGCGCGACGGGGGCGCCGCCGGCGCCAGGCCCGGGCCCGGACCGCCGCCCGCCTCCGGCCCGGCCGCCGCCGGGGCGGGCAGGGCGGCGGCCGCCGGCGCCGGCTGCTGCAGCCGCTCCTCCAGCTCCGACACCCGGTCGCCGAACTCCTTGAGCGCGGTCTGGAGCGCGTCGTCCTGGAGGCGGCGGTCCTGGAGCGCCTTCCTGAGGAACGCGTTCTGCTCGGTGAGCGTGTCGCCGAGCCGCTTGATCTCCCGCTGGTTGTCCTCGGCGGTGCGCTGCAGGTCGGCGATCTGCCCCTGCAGCGCCGCGATCTGCATCTGCAGACGCTCGATGTCCTTGTTCACGGCCCAGGCCGGCGTGGCCAGGGCGATCACCACGCCGGCGAGCGCGAATCGACCGATCACGGGAACCTCCGCGGGGGGTGCTTCTGTCGAGACGGCATGATAGCACCCGGCCGCGACCGACCCGCCGCTCAACGGGAGACCGCGAAGTGATCGCGCCGGTTCGCGGCCCACGCCGCCTCGTTGCTCGCCGCGTCGAGCGGGCGCTCCTTGCCGTAGGACACCGTGCGCAGGCGGTCCGTCGAGACACCCAGGCTCGCCAGGTAGTCGCGCGCCGCTCGCGCCCGCTTCTCCCCCAGCGCCAGGTTGTACTCCACGGTGCCGCGCTCGTCGCAGTGGCCCTCGACCAGGACCTTGGCCGGCCGGTGGTTCTGGAGCCAGAGGGCGTGCTTCTCGAGGATGGAGCGGGCGTGGTCGGTGAGGTTGGCCGAGTCGTACTCGAAGCGGATGTCCTCCAGCGGGCCGCCCTCGCCGGTCTCGGGGTTCGAGACCGTGAAGTCCTCGCCCCGCGCCGCCTCGGTGTCGACCGCGCGGACGTCGGGCCCCGTCTCGACCGGCGGCGGCACCTCGGTCGGCTGACTCCGGCCCGAGGGCGCGGAGGAGGGGGGCGGCGCGGTGGCCACCGCCGGTGGTCGCTTCTTGCCTCCACAACCGGCGGCGAGCGCCGCCGCGACGGCCAGGAAGAGCCAGGCTCGAGCCAGACGAATCATCGCACCTCCTTCATCGGTCCCCTTGTCCCTCACGGGCCCCAGTCCGGCTGCTCGTTCTTGCCCGGACCGGCGGGCAGCATGGTGATCGTCTGGCCGAGGCGGTCCGCGACCGCGATCTGCCACTTCCCGCCCCGCCCGCAGGCGAAGGTGAGATGCCGTCCGCTCGGCGCCCACGACGGGTACTCGCACGAGCCGCGCCCCTGGGTGAGCTGGCGGACCTGGCGGGTGGCGATGTCGATCACCGCGATGTCGAAGGTCCGATTCTCGAGCCGGGCCGTGTAGGCGATCTCGCCGAACTGCTTCGACGGGTTCCAGGCCGGGGCGTCGTTCCAGCTCCCGACGTTCGTCAGCCGGCGCACGTTCAGCCCCTCGGTGTCCATCACGTAGATCTGGGGCGAGCCCGAGCGGCCGGAGGTGAAGGCGATCTCCTGGCCGGTGGGGCTCCAGGTGGGCGCCGTGTCCAGGGCGCCGGTGGAGGTGAGCCGGCGCGGGCTGCTCCCGTCGATGTTCGCCACCCAGATGTCCATGTTGCCCGCGCGGCTGCTGGCGTAGGCGATGCGCTTGCCGTCGGGGCTGATCGCGGGCGCGAAGGCGGCGCCGCCCTTGTCCCCCGTGAGGTCCGCGCTGCGGCCCTCGTAGATGGAGGCCACGAAGACGTCCGGATTGCCCCGGCGGTAGGAGACGTAGGCCAGCGAGCGGCCGTCCGGGCTCCAGTTGGGCAGGATGTTGAGCGAGCGGTTCACGGTCACGCGCCGCGGGTTGTAGCCGTCGTAGTCCATGATGTAGATCTCCTTCGTGGCCCGGCCGGGCACCCGGTCGCGGTCGGAGACGAAGGCGATCTTGGTCCGCGCCACGCCCCGGTACTGGGTGAGGGTCATGACGTCGTCGGAGGCCTGGTGGGCGAAGACGCGCGGGTTGTCGGCCGGGCCCGAGTAGCGCTTGGCCAGCATCGACTGGCCGGTGTCGACGAAGTGCACGCGCACCTCGACGGTCGCTTCGCCGCCCGTCACCTGCGCCCGCGTGATCACGAGGACGCTCGCCCCGATGCCCTTCCAATCAGCGAAGTTCGGGTTCTCGGGGTCCATGGGCGGGATCGCGCTCATGAGGCTCTGGGGCACGAACTTGAACAGGTTCTCGAACTGCAGGTCGGCCCGCAGGACCTGGGTGACCGCCCGGCAGACCTCCCGGCTCGCCTCGTCTCCCTTGCGCGGCCCGCAGTCGGGGATGGCGAAGCGCTGCACCCCCTCCTGGATCACGATGGTGGGCGGTGGAGACGGGGGCGCCTGCGCCGGCCGGCTGTCGCGGGCGAGGAGCGCCGCGCCGGCGGCCAGGGTGACGACGGCGCTACGGAGCAGGCTTGAAGATGCCCTGGATCGTGAGGCGGTTCGTTCCATAGTGCTTGGGCAAGGGACCGAACGGGGCCGCGTTGTAGATCGCGCGCTTGGCGGCCAGGTCGAGCAGCGGCACGCCGCTCGTCTGGGTGACGCGCACGTCCTCATCCAGCGAGCCGTCGGGGAGGATCGTGAACTGTACCGTGATCGGCTGGGTGAAGTTCGCTCGGACCTGCTGCATCCAGATCGTCCATACCTTCCGCTGGACCCCCGCCAGGTACCAGTCACCCATCATGTCCGTACCCCCCGGCACGCCAGGTCCAGGCGGACCGAACTCGAAGCCGGGGGTATCGATTCGGGTGCCGGCGCCCGCCCGCTCGCCGGCGCCGGGCCGGGAGGAGGCACCCTCGGCCGAAGGCGGGAAGTACCGGGGCGGGGGAGCCGGCTCGGCGCGGGCCTTGACCCGCTTCGCGCTCGGCTCCGGCAGTCCCTTCCTCGGCTCCTCCTTCGGCGGCTTGATGAGCTTCGGCGGCTGCGGCGCGGCGGCGGGCGGCGCGGCGGAAGGCGCGGGTGGGGGCGCGGCGGCGGGGGCGGGCGGCTCGATGGTGGCCCGGCCGAGGCCGCCGGGGGGCATGGCCACCACGAACCCGTCGATGACCTTGAGCGGCGGCTCGCGGGGGCCCAGCAGCACGACGGCGGCGGCCACGCCGACGATCATCAGGTGACCGAAGATCGAGATCAGCATGCCTCCCGGGAGCCCGCGGTCGATGGCCTCGCGCTCGGCAAGCAGGCGGTCGACCGGATCGTTCACCGGCGGGCCTTCTCCTCCGGCAGGACGTAGACGAAGCCGATCTGGTCGACGCCCGCGCTCTTGAGCCTGTCGACGACGGTGATGACCCGGCCGTAGCGCAGGCCCTCGTCCGCCCTCAAGTAGACGACCTTGTGCGTGCGCCCTTCCATCATCCCGCGCACGGTGTCCTCGAGGAGCTGGAGGTTGATGGGGCGGTCTCCGACGAAGATCCGCTCCTGGGCGCTGATGGAGACGGTGATGCGCTCCTCGGGCTCGGTCTCGGGCTGGTTGGCCACCGGCAGCGATACGTCGATGCCGCGGCTCATCATGGGCGCCGTGACCATGAAGACGAGGAGCAGCACGAGCACCACGTCCACGAGCGGGGTGACGTTGATCTCGCCCAGGGCGGAGGAGGTGCGGTGGCTGCGCAGCCCGCGATACGTGGCGGCGGCGTGGGAGCCGCCGTCGGTGCCTCCCGCCTGCATGCTACGTGAAGTTACGCTCGACGATGTTGAGGAATTCCAGCGCGAAGTCGTCCATCATCGACGCCAGCACCTTGATGCGGGTGTTGTAGAAGTTGTAGAACACCGCGGCGGGGATGGCCGCGCCGAGCCCGGCCGCGGTGGTGATGAGGGCCTCGGAGATGCCGGGGGCGACCATCGCCAGGTTGGCCGAGCCGGTGCGACCGATCGCCTCGAACGCGTCCATGATCCCCCACACGGTGCCGAACAGGCCGATGAAGGGCGACACGGTGGCGGTCGTGGCGAGGAAGCTCACCCGCCGCTCCAGGCGCGTCGCCTCCACGGTGGCCGCGCGGGCCAGGGCGCGGGAGAGCGAGTCGAGGCTCTTCACGGTCGGGCGGGCGGCCGGCGCCACGTTGCCTTGCGATCCGCCGCGCACCTGCTGGTTCACCTCCAGGTAACCGGCCTGGAACACTCCCACGAGCGGGCTCGCCTTGAGCTGGAGACAGACGGAGTTGACCTCCGAGAACTTGCTGCTCTTGCGGAAGACCTGCAGGAACGTCTGGGACTGGCGGTAGGCACGGTGCAGCGCGACGCCCTTGTAGATGATGATGGCCCAGGAGACCAGGGAGAAGAGCACGAGCACGACCAGCACGCCCTTGGCCACCCATCCGATGTGTGACAGGGCGCCCAGCGCGCCCCCGGAGAACGCCGTGCTGGCCTGGGCAAGGAGGAAGAGCGTGCTGGAGGGCAAGCGACCTCTTTAACTAGCGCTGACGGCCCAGCCTGCCACAATGGCTTGGGGCATGTCAAACGGAATCGGCCCGGAAGGCCTGAAAGGGCCACCGGGCGGGCCTTCCCTGGCTTCTCCTTGCCCCATCATTATTTACAGGGGCGGCGGCGTTGTGCTATCCTGCCCGCGGCTGATCAGCTTCATGCTCAAACTACTCAGGATCAGTAACATAGCGATCATCTCGGAGCTCGAGATGGAGTTCGCGCCCGGGCTGACCTTGCTGACCGGCGAGACCGGGGCCGGCAAATCGATCCTGGTCGATGCCCTGGGGCTGCTCTTCGGCGCGCGCGCTTCATCGGAGCTGATCCGCACGGGGGAGGATCGAGCGGTCGTCGAGGCGATCTTCGAGAGCGCGGAGGGAGCCCGGGCGGCCGAGTCCCATGGCCTTCCCGTGGAGGGCGACGACGTCGTCCTGCGCCGCGAGGTGCACGCCTCCGGCAAGGGCAAGGCCACCGTCAACGGCGCGCTGGTGCCCGCCGGCGGTATCAGGTACCTGTCACCACCCCCCTCCGCTATCCACGGGCAGCACTAGCCGCAGGTCCTGCTCGATCCGGACAGCCACATCGCCTTGCTCGACCGTCACGCGGGCCTGGCCGGCGAAGCCGAAGCCCTCGGAGTGCCGTTCCGGCGGCTGCGCGAGGTCGAGGCCGAGTTGGAGGCCCTGCGCCGCGACCGGCGCGAGGCCGAGCGCCGCCGCGAGATGCTCGACTATCAGGCCGCCGAGATCGAGAGGGCGCACCTGGCGGCCGGGGAAGAGGAGGCGCTGCGCGAGGAGAAGCGGCTGCAAGCAAGCGCCGGCCGGCGGGCCGACCTGTCGGGCGAGGCCTTCCGCCTCCTCTACGACGACGAGGACGCGGTGTCGAGCCGCCTCGGGCAGGTCTACCGCCGGGTGGAGGAGCTGGCCTCGATCGACCCCCGGCTGGCGCCGCACCTGGAGACCCGGGAGACCGTACGGGCGCACCTCGACGAGCTGGCCCTCTTCCTGCGCGACTACCGGGAGGGCTTGCCGGTGAGCCCGGGCCGCCTCGACGAGATCGAGTCCCGCCTCGCTCTCATCGAGCGCCTCAAGCGGAAGTACGGAGCGACGGTGGAGGAGGTCGTTGCTTTCGGCGCGAGGTGCCGCGCGGACCTGGACGCCCTGGGCAGTCCCGAGGAGCGGGAGGCTGCGCTGCAGCGCGAGCACGAGGAGCTGGCGGCGAGGTACCTCGCCGCCGCGCGCGTTCTCTCCCGCAAGCGGCGGGCCGCGGCGCGCGAGCTGGAAA
>Ga0066710_100001087_pt1 | contig 19203 bp, 15 predicted proteins | sample GraSoiAngelo_159_FD_79666 | JGI IMG/M metagenome (GOLD analysis project Ga0066710, IMG submission 79666) | Grasslands soil microbial communities from the Angelo Coastal Reserve, California, USA - 14_1009_16_40cm | ecosystem: Environmental > Terrestrial > Soil > Grasslands | place: USA...
ACGCGGAGCCCACCAGCACAAGGAGGAACCCGACGAACCATATCAGCGGCGTCATAGGCCCCCCCGACTTCTGCCGACAGTACATCCAACCAAGCCTTTGCGTATTCTTAGATCGTGATGGTCGAGCATGCAACGCAGGTTCAGATCCGCTGGAGCGACGTCGACCCCGCGGGCATCGTCTTCTATCCGCGGTTCTTCGAGTGGTACGACCTGGGGTGCGAGTCGCTCTTCGCGTCGCTCGGGCTTCCGTGGCCCGAGGCGTTTCCGAAGTACGACATCGTCGGCGTGCCCATCGTGGAATCCGGCTCGAAGTTCCTGAGCCCCGCCCGCTACGGCGACGTGCTGACGATCCGGTCGAAGGTCGCCTGGGTGCGGACGAAAACGTTCCGGATGGAGCACGAGATCGCGGTCGGCGCGCGGCTCTGCTCGCAGGGCTTCGAGGTCCGCGCGTGGGTGGGCCGGCCGAAGTCGCCCGGCGAGCCGCTGCACGCCCGGCCGATCCCGGAAGACGTGCTCGCGCGACTGCGCGGGTGACCGTCCGGACCCGCGGCTCGGCCCATGTATACTCGGGCCGCGCCGCACGCATCGGAGCATAAGGGCGTAGGAGGTCACGGCATGTCGGTCTCGCGCGGAGTCGAGTGGGGCGTCTTGCTCGGCATGCGAAAGGTCGAGACGGTCGAGCAGATGCCCGAGGAGTATCGTCAGGTCATCCTCAAGCTCCTCGCGGCGATCGCCTCCACCGAGTTCGCGTCCGTCGAGCAGCACCACCCCTGGATCAACAAGGGACCGACGGCGGAGGACCGGTACATCCAGGCGCAGATCGCGGCCGACGAAGCGCATCAAGGCTTCATCGACTGTCGCCTGCTACGCTCGTTCGGGCCGGAGGGCCTGGCCGAGGCCGACGCCCTGCTGCGGCGCCGCATGGGCGAGCACCCGATCGACGCCTTCAACGTGCCGTTCGAGAGCTGGATCGACACGATCACCTTCTGCTTCACCATGGACCTGGTCGCCTGGTATCACCTGCGCGCGATGGAGAACTCGAGCTTCGCGCCCTGGGCGCGGGAGATGACGACGATGGTCCACGAGGAGAAGTTCCACGCCTCGTTCGGAGCCCGGCGGGTTGCCGACGTCATGCGGAGCGCGGAGTACGCGCGCCTGTGCGGCGCAGACCGCGACGAGGTGCAGCGTTCGGTGAACAAGTGGTACCCGCGGGCACTCGACACGTTCGGCAAGTCCGAGTCGCGCTTCAGCGACCTCGCCGTTGCCTACGGGATCCGGCGCTGGGGGAACGCCGAGCTGCGCCGGATGTACAAGGACGACATCGACGCGCAGATCCGCGGACTCGAGCTCGAGGTTCCGCCCGAGGACCGTGGCCGCAAGATTTTCTAGTCCGGCGGCCGTTTGCTAGAATCGCGCAACTCGTTTCGGCAGGAGGACACGATCGTGCGAACAACAACGGCACGCGCCGCTCTCGCTGGACTTCTCGTCGCGTTCTTCGCCGCGGCGCCGGCGTCGGCGCAGACGGTGAAGATCGGCTTCATCACCACGCTGTCCGGGCCGCAGGGCGCCATCGGCGAGCACATGAAGAATTCGGTCGAGCTCGCGCTCGACCATCTCGGCCGGAAGGTCGGAGGCCTCGACGTCGAGGTGATCTACGGCGACGACCAGGTCAAGCCCGACGTCGGCAAGCAGCTCGCCGACGAGATGCTCAAGAAGCACAAGGTCAACTTCGTCTCGGGCGTCATCTGGTCGAACGTGATGCTGGCGGTGGCGCCCACCGTGACGGGCGCCGGCACTTTCATGATCGGCACGAACGCCGGGCCGCACGAGCTCGCCGGCAAGATGTGCCACGAGCTCTTCTTCACGACGTCGTGGCAGAACGATCAGACGCCAGAAGCCATGGGCAAGTACATGCAGGACCAGAACATCACCGACGTGTACGCGATGGCGCCCAACTATGCCGCCGGCAAGGACATGGTCTCGGGGTTCAAGCGCTACTTCAAGAACAAGATCGTCGGTGAGGTCTACACCCAGCTCGGGCAGCAGGACTATCAGGCCGAGATCAGCCAGCTCCGCGCCGGGAACCCGAAGGCGGTGTTCGTGTTCTATCCGGGCGGCATGGGTATCCAGTTCCTCAAGCAGTACGCCCAGGCCGGGCTGCGCGGCCAGATCCCGCTCTACTCCGTCTACACGGTCGACGAGATCTCGCTGCCGGCGGTCAAGGAAGCCGCGCTCGGCCAGTTCGAGACCCGCTACTGGAGCCCGGATCTGAAGAACGAGGCGAACCAGAAATACGTGGCCGAGTTCCGCAAGAAGTACGGCAAGACACCGGTGTTCTACGGCGCCCAGAGCTACGACGGGATCATGCTGATCGACGCGGCGGTCAAGGCCGTGAAGGGCGACCTCACGAACAAGAAGGGCATGATTGCGGCGATGCGCCAGGCCGACTACAAGTCGACCCGCGGCCCCTACAAGTACAACGTGAACCACTTCCCGATCGAGAACTTCTACCTCCTGAAGGCCGTGCAGGATCCGGGCGGCGAGCTCGTGATGCAGATCCAGAAGACCGTCTTCGAGAACCACAAGGATTCTTACGCCGGCGAGTGCCCGATGAAGTGGTAGGGGCACGAGGCGTGGCGATGATCGGGGGGCGCGGCCTGGCCGCGCCCCTTTTGTTTGCCCGGGGGCCCGCGTGTCGATAACCCTCTCTCTCGTCCTCGAGCAGACGCTCAACGGGCTGCAGTACGGCGTGATGCTCTTCCTGATGGCGGCGGGGCTGACGCTCGTCTTCGGCATCATGAACCTCGTCAACCTCGCGCACGGCTCTCTCTACATGGTCGGCGCGTATCTGGCGACGGCGTTCACGGAAAAGACGGGATCGTTCGTGCTCGGCGTCGCGCTCGCGCTGCCGGCCACTCTTCTGGTCGGCGTCCTCGTGGAGGTGGTGGCGCTCCGGACTCTGTACGAGCGGGACCACCTCGATCAGGTGCTGGCGACGTTCGGCCTGATTCTCTTCTTCAATGAGCTGGTCGCGATCATCTGGGGTCGCGCCGCGATCTTCACCAGCGTCCCCCGGTTCCTGAGCGGCCACTTCCGCATCCTGCCCGGCCTTCCGTATCCGACGTATCGCGCGGTCATCATCCTGATCGGTGTCGCCGTGGCGGTGCTCCTGTGGGTGCTCGTGACGCGCACGCGTCTGGGCATGCGCATCCGGGCCGGCGCCAGCAACCGCACGATGATCTCGGCGCTCGGCGTCGACATCCGGCTTCTCTATACGCTGGTCTTCGGTCTGGGCGCCGCGCTCGCGGGCCTTGCGGGCGCCATGGCCGGCCCCATCTACTCCGTGCAGCCGGGCATGGGCGAGGGGATCTTGATCCAGGTCTTCGTCGTCATCGTCATCGGCGGTATCGGGTCCATCCGCGGCGCGATCGTCGGCGCCATCGTGGTGGGCATGGCGGACACGCTCGGCCGCGCCTTCCTCAAGCCCTTGCTGGCGACGGTCATCTCGCCTCCTGCCGCGGACAAGGCGGGGCCCGCGCTGGCCTCGATGTCGATCTACCTCCTGATGGCGGCGGTGCTGTTCTTCCGTCCCGAGGGCCTCTTCCCGGCGCGGGGCTGCTCGTGATGACGATCTCGCGACGCACGATCGCTCTCGCGGCAGGCGGTGTCCTATTGGCGCTCGTCCCGCCGGTCGCGGCCCTCACCAATCAGCCGTTCTACGTCGACCTGTTCCGCCGTGTGATGATCTTCGCGCTCGCCGCCGTGAGCCTCGACCTGATCCTCGGCTACGGGGGCATGGTGAGCTTCGGTCACGCGGCCTATCTCGGCATCGGCGCCTACGCGGTCGGCATCCCCGCCTTCTACGGCGTCGACAACGGATGGCTGCAGTGGGGCCTGGCCATCGCGGCGTCCGCGCTGGCGGCAACGGTGATCGGCGCGATCTCGCTCCGGACGAGCGGAGTCTCCTTCATCATGATCACCCTCGCCTTCGCCCAGATGCTCTATTACCTGGGCATCAGCCTCGAGACCTACGGCGGCGACAACGGGATGCGGCTCAGCGGACGCAGCCGGTTCGGCGGGCCGCTCGATCTCCGCGAGCCCGCTATCTTCTATTACGTCGTGCTGGCGATCCTCGTCCTGTTCCTGGCGCTCGGCAATCGCCTGGTCGCCTCGCGGTTCGGGATGGTGATCCGCGCGGCGAAATCGAACGAGCCGCGCGCGCGGGCGATCGGCTTCTCGCTGTTTCGGTACAAGCTGACCGCCTTCGTCATCGCCGGGGGCGCGGGCGGGCTGGCCGGCGCCTTGCTGGCCAATCAGACCGAGTATCTGACGCCGGACTTCATGCACTGGACCCGATCGGGCGAGATCATGTTCATGGTGATCCTCGGCGGCATGGGGACCTTGTTCGGGCCGGTGATCGGCGCGGTCGTGCTCCTGCTGCTCGAGGATGTGCTGTCGGCGCTGACCGCGCACTGGCAGATCATCCTCGGGCCGATCCTGATTCTCGTGGTGCTGTTCGCCAAGCGTGGGCTGTTCGGCCTCCTGGTCGGCGCCGAGCCGCGCGATGGCTGACGCGTTGCTGGCGATCCGCGGCCTCAGCAAGCGCTTCGGGGGCCTGCTGGCGAGCGACCGGATCGACCTCGACGTCGCCCGGGGCGAGACGCACGCGATCATCGGCCCCAACGGCGCGGGCAAGACCACGCTCATCAGCCAGCTCGCGGGCGACCTTCGCCCCGACGCCGGCTCGATCCGCTTTGCCGACCAGGACGTGACGCGTCTCGATGCACCGCATCGGGCGCGACGGGGACTCGCGCGCTCGTTTCAGGTGACGAGCATCTTTCGTGACTTCTCGGCCCTCGACAACGTCGCGCTCGCGGTTCAGGCGCACACCGGACAGAGCTTCCGGTTCTGGCGCGCGGCGCGCGCGGAGCCGGCGCTCCGCGAGCCGGCGCGCGCCGCGCTCGAAGCAGTGGGGCTCGGTGGGCGAGCCCACGTGCGCGCGGCCAATCTGGCCCACGGCGAGCAGCGCCAGCTCGAGATCGCGATGGCGCTCGCGACGGAGCCGCGGCTTCTCCTGCTCGACGAGCCGGTGGCCGGCATGGGGCTCGAGGAGTCTCAGCGGATGGTCCGCTTCCTCGCCACGCTCAAGCGGCGGATCACGATCGTGCTCGTCGAGCACGACATGGACGCCGTCTTCACCCTCGCCGATCGGATCTCGGTCATGGTCTACGGACGGATCATCGCCACCGGGACGCCGCCGGAGGTCCGCGGCAACGAGGACGTGCGCCGGGCCTATCTGGGCGAGGACCAGGCCTGATGCTCGCCGTCGATTCGATCGAGACCGCGTACGGCGTGAGCCAGGTCCTGTTCGGGGTGAGCCTCGCGGTCGGCTCGGGACAGGTGGTAACCCTGCTCGGCCGCAACGGCATGGGCAAGACCACGACGATCCGCTCGATCATGGGCCTCGCGCCGCCGAAGGCCGGCACGATCAGCTTCGAGGGCCGCGCGATTCATGGGCTGCCCCCCTACCGCGTGGCCCAGGCCGGGCTCGGTCTGGTTCCGGAGGGGCGCCAGGTGTTCCCGAACCTGACCGTGCGCGAGAACCTCGTGGCGACGGCGGTGAACAGGGCCGGGAGCAGCGCGCCATGGCGCGTCGAGACGGTCTTCGAGCTGTTCCCGCAGCTCGCGGCTCGCGCGCGCGGTCTCGGCGGCGCGCTCTCGGGCGGCGAGCAACAGATGCTCGCGATCGGACGCGCGTTGATGACGAACCCGCGCCTGCTCCTGCTCGACGAGGCCACCGAAGGGCTGGCGCCGCTCGTCCGCGCCGAGATCTGGCGCTGCGTGGAAGGGCTCAAGGCGAGGGGCCAGTCGATCCTGATCATCGACAAGGACGTGGCGACGCTCGCGCGGATCGCGGACCTGCACTACATCCTCGAGAAAGGGCAGATCGTCTGGAGCGGCACGTCGGCCGAGCTTCGCCTCCGAGCGGACATTCAGCACCGCTACCTCGGCGTATGAGAGACTGCGTGGCGTGAGCTGGATCGACCGCTCGTTTCCGACGACCGCGACCCCGAGCGATCTGGTGGGCCGCGTGCTCGGGCTCAACCCGGGCATGATGACGGGGCCCGGCACCAACACCTACCTCGTCGGCCGCCGCGATCCGATCCTCATCGACACTGGCGCCGGGATCGCGGAGTATCCGCCGCTCCTCGCGCGCTATCTGGGCGAGCGCGGATGGTCGCAGCCTTCTCGGATCATCCTCACGCACCGCCACGCCGATCACCTCGGAGGCGTTTCGCAGCTCCGGGCACGTTTCCGGGGCATCCACGTCTCGAAGATGATCTTCCGCGACGCGTCGCTACCCGAGTCGATCCACGATCTGCGCGACGGCCAGAAAATCGAGGCCGACGGCGCCACGCTCATCGTCGTCCACACGCCGGGCCACGCCTCGGACCATCTCTGCTACTACCTCGTGGAGGAGAAGGCGCTGTTCACGGGCGACGTGGTGCTGGCCGGATCCACGACGGTCATCCCGTCCGGCGACGGCGACCTGCTCGACTACATGAGCTCGTTGAAGCGACTCCAGGGGCTGGACGTTCGCCGGATCTACCCGGCGCACGGGCCGGTCATCGAAGACGGGCCGGCGCGGATCCAGGAGTACATCGACCATCGCCTGATGCGCGAGCGTCAGATCCTGACCGCGCTGGGCGACGGCCTGGCGACGATTCCGGAGATGGTCGCGAAGATCTACGCCGACGTCGTGCCCGCCCTGCACCCGATGGCGTCGCAGTCGGTCGAGTCGCACCTGAAAAAGCTCGTGCGGGAGGGGCGCGTGCTGGAGACCGTCGTGCGCGACGCGCCGTCGCGCTGGCTGCTCGTGCGCTAGGACAGCTCTCGGGCGCGATTCGCGAGTGCGGCGAAGAGATTGAACGCCGCGCGATCATTGCCGACCAGCTCCTCCGGGTGCCACTGCACGCCGACGACGAACTGATCGGGTTCGCCGAGCTCGACGCCCTCGACGATCGAATCGGGCGCCCACGCCACGTCTGCGAGCCCCTGTCCGAGCCGCTTGATGGCCTGATGGTGAAAGCTGTTCACGTCGACCTCCAGCGCGCCGAGGATCCCGGCGAGCCGCGAGCCGTCGCGAACCTTCACCTGATGCGTGGGGATGTGTCGCGCCTTGCCCTGCAGTCCCGCCTGACTGTGATCGAGCGGCGAGCCCGGCTCGCTCGGAATGTCCTGATAGAGGCTTCCGCCGAGTGCGACGTTGAGCACCTGGAGGCCGCGACAGACGGCCAGCAGGGGCAGACGCTTCTCGACCGCCCAGCGCGTCAGCTCGATCTCGAGCGTATCCCGGGCCGTGGAGACTTCAGTCGTGGTCGGATGCGGCGTCTCGCCGAAGCGCGCCGGGTCCACGTCACCGCCCCCGGTCAGCAGCACCCCGTGAACGTGCTTGAAAAGTTCGGCGCGCGCTGCCGGCGACAGGTGAGGCGGCATCGGAACCGGCACGCCGCCGGCTTGCTGGACGGCGTTGAGATACGACGCGTTGACGTACGCGCGTTCCGGATATTTGTCGACGGTGACCGAGGTCGAGACCGCGATGAGCGGAAACTTCATCGCTCCCAGCCTAGCATGACGGCCCCCTTGGCTGAGGTTCCCCCCGCGAGTATCATTGGCCCACTATGAGCCTTGACTCCGCGAGCTCCCAGCAGAAGGCGCCGGCCTACACCCCGACTTCGTCACCCCAGGTGATCGGTACGCGCTGGGCGGTGGCCGCCGGCCACACGCTCGCCTCCGAAGCCGGAGCGCGCGTGCTCGCCGCGGGCGGCAACGCGATCGACGCCGGCGTTGCCGCCGGCATAACGCTCGGTGTCGTCCACTGCGACATGGTGAGCGTTGCGGGTGTCGCGCCGATCCTCGTGCACATTGCGCGCACCGGCGAGACCTGGCAGATCTCCGGGGTCGGCCCGTATCCGCGGGCAACGACGGTCGCGTACTTCCGCGAGCGGCACGGCGGCCAGATCCCCGCGGGTCTGCCGCGTACGGTTGTGCCGGCGGCGCCGGACGCCTGGTGCACGGCCCTCGAGCGCTGGGGCACGATGTCGTTCGCCGACGTCGCTCTGGCCGCCACCGAGCACGCCGAGCGCGGCTTCGCCGTCTCGCAGTTCACGGCGTATCAGATGGGGACGAACGCCGACAAGTACCGCCGGTGGCCCTCGTCGACGTCGCTCTACCTGCGCGATAACCGCGCGCTCCGCATGGGCGAGGTGCTCGTGCAGCGCGAGCTCGGCGAGACGCTTCGCCGGATGGCCCGCGCCGAGGCGAAGGCGGGCGGAAGCCGCGAGACCGGGATCCGCGCGGCCCGCGACGAGTTCTATCGGGGTGAGACCGCGAAGCGCATCGCCGAATTCCACCGCGCCGAGGGCGGGCCGCTCGCCGCCAGCGACCTCGCCGAGTTCAGCGTTGAGGTCGGGCCCGCGCTGCGCACGAATTTTGGCCGTTACGAGGTCGCCGCCTGCGGCTTCTGGTGCCAGGGGCCGTCCTTTCTCCAGATGCTGAACCTCCTCGACGGCATCGATCTCAAGGCCCTCGGCCACAACTCGGCGGCATACCTGCACCGGATCATCGAGACGATCAAGCTCGCGTTCGCCGACCGCGACGCGTACTACGGCGATCCGCACTTCGTGAAAGTGCCCGCCGACGGGCTCCTCTCGAAGGCGTACGCCGCGGCGCGACGAGAGCTCGTCAAGGAGCGCGCGTGGCCGCAGATGCCGCCCGCCGGCGATCCCGATCGTCTCGACAGCGTGCGGCGACCGGAGGCGGCGCTGCCGCTCGCCGGAGGGTCACACCGGCTCCCCGGACAAGAGACCGACGCGCTCGACACGAGCTACGTCGGGGTCGTCGATGAAGCGGGCAACGGCTTCTCGGCCACACCGAGCGATCCGAACGTCGATTCGCCCGTCGTCACCGGGGTCGGCTGCGTCGTGTCGCCGCGCGGGTCGCAGGGCTGGCTGGACCCGGAGCATCCGAGCGTGGTCGCGCCGGGCAAGCGGCCGCGCCTGACTCCGGCGCCGGCGATGGCGTTCACCGACGGCCGGCTTCTCATGCCGTTCGGCACGCCCGGTGGCGACGTCCAGCAGCAGGCCATGCTCCAGGTCTTCCTGAACACCACGGTCTTCGGCATGGATCTGCAGGCCGCCATCGAGGCGCCGCGCGTCGCGTCGCGGAGCCATCCCGATTCCTTCTGGCCGCATGCCGTCTCGCCGGGCAAGCTCGAGGCGGAACGCCGCATTCCGCGCGAGACGCTCGAGGCGCTGGCCGCCCTCGGTCACACCGTCGGCGAGTGGCCGGAGTGGGAGTGGCGCGCCGGTGCCGTGTGCGGGGTGAAGGTCGGGTCGGAAGGCACGCGGTGGGCCGGCGCGGATCCGCGCCGTGGCGCCCACGCGATCGGCCGCTAGCCAGCAGGCTGCCGAGACAGCCTGCTTGATTTTCTAGAGCCAGCTCGAAGTCAGGAGACGGCGGGGACGGGGCTCGGCGTCGGGCGCGAGGCGACGGGCTCCTCGCGAATGGCGAGGGCCAGGCCGGCGGCGACGAAGCCCATGATCGCGGCCGATACGAACGCGATCTCGTAGCCGCCAGTCCACTCGTAGATCCAGCCCGCCAGCGCCGCGCCGAGCGCCGAGCCCACCTGGTGCGAGAAGAAGATCCAGCCGGAGAGCTCGCCGACCGAGTAGCGGCCGAAGATGTTCGCGGTGAGCGTGGTCGTCGGCGGCACGGTCGAGATGTAGTTCAGCCCGAAGATCGCGGCCCAGAGGTGCAGTGAGGGCGCGTTCCAGACGTAGAGCAGGAACAGGAGTGAGACGCCCCGGAAGAAGTAGAAGAAGGCCAGGGGCCCACGCCGGCCGAATCGGTCGCAGATCCAGCCAGAGCTGATCGTCCCGACCACATTCATGGCGCCCATCACCCCGAGCGCGGTCGAGGCCTGCAGCTCGCTGAAGCTGTGCTCGAGGGCGTGCGGCATGAAGTGGGTGAGCACCATCCCGTTGGAGGTGTAGCCGCAGACGAAGAACGTCGCCATCAGGAGCCAGAACTGCGGAACGTACATTGCCTCCTGGAGCCGGACGCGATGCGACTTCTCGACCGCTGCCGCCTGCGCCGCGGCGAGGGCCGTGCCCGTGGCGCCGTAAGGGCGAAGCCCGCGTTCGGCGGGATCGTCGCGGATGAAGAAGAGCGCGATTGGGAGCGCCACGGCAAGGAGCGCGATCCCGAGCCAGAGATAGCTCGTGCGCCACCCGAACCAGATCGTCAGTGCCGAGGCGAGGGGAATCATGACGAGCTGACCTGCGGACATGCCCCCGGCCGAGATGCCGATGGCCATGCCGCGACGGGCCTCGAACCATCGCGCGGCCACGGTCGATCCCGTCGTCATCGACGCGCCGCCCGCGCCGAGCGCCATGAGGAGCCCGGTTGTGACGTACACGTGCCACAGCTTCTGCACGTACGCGGCGCCGATCGAGCCGATGCCGAGCAGGAGGAGCGCGATGATGACGATCCGCCTTGGACCCCAGCGATCGGCGAGGCGACCCACGACCGGGCCGGCGGCGCCCAGCAGGAGCAACGAGATGGCCGCGGCGCCGGAGAGGGCGCCACGCCCCCAGCCGAACTCCGCCTCCATGGGTTTGATGTAGACACCGAAGACCGACCGGATGCCCGACGCGGCCAGCATACAGATGGTCACGGCACCCAGCACGATCCACGCCGGGTGCACGCGCCGGATCGAGCTCACGAGCTTAGGATACCGGCTCCCACCGTGGGGATTCGCCGCTTGAAAGAGAGCCGGGCTGGGCATCCGGCGGGTGACACCAGACGCCCAGCCCGGCTCGGAGCGGCGCGCGGTCAGCTAGCCGTCGCGGCGGCCACCTTCGGCCTGAGAACGATCGCGTCGCCCTCCGCGTCGACCGTGATGGTGTCGCCGTCGGTCAGCTCGCGCTGGAGCAGCTTGAGCGAGAGCGGATCCTGGACGAGGCGCTGGATGGTCCGCTTGAGCGGCCGGGCGCCGAACGTCGGATCGTACCCCTCGCGCCCGAGGACGCTCTGGGCCGCGTCGGTCACCTCGAGCTCGATCCGCCGGGCCGCCAGGCGCTGCCGGAGATGTCCAAGCTGGATGTCCACGATCCGCGCGATCTCATCGCGTCCGAGCGGCGAGAAGATCACCACCTCGTCGATCCGGTTGAGGAACTCGGGTCGGAGCGTGTTGCGCAGCTCCTGCATCAGCAGCGGACGCACCTTCTCGGGCTTCTCGTACTCGCGGAAGATGTGGCTCCCGAGATTCGAGGTCATGATCACGACCGTGTTGCGGAAGTCGACCGTGCGGCCGTGGCCGTCCGTCAGGCGCCCATCGTCGAGCAGCTGGAGCAACACGTTGAAGACGTCGGTGTGCGCCTTCTCGATCTCGTCGAAGAGAATGACGGAGTACGGCCGGCGCCGCACCGCTTCCGTGAGCTGCCCGCCCTCGTCGTAGCCGACATAACCGGGCGGCGCGCCGATCAGACGGGCCACCGTGTGCTTCTCCATGTACTCGGACATGTCGATCCGGATCATGGCGCGCTCGTCGTCGAACATGAACTCGGCGAGCGCCCGCGCCAGCTCGGTCTTGCCGACCCCGGTGGGGCCGAGGAACAGGAACGAGCCGATGGGCCGGTTGGGATCGGCCAGCCCGGACCGCGCACGCCGGACCGCGTTCGCCACGGCGCGGATCGCGTCGTCCTGACCGACCACGCGCCGCCCGATCCGCTCCTCCATGTTGACGAGCTTCTGGATCTCGCCCTCGAGCAGCCGCGTGACCGGGATCCCCGTCCACTTGGCCACCGTGACGGCGATGTCCTCCTCGTCGACCTCCTCGCGCAGCATGCGACCCTGCGCGTGCTGGTCGGCGAGCTGCGCGTCGAGATCCTTCAGCCGCTTCTCGAGCGTCATCAGGGTGCCGTAGCGCAGCTCGGCGGCACGGTTCAGATCGCCGCGGCGCTCGGCATCGGCCATCGCGTGACGGGTCGTCTCGATCTCTTCCTTGATCTTGCCGATCTGCGTGATGCCTGCCTTCTCGGCCTGCCAGCGCGCCTTGAGGCCGTCGCCCTTCTCGCGGAGCTCGGCCAGCTCGGCGTCGATCTTGGCGAGGCGCTCGCGCGAGACGGCGTCCTCTTCGCGCGCGACCGACACGCGCTCGATCTGGAGCTGCATCACCCGGCGCTCGATCTCGTCGATCTCCTGCGGCATCGAATCGATCTGCATCCGGATGCGCGCCGCGGCTTCGTCCACGAGGTCGATCGCCTTGTCGGGCAGGAATCGGTCGCCGATGTAGCGGTGCGACAGCACGGCCGCCGCCACCAGTGCGGTGTCCTTGATCTTGACCTTGTGGTGGACCTCGTACTTGTCCTTCAGGCCGCGCAGGATCGCGATCGTGTCCTCGACCGAGGGCTCACGGACCATGACCGGCTGGAAGCGCCGCTCGAGCGCCGCGTCCTTCTCGATGTGCTTGCGGTACTCGTCGAGCGTCGTCGCGCCCACGCAGCGCAGCTCGCCGCGCGCCAGGGCCGGCTTGAGCATGTTGGCGGCGTCCACGGCGCCCTCGGCGGCCCCGGCGCCGACGAGGGTGTGAAGCTCGTCGATGAAGCAAATGATCGAGCCGTCGGACTCGGTGATTTCCTTCAGGACGGCTTTCAGACGATCCTCGAACTCGCCGCGGTATTTCGAGCCCGCCACCAGGGATCCGATGTCGAGCGCTATCAGGGTCTTGCCCTTCAGCCCTTCGGGCACGTCACCCGCGACGATCCGCTGGGCGAGCCCTTCGACGATCGCCGTCTTGCCCACGCCGGGCTCGCCGATCAGGACCGGGTTGTTCTTCGTGCGGCGCGAGAGCACCTGGATCACGCGGCGGATCTCTTCGTCGCGGCCGATGACCGGGTCGAGCTTGCCGCGGCGGGCGAGGTCGGTGAGGTCGCGCGAGTAACGCTGGAGCGCCTGGTATTTCTCCTCGGGGTTCGGATCGGTCACGCGCTGGTTGCCGCGAATCTCCACGAGCGCCTTGTAGATCGCCTCGGCGTTGACGCCGGCGCCGGCCAATGTGCGGCCCCCGGCCCCGTCGCGGTCTTGGGCGAGCGCCAGCAGGAGGTGCTCGGTGGAGACGTACTCGTCCTTGAGCCGCTCGGCCTCTTTCTGGGCGCGCTCAAGCGTTTGGCGCGTGCGGTCGCCGAGATACTGGCCGCTCCCGCCTTTCACCGCCGGCAGCTTGCCGAGCGCTGCCTCGAGCTCGCGCTGGATCGCGTCGGGACGCGCTCCGAGCTTGGCCAGCACCGGACCCACGACACCTTCACGCTGTTCGAGAAGCGCCGAGAGCAGATGCTCGGGCTCGATAGCCTGATGATTGTGCTGGTCGGCCTTCGACTGCGCCGCCTGCAGGGCTTCCTGCGCTTTCACCGTGAGCTTGTCCAGTCGCATTGCTCCGCTCATCCCTCTTTTTGAGATTCGTCTCGTCAGCCCAGATACGCGCGCGGGTTGTCGGCGCGGAGCGTCCTGAGCTGCTCGTACAGCTCGCGTTCGGCCGGCGTCACGTCGCTCGGCATGACGATCCTCACTACCACCAGCTGATCGCCGGCGCCGCCTCCCTTGAGACGCGGCATCCCGTAGCCCGGCAGCCTGAACGTGCGCCCGCTCGACGTCGCGGGCGGAATCTTCATCGACACCTTGCCGCGAAGGGTCGGCACTTCCAGGGTCGCGCCCAGCGCGGCCTCGGGCGTCGTCACCGGGAGCGTCAGGTGGATGTCGTCGCCCTTGCGCTCGAAGAACGGATGGGGCGCGACCGTGACGCTCAGGTAGAGATCGCCGCGCGCTCCCGCGGCACCCGCGCCTTCACCGGCGACGCGCACGCGCTGGTCGCTCTTCACACCCGCCGGAATCTTCACGTCGAGCTGGCGTCTTGCACGCTGCCAGCCGGCGCCGCCGCACGCGGTGCACGGCTGCCGCTTGACGTGACCGGAGCCGTGGCAGGTTGGGCACGGCTCCTCGACGTCCATCGCGAACGTCTTCCGGGCGCCCTGAAAAGCCTCGTCGAGCGAGATCTCGATACCCGCCTGCACGTCGCCGCCGCGTGCGCTCGGTCCCCCCTGGAAGAGGTCCTCGAGCCGGATACCTCCACCTCGGGACGCTCCGCGACCGGTCATGTCGCCGAAGATCGAGCGAAAGAACTCCGAGAAGTCTCCGGCGTCGCCGATGTCGCCCCCGTATTCGACCCTGCCCCCCCCACCAGGGCCGCCGGGCGGGGCCTGCGCGTAGCGCTGCCAGTCCGGTCCGAGCGAGTCGTAGCGGCGGCGCTTTTCTGGGTCGGAGAGCACTTCGTACGCTTCGTTGATTTCCTTGAAGCGGTCGGCGGAGTCCTTGCCCTTGGCGACGTCGGGATGGTGTTTCCTCGCGAGGCGCCGGTAGGCGGACTTGATCGTCTTGTCGTCCGCCTTCCTGTCGACGCCGAGAATCCTGTAGTAGTTCTTGAAATCGACGGCCATGGCTTCTTTCTATAAGGGAGTATAGCAGATAATCTGAGTCTTGCACGCTAATGCCACGAGAGCCATCAACTGGCGGACTATTCCTGGAAACACCGAGATTACCTGGGCTTAACCGCGCCCGACCCGGAACGCCACGTAGAGCGACATCGCCCCACGCTGGAGGAGGACCGTGAGCGGATCACCGTCCTTCATGTCACGCGTGAGCCGCTCGAAGTCGGCCATCGTACGAACAGTCTGGCCGTTGAGCTGCTTGACGACGTCGCCGCGCTGCACGCCGGCCTCGGCCGCAGCGGTGCCGTCTTCGACGCGAACCACGATGACTCCGTCGGTCGTTCTCAGATTGAGCTGGCGTGCGATCTCGGGCGTAACGGGACGAACCTCGAGCCCGAGCATCGACCGCGCGCGTCCGCCGCCGGGCCGCTGCTGTTGCTGAGCCTGGCGCTCGTCGGGCGCCTGGCCCACCTTGACCTCGAAGGTCTTCTCGGCCTGGTCGCGCCAGATCTTCACCTTTGCGCTGCGGTCGGGCGAGAAGAAGCCTACAGCGCGCTGGAGGTCCCCGGGCCCTTCCATCGGGCGCCCTTCGAACTCGAGCAGGATGTCGCCCGGCTTGAGGCCGGCCTTTGCCGCCGGACTTTCCGGCATGACCTCGTTGATCAGCACGCCCTTGACGTCCTTGGAACCGAACGAGCGCGCGAGCTCGGGGGTGAGCGGCTGGATCGAAACCCCGAGCCAGCCGCGCGTGACTCGGCCCTTGTCCCGGAGCTCCGTGTAGATCTTCCGAGCCATGTTCGAGGGGATCGCGAAACCGATGCCGGAGCCGCCGGCGACGATCGCGGTGTTGATGCCGATCACCTCGCCCTGCATGTTCACGAGCGGCCCGCCCGAGTTGCCGGGATTGATCGCGGCGTCGGTCTGGAGAAAGTCGTCGAACGGCCCCTGATCGAGCTGGCGCGCCTTGGCGCTGATGATGCCGGCGGTGACCGTTGCCTGGAGCCCGAACGGAGACCCGACGGCCAGGACCCAGTCCCCGACCTGCATCCGGTCCGAGTCGCCGAGCCGGGCGTACTTGAATGTGGCCTTGCCGTCGTCGAGCTTGAGCACCGCGAGATCGGTCTTCTTGTCGACGCCGATGACCTTCGCCCGGTGCTTGCCGCCGTCGAGCGTCACGACCTCGATCTCGGTGGCCTTGTCGACCACGTGGGCGTTCGTGAGGGCGATGCCGGTCTGATCGACGATGACGCCGGAGCCGAGGCTGCGCTGTGGGATCCGCTCCGGAACCTCGCCGAAGAAGCGACGGAAGAACTCCTCGCCGAAGTACTCCTCGAACGGCGTCCGGCCCTGGGGCCCGGCCGTCCTGGACACGGTGTTGATGTTGATCACGGCCGGCCTGATCGCGTCCGCGATGGACGCGAACGTGCCTCCCTGAGGCGGCATCTGGACCGGGAGAACCGGGACGGGGCTCGCGGGCCCTTGCGACACGAACAGGGGACGCCGGAGCTCAGCGCGCGTCGCCGAGAACGCGCCCAGGGCGACGCCCGCTGCCAGGGCGATCGCGAGCGCTCCGAAGAAGGTTCTCCGCTGGAGCTGCATCGTCATCGCGCACCCTCCATCGTACTCTCACCGGCGAGGGCCCGACGGAGTCGTTCACCCTCCAGGGTCTCCGTCCGCTTGAGCTCCTGCGCCGCGGAGACCAGGATGGCCTTCTTCGTGGTCAGCATCCCCCGGACCCGGTCGTGGGTACGGTCGAGGATCGAGCGGATCTCGGCGTCGATCGTCCGCGCGGTCTCCTCGCTGTACTCGCGCTCGCCGCCCATTCCGGTGCCCTTGAGGAAGAGCGGTGTGTGCTCGCCGAACGTCGCGAGCCCGAGGCGCTCGGACATTCCGTACTTGGTCACCATGAGGCGCGCGATCTCGCTGGCGCGCTCGAGGTCGTTGTGCGCGCCCGTCGAGACCTCGCCGTAGACGAGCTCCTCGGCGACGCGTCCGCCCAGGAGCACGGCGATCCGGTCTTCGAGCTCGCTCCGGGTCATCAGGAAGCGCTCCTCGGTCGGCAGCTGATAGGTCATCCCGAGCGCGGCGATGCCTCGAGGGATGATCGTCACCTTGTGCACGGGATCGGCGTTGGCGATCGACGTCGCGACCAGCGCGTGGCCCATCTCGTGGTGAGCGACGATGTCGCGCTCCTTCTCGGACAGAACGCGGCTCTTCTTTTCGAGACCAGCGACAACCCGATCGATAGCCTCTTCGAAATCCGCCATCTCGACGGCGTTCTTCTCTTTGCGGGCCGCTAACAGAGCCGCCTCGTTGACGATGTTCGCGAGGTCCGCGCCGGCGAATCCGGGCGTGCGCGCCGCGATCACGCCGAGGTCGACGCCCGGGGCCAGCACCACCGCGCGGGCATGCAGTCTCAAGATCGCCTCGCGGCCCCTCAGGTCGGGCTTGTCGACGACCACCTGACGGTCGAAGCGGCCCGGCCGCAGGAGCGCCTGGTCGAGCACCTCCGGACGGTTCGTCGCGGCCATGATGATGACGCCCTTCGAGGAGTCGAAGCCGTCCATCTCGGCCAGGAGCTGGTTCAAGGTCTGCTCGCGCTCGTCGTGGCCCCCGATGAACCCGGTGCTGCCGGCCCGCGACTTTCCGATCGCGTCGAGCTCGTCGATGAAGATGATGCACGGAGCCTTGTCCTTGGCCTGCTCGAACAAGTCGCGCACGCGCGCGGCGCCCACGCCGACGAACATCTCGACGAACTCGGAGCCGGACAGGGTGAAGAAGGGCACGTCCGCTTCGCCGGCGACGGCCCGGGCCAGCAGGGTCTTGCCAGTGCCCGGGGGGCCCACGAGCAGGACGCCCTTCGGGATCCGACCGCCGAGCCGCTGGTACTTCTTCGGGTTCTTCAGGAAGTCGACGATCTCGACGAGCTCGGCCTTGGCTTCGTCGACCCCGGCGACGTCGACGAACGTCGTCTTGAGCTCCTTGCGGTCGAAGATCTTGTGCTTGGAGCGGCCGAACGACAGGGCCTGCGTGGGCCCGCCACCGACGCGCCGCATCAGGAACATCCAGATGCCGACCATGACGCCGAGCGGGATGATCCAGCCGAAGAAAAGGTCGCGCACGAACGTCGATTCGATACGACCCGTGAACTCGACTTTGTGCTTTTCGAGGTCGGCGATGAGCGGCGCTTCATCCACGCCGGGGATCCGGGTGACGGTGAACACGCGGACCTCGCCATCCGAGCCGAGCCATTGCCGAATGCGGTCACCCGGCCCGCTGGGCGGGGTGGGGAGGGCTTCGGGCGTGGCGATGCCCCGGATCTCCTTCTCCGTCAGGGCGACTTTCTCGATCTTGTCGGCGCGCACGAGCTCGAGGAACTTCGACATCGGGATCTCGACCGTGCGGGGGGCCTGGAACCAGGACTGAAGCAAGAGCAGGACCATCGCCGCGACCAGCACGTACGCGAGCGAGAACTGAATGCGCTGGTTGAGCCGCGGCCTCATTCGTGTCCCCATTCGTCATGCTAGCGTTGGGGGTCTCGAGTGTCAAACATCCAGCCTCTTTTCGCTTGACACTTCAAGCCCTTTGGCCTAAAAGTTGGCCCTGATCGCTCCTGTGAAACTGAGAACAAGCTCGTCTCTCGCGAGGGTCCACCAACACCGTTGCGAGTTTCTGGTTCGGTAGTCGACGCGAAGAAGCGCCGTGCGGTTCGCCGGGGTGCCTGGACGGCTCTGGCAGTGGTGGCGCTCCTCACCTTGCTCTCGGCGCTCCCCGCGCTGGCCCAGGACGCCGCCAAGGAGCCCGCCTACCGCGCATTCCCCCTGATCGGCTCGCGGCTCGCGGTATGGGCGATCGCCCAACTCCATCTGAACTTCGCCGCCTTCATTCTCGGCGTGCCGATCTTCGCCGTCATCATCGAGATCATCGGCTGGCGGACCGGCGACGCCCAGTACGATTGGCTCTCGCACGAGTTCGTCAAGCTAACGTTCGCCGCGTTTTCGACGACGGCCCTGCTGGGCGCGCTCCTGCTGTTCTTGTTCATCGGCTACTACCCGAAGTTCTGGACCTACATGACGTCGATATTCTTCCCCACGTACGGCGTCTACGCCGCCCTCTTCTTCGCCGAGACCTTCACCGTCTACATCTGGTACTACGGCTGGGACTGGCTCAGCGGCTCTCGGAAGTGGATCCACGTCAGCCTGGGCGTGCTGTCCAACGTGTTCGGCACCGCGATTCTCCTGGTCGCGAACTCCTGGGTCACGTTCATGATCTCGCCGGCCGGTGTCGACGAGTCCGGCGCCTTGAAAGGTTCGGTCTGGGCGGCGATCAACAACTTCACCTGGATGCCGATCAACATCCACCGTTTGATCGCGAACATCGTGTTCGGCGGCACGATCGCGGCGGCCTACGCGGCGTTCCGGTTCCTCGGCGCCAAGACCGACGAGGAGCGCGCCCGTTACGACTGGATGGGTTACATCGGCAACTTCGTGGCGCTCTCGGCGTTCATCGTGCTCCCGTTCGCCGGTTACTATCTCGGCCGCGAGATCTACGCGTTCAACCAGACCATGGGCATCACGATGATGGGCGGCTTCATGTCCTGGCTCTGGATCATCCAGGCGATCCTGATCGGCGTGCTCTTCATGGGCTCGAACTACTA
>Ga0066710_100001088_pt1 | contig 19200 bp, 17 predicted proteins | sample GraSoiAngelo_159_FD_79666 | JGI IMG/M metagenome (GOLD analysis project Ga0066710, IMG submission 79666) | Grasslands soil microbial communities from the Angelo Coastal Reserve, California, USA - 14_1009_16_40cm | ecosystem: Environmental > Terrestrial > Soil > Grasslands | place: USA...
TGAATTCCGAAGACGTTTCTATGATACTCAGAAATTCTTTGATCCTTTTGCAGGCGGCATATTTGCGAACTATCTTTTCGCGGCTCACCAAAAGGTGAAGCAGCCGTACACCCAGGAGTCGGCACACCACCTGATAGAAGAAGCGCAACTTTTTGTTGATGCCGCACATAGTTGCTACAACCGAATGGGTACAATGAAAAGTTCTTTGGTCAAAGCTTAGCGAGTTGGTTCAATGGAACTTCAACATATCAATGTGAAGCTCTACCTAGAAAATTCTAGGAATGTAGACCCTGAGGCATTAATACCCGTCTTTCACAGCTGGATCCAGGATCAGATTTGCGAAGAATTATTGATCGATGTGGCCGACTACCGTCACGTCCATGCGGGTCCTGGTGTGGTTCTGATCGGTCATGAAGCTAATTACAGCGTGGACAAGACTGATAGTCGCCTTGGCATCCGTTATAATCGCAAAGCGGTTTTGGGAGGTAGTAATCATGATCGCCTCAAGCAGGCTCTGCGTGCAGCTTTGATCGCCTGCCAACGTCTTGAGTCGGACCCGCGTCTGGAAAGAAAAGTCCGTTTTGATCGCCAGGAGATCCAGTTATCTATCAATGACCGTTTAGTTGCCCCTAACTTGGAAGATACTTACACGGCCCTTAAACCTGAATTAGAGGTGTTCTTCCAAGAGCTGTTTGAAGGCAACGGCCTGTCTTTAAGACATGATCGTGATCCCCGCCACCTCTTCTCCGTGGCAGTCAAATCAGCGAAACCGCTCGATCTTGAGGCACTCCTTGAGAAACTTTCGTCGTGAGCAAGCGATTAATGCTGTCTTATCTCGGTAAAAATAAAAAGCCAAGGCATTGACCTTGGCTTTTGTTCAGATTCGAAGCTCGATCTATTGCACTGGTTTCTTGAGATCCTCCCCCGCCTTATTGATAAGGGTATCCAGCCCATCAAGAGAATTATTATTCTTAGTCTTGTACAGCCTCTCCAATTCTGCTCGAGCCTGTTGTTCGGTGAAGCCTTTCAGAAAAACCGATTTGGCAAGAGCATCTATGGCTTTGTCGCGCATTTCGGAGAACTTCTTTTCCTTCTCTTTAGCGGCTTCTGCGGCCGCAGCATCCGGGTTGGCCTGACTTTGCAGGTTGCTAACCATGTCGTTTAATTCTTTAGCTAGGGTTCTTGCTTGCACAGCATAGGCAACGCCAAGCCGGTAAAAATCGATGGGGTTATTTCTCAGCAGGCTTGTCGATTTCTCATATTGCGCGGCAGCTTTGTCATATTCCTTTTTGTTTAGATGGACAAGCCCAATGGAAGCATACACGGTCGCCTGGAGCCGGTTTTTTTCCTCGGCCCACTGCTGATCTGTAACTTGAGCGGGTTTTGGGCCGCTGACTAAGGCGTTAACCTGAGTCATTGCCTTCTGGGCAATTTCCATGGCCCTATCTAATTGTTGGGCCTTTTTGTCTTCTGGTTGAGGAAGCCTTTCCGGAAGGATACTCGACAGAGTTAAGAGAGCAGGCAAGTCGTTGGGGTCTAAAGCCAAGAGCTTGTCGCCATATTCGACGGTTTTTTCAAAGTTGTTGAGTTGTTGATAGGATTGCATGACCCGTTGAAAGACGAATTTCTTGGTATTGTTGTCGGCTTGTGGAAAATCGCTGGTAAATTTTTCACCCGCTTCAACAACTTTGTCGGGTTTGCCCATCGACGCATAAGTGTTAATTTGGATCTGATACACGTAGGGCTTAAATTCCGTATCCGGAAAATCTGCTAAAAATTTCGCAGCTAAGTCGACCTTCTTATTGGGGTCCTGCTCGTTGTACATTGCCAGGTAAGCATCGTACTCAAGTTTGGTCTTGGCCTGAGGCTGCTTTTGTTCGCCCTGAGGCTTGTTCTCAGTTTGGGCCCGAAGCGGAGGTACGAAAATGGCCATCATTAGGCACCCTCCGGCGGTACTCAATACCAGCTTTCTAAAACGGTTCATGTTGTTCAGCCTCCTTATCTCGATAAGAACCGAGACGAAATTCTTAGTCGGATTGGTGTTTCAAAATTAGCCCTGAGCATCTCAAACAACTGTGCTCTAAATCAACAAACAAAGACGCACCTAGCTTTGTATAAAACCACTACGTTGAAATTAGAGGGCAACACAAAAAAATACACTCGTTAAGCACCTTTTAACCCACTTTTTTATTTTATGCAAGATGGATTTGACGTTCACTTATGAAGATGGGGAGTTTAAACCAACACGCTCATGAACGCAAGCCTGTTTGCAATTAATTTCTTGGAAAATTGCTGACTCCACGGAGCTTGAGAATCTGCTAATTCCCCTAACCCACCGCGTCGATATCAGTGACCAAGACAACAAACGAATAAATCCTGGAGGACAAATTACTTCAATGCAACATCCATTCAAGAAGTGCAAAAGGACATTTAATAACCTTTTCGTGGCGTTAGTCACAACAGGAATCCTGTCGGTTTCCACCCCTGACCTCGAGGCAAAGAGAGCACAGCCTGAAGGGCCTTCGAAAAGTCTCGCGATTCCAAGTGGAACGCCCATCGAAGTTAAAATGATTGACGAACTTAACACTGGAACGAATAACGTGGGAGACACCTTTCACGCCTCGTTAACAAAGAACTTGGTTGTAGCTGGAAGGCAGCTTGCACCCAAAGATACTTTGGTCAGCGGAAAGGTTATTGGGCTGACCAGTTCAGGCAGGCTTAAAGGTCCTGCGTCCATTAGTTTGAAGTTGACACATCTTGCCTTCTCTGACGGCAGAAGGGTTTCCTTGGAAACCTCCCCCTATTGTCTGGACGGTAAATCCCACGTCTTGCGTAATGCGAGCCTGATTGGTGGCGGAGCCGCGGCCGGTGCCGTTCTCGGTGGCATTGCTGGCGGCAAAAAGGGAGCTCTCATTGGAAGTGCCGTTGGAGCAGGCGCTGGCACAGCCACAGCGTATTTGACGGGAAAGCAGGAAATCGTTATCCCGGCAGAGACCAACCTTAGTTTCACAACAGTCAATAGCGCCTCGATTCCTATGCTATCTGAAGGAGATTCCAGCCCGTGGGAAAGTGGTGTGCTTCCCAGAGATAAAGGTGGCAGAGTCGGAAAGGATTCAATTGTTTTTAGCAATCATGATCGCCGAATCATACGCGATTACTTCAAAGGCCGTTACAGTAACCTGCCGCCTGGATTAGCCAAGCGCGGTGGCCATCTTCCTCCGGGCTTAGAAAAGCAGCTTGAGCGCAATGGTAAGCTGCCTCCAGGACTTCAGAAGAGAGTGGAGCCTTTCCCAAGAGATTTGGAAATCCGTCTTCCTAGATTGCCTGATCGTATGGTGCGCGTTGTTCTGGGCCGCCGAGCCATGATTCTCGATGAGCAATCCAATATCTTGGACATGATTGAAGACATTACGGACTAACCGGTCGGAACATAATTACTTTAAGAGAAGGGGGCATGCAGTGTCGCTCAGACTTAAGCCTGTAGCCTGCCACTCGACTTAAAGCCGGGCTGCAGCGCATGCCTTTTTTCCTTATGGAGTGAGTTTGGACAAACATGCTTGCCTGAATTATGAAGTCCGCAAACTAGGCTATTTCAGCTATACTACAACTAGCTTGGCTGAGCGGCAGTTCCTCGTCTTTAACAATAAAGCCTCTGTCCGGCCCTTCCATGAGTTTTGTCACTCACCTCGAATGTAGTTCTTGCCGTAAGACCCATTCTAACCAGGAATTGCTGAACCTCTGTGAATGCGGCATGCCGCTGCTAGTGAAGTATGACTTGGGTCGTACCCAGCGGGCTCTACGTCGGGAGGCATTGTGCCTTCGTTCTGCTTCGATGTGGCGATACCAGGAACTGCTGCCAGCCAGAAATGCAGAAGACATTATAAGCCTCGGTGAAGGGTTCACTCCGCTCATCAGAGCCAAGCGACTGGCTTCGCGCTTCGGTTTGAAAAAACTTTGGATCAAAGATGAATCGGTCAATCCTACGAGTTCTTTCAAGGCCCGAGGTCTCTCGGTCGCTGTGACAATGGCCCGTGCCCTCGGAGCAAAAAAACTTGCCATCCCGTCGGCGGGAAATGCCGCCGGAGCCTTGGCCGCCTATTCGGCGAAAGCGGGATTGAAGGCGCATGTCTTTATGCCTCGAGATACGCCTGCGGCCAATCGCATTGAATGTGAAGCGCTCGGCGCCAAAGTAACTCTGGTAGCTGGGTTGATTACTGACTGTGCAAAGGTTGTAGTCGAGCGCGGGTCAGTTGAGGGATGGTTTGATGTTTCAACCTTAAAAGAGCCTTATCGGATTGAAGGAAAGAAAACCCTAGGTTTGGAGTTGGCCGAACAGTTGAACTGGCGGCTGCCAGAAGTCATTTTCTATCCGACCGGCGGAGGAACGGGACTGATTGGAATGTGGAAGGCCTTTGACGAAATGGAGCAAATGGGGTGGATCGATTCCAGGCGACCCAGAATGATGACGGTGCAGGCGGCAGGTTGTGCACCGATCGTTAGAGCCTTCGAGCAGAATCAGCCAAGGGCTGAGGAGTGGCTTGGGGCCTCGACACTGGCCGCCGGACTCCGTGTTCCCAGAGCTATTGGAGATTTCATGATGCTCGATATTTTGCGCGAAAGCCGCGGATCCGCAGTGGCTGTGACGGACGAAGAAATGATGGAGGATATCAGATTGGTCGGTGGCTCAGAAGGTCTGTTTATGTCGCCCGAAGGGGCTGCCACTTTTTCGGCGTTAAAGAGATTATTGGCTTCTGGCTTAGTTTCCCCTGATGAAGAAGTCGTCCTTTTCAACACCGCGTCAGGCTTGAAGTACCTTCATTGTTTCAAGGGAAGAAAACAGGATGAAGGTTAGCCTGAAAGCGGAAATTTGTCCTTCTCACAAGTTCTTCTCAAGAAAAAGAGTGACCTCGTTCGATATTTGAGTTGCATTGCTCTCTAGATAGTGGATCACACCAACCCGTGGAACTTATGACTCGGAGACTTTACTATCTCGACAGCTACCTGCGCCAGTTTCAGGCGAATGTTCTTAAATTGTCGCAGACGGACACCGGGTTTGAAATTGTTTTGGATCAAACTGCTTTCTATCCTACCTCAGGTGGGCAGCCTCATGATCTGGGGTGCATTCAAGGGCGCCCCATCTTAGATGTATTTGAAAACGAGAAGGCAGAGATCATTCACCGTGCTGAGAAACCCGTCGAGTCAGGAGAATTGGAATGCTCGATTGACTGGTTACGGCGTTTCGACCACATGCAGCAGCACACTGGCCAGCATATCCTTTCACAGGCATTCTTACGGACTTGCCAACTCAACACAGTTGGCTTTCATATGGGAGCATCCTATAGCACCATCGACCTGGAATCTGGGAATATCGGCAAGGATCAACTGCGCCAAGCGGAAGACTTAGCCAATGCCATCGTTTATGAAATCAGGCCGGTTAAGGTGCGACTGGTATCGCCTCAAGAAGTCCCAAACCTGAACCTGCGAAAGGAGAGCCAGAGACAAGGCCCTCTGCGGATTGTTGAAGTGGAGGATTTCGATGTTTCAGCCTGTGGGGGGACCCATGTCCGGCTGACTGGGGAAATCGGTGGAATCTTGATACGCAAAGTTGAACGGGTGAAACAGCAGACTCGCGTGGAATTTGTCTGCGGTAGAAGAGCATTGGAATCGCACAGAGCCGACCTCCGGAGTCTGGATACGATCGCGCGAAAATTTTCTGTTGGACTTGACTAGGCAGCGCAGCGCGTTGAGAAGCAGATTGAAGAAACCAGGCAATTGCGAAAGGCCCTGCAGGGAAGGAGGGAGACTCTAGTTGAACTGCTGGCCAGAGATTTCTATGCAAAGGCGCAAGAACATCAGGGATTTAGGACGGTGAAGCATCTTTTTGAGGACGAGGAATTCGACTTTGTCAAGTCGCTGGCCCAATCGATTGTTTCGCAAGGTCGTTGTGTGGCTCTGCTTGGAAACAAGAGCTCGCAAGCCGAACTGGTATTGGCCCAGAGCGAATCAATGCGGTGGGATTTACGCGAACTTTTGAGTGAATGCTGCAAGCTGATTGAAGGCAAAGGCGGCGGGACAGTCAACCTCGTTCAAGGCGGGGGCAAGAATCCTCAACAACTGCAAGCCGCATTAGATTTGGCCGAGTCTCGAATTTTGTCAGCTTCACAGTAGGCATGACATTTCCAGTGGGAGCCCCTCCGAACTCCTCACTCCTAGGATCGATTAGACTAGTCTTTGGGAGTGGCCGCTGCAGTTCCCTTCTTGAGGAGATCCAGATCTGCGGAGATCAAGGAATGAAAAAAATTCTGTTTATCTTCACGGGTGGTACGATCTCAATGAGAATAGATCCCCTCTTGGGCGCGGCGGTTCTCGTACTTTCAGGGGAGGAAATTCTCTCGTTTGTTCCAAACCTTGATCAACTGGCCCATTTCGAGGTTCTTGACTTTGCTTGAGGAAGCGTGGCGCTATTTTCGCGGGAAATCTGCCGGGTCAGAAGGCGAGAATCAAACTCATGTTGGCTCTTGGCCAGACTCGGAATCCTCCTCGAATCAAGGAAATCATAGAGCAAGGAATGTATTAGTTCCCATTGTAGCGGGCTGCGACATGTCCGGCTAATAGCTTGCAGCCGGCCCAGCGGATCATAAGGGACTATTTCCTATCTTTCTTCCGATAGACAAATTTCAAGCCGGACCAGGTTTCATCCACCGCACAGACCTTTACGTCAACTAATCCATTTCTTAGGCCAATCTCTCTCACAACACCCTCGCTCAAATCAGTCTCTACCTTGGAGACACGTTTTGGCCAGGAGATCCAAAGCGTTCCATTCTTTGACAGCTCTTGTTTCAGTCTTCTGATACAGGTTTCCAGCTCTGCTCTTTCTTTCGCAAAAAACTGCACGAAGTCGAGTGGACCATCGAGGTCGTTCGTGAGTGTGATGCCCTTCGGTAACTTTCCTAATGTGCGAGCATAATCGCTGGGTGCGTTTAGAAAAATCATTTTGGAGTTCTCTTTGATACCAAGCTTTTCAGGTAATGCTCTTTTCGAATAACCGGCAGGCAAAGTTCCCCCTTAAACCCAAATATCACGCGGTAGATTCACCCTGTTCCTTACTCTGCATAGTGCCATATCGTGCCGTCTCAAAAACCAATTTCAGCGAAATCAGGATTCCCAGAATCAATAACATGGCACCATTCCATTTGAAAAAGCGTGAAGATTGGGACAGCAATTCGTAACCGCTATGGCAAAGGCTGAGGAAAAGGACGGTGGCTAGGTAGGCCGGGAAATTCTGCCGGAGAAAGAAACGAATCAGGGTGAGGAGGAGCAATAGCACGAAGGCTTGGGTCGCCAAGCCAAAGGCGAATTCTCCCCTGCCGCTAGCCTCCTCCGACAAGAGGCTCAACAGAATCAAAAAAAAGAGCAAGAGGCGACTGGAGGGTTTCTTCAGGACATGTTGGAATATGTAAATGACGATGGCCAGCATCGAGGTATAGACCAGGGAGGAATGGACGGAACGCGTGAATAACGAGAACGCAGGCAAAAAGTGGTTGACTTCCGGCAGTAGTGCAAAGGCAGGCAAGAGGGCGAACTGGTGAAAGCGCTGGACTAATATATCTGAAATCCTACCCAGGCCGAATGCCCCCACCAGGATGGTGAGAGAAAGCAACAGGGCATCTCGTGAGAAACGGGGTCGATTCTCCTTCCGAAACATCCACCAGCATTCTGGATAAAGAGACGAGACCAAGCCGAACAAGACGACGAGGTAAAGGAACTGAAAGATATGGCGGATGAGAAGGCTACTCATGGAGCGCACAACAAAGACATTGGGCGCTAGCGAGGTAGGGTAATCCTGAAAGAGACTGGGCAGAGCATTAAGACTGCTCAGAATTTGAAGAAGAACTAAGCTGACACTCAATCCTAAAACCGGTATCCATCGGATGAGTCCTTGCCGGGCTTTGCTCAAGAAAGTCCAGATACCCCAACCTGAGAGGAGAGCAATGATTCCAATCCGAATCCCGGCTAAGACTGAATCGACTACGGTACTCCTTTCTCGTTGGCGCCGCCACTCTTCAGGGACTTTGATAAAAGTGGAATAATTCGAAACCTCATCACCCTTGATTTGGAGTCGTAACCGCATTGACGCTTCCTGGAAACGAATAGTCTTTGACTCCCAGACGAAGGCATAATCCTGCCGTGCCTTCTTCTTTTCGGAATTGGCCTCTTTCAATTCGAAATCTTCTAAAGAAACACCATTCTTGCGGAGATAGTCTTGAGCCAATTGCAAGGCCGATACTTTGTCGAGACTGGCGCCGGGCGCGTTTTCACTGATCAAATGCTCAAAGGCGTTGACGATTTTTTCGTGGGGATCAATATAAATCCGGTACTCTTCCTCTTCCAGGGGTTTGTAGAAGCGGACCACCCAAAAGTAAATCTTCACTTTTTGAGAGTAAATTTCATTCATCGCCGAGACACTGGAGTACTTCAATAAGTACTGGGCGGCGACGGGATCCAAAGATTGATCGGGATAAATCGTGTTCCGGTACGAACGCCAGTCAATGCCACGCTTCTCCAGATAGTGCTCGGCAATTTCGCGTGCTTGTGACCGAGTGATAGCGAAGTCGGCGAATTTGCCGAATCGCGGAATTCGGAAAGCTTGCGGAATTAGAAGCAGCAAAGAGGTGCTGACAAGAATCAGCCGACGGTTGCGGGATAGTGAAAGGTAGGATATGGAAGGGGCTTTCACCGGTGCGGCTCGAGTCGGTTCGGCGGCGACCGTAACGACGCTCTGGCTGGCATTACTGATGGGTTGGTCCGAGAGAAATCCTCGATTCTTCAGATAGGCCAACAGGGCGATGAAAAAGGGAACTAACATGATTCCAGCGGAAAGCCCGCCAGAGATCATTAAGTAAAGGTTTTGAGATCTCAAAAGCAGAAAGGCTGTGTAGAGCGCGTCCACTGAATAATGCCAAACCAAAGTCGCTACGATTCCGAACTTCAGAAAAATAAGGCTGACAATTAAGCCGCCAACGCCTACTTCTATGCCGCGGATGTAAAAAGGTTGATTGGGGTAATTGGCATGACCAAATCCCCAGATGAAGGAGGCAAGCCAGACAGCCAGCCAGCGAGATCGACAGATCTTTTCAAAAAAGGGAATCGAGAACATCCGCGAAACGAATTCTTCGGAAACTGCCGGAAAGAATCCAAAGAACAGGACAAAGGCCCAAGGAATCCTGGTGTTCAGCAAGTCGGAGTAGGGAACTTCAGCCGGTGCCCAGGCGCCAAGCTTTTGGGCAACAAGATAAAATAGGGAATCGTAAGCGAAAAAGAAGAAAGTAAGGGTGGTACCCACCAAGCTTGCAACAAAAAATTCCTTACTTCGCAACCCTCGCCAGCGAAACAGATTGAAAAGGGAAACCCGATTCCCGTAATTTCGACGATAGAGAGGTTCAGCAGAAGCCGTGATCAAGAAAATTGCTGCGCCAGAAGCCGCAGATGCAAAAAGCGTGTTGAGAAGCAGTCGAGTCCAAAAACTACCGTAGGAGTCAGTCGTGACGTAGCTGAATTCACTCAAGGGAAAGCCGTTGAGGCGGCTGAGAAAGGTCAAGACGAAGGCCGTTATACCGAAATAGGTTGCCACTCTCCAATGGATGTCTCTTTGACGAACATGTAAGATCAACACGACTAGCATGGCTAGTAGGGTTGAAAACAGAAAGATGAAATCCACTGTGGCGGTTGTATCATTCAAGGATCGCAATTTCTGATAGCTGCGAAGCCACTCATCAGGAACTTTAAGGTACTCGTCATACTCGCCCAACTGGTTGCCCTGAATTCTTACGCTGAACCGGTACTGTGCATCCCCGAGGACAAACTCTTTGGATCTCCATCCGAAGAGATGATCAGTTCGTCGCTGACGTTTTTCCGTGCTGACTTCAATAAATTCCAATTTGCTTAAATCACGTTGGAGCGTACGTTGGAGAAAATCCTCCGCCAGGGCCTGCGCCTGCTCGCGCGTGAGGTCGGCCCCGGAAGCGTTCTCCTCAATCAAGTGTTGGAAACGAGTGATGTCTCCCTGCGGACTCACGTCCACCTGGAACTCTTCCTTATGCAGGGGACGAAACCAACGGTGTTTCCAGCGCCACAAACGAACCTCACGACCCATGACGCCATTGGCCTTCTCCAGTCCTAGTTCGCGCTCCAGAAAGGTTTTGGCGGTATCGTCATAATCGAAAATAGCAACATGGTGATAGCTGGTCAAATCTACCGGCCCAGCCAAGGCTGAACCAGACAGGGAAACGCTTGACTCCGCATCTTGCTTAACGCGATTCGCTACCCCCAAGCGACGGAGTAAGTCCTGAGCGACTGGAAGCGAACTCTCCCTATTCACGTTAAACTGAATAGAGGCTTCCGGAAAGACTTGGAAGAAAAGTCTTGTGGCAACCCAGAACGAGACTGACGCAACTGCGGCACAGAGCCAGATCAAACGAAAATCTTTTGGGTTGAGTTTTTGAAGCGATTCCGGCAAGTGGATTCCTGGTGAGATTAGGAGGCAGCCATTGGAAACTCTTGAGAACAGAAAAACATACGGCTGGGTTCGATTTCAAAGAAAGGCGACAGTTTGCAGGGATGTGATCTCAAATCGCTTTCGGCAACGCGGGTTTTTGCAACTGGCAACATCATCAAGTCGTACCAGGTAGGATCGAGCCTTGGTGAAGCGCAAGCGGTCTTCCTCACTGGCATGAGACGGCAAAGAATTCTTCTTGGTCCTCCGTCGCCATCGAACGTCGTAGCTAGCCGTTTGGCGACAGAACGGGCAGTGCAGGATAGCCGGCTTCAGTTCATCTTTTTCGTGAAAGAAATCTCTCTCCTCCATAGTTGAGACCTAAACTATAATAAGTAGGGTTTGAAGTCAATGTCAGAAGCACTTTAGGCTCTGCGACAAGAAATGAAGCCGGGAGGCGTTTTTGATTCGCAGCCAAGGAGTATTGACTCCGCCAAAAGGGCTGGAGCCAAAAACATACCTATTGTGATTCTGTCTCGCTGAAACGCGCTCTGTCAATCTATAAGCCCAATCATGAGAATCAGGCTAGCCTATGGTCAAAACGGCTTGGAAGTCAATTTTCCCCAGTCCGGAATTGATGTGATCGAGCCCCTGTTCGTGGAAGGCGTAGAAGACGAAGCGGCTGCGATTCGTCAGGCTTTGAGGAAACCGATCGCCAGCCGTCCCTTGCGGGAGATCGCCTCCAGCGATGATACGGTTGCCATCATCTTTTCCGATCGAACCCGTCCCATGCCCAGCGACCGGGTTCTCCCTGTCCTTCTTTCCGAATTAGAGCATGTCCCCAGAGAAAAGATTACGCTCATTAACGCTGTGGGAACGCACCGCAGTAACACTCAAGAAGAGCTAGAAGCCATGCTGGGGCGCGGAATTCTTCAGAATTATCGGGTGATTCAGCACTGCCCCAAAGACCGCGAAAGCATGGTTCATTTGGGGAAGAGCGGTTTTGGAAACGAGGTATGGATTAATAAAGACTTCATGCAGGCGAACGTAAAAATCTTGACGGGATTCATTGAACCTCATTTCTTTGCCGGGTTCTCTGGAGGGCCTAAAGCAGTCTTGTTGGGCGTGGCTTCCTTTGAAAGCATACTCAAAAATCATGCCGCGCCGATGATCGACAGTCCGAATGCGACCTGGGGCGTGACTGAAGAAAACCCCATTCACCAGGAAATGTCAGAAATCGCCTGCTTGGTCAAGCCCAACTTCCTATTGAACGTAACGCTGAATAAACGCCGAGATATCACGGGCGTTTTTGCTGGTGATTGGAAACAGGCTCATGCTCAGGGATGTGCCTTTGCTAGAAAATGCGTGATGCGTCCCGTGGAAAGGCCGTACGATGTGGTCGTCACCACCAATTCAGGCTTCCCGTTGGATATGAATCTCTATCAAACCGTGAAGGGAATGTCTGCCGCAGCTAGAATTGTCAAAGAGGGTGGAGTCATTATCGTGGCCGCTGAATGTTCGGATGGGGTTCCTAACCATGGGAATTTTCGTGAATTGCTCAGGTCCCGAAACTCGCCGACAGAACTGTTACAAGTGATCCGAAATGCAACGGAACCCATCCAGGATCAGTGGCAGGTTCAGATCTTGGCGAAAATCTTGTTGAAGGCTCAGGTCTACCTCTACTCCAGGTTGCCGGAGGAAGAAGTACGATCAGCCCATCTCAAACCTGTGAAGGATATTGTTGCCTTAATCAATCAGCTCCAGGCCCATTCAACAGCATCAATGGTGGAGAAAGGGGAATGCGGCTCTCTTGCGGTTGCGGATCCGAACGGTTTTCGCGTTGCTGTGTTACCGGAAGGACCGCAGACGGTACCCTATCTCTCAAAATTAGCGTGATTGTTGACACTTCCTTGCACTTCCGTCACAGAGCAAGGCTGCCTCTAGCAAAATTTTTCTCATTTGTCGCACGCTCCCCTTGGCTAAGAGACTGGTCGGAGAGCGGCAGCGGCCGTCAGGGAAGACCCATGACGTTCAAGGCCTTGCTTCCTCGGCGCGCATCATGTAGACGCAGTCTAAAGAAAATTTCTGCTTTTTTGTTACCACGTATTTGATAGGTGGATTCATCACCCAGACCCTAGTCTCGTAGAAGGGCGGCATCCTTTGAATCAAGCTCTCTCCAAGCCGGCAGAAAGTTCAACCCAAATTGATCCTTATGAGCGGGATCCATCCTACTTTCTCGATCCACCCGAGGCCATTAAAGATATGCTGCGTCATTGGGGACCCGGGTTGGTTCTCACCGCTTCGGTAGTAGGGTCGGGTGAGCTCATTGCCACTACCAGCTTGGGCTCCCGGGTCGGCTACTTGGTGCTGTGGCTCATCATTTTGAGCTGTTTTATCAAAGTCTCCCTACAACTGGTCATTGGTCGCTATGCTCTGTATTCCGGTGAAACTACACTTCGTTTCCTAAATCAGATTCCCGGGCCGCGGCTCAGGGCTTCCTGGGTAATCTGGCTGTGGCTCGCGATGATGATCCTGGTTAGCTTTCAACAGGGCGCGATGCTGGCCGGTGTGGCCCAGGTTCTTAACTTGGTTATTCCCCAACTTAGTGTAACCGCTTGGGCGGCAGTGACTGCGGTAGTGACGATCCTGCTTTTGCGCAGTGGCAAATATAGTCTGGTTGAGACCTTATCTACTGCCATGGTGGTTAGTTTCACTTTTGCCACGATCACCTGCGTTGCTTTTCTGCAGAGAACGGTATATGCCTTTTCTACCGCGGACCTCTGGCAAGGCCTTGAGTTCCAATTGCCTCCGGGTGGTGCGGGCATCGCCATGGCCGTTTTCGGTATCACCGGCATTGGGGCGACCGAGCTGATTTACTATCCCTACTGGTGTATCGAAAAAGGTTATGCCCGTTCGGTCGGCGTTCAGGACAATTCCGCCGCGTGGTACTCTCGAGCTCGAGGCTGGATCAGAACCATGAATTGGGATGCTTTTCTATCAATGTTGGTTTATACGGTAGTGACCCTGGCATTTTACCTGTTGGGAGCGTCCGTTTTGCACAGCAAAGATATTTATCCTGAAGGCATGGAAATGGTGAAGCTGCTTTCCAATATGTACACCCAAGTGCTTGGTATGTGGGCATTCTATCTTTTCTTGCTGGGGGCATTTTTTGTGCTCTATTCCACCATCTTTGTCAGTGTCGCGGCCAATGCCCGTCTTTTCATTGATTGTTTCCACATCATGGGACTTGTATCTCTGAGAGATTATCCGCATCGTCAACATTGGATTCGCTGGTTAGTGACTCTTCAGCCCCCTATCCATTTCATGCTGTTTCTAACCTTTCAACTTCCTCTGTGGATGGTCCTGGTGGGTGGAACGGCCCAGTCACTCATGCTGCCGGTAATCGCCTTTGCTACCCTTTATCTGCGCTATCGCCGATTGGATGAGCGGCTGAAACCCTCAACAGGGCTGGACTTGTTACTCTGGATCTCCTGTATCTGTATTGTTCTAGTGTCTGTCTATGGAATTACAGTCCAGTTGACCCATTAACCTGTAGGGACGCTGGTGGTATTTCCCGGTTCTACAAAACGAGTACGCCATTTCCGTAGCAGCTCAGATTTGTGGGATTTAAGCGTTCCAACAATTTCACCTGTTTCTATCCCCGCCGATTAGCTTAAGCCTACACCCATAGCTTTAGCAGCGCTGGCTGAAAAAACACCGGCCTTACCGAGAGAGGTTCTTTCTTCCCAAGCTAGCGTCTAAACCGTGGCAGACGGGGCCGACAGGGTATTGACCTTGTGCATCAGGCGTGACTTATGGCGGGCCGCCGCACGTTTATGCAGGACCCCTTTTTGGATAGACTTATCGATCAGCGATAGGGTGGGTGACAGGATCTTAGTGACTTCTTCGACATTCTTGGAAGAGATTGCCATCATCATCTTCTTCATCTGGGTGCGCAATCTATGCGAGTGGCTACGATTCACCGCTCGCCTCTTTTCGCTTTGACGATATCTTTTAATTGCTGATTTATGGTTTGCCATGCAACAACTCCTGAGTTTTGATCCTATTTGATCCTAATAGATGCTTTTGTTGTCAGTCGAGACAGTTTTATACAGGTCAGGCCTCACTTTTGTCAAGCTGCAATTGGTGGTCATCCTCCAGAAGGGCTTGGAAACAAAAGCGTAACGGAACATTGGGCCGATAACTCAAACCCTAAGTGTTAGCCGTCGCCTCTAATTGACGCTGGGGCTGGACTGCGCAGGGACGACAATGTTCAAATAGACTTCCCGAACCATGATCTCGTTGAGGTAAATCTGGATGGCATGTGTTCCTTCTTCAGTGAAGACGACGTTGCTGAAAATGGTGATATTGTCCGCGAAGCCCCCAGGGGTCAAAGAGAAGGTGGAAGGTGCAGTATTGGCGATGATCTTCCTTCGATCCGGAGATACAATCTTTATCTCAGTGGTGTGTTCTCCGTTCCCCTCCCAATGATTTAGCAAGGCGAACTTGAGAATGGTAGAAGGTAAGGTCTGAAGATAAATGTTCTGAAAAATCCCCATCACGCTGAGCTTATTTCCCGCTTCGAGACGAATGTCGTCGCAAAGGAGCGAATACGCCAGTTGGGCTCTGGCTGACGCGGATAGAGTCATAGTACACTTTCAATTCCGGGCATTCAAAATGGGCCGCTCGGTCTCTTCTAATTCCGAGCGGATTGTTCTCCTGACTTCCTGCATCAGGGCTTCTCGACTGCTTGGGCTCAGTCCCCTGGTTTCTATCTTGGGATGGAAGGTCACTGTGATGGTTCCAGGGGTAAGCCTAAACTTAGTGGGCGGCATCACCTCGTAGCTTCCGGATATCGTGATGGGAAGAATGGAAACCCCTGCTTGAAGAGCCATAAGAAATGGACCTTTCTTAAAAGGCCCCATTTTCCCGTTGCGAGTCCGGGTTCCTTCCGGAAAAACCAGAAAGGAATCACCGCGCTGCATTTGGGCTACTGCCTGATTCATTCCCTGTAAAGCGCTTGGCCGGTTTTTTCGGTCAATAAAGACAAAATCGCCCAGCCTCATGACGATATTCAGCACAGGCACTTTATTGAGCTCTTTCTTGACCATGAATTTGACATTTTGGGGGATGGCTAAAAGGAGAGCCGGAGGGTCACAATTGCCCTGGTGGTTGGCCAAAAAGAGATAGGTTTTTTTGGGGTCCACATGACTCCGCCCTTTGATATTGAGTGTGATCCCGGCCAGCTTAATCCCCATGCAGCATCCCAAACGCCCCACTCGATACAAGATATCCGCATTGCCTCGCAGCACGGCGTAGACAATACAAATTGGCCCCACCAGAAATAGATAGGCAAAAACAACAAAAAACACAAAGAGTGCTCTGGTCATGCCTGTAGAAGAATCACTCCCGTTTCTGATCCTCGGATTTCAAAGCCGATACGGCCACAAGGATGATGACGAAAGCTTCATTCAGTCGCCACGGAAGGATGCGGGTCAAAGGTTGGTCAAGGGCGCTTGTCCAGAAATGCTTGCAGCCTTTCCAGCAAGTCTTCCTTGACGAAGGGCTTGATCAAAATATCGCTGGCCCCCGCCTGCAATGCCTGCTTCATATACGATTCATCCACGTTTCCAGTGAAGAGGATAATAGGCGGTCTCTTAGGCGGATTTCTTGTCTGAATCAGGTTTAAGATCGCGAGTCCGTCCAAGTGTGGCATCATTGCATCCAGCAGCACCAGATCTGGATTCTCACAATCCATAGTTTCCAGCGCCTTCATCGCCTCTTCACAGACTATGGCTTCGTAGCCTTCCAGACGCAACATAAGTTTGAGCATCAGTAGAATGCCGGGATCGTCATCGACAATCAGGATTTTTTTCTTGGCCATTTAGATTTTCGTACTCGTCCGAGTTATCAATGGAGACACTCGACTGCGTGAGTAACACCGAGAACGTGTCATCCCAGAGTGAACTTGAGAACCAGACTTTATCTTACCTCTTCTCTAGAGCCTTCAATATCTTTTGATGAATTCCATCAAATCCACCATTCGACATGATGATCACTTTATCTCCCTTTTCCAATAAGGGAGTAACTTGCTTCACAATTTCATCGGCTGAATCCCAGCAATGCGCCAGGATCCCCTGCCTTCTCAATTCGTTCATTATTAGACCCACGTCTAATCGCAGCGACGCATCCAGCTTTTCCGGTGCAAAAATGGAGCACAACACCACTCGGTCCGCCTTCTCAAAGCAGTGTGCAAATTCTTTCTGAAAGACGTTTCGCCTCGAAGTTGCCGAGCGTGGCTCGAAAATGGCCCAAATCCGACTGGTGGGATAACGCGCTTTTACGGCAGTCAGTGTCTCACGAATAGCCGTGGGATGATGGGCGAAGTCGTCATAAACAGTAATGCCATGGACGGTCCCGCGAGCCTCCAGGCGCCTCTTTACATTTTTGAATTCCCTCAGCCCTTTTTGGAGAGTGTTCCTGTCGATCCCCAATCCTTGGGCGCAAGCGAGCGCCCCCAGCGCGTTCTTTACATTGAAAGTCCCAGCTAAAGAGGTTTCGAATCGCCCCCAAAATCTACCCTCTTTGAAGACATCGAAGCGAGTGACTTCTGCTAGAATTTCAACTGATCGAGCTGTCCAGTGCGGTTCTCCTTCCAATCCGAAGGATTCCACGGGAGAGAATGCTGCCGCACTCAGTTCCCGAACCACCGGATCGTCCCAACCCGCCAGCAGCCTGCCATTAGTAGGAATGATATTGATCAACCGTTTAAAACTCAGTTTGACGGCTTCGAAATTCGAATAAATGTCTGCGTGATCGAATTCGCAGTTGTTAAAGATGACCCAGTCGGGAAGATAATGGAGGAACTTGGGACCTTTGTCAAAAAAGGCGGTGTCGTATTCGTCACCTTCGATCACAAAAACATTTCCTGAACTCAATTTGAAACTACTGCCAAAATTCCCGGCAATGCCTCCAACCAAAAAACCAGGATTTCTTCCAGCATATTCCAGGAGCCAGGCTAGAAGGGAAGTGGTCGTGGTTTTCCCATGCGTTCCTGCCACCACAATGGATTCTTTCCCGCGGATGAAGAATTCTTTGAGAACTTCTGCCAGGGAAGCGTAACGAATTTTTTTATTTAACGCGAATTCGACTTCTGGATTACCTCTTGAGACAGCATTACCTACGACAATCAGGTCCGGCCTTGGATTGAGATGCTTTTCAGAGAAGCCTTCAGACAGTTGAATTTCCATGTTCTGCAGAAAGATCGACATGGGAGGATAGATATTTTGATCGGAACCTGTTACTTTGAAGTTCCGCGCCTTGAGCATTCCGGCCAGGGAAGCCATCGCAGTGCCACAAATTCCGATCAGATGGATGTGCTTGATAGAATGAGGTGAATCGGTCAACATTCCACAGCTGCCTCTTCCAACTGGACATACTTCTCATCTGCATTTAAGAGAACTTGGACGCCAAAGGGCAATGTTAAGGCCCCGGTCGTGGTATGCCCAGAAGCCAGACCATAAAGAATGGGGACCTTGGAATCCTTTAAGACATCGAGGACAATTTCCTGAAGACGGTATTCCTGCTCCGGGCTTTGGACACAATGGAGCATCTCGCCGAACACAATGCCCCTAACGGCTTCCAACTTGGCAGCCAGTTTCAAATGCATCAGCATTCGATCAACTTGATACGGCTTGGCATTTACATCTTCCAGGAATAGGATTTTGCCTTCCGTCTGGATCTCGTACGGGGTCCCCAACATGGCCGTCAGCAACGAGAGACAGCCACCTGTTAACCGTCCCCGACCAATACCGGGTTGCAATGTCTCGAGTTGAGGAGACGTAATCCGGTGCCCCGGCTGTAGGTTGGTCAGACATTGAAGCAGACTGTCTTTGATATAATAGGGCTCACCCAGAGCCAATTCACGAGCCACCATCGGACCATGGAAGCAGGTCATGTCACAGGAGTTTTCCAAATATTGAAGTAATACCGTGATATCACTGTAACCGACAAAGATTTTCGGGTAAGGCTTGATCTGCTCGGGTTTCAAATAAGCGATAATGTGATGGCAGCCATATCCTCCACGCGCACAAAATATAGCATCGATTTCCGGGCTCTCAAACATCCGCACTAACTCTCCAGCCCGCTCCTGGTGGGGACCTGCGAAATAATAATGCCGACCCAGGATCGAGTTAGAGTATTGGACTCGAAAGCCCATTCCCTGCAGCTCAGACACGCCCTTCAGTAGGTCCTCTTCCTTCACATCGCTGGCGGGCGCGACGATGCCAATCGTGGCGCCGGATTTTAAGGCTTTAGCTTTCTGCATGTAAATTGCGGGCTTAGGTTGAAGCTTGGCCGCCAGGGCGTATGAGCTTGGCGGCATACATCTGCTGTACATCCAGCGAAATCGGCTTTTTGCGAAGGAGGTTTAGCTTGGTAATCAGAAAATTAATCTGGCGAATTCTTCGAATGCGTTCGGTTTCGTCTTCAACTGATCGGAGCAGATCTTTCAGGTTTACAATTTCTTTGTGCAATTCAAGCTCAGGGGGCAGGCAGTTGGCGATCTTCAACATTTTGTAGGCTAGGCGCAGCTCGGATGGAACTGAACTCTCGTCTTCCAGGACCAAAGGCTTGCCTGATCCCGGAAGGCTGTCAAAGGCACCCTCTTGCTGGGCTTGTCGGATCTTCTCTTCTACCTTCCTTTCCAA
>Ga0066710_100001089_pt1 | contig 19198 bp, 16 predicted proteins | sample GraSoiAngelo_159_FD_79666 | JGI IMG/M metagenome (GOLD analysis project Ga0066710, IMG submission 79666) | Grasslands soil microbial communities from the Angelo Coastal Reserve, California, USA - 14_1009_16_40cm | ecosystem: Environmental > Terrestrial > Soil > Grasslands | place: USA...
AGGCCATCCAGAAGCGTCCGGGCGAGCGGTTCGAGATCACGGTCGAACGGGACGGCACGCCCCGCTCGCTGACCGTGACAGCCGAGCGGCTCAAGGAAAAGACGCCCGCTGGCAGGGAGACGGAGATCGGGCGCATCGGGATCGGCATCGACACGAAGGCCGCCGTCACCTACGTGCGGTCGGATCCCTTCACGGCCGTGGGCCAGGGGCTCGCGCAGACATGGACCATCACAGACCTGACGGTGAAGGGCCTCTGGAAGCTCGTCTCGCGCCAGATCGACTCGTCGAATATCGGCGGCCCGATCCAGATCGCGACCGAAGCCGGGCGGCAGGCGCGTCAGGGCATGGCGGCGCTCGCGTTCTTCACCGCGATCATCAGCGTCAACCTCGGCGTGCTGAATCTCCTGCCCGTGCCGATGCTCGACGGCGGGCACCTCTTCTTCTTCTTGATCGAGGCCGTGCTCGGCCGGCCGCTGTCGGTGAAGAAGCGCGAAATCGCGCAGCAGCTCGGGTTCGTCCTGCTGATGCTCTTGATGGTGTACGCGCTCTACAACGATCTCATGCGTCTAGACGCCCTCAGACTCTTCAGGTAGGAGCCGGTCCATGACACCCCGTCGCAAGACGAAGCAGATCCAGCTCGGCAAGCTCAAGGTCGGTGGCGACGCGCCCATCACGGTCCAGTCGATGACGAAGACCGACACACGCGACGTGCAGGCGACCCTGCTCCAGATCTGGTCGCTCGAGGCCGCGGGCTGCGACATCGTCCGCTGCGCCGTCCCGGTCCGCGAGGCGGCGGAGAAGCTCGGGGAGATCAAGCGTCAGATCCGGATCCCGCTCGTGGCGGACATCCACTTCAATTACAAGCTCGCGCTGACCGCGCTCGAGCAGGGGGTCGACGGGCTCCGGCTCAACCCCGGCAACATCGGCGGCAAGCGGTTCGTCATGGAGGTCGTCAATCGCGCCAAGGAGCGGAGGATCCCGATCCGGATCGGCGTCAACGCCGGGTCGCTCGAAAAGGACCTGCTCGCCCGGTACAACGGGCCGACGCCCGAAGGCATGGTCGAGTCGGCGCTCCGCCACATCCGGATTCTCGAGGACTGCAATTACCCCGAGATGAAGATCTCGCTGAAGGCCTCGGACCCCGTGATGATGATCGACGCGTACCGCATGCTCGCTGACCAGGTCGAGTACCCCTTCCACCTTGGCGTGACCGAGGCCGGCACCCCCGGTGTCGGAACGATCAAGTCGGCGATCGGTCTCGGCGCCCTCTTGTCCGAGGGGATCGGGGACACGATCCGCGTGTCGCTCTCCTCGGATCCGACCGAGGAGGTGCGGGTCGGGATCGACATCCTCAAGGCGCTCGGCCTCCGTAAGGGCGGTCTCACGTTCGTCGCGTGCCCATCGTGCGGGCGCGCCGACGTGGACCTCGTCAAGCTGGCGAAGGAGTGCGAGGAGCGCCTGAAGGACGTGGAGGAAGAAGTGCACGTCGCCGTGATGGGGTGCGAGGTCAACGGGCCGGGCGAAGCGCGCGCCGCGGACATCGGCGTCGCGGGCGGGCGCGGCATCGGCCTGATCTTCAGGAGGGGCGAGGTCATCCGGAAAGTCCCGGAGAACGAGATCGTCCAGGTGATGTGGGAGGAAGTCGAGAAGTTCATCGCCGAGAAGAAGGCCGAGAGGGCCGCCGCCGCGGCCACCGCCTCCGCAGACTGAAGCCCCCGCCTGGCTCGATGAGGCTCTCGAAGTCACTGATCCCGACGCTGCGGGAAGTCCCCGCCGACGCGGAGGCGATCAGCCACCGACTCATGCTCCGCGCTGGCCTCGTCCGTCAGCTCGCGGCCGGCATCTACGTCTACCTTCCCCTCGGCCAGCGCGTGCTCGACAAGATCAACGCCATCATCCGCGAGGAGATGAACGCGATCGGTGGCCAGGAGATCACGATGCCCGTGCTCCAGCCGGCCGAGCTCTGGCAGCAGTCCGGCCGGTGGGAGTCGATCGGCGGGGAGATGTTCCGCCTGAAGGACCGGAACGGCCGCGACATGTGCCTCGGCATGACCCACGAAGAGGTGGTCGCGTGGCTCGCCGCGCGTGAGATCCGGTCGTACCGCGACCTGCCGCAGGTCTGGTACCAGATCCAGACCAAGGAGCGCGACGAGGCGCGGCCGCGCTCGGGCGTGCTCCGCACGCGCGAATTCCTGATGAAGGACTCCTATACGCTCGATCCCGACACGGCGGCCCTTGAGAAGTCCTACGCGGCTCACAAGAGCGCGTACTGCAAGATCTTCGACCGCTGCGGCCTGCGCTACCTGGTCGTGGAGTCCGACCCGGGCATGATGGGGGGCCTGGGCTCGCACGAGTTCATGGCGCCGAGCGCTGCCGGAGAGGACGAGGTCGCCGTCTGCCCGGGCTGCGGCTACGCCGCGAACGTCGAGCTCGCGCGGGGCATCCCGACGGCCCCGACGTTCCCCGCGTCTCCGCGGGAAGAGGTGGCGACGCCGAACGCGAAGACGATCGCCGCAGTCTCGGCGCTTCTCGGGATCGATCCGCGGCTCACGGTAAAGTCGCTTCTGTACGTGGGCGTGAAGTCCGGCCCCGTGCTGGCCCTCGTGCGGGGCGACCACACGATCCACGAGCGCAAGCTGGTCCGCGCCCTCGGCGAAGAGGTACGGCCCGCGCATCCGGATGAGGTCAGGGAGCACCTCGGAGCGGGCGTCGGCTCGGTCGGTCCCGTCGGGGCGAAGGTGCCGATCGTGGCCGATGACGCGCTCAAGACCGGGCGGTGGGTCGTCGGCGCCAATCGCGAGGGCTATCATCTCCGAGGGGTCAGCGCGGGCGTGGACTTCGAGTGCCGCTTCGCCGACCTGCACACGGCGACCGCGGGCGAGGGCTGCCCGCGGTGCGGGGCGCCGCTCACCATCGAGCGGGTCATCGAGGTCGGCAACATCTTCAAGCTCGGGACGAAGTACTCGGTCCCGCTCCGGGCGGTCTTTCTCGACGAGGCCGGACAGGAGCGGCCCATCGTCATGGGCAGCTACGGGATCGGCCCGGCGCGGGTCGCGGCCGCCGCGGTCGAGCAGTCCCACGACGCCGACGGGATCATCTGGCCCTGGGCGCTCGCGCCCTTCCACGTGCACGTGGTGCTGGTCGGCATCCGTGACCCCGACCAGGAGGCCGCCGCGGAGTCGATCTACCGGAGCCTCTGGGCCGCGGGCATCGAGGCGCTGCTCGACGACCGTGACGAGCGCCCAGGGGTGAAGTTCAAGGATGCCGATCTGCTGGGCGTGCCGGTCCGCGTCGTCGTCGGCAACGCCCTCGCGAAAGACGGCGTGGTGGAGGTACGCTCCCGGGCAACTCGGGTGGAGCGCCGCGTCGCTCCCGGAGAGGTAGTTCGGGCCGTCCCCGAGGTGGCGGCAGGCCGCTCCTAAAAGCCCATCTGCGTCGTCGGCGCGGTCGCTCGGCATCCTGTTAAAGGCTTGCTCGACCGCCGATCACATGCTAAAGTCCTGAAAAAGTGGGCCCCGCCCACTTTTTTACTTTCGGCGGGCCCGGGTCCGCGCCGGAACCTCCGCGCGGTGGAGGCTCGGCACCCGGCCCGGTTTACGTGTGACGATGGACGAAACGGAACGGCTCTCGAAAATCGAGGAAGCGATGGAACCGGTGCTGCGCAGCCACGGACTTGATCTGGTCGATGCCGACTGGCGGCGCGAGGGGCGGCGGTACGTCCTGCGTCTCTTCGTCGACAGACCAGGCGGCACGAGCATCGACGATTGCGAGCGCCTGAGCCGCGAAGCCGGCGACGTCCTCGACGTCTCGGGGCTGATCACCGACGGCTATGACCTCGAGGTGTCGTCGCCAGGTCTCGACCGCATTCTGCGAAAAGAGCGGGAACTCCATTGGGCCCGCGGCAAGGTGGTGCGGTGCTGGATCCGTGAACCCGTGGCGGGGCGCGCCGAGGTCCGCGGCCGTCTGGTCGAGGTCACCCCCGACCACCTGACGATCCGGACCGACTCGGGCGATATCGACGTACCCCGGCAGGTCCTCAGCAAGGCGCGTCTCGAAGCGGAGGTTCCGTGGCCGAGGCAGGCGTCATGAACCGCGAGCTCCTCACCGTGATCCAGCAGATCGCCGGCGAGAAGGGGATCGACAAGGAGGTCCTCTTCGAGGCGCTGGAGTCCGCCCTGCTGTCGGCGTCGAAAAAGACGATGGGCGCGGCCGACAACGTGCGCATGCATCTTGACCGGGCGACGGGCGCGCTCAAGGTCTATCAGCGCAAGCGCGTGGTGGAAGAGGTCACGGACCCCAAGGTCGAGATCAGCCTCGCCGAGGCCAAGGCGCTCAATCCTGAAGCCGAGCTCGGCGACGAGCTGGAGCAGGAGCTCGCGCCGAAGGAGTTCGGCCGGATCGCGGCCCAGACGGCTAAGCAGGTGATCCTCCAGCGCGTAAGGGAGGCGGAGCGCGAAGGCATCTACTCCGAGTTCATCGGTAAAGAGGGGCAGATCGTCCGCGGGGTCGTGCACCGGATCGAGAAGCGCAACGTCATCATGGAGATGGGCAAGGCCGAGGCCGTCCTCCCCGAGCGGGAGCAGATTCCCGGCGAGCGCTACAATCCCGGGGACCGGGTGCGGGCGTACGTTCTTGAGGTGAAGAAGAGCTCGAAGGGGCCGCAGATCACGCTGTCCCGGACGCATCCGGGCTATCTCGCGCGGCTGTTCGAGACGGAGATCCCCGAGGTCCAGGAGGGCATCGTCCTCGTGAAGGCCGTCGCGCGCGAGCCGGGGGAGCGCGCGAAGGTCGCCGTCGCGTCCACGAAGCGCGACGTCGATCCGATCGGCGCGTGCGTCGGACTGCGCGGCACGCGGATCCAGGTGATCAGCCGCGACCTGCGAGGTGAGAAGATCGACATCGTCGAGTGGTCGTACGACGCGACGACGTTCGTGGCACGCGCGCTCTCTCCGGCGAAAGTGTCGTCCGTCGCCGTCCTGGAGCCGCCGCCAGCGGCCGAAGGTGAGGAGGGCCAGGAGCACCAGCCGGCCGTGCTCGTGACGGTTCCGGACAACCAGCTCTCTCTGGCCATCGGCAAGAAGGGCCAGAACGCGCGCCTCGCGGCAAAGCTGACCGGCATCCGGATCGACATCAAGAGCGAGTCCGCGGTCGAAGCGGACCGCGTGCGACTGGAAGAGGAGCTCGCCGAGGGGCGCGCCGCGCTTGCCGAGCTTCCGGAGATCACCCCGGCGCTCGTCGACAAGCTCGTTGACGCGGCGTTGCACTCCCCCGCGCTGCTCGTGCAGGCCGGAGTCGAGCGGGTGGCGCAGATTCCCGCAGTCGGCGACAAGGCGGAACGCCTTGTGGCGGCCGCGCGGGACTGGGTCGAGCAGCACGGGCCCGTGGCCGAGGAGGTCCCGGAAGCCGTGGCACCCGCGGAGGAAGGCGGCGCGTCCGCCAAGTGAGCGCCGGGCCAATCCGGACGTGCGTGGCGTGCCGATCGGTGCGGCCCAAGCGGGAGCTGATCAGGCTGGTATGCGGCGACGACAATCGGGTCAGGGTGGATTCCACGGGGCGTGCTCCGGGACGGGGCGCATACGTGTGCCGGAGTCCGGGCTGCGTGAAGGCGGTACAGAACCGCGGGCGCCTGGCGCATGCGTTTAGGAAGTCCTGCGAGGCCGGAATTGATCTGTCGGAGGAGGTGAGGGGACCGTGGCGGCGCGAATCAAGGTAATCGATCTCGCGAAGGAGCTCGGCGTCACTAGTAAGGACCTGATGATGGCGCTCGACGAGATGGGGCAGAAGGGCAAGCGCGCCATGACCCCCCTCGACACCGAGACGGCGAACGCGCTGCGTGTCAAGTTGGGAAAGGGACGCGAGCTGCCCGCCGAGGCCAAGCCGAAGCGCCCTGCACGCCCGAAGGCCGCCCCAGAAGCGGCGAAGACTCCGAAGGAGTCGATGCTGACTCGGGCGAAGCAAACCGCGGCGATGCCGGTCGAAGTGGAGCCAGAGCCCCTCGAGCTCAAGCCGGCAGCGACGATCGTCAAGCCGAAGCCCGCCGACGTGGTCCCCGAGCCGCTCGTGGAGCTCGCGCCGGAGCCGCCGGCGATCATCAAGCCCGCGGCCACCGTCGCGGCGCCGCCTCCGCCGCCCCTGGTCGCTCCGCCCACACCGCCCGCGGCGCCGAAGAAGCCGGAGCCGAAGATCGTTCCGTTCCGGCCGATCGAGCGCCCGGCGGCCGCGGCGCCGCCTGCGGCGCCCGCGCGTCCGGCGCGCCCGCCGGTCCCGCCGCGCCCCGTCGGGCCCTTTGCGCCGCCGCGGATCGCCCAGGCGCCGCCCGCGCCTCCGCGGCCGGCCGTCCAGCCGCGGCCGGTCGTTGGGCCCGAGGGCCTGCCACAGCCCTCTCCGGTCGTCGAGAAGCGGGAGCCGGTCGTCGCCGCGCCCGGGGCCGAGGCGCCCCCGGCGGAGGTCAAGCGCGAGCTGATCCGGGTGCCCGAATCCGTGACGGTCGGCGAGCTGGCCGAGAAGATGCGCCGAAAGTCGGGCGAGGTCATCAAGACACTGCTCGAGCTGGGCGTGATGGCCACCATGAACGAGATCCTGGATCCGACCGCCGCCAAGCTAGTCGCCGACAAGTTCAACATCGACGTCGAGGTCCGCTCGATCGAGGGCGAGCTGGTCGACGACGAGGATGCCGACCCGACCCAGCTCCAGCTGCGTCCGCCGGTCGTCACGGTCATGGGACATGTCGACCACGGCAAGACCTCACTGCTGGACGTGATCCGGAAGACAAAGGTCACCGAGAAGGAGTTCGGCGGGATCACGCAGCACATCGGCGCGTATCAGGTGACGACGCGCCACGGCAAGGTCACCTTCCTCGACACGCCCGGCCACGAGGCGTTCACGGCGATGCGCGCGCGCGGCGCTCAGGCGACCGATATCGTCACCCTCGTCGTCGCGGCCGACGACGGCGTCAAGCCGCAGACGATCGAGGCCATCAATCACGCGCAGGCCGCGAACGTGCCGATCATCGTCGCGATGAACAAGATCGACAAGCCCGACGCGGACCCGGAGCGCGTCAAGCGCGAGCTCGCCAACCACGGGCTGGTTCCGGAGGAGTGGGGCGGCCAGACGATTTTCATCGCCACGTCCGCGAAGACCGGGTCCGGCATCGACCATCTGCTCGAGATGACGGCCCTCCAGGCCGAAGTGCTCGATCTGAAGGCCAATCCGAACCGCGCCGCGAGGGGTGTGATCGTCGAAAGCCGGCTGGACCGCGGCCGCGGCGCGATTGCCACCGCGCTGATCCAGAGCGGGACCCTCAAGGAGGGCGACGTGGTGGTCGTGGGCGCGCACTCGGGCCGCGTCCGCGCGCTCCTCGACGCGGCCGGCAAGAAGGTGAAGAGCGCCGGGCCGTCGGATCCCGTCGAGATCCTCGGCCTGTCAGGCGTGCCCTCGGCCGGCGACACGCTGGTCGTCGTCGCCGACGAGCGGAAGGCCCGCCAGATCGCGATGATGCGGTCGGAGCGCGATCGCACCCGGGCCCGCGCGACCGCGCGCGTCACCCTCGAGGATCTGCACACGCGGATCCAGACGGGGGAGGTTAAGGAGCTCCGGCTCGTCCTCAAGGCGGATGTCCAGGGCTCGGTGGAGGCGCTCACCGAATCGCTCGAGCGGCTCTCGACCGATGAGGTCAAGCTCAAGGTCATCCACGGATCGGTCGGCGCGATCACGGAGAGCGATGTCATGCTCGCGTCCGCGTCCAACGCGATCGTGCTCGGCTTCAACGTCAAGGCGGAGCCGAAGGCCGCCAGCCAGGCGCAAGCCGACGGCGTCGACCTCCGCAGCTACAACGTCATCTACGAGGCGATCAACGATCTCAAGGCGGCGCTCTCCGGCATGCTGGCCCCGGAGATCCGCGAGCTCCCGCTCGGCCGGGCTCAGGTGCGCCAGATCTTCACGGTGTCCAAGGTCGGCAACATCCTCGGCAGCTACGTCCAGGAGGGAAAGATCGTGCGGGGCGCGAAGGTGCGGGTGCGCCGCGACTCCACCGTGCTCGGCGAGGGGACGATCGCGACCATCAAGCGCTTCAAGGACGACGCGCGCGAGGTCCTGGCCGGCCTGGAGTGCGGCATCACGGTCGAGGGCGTCAGCGGACTCCAGGTCGGGGATCTCATCGAGGCGTACACGACCGAAGAGGTCGCCCGGACCCTCTAGCATGTCGATGGAGAACGCGTTCCCCCCGCCTCGCGTCCAGGCCGCTTCGGCCGGCCCCGCGCCGCCGTCCTAGGAGCCTGTCCAAGTGAGCGGCTTCGAGCGCCGGCTTCGCCGGCGCCCTCGGTCCTGGGGGAGGATCGGAGGGGGCCGTCGAGGCCCCCTCCGATCTTGCTAGCGCCGTGTCGACGGCGCGGGTGGCGCTCGGCCTCCTGGAGCTCCACCTCCCGGACGTCGGGTCGCTGAAGGGCAAACGCCAGATCCTCAAGAGCCTGAAGGAGAAGGTGAAGAACCGCTTCGACGTGTCGATCGCCGAGGTGGACCATCTCGACTCCTGGCAGCGCTCGACCCTCGCCGTCGCGTGCGTCTCGCGTGACTCGCGGCACGCCAACGAAGTGGTCGACAAGGTGATGGACTTCATGGAAGCGACCGCCGAAGGCTACGTGGTCGACAGATCAGTGGAGATGCTGTAATGCAAGGCAAGCGGCTCGACCGGGTGAACCAGCTGATCAAAGAAGAGATCTCGTTGCTCCTGCAGCGGGAACTGAAGGACCCGCGGCTCGGATTCGTGACCGTCACCGCCGTCGAGACGACAAACGATCTGGGGTCCGCGAAGGTGTTCGTCTCGGTCCTGGGCAACGAGGCCCAGTGGTCAGCATCGCTCGCCGCGCTCGACAGCGCCAAGGGGTTCGTCCGCAACTGGCTCCGGGACCACCTCGACCTGCGCGTGACCCCCGTGCTCGACTTCCGCGCGGACCGGTCGATGGAGCGTGCGGCGAACATCCAGACCCTGCTCAAGCAGCTCAAGCATGAGTAGTCCGCGTTCCGGCGCCGGTCCGCCCGAGCCGAGGGCCGACTCGATCGGCCCGAGTGCCAAACCTGGTATCCCAGAGGATGTGCTCGCCGCGTTCCGGAGGCGTCCGGGGCGCGCCCTCATGCTCGGCCATGTCCATCCCGACGCCGACGTGCTGGGAACGCTCCTGGCGCTGGGGGGCGCGCTCGAGGACGCCGGATGGTCGGTAGTGTACGGCGGCCCGCACCCGGTGCCGGAGGTACTGTCGTTCCTGCCCGGCGCCGACCGGTACCAGAAGCTGTCCCGGATCGATAGCGTGTTTGACGTGGCGGTGCTGACCGACTGCCCGAACCCGGACCGGACCGAGGGGCTGATCGACGGCGCCCGCCGACATACCGGGGCCATCGTCAACATCGATCACCACCCGGACAACCGCCGCTACGGCACCCTGAACTGGGTCGATCCCACTGCGGCCGCGACGGGCGAGATGGTCTACGCGCTGATCGTCGCACTCGGGCTGCCGGTCAAGCCCGGCATCGCGACCAACCTCTTCGCGGCGATCCACATGGATACCGGCTCGTTTCGCTACTCCAACGTCACGCCCCAGACCTTTCGAATCGCCGCCGACCTGGTCGCCGCGGGCGCCGAGCCCGCCTTCGTCGCGAACCAGATCTACGAGCGCCGGCCCGCGGACGCCCTCCGCCAGCTCGCCCACGTGCTCTCCCTGGTCCAGGTCAGCGCCGACGGCCGGATCGCCTGGCTCGCATTGCCCGCCGGCGCCGTCCGCGACTCCTTCGTCGAGGCGGAGGACCTCGTCAACTACCCGCGCTCGATCGGCACCACGAAGATCGCCGCTCTCCTCCGCGAGCAGAGCGGCGGCAAGGTGAAGGTGAGCCTGCGGGCCAAGGGTGAGGTGGATGTGAAGGCGATCGCGGCGCGGTTCGGCGGCGGCGGCCACCTGAATGCGGCGGGGTGCGTGGTGAGTGGAACGCTGGCGGCCGTGACGGAAGAGGTGCTCGCCGCCATTCGCGGCGCCCTGCCGCGATGAAGCCGGGTCGTTCCGGCGTCCTCGTCGTCGACAAGGAGGGCGGCGTCACCTCGTTCCAGGTGGTGTCGAGGCTCAAGCGGGCGCTGGGCGCGCGGAAGATCGGCCACGGCGGGACGCTCGATCCCTCCGCGACCGGGGTCTTGCCGATCCTGCTCGGCGAGGCGACGAAACTCTCCCCGTACCTGATGGACCACGACAAGGAGTACGTCACGACGATCCGGCTCGGGGTGTCGACCGACACGCAGGATCTCACGGGCGCCGTCCTCGGGACCGCGCCCGTCCCGCCGCTGTCGAGGGCCGATATCGAGCGCGCGTGCGCAGCGCTCACCGGCGTCATCGCGCAGGTCCCGCCGATGTACTCCGCGGTTCACCACGAAGGGCGCCGCCTGTACGAGCTGGCGCGAGCCGGCCGCGAAGTCGAGCGAGCGGCGCGGGCGATCGTGGTGCGCTCGATCACCGTCGAGGCCGTCGCGCTGCCGCGCCTGACGCTCAGAATCGTCTGCGGCAAGGGCACCTATGTCCGCTCGCTCGCCGCTGACCTCGGCGCGAAGCTCGGCGTGGGCGGCGCGGTCGAGCGTTTGATCCGCACACGCGTCGGCCCCTTCCGGCTCGAGGATGCGGTGCCCGGGCCCCTCGCGCAGGAGGGTCACGCGGCGACGCTCTGGGACTGGGTGCTGCCGCCCGACGCGGCGCTCGCCGGATATCCCGAGGTCGCCCTCGATGAGGCGGCTACCGACGCGCTCCTGCACGGGCGGAGCGTCGGCGCGGCCGGAGCGGCCGCGGGCAGCGTGGTCCGCGTCTACGGCGCCGGACGGAGATTCCTCGGAATCGGACGGGTACTTCCCGGGGGGCGTGTCAAGCCCGAGCGAATACTTCATGCGGATCATCCGGGGACTCCGGTCTCACCCGCCTGACTCGCCTCCCAGCGTTGTCGCGCTCGGCGCGTTCGACGGCATCCACCTGGCCCATCAAAAGATCCTCGACGTCGCGGCGGGCCGCGCCCGGGAGCTCAACGCGCGTGCCCTCGTCTGCACCTTCGACCCGCATCCCCTCCAGGTGCTCTCGCCTTCGCCGCCGGAGCCGATCATCACGCTGGCCGAGCGCCTCGAGCTGATCGCCGAGCGCGGGATCGACGCGACCGTGATCATCCCCTTCACGCCCGAGTTCTCGCGCATCGAGCCCGAGGCGTTCGTCAAGGACGTGCTGCTTGACGCGCTCCGCGCGCGGGAGATCGTCGTCGGCTTCAACCTCACGTTCGGTCGCGGCGCGCGCGGCGACGCGCGCCTCCTCCAGGTGCTCGCGCTGCGGCTCGGTTTCGTGGCTCACGTCATCGCCCCGCTCACGATCGGAGGCGTGACCGTATCCTCTTCCGCTGTTCGCGACGCGCTCCGGGCCGGTGACGTGGCGGCGGCGCGGCGGTTTCTCGGGCGGCCGTTCACGATCCACGGGCCGGTCGTTCGGGGCGCCGGCCGCGGTCGCGAGCTCGGGTTCCCGACCGCGAATATCAGGCCCGACCGCCCGTTGCTGGTCGCGACCGGCGTGTACGCGGGGTACGCGAGGGCGGAGGACGAGACGGCGGAGGGAACCCGGGAGCCCGCCGCTCTGAAATCGGTCCTCAACGTCGGCTACCGGCCGACGTTCGGCGAAAATCAGTACTGGGTCGAAGCCCATCTGATTGATTTCACGGGCGATCTCTACGACCGGGTGCTCGGCATCGCGCTCGTCGAGCGGATCCGGGAGGAACGCAAGTTCTCCGACGTCGACGCCCTCCGCCGCCAGATCCGGTCGGACATTGCGACCGCCGCGGAAATTCTCTGAGCGAACTTTACTTCGGAAATGCCTCGTGGTATCGTAAGGTCGCAATTTATTTGGGTAACAATGCGTGGAACCCGCCCACGGTGGGCAGTGTGTGCTGCTCGGGGCGTGGCGATTGGGGCGGAAGAACGCCGCCCCGGAAAGAAGAATTCATCGATGCCTCTCGCCGTCGACAGGAAGAAGAATCTCATCGAGCAGTTTCGGATACACGAGGGAGATACGGGCTCGCCTGAGGTGCAGATCGCGCTTCTGACCGAGCGGATCAACGGCCTGACGGATCATTTCAAGGCTCACGCCAAGGACCATCACTCGCGCCGCGGTCTTCTGATGCTGATCGGCAAACGACGCGGACTGATCGAATATCTTCGCAAGAGAGCCCCCGAGCGGTATCGCGCCGTTACGGAAAAACTCGGTATCCGTCGGTGACGGCGGCAGTTCCCGCCGTTACCCTCAGCCCCCCACCCCGCCAGGACGTGTCCGACGCAGGAGGGACCGCACCCGTATGACTCAAATCGTTCGCACCGACCTCAATGGCCACGCGTTCTCCCTCGAGACCGGAAAGGTAGCCAGGCAGGCCGACGGCACTGTCGTCGTCCGCCATGGCGGCACCCTCGTGCTGGCCACATGCGTCGCGTCCAAGACGGCCCGGGAGGACCAGGACTTCTTCCCCCTGACCGTGGAATATCGCGAGCGCGCGTACGCCGGGGGGCGGATTCCCGGAGGGTATTTCAAGCGCGAAGGTCGCCCGGTCGAAAAGGAGGTCTTGACCTCGCGGCTGATCGATCGACCCATCCGGCCGCTGTTTCCCAAGGGGTTCATGAACGAGATCCAGGTCATCTGCCTGGCGATCTCCGCCGACCAGGAGAACGACCCCGACGTGCTCGCGATGAACGGCACCTCGGCGGCGCTCTGCCTGTCGGGAATTCCCTTCAACGGGCCGGTCGGCGCCGTGCGCGTCGGCCGCGTCGAAGGCCGGCTGGTCGCGAACCCGACGACCGCCGAGCGGTCGCTGTCGGCCATCGACCTCGTGATCGCGGCAACCGAGGACGCGGTGCTGATGGTCGAATCGAGCGCCAAAGAGGTGTCCGAGGAGACGGTGCTCGAGGCGATCGCGTTCGGCAATGAGCACTGTCGGCGCCTGGCCCGGCTTCAGAAGGAGCTGGCGCAGAAGGCCGCCAAGCCGCGGTGGCATTTCGATCCTGACGCCGGCCGGGATCCGGCGCTCGAAGCCCGCGTGAAGGAGCTGGCGGCGCCACGGGTCGCCGGCGCCCTCGGCGTGCACGAGAAACAGGCGCGCGCGGACGCCCTCAACCGGATCTTCGAGGACGTCTTCCGGGCCCTCGGCGGCGCCGAGGACCAGAAGAGCAAGATCCGCGAGGCGTTCGAGATGGTCGAGAAGTCCGAGGTGCGGCGCCTGATCGTCGAGCAGGGCATCCGCGTCGACGGCCGGAAGGCCAGCGAGATTCGCCCGATCTGGTCCGAGGTTGCCTACCTGCCGCGGGCCCACGGCTCGGCGCTGTTCACCCGCGGCGAGACGCAGGCGCTCGTCTCCGCGACGCTTGGCACCAAGAGCGACGAGCAGAAGATCGAGGCGCTCGAGGGCGAGTCGTATCGCTCGTTCATGCTGCACTACAACTTCCCCTCGTTCTCGGTCGGAGAGGTGCGGCGGTTCGGCTCTCCGGGACGCCGCGAGATCGGCCACGGCGTGCTCGCCGAGCGCGCGATGTGGGCCGTCATCCCGTCGAAGGAGGAGTTTCCGTACACGATCCGCGTCGTGTCCGACATCCTCGAATCCAACGGTTCCTCGTCGATGGCGACCGTGTGCGGCGCCTCGCTGGCCCTCATGGACGCGGGCGTACCCCTGAAAGCGTCTGTAGCGGGGATCGCGATGGGCCTCGTCAAGGAGGGCGACAGGTTCGGGATCCTGACCGACATCATGGGGACCGAGGACCACTACGGCGATATGGATTTCAAAGTCGCCGGGACCGAGAAGGGTGTCACGGCGCTTCAGATGGACATCAAGATCGCGGGCGTGCCGATCGATGTCATGCGCGCGGCGCTCGCCAACGCCCGCGAAGCGCGCCTGGCGGTGCTGGCCAAGATGCGCGAGACGATCGAGAAGCCCCGGACCGAACTGAGCCCGTACGCGCCCCGGTTCGTGACCATCCGGATCCGAACCGAGAAGATCCGGGAGATCATCGGTCCCGGCGGGAAAGTGATCCGCGCGATCCAGGAAGAGACCGGCACCAAGATCGATGTCGAAGACGACGGCCGCGTGACGATCTTCTCGCCTGACAACAACTCGGTGCAGAAGGCGCTGGCCATCGTCCAGGACATCTGTCGCGAGGTCGAGCTGGACCGGATCTACGTCGGCAAGGTCAAGAAGATCGTCGAGTTCGGAGCGTTCGTCGAGGTCATCTCCAACACCGAGGGTCTCCTGCACATCTCGCAGATCGCCGAGACGCGCATCCGCGCGGTCCAGGACGTGCTCACCGAGGGAGACGAGGTGCTGGTCAAGGTGATCGAGATCGATCCGAACGGGAAGATGCGGCTGAGCCGGAAGATGGCGCTGCGCGAGCAGCCGGCGCTCGCCGACAGGGAGAAGCTGAAGAACCCGGGCGCCTCGAATCCTCCGCGCGAGTAAGCGCGGAGGCGGGGCGAGGCCCGAGTCAACTGGCCCGCGCCGTGGGGAATCTGGCGGGCAGGCGCCGGGCGAGTGAGATGACCAGACGTGAGTGTTGCGGCGGGGCGCGGGCGTCGGCGCTGGGGTGAATCGGGCGGCAGGCGCCCGGGGAGTGAATGACGGAACCTGAAGGTTCCGGCGGGGCGCGGGCGTGGCGAGAGCCCGGGTGCCCGCGCCCAGGTGAATGATGACCGAAGAATACCGAAAGAGCGTCCTGCCGAACGGCATTCGTGTCGTCACGGAGCGCATGCCCCAGGTGCGCTCGGTCGCCGTCGGGATCTGGGTCGACACCGGCTCACGCAACGAGGCCCCCGGCCGCGGCGGCGTCTCCCATCTCATCGAGCACCTCGTCTTCAAGGGCACCGCCACACGCAGCGCGCAGGAGATCGCGCGCATCATGGACTCGGTCGGCGGGCAGATGGACGCGTTCACAACGAAGGAGCACACGTGTTTCTACGTCCAGGTGCTCGACGAGCACCTGCCGCTGGCGGTCGGCCTGCTGACCGACATCCTCCTGCACCCGCTGTTTGACGGGGCCGAGCTCGAGCGCGAGAAGTCGGTCGTCCTCCAGGAGATCAAGATGGTGGAGGACACGCCGGACGACCTGATCCACGAGCTGTTCGCGGCGCGCATGTGGGATGGACATCCCCTCGCGCGCCCCATCCTCGGCACACGCGAGAACGTCGCCGCATACAGCGCCGACACCATCCGTCAGCATTTCCTCGAGGAGTACGTCCCCGGCCGCATCACCATCGCGGTCGCCGGCAACGTCACCCATGACCGCGTCGTGGACCTCGTGTCGGGGTGCTTCGACGGCTTCGCCCGCCCGTCTGCCCCGCGCGAGGACTCGCGGCCCGTGATGCATGCGGGCGTCGAGATCGTGACGAAGACGCTCGAGCAGGTGCATCTCGTGGTCGGGTTCCCCGGCCTCGACCACGCCGCCCCCGAGCGGTACGCGCTCTACCTGTTGAACGACATCATCGGCGGCAGCATGTCGTCGCGCCTCTTTCAGGAGGTGCGCGAGCGCCAGGGGCTCGTGTACTCGATCTACTCGGGGACGCAGGCGTACCGCGACACCGGGGTGCTCTACATCTACGCGGCGACCGACCCGCAGAACTTTTCAAAGATGCTGAAGGTCGTCCTCAAGGAGATCCGGTCGCTCAAGAAGGACGGCATCACCGCCGCCGAGCTCACCCACGCCAAGGATCACCTGAAGGGCAGCCTCATGCTGTCGCTCGAATCTACCTCGAGCCGCATGAACCGGCTGGCCAAGCAGGAGATGCACTTCGGGTCGTTCTTCACGATCGACACCATGCTCTCGGCGATCGATCAGGTGCGGGTGGAAGAGCGCCAGGCGCTCATCACCGACCTCCTCGACGTGCAGCGGCTGACGCTCGTGACGCTCGGACCGCTCGGCCGTCGCAATCTCCCGCGGGAACTCGTCCGCCACTCCTGATCGCGCCGGCGCTGCTCGGCGTGGCTACGGCATTGAGGTCTCGCCTCGCGGCGGTTTGCACCGACGCGCCAGGTTCGGTTGGCCCGCCCCGCCGTGGGGGGGGGCTCGCTCTGTGGACGACCCGCTCGGCTCGATCGGCAGATCTGACTTGTTCCAGCGGGCGGCGGCGAGTATTTTGAAGGCGGTCGCATGATCCCCCGGTACACACGCGACGGGATGGGTGCCGTTTGGAGCCAGGACGCGAAGTACGCCGCCTGGCTTGAGGTGGAGCTGGCGGTGTGTGATGCGTACGCCCGGCGCGGGAGGATCCCGCCCGAGGCGGTCGAGCGGATCCGCCGCGGCGTCAGGATCGACACCAACCGGATCGACGCGATCGAAGCCACGACCCGCCACGACGTCATCGCGTTCCTCACGCACCTCGAGGAGGCCGTCGGCGCGGATTCGCGCTTCATTCACCTCGGCCTGACGTCCTCGGACGTCGTTGACACGGCGCTGGCGCTCCAGCTCCAGCGCGCGTCCAACCTCGTGCTCGCCGGTCTGGAGGGCCTTCGCGTGGCGCTGCGGAGCCTTGCCGTGGCGCACAAGGACACGCTGATGGCCGGCCGCACCCACGGCGTTCATGCCGAGCCGACGACGTTCGGCCTCAAGGCGGCGGTCTGGCATGCCGAGGCGGGTCGGAACCTCGAGCGGATGCGGCGGGCGAAGGAAGCGGTGCGCGTCGGGAAGATCTCGGGCGCCGTGGGCACGTTCGCCCACGTCGATCCCGACATCGAGGAGGAGGTCTGCCGGGCGCTCGGGCTCGCGCCTGAGCCCGTGTCCACCCAGATCGTCCAGCGGGACCGGCATGCGGAGTTCGTCGGCGCGCTGGCGCTGATCGCCGCATCGCTCGAGAAGATCGCGCTCGAGATCCGCAACCTCCAGCGCACGGAGGTGCTCGAGGCGGAGGAGCCGTTCGCGGAAGGCCAGAAGGGCTCGAGCGCGATGCCGCACAAGCGCAATCCGGTCTCCTGCGAGCAGGTCTGCGGGCTCGCCCGCCTGGTCCGGGCCAACGCGCTCGCGGCGCTCGAGGACGTCGCCCTCTGGCACGAGCGCGACATCAGTCACTCCTCCGTCGAGCGCGTGATCCTGCCGGACTCGACGATCCTCGTCGACTACATGCTGCATCAGATGACGCGCATCCTCTCGGGCCTCCAGGTGTATCCGGCCCGGATGCGGGAGAACATCGACCGGAGCCACGGGCTCATCTTCTCCCAGCGGGTGCTGCTGAAGCTGACGGAACGGGGCCTCGCGCGGCAGCGGGCGTACGAGATCGTGCAGCGGAACGCCATGCGGGCCTGGCGCGAGCAGCGCTCCTTCCACGACCTCCTCGCCGCCGACCGCGACGTTGCGGCGGCGCTGGAGGCTGACGAGCTGAAGAGCTGCTTCGATGCTGCCTGGTATCTGCGCAACGTCGACACGATCTACAAGCGGCTCGGGCTCCTCACGGGATGATGCCCGGCCGCAGCCGTCCGAAGCGGCATCGCTCGTCGAGCGCGGGGGATGAGGGCATCGAAGGGGGCCTCGATGGCCCCCTCCGAGCCTCCCCCAGAGCCGGATTTCGCCGGCAAAGCCGACGCTCGAGATTCGGAAGGGGCCTCGACGGCCCCCTCCGAGCCTCCCCCAGGAGCCGGTGGCGCTGGCAAACCCGGCGCGCGAACAGCGCGTCGACAGTCGCGAGAGGAGGGTAGCTCCATGAGCGGCGAGACCCGGGGCAAGGTATACGAGGGCAAGGCGAAGATCGTGTACGCGACCGACAAGCCGGACCTCATCGTTCAGTACTTCAAGGACGACGCGACCGCGTTCAACGCGCAGAAGCGGGGGACCATCGTTGGCAAGGGTGTCATCAACAACCGGATGTCGGCCCGGATGTTCGAGTTGCTGGAGCGGCGCGGCGTGCCGACCCACTACGTCGCGACGCTCTCGGATCGGGAGATGCTGTGCCGGCGTCTCGACATCATCAAGATCGAGGTGATCGTGCGCAACGTGGTGGCGGGAAGCCTGGCCAAGCGGACCGGCCTCGAGGAAGGCGTCGTCAACGCGCAGCCGGTCCTCGAGTTCTATTACAAGTCCGACGCGCTGGGCGACCCGATGATCAACGACGAGCACGTGCGCCTGCTGGGGCTGGCGACGCCGAAGGAGGTCGCCTGGATCAGGCGGAGCGCGCTCCGGGTCAACTCGGTGCTCCGGCCGCACATGGCCCGCCGGCACCTCACGCTGGTGGATTTCAAGCTCGAGTTCGGCCGGGCGGGCCGCCGGCTCATGCTCGGGGACGAAATCTCACCGGACACCTGCCGCCTCTGGGACGTCCGTACGAAGGAGCGCCTGGACAAGGATCGCTTCCGCCGCGACATGGGCGGCGTCGAGGAGGCCTACCAGGAAGTCTACCGCCGCCTGATCGGAGCATGAAGGCAAGAGTGCTGATCCGGCTCAAGCGCGGGATCCTGGACGTGCAGGGCAGCGCGGTGAAACGGGCCCTCGAGAACCTCGGCTACACGGATCTCAAGGATCTTCGGGTCGGCAAGGTCGTCGAGATCGAGGTCGAGGCTCCGGACTCAAGGGCCGCTACGGCGCGCGTGGAGGAGATGTGCCAGAAGCTCCTCGCGAATCCGATCACCGAGGATTTCACGATCGAGTGCCCCTTGCCATGACCCGGGTCGGAGTTTAAGATAAGAGTGTGACTTCGCGTCGTCAGGTCTGTTCCGCGAATCCGAAAGTCAAGAGGAGACGATCCAGCTCATGAAATTCGGCGTGGTCGTGTTCCCGGGCACGTGGAGTGACTGCGATTTTCACTACGTCCTCGGTGAGGTGCTCCAGCAGCCCGTCAAGTACGTGTGGCATCGCGACCGTAACCTCGCCGAATTCGACTGCATCGTCCTCCCGGGGGGCTTCTCGTACGGCGACTACCTGCGCGCCGGCGCGATCGCGGGACGCTCGCCGGTGGTCGAAGCGTTGCCGGAGTTCATCTCGCGGGGCGGGTTCGTGCTCGGGTCGTGCAACGGCTTTCAGATCCTGTGCGAGGCCGGGCTCCTGCCCGGCGCGCTGATGCGCAACGAGTGCCTCCAGTACCGCTGCCAATCGACGTACCTGGTCGTCGAGAACACGGAGACGCCCTTCACCCGCGGTATGCGCCCGGGACAGGTGCTGAAGATGCCGATCTCCCACGGGGAGGGG
>Ga0066710_100001090_pt1 | contig 19187 bp, 17 predicted proteins | sample GraSoiAngelo_159_FD_79666 | JGI IMG/M metagenome (GOLD analysis project Ga0066710, IMG submission 79666) | Grasslands soil microbial communities from the Angelo Coastal Reserve, California, USA - 14_1009_16_40cm | ecosystem: Environmental > Terrestrial > Soil > Grasslands | place: USA...
TTAGATTGAATGCCTGGCCAGCCATCAAACCACCCTGGCTAGAAATCCAAGTTGAAGGTTCTCGGGTACCGCTTCTTCCTTGATCGGGCACGGCGCGCTTCCCTCGCCTCTCTCGATCAACAGTGCCGACTCTGCCGCCCCCGTATCCGGGAAATAACATTCCTTCGGGAGATACCTCGCGTGCTGGCCCCCGAGGACCATGTAGTGCTTGACCAAGCGAACCAGGCTGGGCTGTGGGATGAATTGCGCGAGCTCCTTCAGCCGTTCCTGACTGTTCACCACGATATAGGGCGCCCAGATCCCGTAATTCAACTGACAGGAGAGGGTAGGATCCCTGACCGTCTCCCCCGCACCCCTCGTGCGGATCCGCATCACCAAAAGGCTCCTAGCCATCCCGTACAGTTTTCTGATAAACGCCAGCGGATCCGGCTGGTGGTGGGCCACGTCCCGGCAGAAGATGACATCCGGATCAACGTGGTTGACGGCCTTTAAATCCACATCGGTCAGAATAAAACGCCCCTCGGGATATTTCTGGCACGCACGCTCGGTGGCCGGCCGGGAAATATCACAGCCGACGTAAGTCACCCGAGGATGCCGAAGAGTCAGATAGCGGTAGAATTCCCCGGTTGCGCACCCTACTTCCAGGAGAAGTGACGGCTCGCGGGCATGGTCCAGCGCCGCGTTCAGGAGCCGTACCTCGTTGAACCGCTCGTAGGATCGGCGCAGGACAAAACGGGGCACGTGACTCAATGCATCGAAGTGGACCGCGTGCTGCTCCCGTCCCCAGGCCGCGTGCGTTTCGCTCATGCCGGTCCACCCCCCTTCCAAGCACGGGAACGTCGTTGCTCCTCCCTGACGATCAGTTCATGGACCCGCCAGTGTCCCTGAGCGGTAAAATGCATGCCGTCGTCATCGCAGAGGTAGGCCTCCAGCGGCACGCCTCCGTACATAAAGTCGCCCCAGATGTCCACCAGTGCGAGATTGTCAAAACGCGCGGTTTCCTGAGCGATCAACGTGTTGTACTCCTCGATGCTCTCCTTCAGGCCTGGAGACCTGGCGTAGTTGAGCTCCGCAGCCGGCGCGATGTTGATCACGTAGCCCCGTTGGAATCCTTTGGAGATGCCCTGCACGAGTTCGCCGAAGGTTTTTCTGAACGGGACAGGTTCGGTGAACCGAAAAAATAAGCCGTGCGACAGCAGCCACGGGCGATGGCGGTGCAACCATCGAATGGCTAACCGTTTCACAGGCTCCGGCCATCGGCTCAACCGGTCGCGCGCCCCCCAGGACAACGGCCGCGGCGCGCAATCCACCAGCCCGACCATCACAAGGCAGACATCCAATCGGGCATCGCCGAAGTAGAAGCGGAACTTCTTGTACCGTTCCAGAACCTCCTGGATCAGCAAACTGCCGTCCGCCCAGGGCCAGATGGTGACGTTACCGTCTTCGGAGCGAGCCTTCCACCAAGCCTCCATAAGATATGGATACGTTTCTCGATAGCTGACCTTGGCCGTGCCCCTCGGAAGACTTCGGGAGTCGCCCAGGACAAGCGCAAACATGTCAGATTGGACGTTTGACATACGGCGATCGGACGGGATCAGAAGGCCGTTAACAGTGCATGACCGAGATGGCGCCGGAAGCGAACTCCTTGAAGACAATAGGCCGACCCCATTGCGTTGCCATCCCTTCGATTCTCATCCGCAACTCGGCCGACCCGAGCCCGGTCGTATTGGCCGGAGTCAGCTCAAACCGATGGACGCCGTTCGGCTGAATCGTAGCGTCCCATTCCAGGCGGCGATCGGCCGTATCTTCCACAACCAGGCGGACGCGTTTGGGACGCGACACACGGTTGAGCATGATGACGCTGAACCGCTTGTACTCGGTGATGTTCACGGGGATCTCCGGCGCCCATTGATACTCCCGCGCCGCCGGGTACCAGCGGTCCGGCTCCACGCGACCGATATGATAGATAAGCGCTTTGTCCACGCCATGCACGAAGGTCGGTTGTCCTGCCTGACTCAGGTACCCGATATAGAACCGGTCCCAGAAATAAAAAGGCCCTGAACCGGCGATCGCCTGCCGGACGCTGGATGGCACGGTAATGTTGCACACCAACGTCCCATAAGCCGGGCTGGCGGACGGCCCGTGGCCAAACTCTTTCAACACCTGCGACAGTCGGAGCTTGGCGTAGGCCAGATGTCCCACTGCAAACTCCTTCCTTCCGACCGGAACCCCCTGGCTGTCAAAGACAACGAGCGAACCGGACGTGGCGGTGTCCAACTTCGGATAGAACACACTGAAGTAGTTCTGCACCGGCACGAGCGTATCAAGCCGCCCATCGGCGACCCAATAATAGAGGTCCTGGACTGCTCCGAACTCGCGAAGGCCCAAGTGGGCGGGATGGCGATTCTTGAACAACAGTCGCCGGGCGGCGGACTTCATGGACCGCGGCAGGTAGCTAGCCACAGCCATTGCGGCCTTATCAACCCACATGGCAGGCCCCTTTGTTGGTTTCAATCCGCATGTCTCGCCAGGAGCCGATCGCGGCAGCTTTGATCCGGTTCTTGTCCTTGTCGTTGAACGGCATCAGGAAGGCCTGGGCCGGGTGGGTGTGCTCGACCGATACCCCACCCACACCTGACGCAAGGTTGACAATCAGCGGCGCCAATGCCGCATCGTCGCTGTACGCCACAAAGCTGAAGAGTGCCAACCCGTCTTGGGAGTCCGTAGCATGGCGGATCGCCTCCTGGGGGATTTCCCGCGCCAGGTCCAAAACTTGAATCGTGAACGCCGGCATGGTCACAGTGCGGGCAAGTACTTGACGACCTGACTGGTCAAAGACGAGATAGTGGTAGCAGCAGACTGCCGAGTAGCCGGGATCCATCGAGTAATGAATGGGGACCACGTACGTTTTCACGCTAGACGACAGCACGATCTTCGAACTGAACGTCAAAGTGTTAGAAGGGGGCGCCCCCGTTTTGCGCACGTTCAACCTCGGCGGGGTTTCGTAGATGACGCTGCCGTTACCCCGCCCCGGATAGGCATACTGGATGAGCGAGCGGAACATCGAGTAATCCGGCTCCTTGTCCATCTCCAGCGGTTCGTCCAGGGAGCCTACCTGATTCGCAAGCCAACCAGGCACACGATGCACCACAACCAAGTGATCCTCCGAAGGCACGAGCGCTCGCGTGAGTGCGGAGAGCGGGAACAGCCGCCGGCGGTGGGGAAGAATCTCCCCCAACTCCCTGCGTTCCAGCCATTTTCCTTCCGGGGAGTAGATGCTCAGGTAGACCAGGTAGGGCTCCGCAGGATGCCGCCCGACGACCGGATCATCAGAGCTCAGTCCCACGGCCAAGTCCAGCCCCAGGGAGTTGAGCACCGGCACAGGAGTGGAGATGAGATTGAGCGGTCGAACCTGCATGGTTATTGGGAGTTGGTCGGCTCCGGCATGAGCCCGTCGCGGTAGCGCTCGGTGACGTTCTCCGGCTTGATCTCCTTGTCTGCGACCAGGTCGTAAAGATCCGTATTCGAGAGCCGCACGGCGACCTCGGGCGGGAGGTTGTGCCGGTTGGTGTAGACGAGCGCGTCGGCGTGGGGCAGGAGCTGGTCGCACTGGTCGCAGTAAGGAAAGAGCCTGAATTCTTTATTGCGGTGCGCCCAGCGGAGCAACCGGTACTTCTCGCCGTTCAGGATGTCCAACACCGGCGTCTCGAAGGCGTTCCCCAGGATGATCTGGTTGTTGTAGTCGTAACAACAGGGGATTACTTCCCCGTTCCACTGGATCTGGAGCGGCCCGTTCTCCGGACGACCGCAGGTGGTCTTCATCTCAAGAGCCTGGTGACGCTCGCGGTAGCTGCGCCCGTCGCCGAAGTTGTGCGGCTTCCAGATCTCGATCGCGTCGGCCCGCGGTTCCCAGAATTCTTTGAACGGTTCCACATCGGACTCGTTCTCCTTCATCACGAGGTAAGAGAGCTCCAGCTTGGGCTTCTTCATCCCGCGCGAGGCCCGTTCCTCCAGAAAGCCCAGGAGGTTGCTCGTCGCCACATGGTAGTCCAACCTCTCCATGACAACGTTGTAAGTTTCGGGCCGCATCCCGTAAAAGCTCACCCGCATCTCGTCCAGGCCGGCCTCGATCAAGCTCTTGGCCCGTGCCCGCGTGATGAGCGACCCGTTCGTGATGATGTACGTATTGAGGTTCTTGGACTTAGCGTATGCGATCTTCTGTTCAAGTGTTCGGTCTATGAGCGGCTCGCCGAACCCCGTGAGCACGATCTTCTTGGCTCCCAGGGCCACGATTTCATCGATGCTGCGTTTGTATTTCTCCGGATCCATGATGCCGTGGGGACGCCCGTTTTCGTGTTTGTCCCGCGGGCACATGATGCAGACCGCATTGCAGTGGTCGGTGACCTCGTAGCGGACTTCCGGGTGACGCAGACTCGTGAAGGGCTCGTCTTCTTCCACGGCGCGGAGCAACTGGGCCCGGTCCCACCCAATCCACGCCATGCTGCCGTCGGCCAACACCGCCCGTTGTCCCAGGATTTTCAGCTTACCCTCGCCGTTTCCGGCCATGAGCTTCTCTCCAACCTAGCCTATGCGCTGCCTGAGAGGGGCCTCTCTATCACCGCCGCGACGGCCCGTGTGCTGGCAGGCCTCGATCCGTAAAAGGCAGCAAAGTTTTCCATGATCTTCTTCCGGCCAGCTTCGTCGAATAAAGCGGCGCGGATTATAGCACGTAAGTCCCTGGAAGAAGAACCCAAAAGAAATGCCGCGCCTCGCGTGGCCCATGGGACGCAATCATAACCCTTATGCTGCCGCAGATAGGTTTTACCGAGGTCATCGAATAAGACGTACACAGTCGGCGTCCCTAGATAACTGGCTTCGACTCCGACCGAGGAAAACTGCGTGATCACCAAATCCGCCGCGCAGCAGAGTCCACTCGTTTCTTTTTCCGACGTCACGTCTATCGTCGAAGACATACCTCCCAGCATCTTCTTGTAAGCCCCCTCGCGGTACAACCTGTCCCGAGGATGCGCCTTGAACAGCAGCCTCACTTTCCGTTTCGGCAAATGCGGAAGGAGACGCTCCAGGGTCCGGTATGAGTTGTCACCGTCCGGCTGGCCGGCCCAGAGGACCACCTTTTCTTGCTTGACTCCCAATGTTCCCCGCGTCTTCGCGCGGAGTCCTTTCGCATCCATAGCTTTGAGCGCGTCATAGCGAGGATTACCGGTGCAGTAAATGTGATCCCGCGGAACTCCATGCGAGCCATGGACGTCACTCATGAGGTCATCCTCGATAAACAAACCGTCCAGGCGGCGATCCGGAGTGTGCCGGTAGTTGCCGGGAAAGTCCTCGACGACGAACACGAAAACACCTGCAGCTTTCGCTTCCTGCGCCGCACGTTCCTCAACGTTGCCGTCCGGAGCGCCGTCCGAAGTTCCGATGACAACCGCCCGTACGGATTCAGCGCGGAAGAATTGATGCAACGCGCCATACGTTGTTTCTACCCGGGCCATGTCCCAATACTCGCCGCCGACAGACTGACGGGCCTCTTTGGAAAGTCCCTCCAGAAGGTAACGGATTGCGTTCGGGCCGAACTCCCACTCCAGCGGGACGATCGACTGGTAGGGACCCATGTGCACCGCAACAAACAGGACGGAGCCTTTCACCGAGACTTACCGGTCTGCTGGGGAGGCCATCAGCAGACTGTACTGACTCTGCCTGGCCAGCAACTCATCGCGACTCCTGATCTCAACTACCCGCCCGCGGTCAAGGACCACGACGCGATCCGCCACGCGCAGGGTGGAGACGCGATGAGCCACAAGAACGAGCGTCAGGTCTTTGGCGACCTCGGCGATCGCCTGCTGGATCAGCGCTTCCGAGGCGGGATCAACCGCGCTCGTGCCCTCATCGAAGATCAAGAGCTCCGGTCGCCTCAGCATCACCCGCGCGATCGCGAGCCTTTGGCGCTGGCCGTCCGAGAGTGAAAGCCCTCGGTCCCCGATCGGTGCTCCGTAACCTTGTGGCAACCGCGTGATGAACTCATGTGCCTGGGCGACAGCAGCTACGGCTTCTACTTCGTTGCGGCTTGGTGCAGTCAGTCCGAAGCGGATATTCTCCTCAACGGTTCCGTCGAAGAAGAAGTTCTCCCGCCCGACATACCCGAGGCGCCACAGCCATCCATCTCGATCAACAGTCGCTAGATCCACGCCGTCCACGAGGATTCGCCCGCCTGTCGGTTCCAGAAGCCGGGCGAGTAGGTTGATCACTGTTGATTTGCCCGAGCCAGACGCTCCGATGATGGCTGTGACAGCCCCTTTCGGGATATCGAAACAGACATCCTGCAGCGCAGATTCCCCGGCTCCCGGATAGACGAACGTGACTTGATCGAAAGTCAACCCGTGCCACACGGTCACGTCCTTCCTGCCCACGCCAAGCGGTTGCTGCGGAACCGTCCGGATCGCCTCGTGAAGCAACTCGACATCCGACAGTTTGCTGCTGACCTTGAGGACCTGGCGACTTGAAGCACTGATCGTGCCAATCAATCGGTACACCGCGTAGGCATAGACAGCCATCACCGGCAGGAGAGTTCCGGAGGAACCGCCAGCCTGTAAGCGGTAATACACCACGAGCGCCGACAGGCCCGCAAAGAACAGCACTTCGATCAGGACGCCAGGCACGGCCTGCCAAACCAGATCGGACACATACAGGCGGCGAGACCGATCGCTCGCTGCTTCCAAACGTCCCGTCCAGAACACGGTCGCGCGATTGAGAATGATGTCACGAATTCCAAGCAGGAATTCGCGTGCGAACCCGTGTTCGGCGAGCATGAGTTCGGCCTGGCCTTTTCCGATCGCGTAGGAAACCCTCCGGGATACGAGCCTGATAAGCCCGTAAGCCGCCATGCCGGCGAGGCTTATGAGGACGGTGAGATGCCAGTCCATGGAGAACAACAGGACGACTATCACCGCCATCGTGAAGGCCTGCATCGCAATATAAGGAAGCAAGAGCAGGATCGCGCCGAGGCTCTGAGGAGCAATGGTGAGCTGATAAGTAAGGTCCTTGCCCGTGGGTCGGACGAAGAAGGTGTAAGGCGCAGTCGCCAGGCGCGCCAGAAGGGCTTGCTTGGCCTCATGAACGATCCGCGCTCCCGCGAAGGCGATCAACGCTTCACGGACCAAGACCGTGATCCCTTTCAGAACGACGCACGTGAGCAGCAGCAGCATAGTCGCCACCACCCTGTCCTGCACCGGAATCCAGGCGACCGCCCGGGTCAGAAGCTGCAGAATGGGCCCACCCCTGTTTTCGATGCTCTGGCCGACAATGGCGCCGACGAAAGGAAAGAGGGCGCCGGCCGTCAGGCCCTCGAGTCCGGCTGAGACGACCAGCACAATGAGCAGGATGGCGATCAGCGCGGTGCGCCGCCGCAGGAAGAAGCGCAAAGCTTCGAAGGATCGTGCCGTCATGTTCCTTGAGATGTCAATAGCCGACGGAACCGGGTCAACCCGCGCCCGTCCAGATAGGGGTCAATGTCGCCTTTCACATGCGTCTCCAGATACTCGCGATACTGCTGCTCCGAAGTCCGGTAGAGGAGAACTCCGACTCGCCGTCGAAGGTCGTCGTAGTCGTGCGTGACCAGACTTGGAACCCGGTCATAGTATCCCCCTACATACTTTTTGTTCGGCGCATGGTAGATCGATTTGACTCCAGCCCCCATCGCCTCAACAACCGGTGAGCCGTACGGAAAGCCGATGCACAGGTCGCAGATCGCCATCACCTCGGACGGGGAAGTCGCAGGCCCAGGGAAAAAGCACCGCTCATGTTTCCTGAACTTTTCGTATAGTCGCACCAACTCACGTCCTCCCCAGTCAAGGTGTTGTCGGGGAGTCTTTTTCTCTTTCCAGACGAAAAAGAGACCCGGCTCATCCTCTACCAATCGCATAATGTCTTGGGCGAAAGCCACACCATCCTCGTAAGTAATGATGCTCTCGTCGGCCAGGCCAGAATCAAACACGGCGATAATCTTTTGTCCTTCCTGCCACCCACCCTGCCGGATTCGGCCAGCAAGATCGGATGAAAGCTCCCTTGCCTTGATCATTCGCACGTGCTCGGACCACAGACAACCAACCGGCACGTATTCGCCCACCATCTGATGGTGCAACTGAAGAAACTTGGCAAACCGAACCGACCACGTCACGCAGCGATCAGACATCATGTAGCCGAAAAGCCTGTCCCGATATAGCGGCCCTGGCATGGTGTCAAAGACCCCCTCAGCATCCGAGTAATGCCAGGTACACGCCCCGCTTTTGCTGAGAAGGATATTGCGGGCGATGGGCCTCAAACCGTAATCCGCGTAACCGATGAAATGATTTACTTGGTAGCGCGACAAGAAACCTGACCAGCGAAGAAACTCGCTCACCAGGCAGGTCGCGGCTCGACCCATCCAAGAAGGAGCCGACCTCCCGTAACGGAACACGCGGATCGCGGCAGACAGGGCTCTCCACCATTCCCGCAAGGTCAGACTACCATTCGCCTCTGCACATCGCAGCCCCCGACTCGCCATAGCCTGTCGATAAGATCTCGACATGGGGGCCACAGGGACAAAAAACGTGTTGTCGGTTCTGATCCGGGTGCCATCGAGCAGGAAGTCCGGCCCGCGGAGCCGGCTGTTCAGTTCTCTGAATGGCGAGACGACCGCAATGCAGAACTCCATGGATTCTCGCGCATGCCCGGACGCATCTTTTCGCGTCAGCCGAAAGGCCGAACCCAGAATCAGCACGATCGGGGCAACGGCCCACGTTACCCGCTCGACCGCACGCCTGAGCCTCGCCCGCACGCGCGCCCCGATCGTAAGCCGTCGCCATCCTCCCTGGGCAGATCCTTCGTCCAGGACTGAAAGCGCGTCCTCAGGCTGGAGAGGGGCATAAGACCACCGACAAGCTCCTCCAAGACCATTCCCCAGCGCCTCGTACCATAGGGTGTATTCATAATGGCGCCTCAGGTCTTCGCACATCGCTTTTTTAAAGGCTATGTGAACGCGGCTATCCCCGTATAGAACCTCAACGGCGGTAACGACTGGATGGCCCCCATATCGGTCAGGATAGAGTCGCTCTGTGGCGCCGAGGGCCTGCTCCATGGCGGGATTGAAATTTCTGTAAGGCCAGGCGTTGAGTTTGAGATGACTTAGGCATCCGACTTTTTCCAAACGAGCCTGCCATCGCTGAGCCCGCAAGGTGGTCGAACAGGAACGTCTAAAAACCTTGCAGCCAAGCAGAGTCCGCAACAGCACAAGAGCGGCCTGGTATGGCTTGACATCGTCAAAAACGACCACGCGATAAGGCTTCACCCAACCCCCTGCCGATCAGCCTTCCGGCCACTCGTCCGACCAGTCACGCTGGGCCTGCGCAAGGTCGTGGTGCCGGCCGACATCCACCCAGTATTCGTGGATAGGGAAGGCTCCCACCTGCAGACCCTTTTCGATGGCGCGGTTCAGCACCTCAGGCATGTCGATGAACGTCCGGGCCGGGATCAGGTTCCAGACCTCCGGCATCAGGACGTACAGCCCGGCGTTGACGAAATAGTCGAGGCGGGGCTTCTCGCGGATGGCTTGGATCAGGCCCCGTTCGTCGCACTCAATGATGCCGTAAGGGATGTCCACCACGTGGATCGCCACGCCGACTGTCGCGTGGTAGTCGTGCTCGAAGTGAAACTGCAGCAGGGCCTCGAAATCGATCTCGGTGACGAGATCGGCATTGGCCACGAGGATCGGGCCGGTGGGCCGCGTGGGCAGCAGAGACAGTGCTCCTGCCGTGCCCATCCTCATCTCTTCCCTAAGAAACCGGATCTCCGCCGCGGCCGGCTGGTGCTGGTGAAAGAATTCGATGATCTGGTCGGCGAGGTAGTTGACCGAGATGTAGATCCGGCGAAACCCGGCCGCCTCCAGCTTCTCCACGATGCGCTGGAGGATGGGCCTCCCGGCGACCCGCAACAGAGGTTTGGGAATCGTCATCGTCCGCTCGCGCAAGCGCGTGCCGAGTCCCCCCGCCATGAGGATCACGCTCACATCGTCCGTAACGATTCGCTGGCCCGTCACGACATCCAACAGCACCCCAGCGGCGTCCACCACCGGCACGAAAGTAATGCTCTTCTCTTTCAGCTGGCGGATCGCCTGATGGCGGTTCTCGTTGGTCACGACGATGGGCTTGGTGCTCATGCAGGCCGACACGGGACTGGAGAGGTCTACTCCGCGCAGGATGGCGCGGCGGACATCCCCGTCCGTGATCGTGCCGCACAGTCGCCCGGCTTCGTCCACGACCAGCACGTACTGGGGCGGGGTCATGGCGTTCAACCGGCGCATGGCCTCCACGATCGGCATGTGAGGGAGACAGACGGTTTTGGGATCAATCATGGGGTTTCCCCGACGCCGCCGGGCTCGCCTTCAGGCGTAATAACTGCTCGGCGAGCAACAAATCCTCTTCCGTATCGATGTCCACGGACCGCTCACGCGGCATGACATAGGCCACCATATCCTCCACGTAGCACGTCCGGTGGGTCCGGTACACCTCGCTCCGGCAGAGATACAGCGCCCCGTTGGGGATGTACGGCGTCTCAGTGTCCTGCCGACGCTGCTCCAAGGACGCCGGATGGAGCTGGGTGACACGGTCTGGACGGTCCGGCACCCGGCGGAACAGCCAGTGAAGCGGTTTGCCAAGCGGGGTAAAGCTCACGCAGCTCGCCGCGCCGCGCGCCTGCCACAACCGGCAGGCCGCTTCGATGTCCTCGCTGGTCCGCAGGGGCGCCGTGGGCGGGAGGATCATAATCGCGTCGGCATCGGCGCCATGCCGCTCCCGATAGAGATCCATGGTATGCAGCACCGCCAGCGACACGTGCGCCTCGTCCGTAGCATAGGTCGCGGGCCGCAAACCGGGGACAGTCGCCCCGGCATCCTTCGCGATCTCGGCCACCTCCGGATCGTCCGTCGACACCCACACGTCCGTGACGCACGCGGCGGCGCAGGCCGCTCGGATAGTGTGGACGATCAACGGGACGTCCCCAAGCACCCGTTTGTTCTTGCCGGGAAGCCCCTTCGACCCCCCGCGTGCCGGGATGACAGCCAGGACGGTCACCGGCAAACCTCCTGTAAAGGAAAGGAGATCATGCAGTCGGGCGGGGACCTTTCACAACTTCGATGAGCCGGCCTTCTGAGTAGGCCTTGATCTCTTCACGGTACTTGTCCTCCTCACCGGTCTTGTACTTGGCGAACCAGGGGATCTTCTCGGGATCGAGGACAGGCTGATCGTGGTGCTGGTGCCACATCTTCTCGTATTCGTCGATACCGCGCTTGTCGTTGTTCAACATCATCTCGCGGAGGCCGTAAAGCTCGCACTTGTTGAAATTGAGTGAGATGTTGGCGGTCACTTCAGTACAGTCGCCTAGATCCAGCAGAAAGGCCTCAAGGCTGCCGTCGTACTGCTCCAGGATCAGTTGCCGGTACTTGTAGTACCATTCCGAGCCCGGGAACGGCGTTGCGAAGAAGGGCTTGACCATCAGACCCAGTTCCTCCCAGGCTGTCATAGAGTCCCGGATGCTGTCGAAGAACTCGCACGGGAACCCGATGATCTGGTTCGGCGTGGGACGGATCCCGGCCTTCACCGTTTTCTCGATGCACTGGATATTATGTTTCCTCAGCGCTCCCTTGCCTAGCTGCTTCAAGATGCGGTCGTTGAAAGACTCCAGTCCGTAACACAGCCAACTGCATCCGGCGTCGTGCATAAGCGGGAGGATCTTTTCATCGACCTGGCTGGCATGGCTTGTTCCGCCCCAATGCACGCCGTCGCATTTGTCGAGGTCATGGGGCACCTTGTCCCTGACGCACTGGGGCTGCAATCCTTCTTGAATCCAAAGCTGACAGATCTCGGTCAACCATTGCCCCTTGGACGACCGGTGCATGGTCATCATGTTCTCGTCCAGGAAGCACACGAAGTCCACCTGGTACTTGTTCTTCATGTGCTTGACCATGTCCACGACGTACCGCGGGCTGTGCCACCGGACGTCGCGGCGATACCCAAAGACTACTTCGTGGTTCCCTTCCTCGGTTTCTACGGTCTGGAGCTCGCCGGTGAGCCCCAGGTGGTAGCAGAACCGGCAGATCAAGGCACAACCATAACTCGCATTCACGTCCAAACGGCGGCGGGTGAAATAGGCTTCCTCGCTGAACAACTGCGAGCTGTTGGAGAAGTATACGTCGAGCGGAAAGTAGTCCCAGGCGGGATACGGTGTCTGGTCGATCTCGGGCATCGGCACCAACGGACGCTCCCGGTTGACGATCACCTTTCCATCGGAGCGCCGCCAAGCAACCCCGAGCACATTCTGCCAATCGTCCCGCTTGCTCTCCATTCTCTCCAGGATCTCCGGGAAGGTCTGCAGTCCTTCACCGATCACGCCAAGGTCCACCCGTGGAAGGAGGGACATGATGTCGTGGGGCATCGCCGTGATGATCCCGCCTCCCAGGATCACTGCCGGTCGGTAGTCCAGCGCGCCATCCAGCAACTGCAACGCCCTCTTGACGCTCCCGTAGGTCGTTGTGATACCGCCCAGGGCCACGATGTCCCAGCGGTCCGCACGCAAGGCCTCGACAATGGCCTGATCCGGAGGTCGCAAAGCGTTCAGGTCCAGGACCTGAAAGCGGTGGCCCAGTGTCTCGGCGATCGCCACGATGATCCCCAGACCGTAAGGGACATGCATGGGCAGACCCTTTTCTCTCACGACTGGGTTGATGAAGAGGATGTTGAGCATTCGTGGTCCTATTTAGGGAATCACGCGAGCCCCAGGAAGTCTTTGAGTGGGAGTGTCGTGATTCCTTTCCCGAACAGGATTCCGCCGGACGTGCAATTATACACGGGACACGGCATCAAATCGAGCAATTCCAAGAGGGCTGTCCGAAGGCAGTAATGGCTCACGTCGGTGAGGTACGCCTCGCCGAGGTCCGGATTGACCAGCCGCGCGAAATACCGCTCGTAGTCCCGGGGAAAGCGCACGCGGAGGGCGTCGTAGTACTGCGTGTGGTCCATGCACACATCGGGGTAATAGCCGAAGTCGAAACCCAGGAGCCCGATCCGGCGAGGCCGGAAAATCTGGACCGCCATGACGAGAGCCGCCGTGGCGGTGCAGCCCCCGGTGGCGATACAGGGTACCGGGTTCAGCTCCTGGAGCCTTGCATTCAGGCTGGCGGGCCCTTCCCCCGCGTCCATCATCGGGTTCCACCAATACACAGCCATGCCGGCCTCCAGGCACCGTCGCGCCACGGCTGGTGCGACGCTTGTCGACAGTAAGGCCTTGATGCCGGGGCCCTGCCGGTTGACCAGGGCGATCAGGTCCTGGTTCACCGCCTGCTCGTCGCCCTGCCAATCGATGTCGATGTCCTGCCGCTGGAAGTAGTCATCCGCTCGACGGCTGGCCAGTTCGGGATCACCGTACCAGCGGACGATGCGCGTCGGATGCGGATCGACCGACACGACGTACTGCGGAACGACGCCCCGCCGCAACAGGTACCCCAGCGCGCCGTCCGACGCGATGATCGGCCCGGCATAGCGCGCCTGGAGAAGAACGGCGGCCGGGTTGCGCCGGTGGTTGCTGGGGCCTGGGCCGAACACCAGCGTTGAAGGCGCCGGCGCGGGGCTGGACTTCAGCAGGTCGCGGAGGGACCGACCGGTGCGGACGTACCCCTGGTTGAGCTCGGCATGGCGGAGGGCGATGTCGATGGTCTCAGCGCGCGTCAGCTGTTCGACGCGCCGGAGGTCCTCGGGTCCGAACGGACTCGCGGCACGGTCATCGGTCACTTGTCTGGACTCGCTCACGCGCCGCTCTCGTCCTCACCGTCCCAGATCAGCTTCTTCGGTTTCGAGACGAAACAGATGCTTCCGCCGAGTTGGGCCAGCGCCTCGCGCTCGAATTCTTCAGTATCTTTCTCGGCCTTGCTCTTTTCCGGCACCTTGACGTTCTTGCCCAGTTTGTAGTTTCCCTTCAAGAGATCCACTTGCTTCCTCCTTGCAGAAAGTCCTCCAGACTCGTCCAGCGGATACGGTCGGAAAACACCGTTCCCCCACCGGCGCAATTATGGGTCTCCACCCCGGCCTGGTCGATGAGATTCAACAGCACCTCGCGGTAGCAATAGTAGGGCGGGTCGGTATAGTACGTCGTCCGGTCGTGGGGATTCGTCACCCGGATGATGAGCTCTTTGTATTCCTCCGGCGTCAACTCCGGGGTGCGCGCCTTCATTTCGAGGTAGAACTGGGTCTTCTCGAGCGGCGTGTCGGGGTAGTAGCCCATATCGATCCCGGCCAAGCCCACCCGCTTCGCACCCAGAACGGTCGCCGCGAAGACATAACCCGCCGCGCCGCAGTTCCCGCCCGACGCCATGCAGGGCGCCTTGACCCGGCGGTACAGCGTGCGGGTGAGGCTCTCCGGTCGATCCTGCTCGTCCAGGATCGGATTCCACCAGTAGACCGCCATCCCAGCCTCCCGGCACCGCCTCGCGATCGCAGGCGGGATGGTCGTGGGCAGGATCGCTTTCACGCGCGGCCCGACTTCGTTGACCAGCCGGATGAGCTCCTGGTTCTGCCTCTCGGCGTCGTCCTTGATGAACTGAGGGTCGATGTCGAGGTTCTTGAAATAGCCGTCGGGGCCGCGCTTCTCCAGCTCCGGGTCGCCGAACCACCGCACGACCCAGTCCAGGTAGTCCACGGAGATCACGTACTGCGGAACGACTCCCCGACGGATTAGGTAAGAGAAGGCCCCGTCGGAACTGACGAGCACTCCGTCGTAGGGCGTCCGCCGCAACCGCTCCGCCGTGCCCCTACGATGCAGGCTCGGTCCCATGCCGACGACAAGAGCCGATGATGGCGCCGCCACCTCCCACCGGAGGTCACGCACCGTCCGCTCGACGTACGGAAGGTTCTCCTCGAAATTCTTGAGGCACTGGTCGATGCCCTTCCGCCAGGTAGTCTCCTGGAAGGTCCGGAGCATTTCCTCGCGCGTCAGCTTCATGGCACCAGCGCTTTCACAACGGTGTAGCCGTAACGATCGTTCGCCGCCACCCCAATCTCGGCAATATCGTCCGGCAGGACCGTTTCGCAATCAAACGCGTAGAACCATCTTTGCCGCGACGTATCGAAATCGAAGTTATCGTGGATGAAGCGCTGGGACCTGGTCTTGATGGCCAGGAATGGTTGCGGCCCGAAGACCTGCCCGGCGACCGTATCCACGACAAGCCCGAGGCGTCCGCTCTCCCGGCGCAACTCGACGGACAGCTGCAGCGGCTCGTACCGCGCGTCCGAGCCGTACACGACGTTCCGGAAAGCCTGGACCGCTTCGCTGTACTTGAACCGGACGGAGGGAAACTTGCGCGCGGCTTGCTCGATCATCACCCGGACGTCCTCGATCTCAACCGACATGTCCCGCCAGTCGTGATTGTTGAGCCCCATGAGCGTCGGCAGGCCCTGTTCGGCGCGCGCGAAGGCCTTGTCCACCTCCTCCTGAGTGATGTTCCCGATCCGCGTCCGCAAATTGAGAGACCGGCCGATCCAGCGCCGGCACCGCCCCTTGAGTTGGTAGTTGTCGTGGTCAGGCTGGTAGACGGACCAGTCATCCGGGGCCAGCCGCCAGTCGCCGAAACGTCCGTCCTTCAGGTCAGCCTGCATCTCGAGCAGTTCGGCGTCGTCCCGTTTGGCCATGTTCGAAAGATCGAACGGGATCCACTGCTCAAGGAAGAGATGGCTGTCCGGCCGTTCGGCCTGGAAGCCCGCCCGGAACACTGCCGGAAACCACCGGCGTTCGATGATGCGGCGGCACAAGCTCTCGTAGAGGTGCGGAGAATTGACGTAGGAAGTGGCGCAGCGGTGCGCCTCGCGGTAGGTCGACATGGGGTGGAAGTGCCAGTGCAGCCCGTCATGGTGCGAACCGGTGCGCTCGATCATGTCCCGGTAGTGGTCGAAGATGTTATGGTAACCGATGTCCCGGCGGCGCGGGTTCACCTCGTAGCCGACATGATCCATGCAATGCCAGTTGTAGACCCACCCGCCGCCGAAGGAGTCAGGCAGCTTGTTCCGGAAGTCCGGCGACATGATCTTGAAGAGCATCCGGTCCAGCTTTTCCCAGGTGTCGTTGTAGTCCACGAGGTGCGAGGAGAAGGCGCTCGCGATGAAGGCTTCTTTCCCGTCCAATGGAATATCGCCACGTTGGAGTTTCCGAAAGTTTTCCCAGGTTGGCTCGATCTCATGCTGAACCGCGAATGTCTCTCGAAGCCGCTCGAACTTGGCAGCAAGCGACTCGTACAAAGGCCCCTCAGTGTCCACCGCGTGTACGACGTAGACGATCCGGTTGTCCATATGCTTGGCCATCCTATTACGCCTTGCCGGCACTCCCCACCGCATCCGGATGCCGCGTGAGCAGGTCCACGACCAGGTCTGCAACGCGGCCCAGCCCCTGCCCGTCGCAGAGCACCTGTCCGGCCTTGCTCATCCGGCGTCGTTCATCCTCCGAATCCACCAACCGCGCCACCGCGCCCCGTAACCGATCGGGCTCCAGCCGGTCCACCATGCCCAGGTTGATCGCCGCGCCGCTCGCTGCCAGGCAGGTCGCGATCTCGTCCTGCCGGGACACGAGGTTGACAGTGATCAGCGGGCACCCGATCAGCAGGACCTCGTACCCTACATTTCCCATGGAGCAGATCGCCAGATCGGCGTCCGCGATCAGCGCAGCCAGCGCCGGAGGTGAAAGGCTCTGGTGAAGCGCGGCGTCCCAATCGGTGGCTTTCAGATGGGCCAGAAGAGTCTCCATCGACGGGCTGAACGGGGTGACAAGCAGATCCAGGTGCAATCGCTCCTTGAGGGGTTCCAGCGCATCGACGATCCGTCGTTTGCTGTCGCCGACGTCACGCCCTCCGAACCCAACGAACACCAGTGCCCTGTTTCCCCGGATGGGCGGCACCGTGCGCCGTCGTTCGGCTGTCAAGGCTGGGTCTGCCAGGAAATACCGGAGCCCAAGCCGATAGCGCTGCGGCTCCGCGTACCAGGACGCTTCTTGGGTAGGGTTGCAGTTGACGACCAGGTCAGCGTCGATGGCCCGCTTGCGGGCATCGTCCGTGATGGCTACCGTGGTACGGCAGGTGTCACGAAAAATCCGCATGAAGCCCGGATCCGCGTCGCGTTCCAGGAGGTCCACGACCGCCAGATCAGGACGCAACTCGCCCAACATGGCCCGCAGCTTGCCGTCGTCTTTCGGCTCGTTGGAGACCGGAATCGTCACCTCTCCCAACCGCCCGACTATAAAGGCACGCGCCCGATCGGCAAACGTGCCCAGAAATCGCGCCTCGAACGGTACCCGCGCCTTCACGGCTTCCACAAGATCAATGCCGCGCTTCAAGTGACCGAATCCGACCTCAGGCGTGGCATCGCACCGATAGACCATGAGACGAGAACGGCGCTGGTTACTCAAGGTCACCCCACGAAAGGATGTGTTGGGACTGAACATCGAGCCGCAACCGCCTGCCTATCACGAGATCAACATACTTCGGACTGATGCCGGTACCAGGGCGCATGAGGGCCACATCGTCGCGCGTGAGCGCATGGCCCTTGGCACAGGCTTTTGCCATCACCACGCTGCGCCGGAAAGCCTTCTTGACCATCTCCTCGCCGCCCGTCGGCATCTTGATGCCCGTCCCGCGTGCGCGGGCCAGATCGTCCAGATGGGCGCGCAGCGTAATCATCTCCTGCGGGTCGGCCGAGCCCTTCTGGTCCGGGCCGGGCATCTTCTTGTCCAAGGTGAAGTGCTTCTCGATGACAACCGCGCCTAACGCGGCGGCGGCCAGCGGGACGTGCACTCCCACCGTGTGGTCGCTGTACCCGACCACAAGATCGGGGAAAGCCGACTGCAGTGTCTGGATTGCGCGCAGGTTCACATCCGACGGATCCGGTGGATACTGTGACGTACAGTGGAGCAGCACGAGATCATGGTTGCCGGTTCCACGGGCCGCCTCGACGGCTTCAGCCACCTCCGCCAAGGTGCCCATGCCAGTCGAGATCACCATCGGCCGTTTCTTGCGCGCGACGTACCGGATGAAGTCGAGGTTGTCCAGGTCCATGGACGCCACCTTGAAGAAGGGCACGTCCAGCCGATCCAGCAGGTCCACGTAGCGCTCGTCGAACGGCGAAGAAGCCATCGGGATGCCAACCTGCTGGGCGTAGGCATGTAGCTCCGGATAGGCATCCGGCGGCAGTTCCAACTTCTTCAGGAGATCGTAGAAGGTCCCGTCCACGCCGAGCTCCCGGTCCACGTGCGGAGCCGAGAGCGCCGACCTGCAGATGAACCGGTCGGTCTCGAACGACTGGAACTTGACGGCGTCGGCGCCGACTTTGTGCGCGGCCGCGATGAGCTGTCGGGCCAGACCCACATCGCCGTTGTGGTTGATGCCGGCCTCCGCAACGAGATAGACGGGTTGCCCTTCCCCGACGAGCCGGTTGCCGAACTTGATCGTGCGTACCATGTTTCTCTCGTTCAATCCCAGATATTGTCCTTGACCCAGATCCCGTTGGTGTCCTTCCACCAAACTCGCGGGTCACGGAAGGTGTCCGCGATGCGGTCGAACTCCGTTTCGCTCATCCCGACGTAATCGAGCCACCGCGACAGGTCCCGCCTGGGCTTGACATGGTCGTACTTCCGGACCATCTCGATGCCCTGCTTACGCGTCATATGGCCGACGCGGATGTCCTTGCTGGCATGGTCCGTCGCCCGCCCGTAGCCGAACTTGACGAACTTGAGATAGTCGTGGATGCCGTTCTCGTGCATGTCGTCCAGGTTGGAGAAGCGCCGGTAGGTCCGCTCGAACGGCTCGCGCGCCGGCTCGAAGCCGAACTTGTCGGTTACCAGCTTGCCGTGGATGTTCTCGTCCCAGTACACATAGTTCCCCAGGTGGATCTGACGCACCCCGACCGCCTCAAGCGCCTCGTCGGAGGGATACTTCGCCCACAGCAGGTTCTGCTCGGTCAGCCCTTCCGTGTCCTCGATGAAGTCGTACCAGTCGAAGCCGCGCAGGTAATGCTCCTTACGGGCGCGCGCGTTCATCTCCACCAGGTCGTAAAGCGAGTGCTGTCCTCCGATGTGGGTCGGGCCGTGCTCTCCCCAGATGATCAGGGGAA
>Ga0066710_100001092_pt1 | contig 19183 bp, 16 predicted proteins | sample GraSoiAngelo_159_FD_79666 | JGI IMG/M metagenome (GOLD analysis project Ga0066710, IMG submission 79666) | Grasslands soil microbial communities from the Angelo Coastal Reserve, California, USA - 14_1009_16_40cm | ecosystem: Environmental > Terrestrial > Soil > Grasslands | place: USA...
CACGAGGCCTACGGGTACGCGATGCTCCTCGATGGCCACACCGGCAGCCCGCGCCGAATGAAAGACCATCAGGTGATCATCGGCACGCGCCACGAGACGACGTGCGCCCGAGAGCTCGTGGCGACCGTGGCCGCGATATTCACGCGCCACGGCTTCGAGGTGCACGAGAACGTCAGCGGCTACGCCGGCGGCAACATCGTGGCGACGTTCGGCCACCCCCGGACGCGGCGCGTCCACGCGCTTCAGCTGGAGATCAACGCGTCGCTGCTGATGATGACCTCCCGCGAGGAGTTCATCGCCCACGTGTCGCGCGGCGGCATTCCCGAGAAGGCGGAAGAGAACATCGCCCGGGTTCGCCAGTGCCTGAGGGAGGTCCTGGCGGCCCTCCCCTCGGCACTGGCGACCGTGCACGAGCCCTAGCGAATCAGGCTCTCGTCAGCGAATCAGGCCGTAGAACCTGCCGGCGTTCTCGCAGGTCATCTTCCGGGTGACGTCGGCGGGCAGATGCGAAAACTGATCCTTGATGTATTTCTCCGACTCCGGCCACACGCCGTCGGGGTGCGGGTAGTCGGAGCCCCACATCAGCGTCTCGACGCCCATCTCGTCGATCAGCTTGGTCCCCACGCGGTCGTACTGGAACGTCGCCTTGCACTGCCGGCGCCAGTACTCGCTCGGCTTCATCTTGAGCGGCAGGTCCTTGTACTGGTCCTCGTACTCGAAATCCATGCGGTCGAGCACGTAGGGAATCCAGCCGATGCCGCTCTCGCCGAACGCGATGCGGACATTCGGAAAGCGCTCGAACACCGCCTTCCCCATCAACGCGGTCAAGATGTTCCCGAGGGTCATCTGGAACAGGCACAGGCTGCTGTACATCAGCGCCCGCTGCGTGAGCCCGGTGTACTGCTCGCGCAGCTTCGGCGACACCGACGGGAAGGTGTGGAAGTGCAGCGGGATCCCCACGTCGTTGATCGCCTGCCAGAGCGGCTCCCACATCGGATGCCACATCGGCTCCATATCCCACGAGCACGAGAGCTCGATGCCCTTGAAGCCCAGCTTGGCGACCCGATGCACTTCGGCGACCGCGGCCTCGATGTCGCCGTAGGGCAGGCACGCGAGGCCGATGTGACGGTCGGGATAGTGGCTGCAGAACTCGTTCAGCCAGGTGTTGTAGATGCGCAGCATCTCGTTGGACGCCTCACGGTCGTTCAGCTTGGCCGCCGCCGCGAGGATGCCGTAGATCACCTCGGCGTCGACGCCGTCGCGGTCCATCTCCTTGACGCGCAGGTGCGGGTCGCCCGGTCGCCGAATCCCCTTCTTGCCGTCCTCGTAGAGGCCGGTGGCCGCCATCTTGTCGACCCGGAGCTGCTTGCCCGGGACGTGCTGCGTGCCCGACGCGCCGACACCGCCCGCCAGGCCGAAGGTCGCCCCGTTGTTCGCGACCCACCGCCGCCCGTCCGGCCCGTCGGCGACGTAGGGCATGCGGTCCTTCATCTCCCTGGGCGCCTCCGACACGAACAGGTCGGGGGGCAGCCAGATCAGGTCGAGGTGGCAGTCCGCCGAGATCCGGTTGTAGGCCATGACGTGTCCTCCCTTTCTAATCGCCCTGGCGAGTAGACTGCCAGGCGATCATGCGCCACTGGTCGCCGGCCTTTGCGTAGACCGCCAGGTAGCGGACGGTGAAGTGCTGCTCCTTGCCGTCGCGTTCGACGTGCATCTCCGACACGCCGTTGACGATGCCGACACCGCCGTGAACACGCACGCTCCGATCCTTTGGGGCGATGCCGCGGTAGTGAGGCTTGCCGGCGCGCAAGTTCGCGACGTGCTCGGCCTTCGACTCGAGCCGCGCGGTGGAGTGCACGTACGTCAGGTCGTCGGCCAGCGCGGCGTCGAGCGCGGCCCAGTCGCCCTTGCGCATCGCCTCGAAGCGGCGATCGTCGGCGCGCAGCACGTCGGCCTCGACCCCGGTCATCGTCTGGGTCCCCGTTGGCGTCATGACACCCTCCTTTATACTCCTGCGGCGATGGGCCGGGCGCTGGCGCGCGCGCGGCACGCCGGAATCACGTGCTTGCCGAACATCTCGATCGATTGCAGCGCGCGCTCGTGCGGGATGGTCTCCGTCTGCGTGATCAGCATGACCTGATCCACACCGGCCTCTTCGTACAGGCGCACGCCTTTGATGCAGCTGTCCGGGTCGCCGGCGATGATGATGCCCCGGTCACACAGCGTGTCGGGGTCCATCTGGCCGAAGGCCGCTCGCGCCGCGCCCGGCCCGCTGTCGAGCGAGATGCCGACCTGCGCGGCCTGCTCCTTGTGCGCTTCGTCGGACTGCCGCAGCCACCGCCCGAAATCGGCCTTCAAGTGGTCGGGCACCCCGCCCCACGACTCCAGCAGCTGCTCGTACGCGTTGACGCGATCGCGGATGTACGGCTTGTCGGGGCCGAAGAATGTCTTGAGCGACAGGGCCGCCAGCGCCCGCGCCTCCTGGTTGTTCTCTCCGCAGAAGGAGTGCACGTTGTTGCCCCAGAAGTCGTTGACGACGGCGCCCACCGGCGTCGCCTGCTTGACCCGCGCCCGATAGCGCGCGACGTGCTCGGCCAGGAGGGTCGTGGCATACGTGGCGGACGACAGCACGCCGATGCCCTTTTCCGCCGCCACGTCGAAGCTCTCGGTTTGCGTGCACGCCAGGTACAGACGCGGATGCGGCTTCTGGTACGGCTTCGGCAGCACCCGGCGCGCCGGCACCTTCCAGAAGTTCCCTTCCCAGGAAAACTCGTCCGACTGCCAGATGCGCGGGAGCATGGTGATCGATTCTTCCCACATCGCCCGCGTGTTCCTGGGGTCGATCCCTTGACCGAGCTGTTCGTAGGCGTTGGAGCGCCCGGTTCCGAGCTCGAGACGGCCGTCGGTCAGCTGGTCGATCATGGCGGCCCGTTCGGCGACCCGGACGGGATGGTGAGATGGCAAGATGCACACGCCGAAGCCGATCCGGATCCGCTTGGTCAGCTGGCTCAACGCCCCGAGCAAAACTTCCGGACACGGCGAGCCCGAGAACCCCGTGAGGAAGTGATGCTCCACGAACCAGAGGTTGTCGAAGCCGACCTTCTCGGCCACCACGCACTGTTCCAGCGTCTCTTTGTAGAGCGTGTTCCAATCGACGCTGGTGCCCTTGAACGGTCGCTGCGCTTCGTAGAGCAGGCCGAATTGCATGCTCGATCTCCTGGATCGATCCGGGTAAAAGCGAGGTGATCCTACCACGCGTCGTGCCCGCCGGGGGAGCTTGACGCGGCCACGGCGCTGGCTCAGGATCGTCCTACCGCGCCGCGCGGATCTGAAGCTCTACCCCAAGAGGAGGAACGATGCGTCATCTGCGACGTACGGCCTGTGCCCTGTTCGTTCTGCTTGCCGTCGCCACACCAGCCGCGGCCGCCCCCGAGGGCCAGGTGACGTGGGGCGTGCACATCTCACTCGCGCCGACGTGGTTCGATCCCGCCGAGACCCAGGGGCTCATCACGCCGTTCATGGTGATGTACGCGATCCACGACGCGCTGGCGAAGGCGATGCCCGGGAACCCCACCGCGCCCAGCCTGGCGGAGTCGTGGCAGGTCTCGCCCGACGGCCGCGTGTACGACTTCACGCTGCGCAAAGGCGTGAAGTTTCACAACGGCGACCCGTTGACGTCCGATGACGTGAAGTTCTCGTTCGAGCGGTACAGGGGTGCGGCCACCAAGACCCTCAAGGAGCGCGTCGCGGCGATCGAGACACCCGGCCCACTCCAGATACGGTTCCGGCTGAAGAACCCCTGGCCTGATTTCATGACGTTCTACACGGCGGCCAGCGGCGCCGGCTGGATCGTGCCGAAGAAGTACGTCGAGCAGGTCGGCGACGAGGGCTACAAGAAGGCGCCTATCGGGGCCGGGCCGTACAAGTTCGTCTCGTTCACGCCCGGCATCGAGCTGGTCATGGAGGCGTTCGACGGGTACTGGCGCAAGACGCCGAGCGTGAAGCGGCTCGTCTTCAAGGTCATCTCCGACGAGACGACCCGGCTCGCCGCGTTGAAGCGCGGCGAGGTCGACATCGTGTACTCGATCCGGGGCGAGCTGGCGGAAGAGATGCAGCGGACACAAGGGCTCACGCTGAAGGCGACGGTGATCCAGGCTCCGCAGTGGGTGAGCATGTTGGACCAGTGGGATCCGAAGTCTCCCTGGCACGACCGGCGGGTGCGCCTGGCCGCCAATCTCGCGATCGATCGCAACGCCATCAACCAGGCGATCACGCTCGGCCACTCGAAGCTGACGTACAGCATCATCCCGAGCACCTTCGACTTCTACTGGCAGCCTTCGGCCTACGCGTTCGATCCGGCGCAGGCCAAGAAGCTCCTCGCCGAGGCGGGCTTCCCGAGCGGCTTCGACGCGGGCGACTACTACCTGGACGTCGCCTACGCCAACGTTCAGGAGGCGATCGCGAACTACCTGCAGCAGGTGGGGATCCGCACCAGGCTGAAGCCGATCGAGCGCGTGGCGCACTGGAGTAGCTACGGGGAAAAGAAGTACAAGAACCTCGCCTACACCGCCAGCGGCGCCTTCGGCAACGCGGCCACGCGCCTGGAGACCTTCGTCGTCGCCGGAGGCCAATACGTCTACGGCAGCTACTCGGACATCGACTCGCTCTTCAAGGATCAGGCGGCCGAGCTGGACCGCAAGAAGCGCGAGGCGCTTCTCTTCAAGATCCAGCAGCTCATGCACGAGAAGGTGATGCACATCCCGGTCTGGGAGCTGGCGTTCATCAACGGTCAAGGGTCGCGCGTGCAGGAATCCGGCCTCGGTCTGATTCCTGGCCACGCCTATTCGGCGCCTTACGAGGACGTGAAGCTCAAGGCGAAGTGACGACGGGCGCCGCCCGGCGCGCGGAGCGCCGCGCGCGGCCGAGCCTCGCGCCCGCGCGCGCGCCGGCAGTGGCGAGGAGGGCCGCGAGCCTGGCGAGCGCGGGCTGGCGGCGGGCGGCGGGGCGCCAGACCAGAGTGACCGGTAGCACCGGCACCTGCGCGGGCGCGCTGACGACTCGGTCGAGAGGCGCTTCGGCGAGCGCGAGGGCGGGGACCAGGCCGATGCCGAGCCCGCCCGAGACGTACGAGAGCAGCAGCGACACGCTCGGCACGTCGATGGTCGACACCGGGCGGATGCGCGCCTCGGCGAGGTACTGGTCGAGCAGCGCGCGGCCACGGCTCTCGGCGGCCAGGCGCAGGACGGGCTCGTGGCGCAGCCGCGCGGTCAGCGACGCCCGGTCGCGACGCGCGCGTCGCGGACCGACCCACACGAAGGGCTGGTCGAAGAGGTGCCGGTCCTCGAGGCCGCGTGGAGTTTCCTGCCCCGTGACCACAGCGAGGTCGACGTCACCGCCGGCGACCAGACGCACGCCCGCCCCTGAGTGAGTGGTGATGATCTCGAAACGCACGGGCGGCTCTTCGTCGAGCAAGTCGCGGAGCACCGGCGCCAGCAGTCCCTTGCCGAGGTAGTCGCTGGCCGCCACGCGGAGCGTGACGGCGGGACGGCCGGCCAGCTCGGCGAGCTGACCGAAGGCGGACTCTGCCCCGCTCCACAGCTCGCGCACGACGGGTAGCGCCGCCTCGCCGGTGGCCGTGAGGCGAACGCCGCGCCCGGCGCGCTCGAAGAGCTTGATGCCGAAGTGTGTCTCGACGCGGCGGATCTGCTGGCTCACGGCCGACGAGGTGATGTGACGCTGGCGCGCCGCCGCCCCAACCGAGCCCGTGCGCGCCACCGCGAGCAGGGTCTCGAGGGCGGGAAAGAGGGCGGCGTTGATCATGAAGCAGATCTTACCATTCAGTGCAGGAACGTTTCACTGGACTACACAGTCGCGGTGGGGCACGATACGCGCGCGGTGGCGGCGCCCGAAGCCGGACGAGCCCGTATTTCAAGGAGGAGTCGCATGGCACGCACGCTGCTCGACAAGGTATGGGAGGCGCACACGGTCCGGACGCTGCCGTCCGGCCAGACCCAGCTCCTGATCGGCCTGCATCTGATCCACGAGGTGACGACGCCGCAGGCCTTCCAGATGCTGAAGGACTCGAAGCTCAAGGTGCGCATGCCCGAGCGCACGTTCGGCACGCTCGACCACATCATCCCGACGACCGACCAGACTCGCCCCTACGCCGACCCGCTGGCGGAGGAGATGGCGGTCCACATGATCCGGAACATGAAGGAGTTCAACCTACCGCTCTTCGACATGTCGACCGGCAAGCAGGGCATCGTCCACGTGATCGGGCCCGAGCTCGGCCTGAGCCAGCCGGGGATGACCATCGCCTGCGGCGACAGTCATACCTCGACCCACGGCGCCGTCGGCGCCATCGCCTTCGGCATCGGCACGACACAGGTGCGTGACGTCCTGGCGACGCAGTGCCTCGCGATGGCCAAGCCCAAGCTGCGGCAGGTGTGGGTTGAGGGCGCGCTCGCCAACGGCGTCTACGCCAAGGACGTGATCCTGACGATCATCAACCAGCTCGGCGTGAAGGGCGGCGTGGGCTACGCCTACGAGTACGCCGGGCCCGTCATCGAGCGCATGACGATGGAGGAGCGCCTGACTGTTTGCAACATGTCCATCGAGGGCGGCGCGCGCTGCGGTTACGTCAATCCCGACGCGACGACGATCGAGTATCTGCGCGGCCGGCAGTACGCGCCCGCGGGCGCCGCCTTCGACACGGCGGTCGCCTGGTGGAAATCGATGGCGACCGAGCCCGGCGCTGCGATCGACGACGTCGCGCGGCTCGACGGCGCGGCCATCGAGCCGGTGGTGACATGGGGCATCAATCCGGGCATGTCGGTGGGCGTCAGCCAGCGGATCCCAGCGCCCGACTCCGCACCCGAGGCCGATCGGTCCACCTTCCGTGAGGCGCTCGCTCACATGGGCTTCGAAGCCGGTCAGCCGATCAAGGGCGCGAAGATCGACGTGGCCTTCGTGGGCTCGTGCACCAACGGGCGCCTGTCTGATCTTCGTGCCGCCGCGGCGGTCGCGAAGAAGGGTAAGGTGGCCAAGAGCGTGCGTGCCCTCATCGTGCCGGGCTCCCAGCAGGTGGCCAAGGCCGCCGAGGCCGAGGGCCTGCACGAGATCTTCCAGGCCGCGGGTTTTCAGTGGCGCAAGGCGGGCTGCTCGATGTGCCTCGGCATGAACCCCGACCAGCTCGTGGGCCGCGAGATGAGTGCCTCGTCCAGCAACCGCAACTTCATCGGCCGCCAGGGCAGCCCGACGGGACGCACCCTGCTCATGAGCCCGGCCATGGTCGCGGCCGCCGCCATCACCGGCGCGGTCGCCGACGTGAGGGAGGTCCTTCGATGACTGATTTCAAGCGGCGCCAGATCGCGGGCCGGGGCATCCCCCTGCCCGGCAACGACATCGACACCGACCGCATCATCCCCGCGCGCTTTCTCAAGGAAGTGACCTTCGAAACCATGGGCGAGCACGCCTTCGAGGACGCAAAGAAGCAGAACCCCGAGCACCCCTTCAACCAGAAGGTCTACCAGGGCGCCTCGGTGCTGGTCGTCGGCCAGAACTTCGGCTGCGGCTCCTCGCGCGAGCACGCCCCGCAGGCCCTCATGCGCTGGGGCATCGCGGCCATCGTCGGCGGATCCTTCGGCGAGATCTTCTTCGGCAACTGCGTGATGCTCGGCATCCCGTGCCTGCGCGCGTCGCAGGAGGATCTCGAGTGGCTTCAGACGGCCATCGGCCGCTCGCCGCAGGCGCCGGTGACTGTCGACGTCGAGAAGCAAGAAGTGCGCTTCGGTGACCGCGTCATCAAGGCGACCGTGCCCGACGGGCCGCGCAATCAGCTCGTTGGGGGCACATGGGATTCGACCGCGGTGCTGCTCGAGGCGGGCGCGACGATCGAGGCGACGGCGGGGAAGCTGCCGTACGTCGCGGGGTGGTGATCCGGCATCGTCACCGACGGCTGGGGGCGTGGCCCCATCCAGACGATCGTCGTGGCCCCGTCCAGGCGGTGATCGCCCGCTTCGGCGCGACCTACGACCTCAGGATGGCAAGGGTCGGCATGTGCCGACTCACCGCCGACACCATCGCCTTGCTCTAGCTCTTATAGCGACGACGTGATCTCCCGGGTCTGGCCGGCCCTTACTTCGTCGCCACCTGCACCGGCGCGCGCGCCAGCTCCGCCGCAGCGGCCTTGGCCACCGCCGTCCCCTCGAAGAACTTCGGATTCTGCGTTCCCCAGAGGTGAACCGCGTTGGCGAAGGTGAAGTCGCGGAAGTTGTCCTTGCTGATCAGGCCCTCATCGACCAGCTCATGGGCCTCCCGCAGCGGATGGCGCATGTCGATGACGTCGAAGTGTCCGATGTCCGAGCTGTAGATCGCGTTCAGCTTCGAGCCGAACGGATTGCCCCGACCGAAGGCCCACGCATTGGCCCGGTCGTCGGCCTCGCAGCCGAAGTAGAACGGCTTGGCGAACAGGTCGACCCAGTCTTCCTTGCGGGTGATCTGGCAGGCCGAGAAATCGTCGAGATCGGCCACGCCGCCCGTCAGGCTCACGTCATGGTCTGGCCAGCCATCCCGCGCCCTGAGCGCCGCCGCCACGTCCGGGTCGCCATACTTCTCGGCCAGGCTCATCAGCAAGGCGCGGTCGAGCGTACGCGGATCCATGCGCTCCAGCGCCTTGCGATTGCGGCGCTCCCAGTGTTCGCACAGGTCGCCGAAGAGCTGGCAGGCCCAGCCCACGCCGCCTTCGAGGAAGGCGAACCGCAGCTCAGGGAAGCGCCGGGTCACGCCACCCAGGAAGATCGCCTTGGAGACTGCGTGGCCGGCGGCCGCGAAATGCCCGATATGGTTGTAGACGAAGTTCGACGGCGAATTCCGCAGACCCTGATTGCTGCCCGCGCTGTGGAAGGTCGGGGCGATGCCGAGCTCCCGGCACTTCGCCCAGACCGGGTCGTAGTCGTAGTCGCTATCGAGCGCGAGCACGTCGTACCAGACCGCGAGGCGCGCCGTATCTTGATCGGTCCCCCCGACCGCGGCTACGCGGCGCGACATGCCGCTGCCGAACATTCCCACCTTCGACCCGAGCTGCTTCGTGACGAATTCGAGCTCCGCGATCGCCTCTTCCGGCGTGTGCATCGGAATGATCGCGGCCGGAGACATCCGGTCGCCCAGGTCGCGGAAGTAGTCCGCGGTGACGATGTTGTGGGCGCGAACGACCGCGCGCCGGGTGGCGTCGTCGCCGATTCGCGGCACGCGCAGGCCGGCGGTCGGATAAATGATCGCGAAATCCGATCCGATCTCGTCAAGGCGCTCGTAGAGCAGGCGTGGCATCATCGCGGTTGCCCGATCGAGCGTATTTGACGCCTGACGAGTCCAGAAGCCCGGCTGGGCAACGCGCCGGCGCCTCCGCTCGGCGACCGTCATGCTCAGGGCGTCGGTCGTGGTCTTCATCGCGGCCAGGAACCCCTCGGCCGCCTTGTCACCGCCAACCTTTCGCAACCGCTCGCTGAAGACGGGGTCGAATTCGACCCAGTGGCCGTCACCGTCGATGACCGGATGGTCAAGGCGAGACCGGATCTCTGCGGCTGTGTGATGCCCGTTGGCGCTCATGTCCTCTCCTCCCAGGGCCCGGCGGGTGAGCCACTCGCGGCTGCGTTGAGCGTCACTCTAGTCCACCTTCGGCTGCTGATCAACGTCTCCAATGTAGGCCGTCGACGACCGCCGACCGTCCGATCCGCTGAGCTCTACGTCACCGCCTGGTGGAGCAGGGCGTGGTCCGCGAGCACGAGCGCGGTCATCGCCTCCACCATTGGCACGGCGCGCGGGAGCACGCACGGGTCGTGGCGGCCACGCCCCTGGATGGTCGTCTCCTCGCGATAGATGCTGACCGTGTGCTGCTCGCGCATGATCGTGGCCGTCGGCTTGAATGCCACGCGGAAGTAGATCGTCTCGCCGTTGGTGATGCCGCCCTGCACGCCCCCCGAGCGGTTGGTACGGGTCCGGATGCGGTCGCCCTCCATGTAGAACTCGTCGTTGTGCTCGGCGCCGGTGAGGTCGGTCCCCGCGAACCCCGAGCCGATCTCGAAGCCCTTGCTCGCGGGCAGGCTCAACACGGCCTTCGCCAGATCGGCCTCGAGCCGGTCGAACACCGGCTCGCCCCAGCCCGCCGGGCAGCCGCGCACGGCGCAGGTGACGACGCCACCTAGCGAGTTGCCGTCCTTACGCGCGGCCTCCACGGCCGCGATCATGCGCTCGGCGACCGCGAGGTCGGGGCAGCGGATCGGCGTCGCGTCGACCTGCTCGCGGCTCACCTTCTCGTGGTCGCTCTCCGCGACGAGCCGGCCGACCTTCGAGACCCAGGCCACGACCGTCACGTTGAAGCGCACGGCGAGGAGCTTGCGCGCGATGGCGGCGGCGCCCACGCGACCGGCGGTTTCGCGCGCGCTCGTCCGGCCGCCGCCGCGCCAGTCGCGGACCCCGTACTTCGCGTCGTACGTGTAGTCGGCGTGGCTCGGCCGGTACTTCTCGCGGACCTCGCGGTAGTCGCCGGGTCGCATGTCCTCGTTCGGAATGAGGAGGCTGATCGGCGTGCCGAGCGTCTGCCCCTCGAAGACGCCGGACAGGATCTGCACCGTGTCGGATTCCTTGCGCTGCGACACGAGCGCGCTCTGTCCCGGTGCGCGGCGGTCGAGGTCCGGCTGGATGTCGGCTTCGGACAGGGGCAGCCGTGGGGGGCAGCCGTCGACGATGGCGCCGGTGGCGCCACCGTGCGACTCGCCCCACGTCGTCACGCGAAAGAGGCGTCCCCAGGTGTTGCCCATGCGTCGAGGATACGTGTCGCGATGCCCGAACTCAAAGCCCTCCGGAATGGCGCGGGATGACAGGCGCAGTGGGCCACGGTACACTCGCGCGGAACCGCGCATGGCCGACCTTTGGACTCGCATCAGTGCCTCTCGTGACTATGTCGCCGTGTTCACCGTCCTGGGGGCCGCGCTCAGCCTTCTGCTCACCCAGCTCGGCGCCGCCACGTGGCAGACGATCTCCAGGATCCTTCCCGCAGCCGCCGTCGTCTTCGCCTTTCTGGCCTGGCTCCGCCCTCGGGTCTTCCCAACGTGGCGGCTGCTCGAGCTCTGCCTCTACGCGGGTCAGCGATTTCCGGTCACGCGTTCCATCGACGACGCGTTGTACTGTTTCTGGTGGGCTGCCTGGCGTCGTCGAGGCTGTCGCCTGCGCACCTTCGACGTCGCACGTCTGCGCGTGGAGGCCGAGCTGCTCACGGGTGGCAAGGATCGTGGAGGGGCTGCGTCCGCCGAGCGTCGCTGGCGCGAGCACCTCGAGGCGATGCTCAACGAGCGACGGCTCATGCTGCACACGAGTCCGGCCGATCCCCGATTCCGTACCGAGATTCCCGACTGCCTTCCCCTGACGTCCAGCGTCGTCTTCCCGGGCGTCGATCACTATTTCAAGACGCTGGCAAGCGTGGGGCGAGCCGACGATCACTTCCTCTCGGAGGTTCACGTGACCTCGGCCTACGTGGCCCCCCTGTATCTCCTCACCGGTCAGCTCGGCCACTTCGACGACAACTGGCGCGCCATCGTCCACGCTTACGCGGACGTGACCTCGATCCATGATCCGATCTCCGACGAGCCGCTGCGCCACCTGCGGGCTTTCCAGTTCGCCTGCTGGATCGTGTGGGGGCCGAGCATCCCCATCTGCACCTGCTCGTCCTGGAACCACGAAGGCAAAGACGCCATCGGGTTCCAGCTCGGCTACGGTGATGAAAACACTTCCGTGATCCTCTACGACGAGGGGCGCGCCCTGCGCTTGAGGCTGCAGCGGGCCCGCCGCCGTGTGGCACGGGCCCTGGCGCCGGCAGCATCGCCGGAGGTCTCGCCGCTGGCCGTGGAACTCGATGCCGTGGTCGTCGTACGGCGGCCGGGGTTCGGCAACCGCGCACGCCTCTGCCGCGCGCAGGCCGAGCTCCTCGACGCCGATACGGATCGACTGGTTCTGGAGTTTCGTCGGCTCGACGTGGCGGCCGGCGCCGGGCGCAGCTACTACTCCGCGTACCTGTGGGTCATGTTCGTGCTCGAAGCGGGCCCCGGCAACCTTCTGATGTCCCCGGGCGAGCCGTGGCGTGCCCTCCTGCCATTCTTCGTGCACGGCAACATCGCCGATTCGTCGACCTACGCGTTCCTGAAGGAGCGCCTCGCGAACGAGGCATTGGACGCAATCGAGGCGGTGATCCGGCGCCCCGATACGCCACCCGGCGTGTCCTTCGTGTACATGTCGGCCATCGACGATTCCGGCTGCGGCTTTCGACCGCTCATGCCCGATCCCGGCGAGCAGATCAAGCACACACTGCGGCGGCTACTCGCCGACCGCTTCCGCGCGATCGCGACGCGCGTGCGCATCGAGGACGACCCGGCCAGCCTGCGGGCGACCGACGGGACCTACTACGCGACGCTCTTCTCGTCGTGTCACCTGCCCGAGACGATCAGCACCTACTTCGAGTGTCTCGACCACCTGGGAAAGGGCCTGCCGCATGGCGCGAGCGTCGTCTGACATCCGCGACCTCGGCACGTCACCCGCGGACCGCGACCTTCTCCGAGCGTTCTACACGGACCTTTTCATTCCCGCCTTCGCGGACGCCGACGAGCGGGAGTCGCTGGTCAACATCCAGCGCTATCTCGAGCTCAAGGCGGCTGGCTGGTACGGAGCGAACAACTACCACATCCGCGTACTGCTCGACGGCGGCCGGCTGGTCGGCGGCACGATCGCCGACTATCTGGCCGGCCCGAACACCGGCGTGATCGAGTTTCTCGTCGTCGCGCCCGGCCAACGCGAGCGCGGCCTCGGGCGCCGCCTGCTCGATGACGTCGAGACCGCACTGGCCGAAGACGCGCGCGCCGCCGGCGCCCCGGGTCTCCGGGCAGTGGTGGCCGAGATGAACGATCCCTTCCACGGCTCGTTCGCTCCCGACAGCATGGATCCCTTTACGCGCTTGCTGGTCTGGAGCAGGTGGGGCTACTCAAAGCTCGACTTTCCCTACGTGCAACCCGCTCTCTCGGCCCAGCAGCGGCCGGTCGCGTCGATGTTGCTGGCCTGGAAACCGGCGAGCGAGACCGGCGACGCGGTCGCCGCGGACATCGTCAAGCACGTCGTGCACGAGTATATGCGCTGGGCCATGCGTATCGAGCAGCCGCAGCACTCGGCCGAGTTCACCGGCATGGCCCGACATCTCGACGGGCGCGCGCAGGTGGCCCTGCTCCCGCTCGACCACTACGCCGGCTACGACCGGGCGCGGCCGCTTGTCATCCGCGAGATCACCGCTGGCGACGCGGATTTGCCGGCGGTCCGCGCCATCTACGAGGCGCACTTTCGCGACGGCGCCTCGGCGATGGAGGCTGCCGCACTCGGTAGCGAGCCGGCAGGCGCGAGCCGGCGCAGAGACGATCACGCCTACCATCTCTGGGCGCTCCGCCCCACGCCCGAGGCGCCGGTGGCCGGGCTCGCCTCGTTCTTCACGCTGGCTGATACCGGCTTCGGCGGCTATATCGTGCTGGCGCCGCCGCTGCGGGGCACGGGCCGCCTCCCGTTGCTGCTCGCCCGAATCGAGACCCAGATGGTGCGCGACCGCTTCGGAGCCAGCGGCTGGTACATCGAGTGTGGCGACGCCGTGCTCGCCACCTTCCGGCGCGTCGGCTTCTACGAGGTCGCCATCCCGTATCGTCAGCCACCGTTGCGCCCCGGCGGCCCGGCGCCGGCGCTGCACCTTCTCTACAAGCCGTTCGGCCGGGTCTACGCGCCGCCGGCGCTCTCCGGCGCGGCCCTGCTCGCGTCGCTGCGCCGGATCCACCGCGTCGTCTACGCCATCGATCGTCCCGAAGGTGAGGCGGTCTACCGCGACCTCGCGCGCGAGATCGACGGGCGCGCGGTCGTCCCGCTGCGCTGACGCAAGTACAGATCTGGGTCGACGGCGACGCGGGCCCTCAGGTCATCAAGGAAATGCGTCCGTGCCGGCTCTCGCCAAGAAGGAGTAGACTCGATCGACTTCGGTCGCCCGAATCCCTTCAAGGGGGAGAAGCCGATGGTCGAGACGCTCGCCGCTGACGTCCACCCGCCGTATTTGTACCCGGACTATAAGAGCACCCGGCTCCGGGCGCCGGCGCAGCCGCTGGTTCGAGTCGCGCCGAATCCGCTCGAGGCGGGGGGGCCGGCGTTCCCGAGGCATTTCGTGAAGGACAGCGAGGCCGATCTCACGACCTGGGGGAAGAGCGCGCCCCTCGGCGAGAAGATGGTGCTCGTCGGCCGCGTGCTCGACGAGGACAGCCGGCCGGTGCGACGGTCGCTCATCGAGGTGTGGCAGGCCAATGCTTCGGGGAAGTATCCGCATCCAGTGGATGACCACGACGCGCCCCTCGATCTGAACTTTCTCGGCAAAGGGCAGCTGCTCACAGACGCCGAGGGTCGCTACCGGATCGTGACCGTCAAGCCCGGCGCTTACCCCTGGCAGAACCACGCCTTCGGGTGGCGACCGGCCCACATTCACCTCTCCCTCTTCGGCAACGCCTACGCGCAGCGGCTCATCACGCAGATGTTCTTCCCCGGCGATCCGCTGCTGGCCATCGATCCGATCTTCAACAGCGTGCCCGAGGCCGGGCGCAAGCTCCTGATCGCCGATCTCGACCTCGAGCACGGCGTCGAGGGCGTCGCGCTCGGGTACCGGTTCGACATCGTGCTACGCGGTCCGCGCGCCACTCCGTTGGGGGTGTGACCATGGCGAAGCCCACGCCCTCCCAGACCGTCGGGCCGTTCTTCGCACGCGAGCTGCTCTGGAGTGATGGCGGCACGGTGCTGTTCCCCGGTCGCGGCGATCGCGTCACGCTGACTGGACGCGTGTTCGACGGCGCCGGCGCCCCCATCTTCGATGCCCTCTTCGAGACCTGGCAGGCAGACGCAGCCGGCAAATTCCCCTCGGGGGGCGATGGAGCCAGGCCGTACGGCTACGGCCGCGTCTCGACGGACACCGACGGCCGTTATGCGATCGAGACGGTCATGCCCGGTTCGTTCAGGGGCCCAGGCGGCGAGACGTACGCGCCCCAGATCAGCGTCACGATCTTCGCGCGCGGGCTCCTGAAGGCCCTGCAGACCCGCGTGTTCCTCGCCCCGCTCGACGCGATCAAGGACGATCCCCTGGCCCGCGCCATCGGCGATCCTGACCGGCTCCGCACGCTGATCGCGACTCGTGATCCCGGCGATCCGAAGATGTATCGCTGGGACGTTCGGTTGCGCGGAGCCGGCGAAGCGGTCTTCATCGAGTACTAGCGCGCGGGCGTCGATCGCCGTGAATCTCGTCGGCCGGAGCTTCGCGCGCGACACATTCACCCAAGCATTGTCGGCTGAGGCGTTCGTGCGGGCGATGCTCGACTTCGAGCGCGCGCTCGCCGGCGCCGAAGCCGACGCCGGCGTCATTCCCCAGGAAGCAGCGCGGGTAATCGCGAAGGCCTGTACGGATCTGAGCCTGTCACCCGAGGCTCTGGCCAGCGAGGGCAAGCGCTCGGGCTCGCTGGCGGTTCCCCTGGTCAAGGCGCTCACCGAGCACGTCGCTCGCGCGGACACGCGCGCTGCGGCCTTCGTGCATTACGGCTCGACGAGCCAGGACGTGCTCGATACCGCGCTGATCCTGTGCCTGAAGCGCTGCCTCGCCGACGCCGACCGCGTCCTCGCCACGGCGGTGCGCCGTCTGGTCGGTCACGCGCGGCGCCACGCCGCCGTCGTGATGCTCGGCCGGACGCTCATGCAACCCGCCACGCCGATCACGGCCGGCCTGAAGATCGCGCGCTGGGCGGCGGCGCTCCATCGCTGCCGGCTACGCCTCGCCGAGGCACGTGAACGGGCGCTCTGCGTTCAGCTCGGCGGCGCCGTCGGCACGCTCGACGCGCTGGGCAGCAAGCGCACCGGCGTACGCCACGGCCTGGCAATGCGCCTGCACCTGGGCGAGGCGCGCGCCTGGCACGATCACCGCGACTAGCTGCTACGCCTGATGGCCGAGCTGGCGATCGTCACGGCGACGGTGGGCAAGATCGCGCGCGACGTCGCCCTGCTCTCACAGGCCGAGGTCGGCGAGATGCTGGAGTCGCTACCGGCGAAGGGCGTGGGCGGCTCGAGCGCCATGCCCCACAAGCGCAACCCCGTCGCCTGTCTTCAGGCGCTGGCCGCCGCCGCTCGCGCGCCTGGTCTGATGGCGACGCTCTTCTCCGGCGCGCTTGGCGAGCACGAGCGCGCGCTCGGTGGCTGGCAGGCCGAGCTGGTGACCATCCCCGAGCTGGTGGACGCCGCCGGCAGCGCGCTCGATGCCCTCGAGCGGATCGCCGGTGGTCTCGTGGTGAATGCCGAGCGGATGAAGGCCAACCTGGAGTCGCTGCAGGGCCTCGTGTTCTCCGAGCGCCTGGCCCGCCTGCTCGCCCGCGACACCGATCGCGCCAGCGCGCAGGCACTCGTCGACGACTGGTCCACGGTCGCGGTCAGGGAGCACCGGCACCTCAGGGACGTCGCCATCGCCGCCCAGCCATCGCTGGCCGGACAGGTCGACGTTGTGTTCTCGCTCGAGGCGATCGTCACCGACCTGGCGCCGGTCCTCGACGAGACGTTGGTCGGAGTCGCGGGCGAGGGCTGAGCTGACCGACTCGGCGCCGAGTGAGGCAGGACGCAGCGCCGCCTACGGCCGAATCCCCTTCCAGTCCCCCACCTTCTCGAACGCCGACGCCGCCCGGTAGATCGACACCTCGTCGAAGTGCTTCGCCGTCAGCATCAGCCCGGCCGGCAGCCCGTCGCTGAGCCCGCAGGGCACGCTCATCGACGGATGACCGGTGACGTCGAATGGCGCGGTGTTCGGGAGCATCTCGAACGCCCGCTGGATGATCTCCATGCGCGGCGCGTCGGGCTTCGGGATCGGCGTGGCCTTGAGCGGCAACGTCGGCATCAGCAGCAGGTCGTAGTCCTTCAGCACCGCGTCGTACGCGGCGCGGAGCGTACGGGCGAGGTTCTGCGACTTCGCATAGTAGTGGCCGCGGTACTTGTTCAGCGCGTACTGCCCGAAGAGGATCGTCGTCTTGAGCGTGTCGGAGAACTCGTCGGCCCGCTGCCGCCAGGCCGAGTGCGCATCGATGAGGCTCGTGACGTAGAGGCCCTTCCAGTTGAAGCCGAAGCCGTTGCCGTTCAGCATCTGCCAGGTCGCGCCCTCGACGGCGATCGGCGTCCAGATAACTGGCCCGGCCAGGTGGAGCGGGATCGAGACCTCGTCCACCTGCGCGCCGAGTTGCTTGAACGTCGCGGCGGCCTTGCGGACCAGGGCGTCCACGTCCGCCTCGGAGTTCGGGTGGCCAAAGCCTTCCTTCACGACCGCGATCTTCATGCCCCGCGCTTCTCCCGTCAGCGCGCTCGTGTAGGCCGCGGTCTTGACGTTCACCTGGCGCGGGTCGAGCCCGTCGGGCCCGGCCAGCACCTCGAGCAGCAGCGCGTTGTCGGACACCGTCGCGGTCATGGGGCCGGTGTGATCGAGCGTCAGCTCGATGGGGAAAACGCCGGTGTAGGGCACGAGACCATGCGTCGGCTTCAGGCCGTACACGCCGCAGTAGGCGGACGGGATGCGGATCGAGCCACCCTGGTCGCCACCGATGGCCATGTCGACCTCGCCCGCCGCGACGACCGCCGCGCTGCCAGAGGACGACCCGCCCGCCGAGTAGCCCGGCCGGCGCGGGTTCTGCACGGGCCCGGCCGCGCTCGTGTGACTGCCGCCCGAAAAGCAGAAGTACTCGCAGTGCACCTTACCCAGGATCGTCCCGCCCGCATCGAGCATGCGCGTCACGATGGTGGCGTCGACGTCGGGCACGTAGCCCTCCAGCGTGGAGGCGCCGTTCATCATGGGCACGCCGGCCAGGCAAACGTTGTCCTTCAGCGCGATACGCTTGCCCTTCAGCTTGCCCGCGGGCGCGCCCTGCACCTCGCTCTTGTAGTACCAGGCGTTGTACTTGTTCTCCGCGCCTTCCGGCCGGTAGCCGGGCGTACGTGGGTACTTCACGGGTGGCATCGGGTCGGCCATCGCCTCGATCGCGTGATAGGCTGCCACGGTGCCGCCCATGGTCTCTAGAAAGAACGCGACGTCGGCGTCGGAAAGGCTCATCCCGAGTTGCCGGCCGACGGTCTTGAGCTCATTGGGAGTCGGGAGCTTTGCGCTGGCCATGGGATCCTCCTCTGCGCGTCCTTCTGATCCAGGAAGGTACCATCCTCGACAAGGCGGCGGGTGAGTGCAGATCTGGGTCGACGCCGATGCGTGCCCCCTGGTCATCAAGGAGATCCTGTTCCGGGCCGCCGAGCGCGCGCAGATCATGACGACGCTGGTCGCCAACACGCTGCTTCGCGTGCCCCCATCCCCCTTCATCAGGAGCGTCCGCGTGGCCAAGGGCTTCAACGTCGCCGACCATCAGATCGTGGAGCAGATCGAGCCCGGCGACCTGGTGATCACCGCCGACATACCTCTGGCCGCCGAGGTGATCGGGCGCGGAGCTCACGCGCTCGACCCGCGAGGAGAGCTGTACTCGGAGGACAATGTCCGTGAGCGCCTGGTCATGCGCAATCTCATGCAAGAGCTGCGGTCCACCGGCGATATCCTCGGCGGCCCGGCACCGTTCAGCCAGAGCGACCGGCAGCGCTTCGCCAATCACCTCGATCGTCTACTGACCCGATCAGGCCGCTAAGATACCCGCGAGCAAAACCCCGAGGCGCCCTTGGACTAGGACGGGTTGGGCGGCTCGACGAGCTGGATCGTCTCTTCCTGGGGGGAGGCTGGACATCTCGATCGTCGACCTCCGAAGGCTCTGAGCCTGGATTGCCTTTGAAATCCAGAAGGCGGATAATCGGCGGCCCATAGGAGGCGCCGTGACTCCCGAGACCAGGACCAAACCTCAGGTCGCGATCATGAACGCGGTCCACGACCTGCCCGTGCTGGTCGCCCGCGACAAGGGGTTCTTCCGGGACGAGGGGCTCGACCTCGAGTTCGTGACCACGCCGGGGATGGCCCAGGTCACGAGCACGCATACCGTCAAGTTCGATTCCGTCTTCGAGCGCCCGCTCGACTCCGTCTACAACGAGGGTGGCATCGACTGTTACCGCATGTGCGAATGGG